>Ga0209777_10002465_pt1 | contig 24272 bp, 28 predicted proteins | sample FrelakmetHBP12HB_FD_187147 | JGI IMG/M metagenome (GOLD analysis project Ga0209777, IMG submission 187147) | Freshwater lake sediment microbial communities from the University of Notre Dame, USA, for methane emissions studies -HBP12 HB (SPAdes)... | ecosystem: Environmental > Aquatic >... | reverse complement strand
AAGTGAGGATAGTTGTGTAACATGAGGAAAGAGCTTTAGCAAAACATCTCTTAATACTGCTCGGTGCAACACCGACAAGTTTTAAGATAGATGCTTTGCGTTTTCTTATGTTACACATTTTGGATACCCCTAGCTTTAGCTGGATTTATTTGGGAGGATGTCATTATTTCCTCCTATACTCATAATCAATAAGCAAAATACCGCTTGCAGCAACCAGGATCTCACCCATCCAGAAGAACGGATGGACCAGAGAATATGATGCAAGCACCAAGGCCAGGCCACCGAGATATGCTGAAACTCCAAGCACCGGCAGCAATATCTTTTTGTTCACGTTCATTGCTTTTCCTCGATTTTTGTAATGTGGATCGTTCCGCCTTTTACGGAATTGTAGGCCTCTACCACCGCAGTCTCGTAGTCCGGGGCTTTGATGATTGTCTCGACTTCCAGCTTCAGCACAAATTCCTTTTTTGCAGGCTCAGTCATAGTTGCCCTCCTAACAAAAAATAGATGCAAAGCAACAAAAGAAAAGCCAGGGCCAGGGTTCCGATGAAAAAGCGCGGATGCATCACGATCTGATCAGTCATACTTCACCTTCCGCTTGATGTGCTTTGAGAGAGATTCTTTCTTTTCCATCAATGCCTGCATTTCATCAAAAACAGATTTGGTGGATTCCTTTGGCGCTTCTTCTTGTGATTCTGTCTCATCAAAATCATAAAATAATAGTTTTTGCATTTTAAACTCTCCTTGCATCAAGCACTTTGAAGCCTTTTTCAGTGAGCCTATAGATTCCTATCTTCCTTCCATGTGCGCACTTGCGTTCCGTTGCTTTGCGCGCAACTTCCATTATAAGGCCGTCACGGATCAGAGCGCCGGTGATCACTCCAACTATCTTGTCGTTTGCATACCGTTCACCGGTTGCATCATGAAGATCATCTGTTGAAGCTTCGCCTTTTAAAATTGCAATGTTCAGAAAGAGCGTAGCCAGCTCGTTCATCTCAAATTCCCTGAAAACAGCGACATAGGTGATCACTTCACCCAAGTCCTGGCAATTGATGTCTCTGATATCTCTATTGTATTGTACGGCCTTTGAAATGTGGTCGTAGATATCTTTTACATTATTGAATTTCTTCTCAAGTATATGCCTGCATGGAGTTCTATGGATCCTGAAATGCTCGCAATCGCAGGTCCAGTTGCCCTGCTGAACAGTAGGGTAGAACATCTTGCCGTTGTTGTGCGCAGAGGGTATACCTTGCAGATCCAGGGTTTGTTGCTGCATTATTAATCACAACCCTCGCAAAGCAATTTTCCTTTCCACTGGCCTTCGTTTGGTATCGTATGCGGTGCATTGAAAGGAATTATTGCATTGCATTTTGCGCAGCGTTTAGTTCTTTTCATCTTTCTTCTCTTTCTTTTCAAATTCATCTATTGATTGTTCCACTCGTTTTCTGAGGTTTCTTACATCTACCTTGCCTGTTTTGTGAAACAAATAATGAACTACAGGGAGGCCGCTATCTACAAAATCTTTAAAGTGGTTCTCAGGAGCAATGGTTTTCATAAGGTCCATGTAGAACTCAAATTCTTTCTGTAAAATCATTTGAGGATCTCGTACCAAGATTTCATGCTCTGAAATTAGCTTCGTCAAGCCAATTGAAAAGTCGCCATCGCCCAATTTTAGGACCATCGCTTTCTGCTTTTTTTGGATTCTTGTCGGTTCGCTCTTTTCCGTCCATTTTTCGTTTTTTTCGTTCTTTTTTTTCATCAGATAGGCCCTCCTGAGGCTGTAACAATTTTGTAACGCGTTACACTTTTTGGAAAGTGTGTGTTGTAACATCTAAAACTCGCCGAAGGCGAGTACATTCTTACGGTTAACCACTAGCATTTACTCTAGTAGGTAACGTAGATGTTACGATTCTGTTACAATTTGTTACTATTTTGTTACGGTCATATTTAGTTTGTTGCGTAACTCACTTAACTCTGAAAAGGTGGAATCATGAAAAATTGTTACAATGAATGATACCCCATTTTGGTGTAACTTGTAACAATATTGTAACAACTTTAAATACTCAACAGATATAAATCGCATAGATTTGTAACAATTTTGTAACTGACCATTTTTATTGCTAAAAATTGCTAGAATTTTGTTGAAAAGGAAGAGGGATGGGATTGAAGGTAGTGAGGAGAGATAATAAAAAACCTTTGACATCCCATCTCCTTTGTTGTTTTCCTCGTTTTGAGGTATATCAACATCGGGATTTGGGCTTTTAAACATTTTGTTACTCCATCAAGATAATATTTTACTCAGATGCTCGTTAACATGTCTGACAATTTCTTTTTCATCTTTTTTAATCGCTTCAGTCAACTCTTTCAGAGAAATGTGCTTCTCGAACATTTGCCAGATGATCAAATGTATTACCTGCTCTTTTGATAATTTATCAAATGCTTCATTCATGATGTCACCAAAATCATACTCTCTTGCCGTTTTGTGTTCTCCCATCTTTCGCCTGTTCTCCCATCTTTCGCCATTGCTCTCGGTGTAAATTCTCCATTTGATAAATCCGTCAAGCGAAGGGTGTTGCTGTCTTTCCCTGCAAACACGAAGATACCTTTTCCAATCAGGATTATCAGCTAGAGTCATCGGATTTCCCTCAGCTCGCCAACAGTGCATGATAGCCAGTATTCCTTTTCAGAGAAGTATTGTTTCATTGTGCAGCCTCCAATGTTTTCTGGCATTCTTTACAATAGATTTTTCCTTTGTACTTGACCTGGCAGAAGTTAACTATCTTCTTTGCTTCGTCAGCCTCATAAACAGAATGCAGATCTCGTTTGCATTTCTCACATAAAATTTTCTTATTAGAGCTTGCTTTGTTGTTATATATTCTAGAAATAATAGTATGCAGATCCTCTTCAGCGTCTGTTTGCGGATCAAATTTTAGTTTTATCTCCATCCTTTATCTCCACTTTTTGCAAAGAGAGGGGAGGAGTTGGGATGCGAAATTTGTTCTCTCCTCTCTTTACATTTTTATGATAAGTCTAAATCTTGGGAAGATCATATGCTGCATATCCAAAATAGAAGCAACGCATTGCAAAAATTAACTTGGAAAAATCCTCATCTCCATTGACTGCTTTTTGCTTAGTGCTAACGAGTGCTCCTATTCTTCCCACCACCATTGTTTTTATTCAAGAGATCATTAATAATTCCATCAAAATCAGCATCGCCAACTTTACCTATTTCAGCAAGGTTTTTTTGTTTCTTTTCCATCCGTAATTTATCTAGCCGATGATAAGTATTAACATTTATTCGCATAGAGACAAAATTATCGTTTTTAGTTTCCACCATTTTAAATCACTTATTTTTCAATTATTGAATACTGAAATAGTTATTGGATTAATATACTTTTCTATTTTTTAAGAATCGGTGAAAGGAAAATTAAATTTATATTTGAGTTGAATATCGTATTTTTTAAATGGTAGAAATTGAAAACTTAGAAAACAATGATGCTTTATCTTTACTTATCACTCTTCAAAAAATAGGTGAAAAAACCTATCATGATAAATTGAGAAAAGAAGCAAAAATCGGAATTAACACATTGAATCGTAGACTTTTGGAATTAAAAGCAATTGATCTCATAAATGAAGAAACCGAGAATAAATTTGGCGGAAGACGATATATCTGGCTCACACCAAAAGGCAAAAAGATTGCCGAGAAACTTGTAGAAATTGAAGAGATATTGAATGAAAAATAAAATAATGGTCTTGTTTTTAATCTCGATATTTTTTGCACTATTTTTTACTGGTTGCACACAGCAAACAAATCAGCAGCAAGCAACAACAACTCCTCTTTATGTTGTCATGGGAACCGGTTATACAAATGATAATAGAAGTGTCTATGTTGATATCCAGAACATTGACAACCAAACAGCAAAATTTGCTGTAGAATTTCATCTTACATATTCTAATGATTTAGGCAGTGGCAATTACCCGGGTGGAACTTCTTATCCTACTTCCGATGAAATACATGATGATAGAACAATTAGCAAAACCATATCATCTCATGAAACCGGACGGATTGAATGCCCGATAGTTACACCCAATGGATATGCATTGCTTGGTGGTTGGGATTATTCTATTTCTGGTTCTTTCAGTTAAGTTAAGGATCCACCCCAAACTCTTCTTGCAATTTGTCGAACTTCTCTTCCTTGAAATAACGAATCATGGTCCGGAGATCTGCTTGCATTGATTCGATGGGGTTCTTTTTGCCTTTCCACTTATCGCTGAGCTCGTATATGAATTCCAGAGTATCTTCCGGCCTGATATAAACCCGCTTCTTATCAAATTTATTTTCATCCATGCCTTCGCCTCGTCCCAAAAGATAAAATTAGATTATCTAATATATTAATACAAATGCTAGGCCATTGAAAGTATTATAACCATTTATCATATAGTGTTCTTGGGATCAGGAAGGCATCAAATTCATAGCTTATCACTTTGTTTTTGATCATCCTTTCTGGTCCTGTTATTTTTACATTTTGACATTTTGCCAGGGTATCTTTAAATACCTAGAATGACAAATATATACACGGTGATAAGCTATGGAGAATGCAAGAGATTTGTATTGGGAATATTATAGAGAATTTAGAGCTAGTGGATTGACACCGCATCAAGCAATGATAAAGGCACACGAACTCATGGGGTTGGGACAATGTCCATAGGAATGCAGATCATATATTACGGAAATAATCATGTTAAAAACAATTTCGTGCTTTCCTAAACCCTCATTTAAATTTTTTAAAAAATTTATTTTCTGCGTTTCTCCCGTAAAATTAAATACCTAGCTTTAAATATCACTTTTTCGTATTATTATATTGGAGATGGAAAAGAAGCAGGATGCATTAAGTTAATCTTTCAAAAGACTGTAGTTATGCTACAGCCACAAGGTAGATTTAAGTATGCCTCCCCAAACTCCTCAAAATTGTTTTGAATGCCATGGCGAAATGGTAAAAATATTTCCAATTCACTCATATGATTTTAACAAAGAAGGATTCGTTCCGCGATACTGTAATGATTGCGGTCTTTGCAGCGATGTCGAAGAGATAATTCCTGAAACAGACATACTTGCAAAACTCAGCAACCGATTCAAAAAGAAGATCCTCAAGATTGTCTGCAATCATGGAAAGACTTTCGATTACTCAGCATTCAATGTACTCTTTGGATCCGTCAAAGACCAAGATATCTATTCGCCTTCTGAACTTATAGAATCCTTGATCGAAACGGCAAACAATAATAACATTTTATTGGACTCTGATTTTGTGACGAATACAATCTACATTCATGTAAGCGTCACAGCATTTTAGGATACAACTCTTCAGCGTGTTGTATAGGCCTGAGAGAGCCTAAGACCAAGAGTTGGGAACTCTTGGTCCAATCTCTCAAAAAGGAAGTAGAGTGGTTCTCTGCTTCTCTGTTTTTCTCCTCAGAAACTGAGGAGGTATCTCCGAGTTTCGGCTGATACTCTCCTCGAAAGAGGAGAGGTGATAAAATATGAAGAAAAAAATAAACGTGATCGGAATGCTGACAGCGCTTCTGTTGGCATTATTTGGAGCAGGTGTAGCATCAGCGAAAGCAGTCGGAGAAGATTACAGTGTCTACGGATATAATTTCGGGTATGTAATACTCGGTCTGGCTATAGCCCTCATCTTTATATTTATTCTCATGAAGGAAGTCGCCAAGGTACCAAAGCATGTGACTAAAGTATTTATTATAGCAATACTCGCAATGCTTACAGTCGGTGGAATAATGTCCTTTGTCACTGTCGCACCAACAGCCAGTGTCACACCAACAAATGGATTACCAGACATGCAGTTCTCAATAACACCATCAGTACCGACTGGTCACTATCCAGACACGACCTTTGACAAAGCATCCGGAGTATTCACAGTTCCATTCAGAGCAAACACATCTTCACATACAATAAGATATGCAGCAGCAAATACGACATATGCTTTGCATCCAGTCTTGAACTTCACTATAGTACCGGAGTTCCCAGACTCAGCATCCGCACTAGATCTGTCTCTCATCTACTTTGAAATAACAAATCCGAGCATCGCAGTCGGTGATGACGCAACCCACTATGCAATAACAAAAACAGATGGAATCTTCCAGGCAAAATTCACGGATCAGGACGGAGCAGTCTCATACGTTTCTGGTTGGACTGGTGGAGGTATTACATCCACACTGACAGTCTCTTTGGATCTCAGCCTATATGGAACAGGACTTTCGTACTCAACCAAGTTTTCGCCAACAGTTCTGGATCTAACCTTCCACAACAAAGCGAATTCCTGGTCACAGACCTATCAGATCGCCCTCGTTGCTACAGTGGTCTATTAGAGAGACTCGATCTCTCTACTTTTTCTTTTTTTTATTTTTTCAATCTTAAAATATAAATTTCAGATTTATTATTTCACTTGGTCATGATTATGTATGCCGATTATTATCACAAAAATAGAAAAGAATCTTGGTAAAGTCGCCTTCTTAATAGTCTATTCCTTGGTAATATTTTGGTTCGTGATAAACGGTAGCGCTCTCTTCCCGGACTGGAATAACAGTTGGACTTATAGTGCTCTCATCTATATCACGGGTGTCTCCTTATTCGTAGGCACCATGGACATAATTCCCAAGGAACTCAAGTCCTCCTTTTCAGACAATCTCAAATTCTTTTCTGCTTCTTCCATCTTCACACTATTATTATTATTAGTGATGCAGGACACCGGAGTCGGATTCCAAAACATCTCGCCGATGCCCTATAATCAGATTCCTGCAAACCTAGTCTATCAGCTCGTAGTCGTAGCCTCTTCCGAAGAAATATTGTTCCGTGGTGTCGTCTTTGGCTATCTTTATGACCGCTTCAAGCTCAGATCTGACAAAAAGAACGGATGGATCATACCTTATGTTGTATCCGCTCTCGTGTTCGCCCTTTTCCACTTCTCTGTTTACGGTCTCGATTTCGGCTCTTTCATAATGCTCTTTGCCCTCGGTATTATATTCGCATATGCTGTAGACAGATGGGGGCTTGGGGCTTCAATCGGAGCTCACTGGATTTGGAACTGTATCGTGATGGGTGCATTGTTCATCCCGCATTAAAGGAGAAAAAAGAGGAAATAACATGAAGATATTAGGAATAATTCTAGGAGTAATGTTTGGAATAGCAGGAGTGCTATTCTACTATCTGAACATGGTCCCTCTGCTAGGATACATAATTCCCGATGAATGTTGGTGGGTACTGCTTCTCATCGGATTCATCTTATTCATGCTAGGTCTGCTGATTCCTTAGTAGTTTCAGGGATGGGAGTCTTCTCATTTTCCTTTCGGATCCTCCTCCTAAATCTATTGAAGATTCCCATTCCAGTAAAAATAATATGGAGTTGAAATAAAAATGATTGGTAAGGCAATAATTGGAATTATAATTGTAGTAATGCTCGTTGCGACAGGACTATTTTTTGGAATTATTCCAGGTCTAGATATCTTAGATTCTGGAACAACTACTTTAAACGGTTCAATTGGTGGCATTCACGGTCATGGAGAATTAATCGGGCCCCTAGACAGAAAAGGATTCATTATGAGTTACAAAGCAGATGGCCTTAGTGAAACTATTGTGGTACAGGGAAGTCTCACTACTGATTCGTTATTTACTGCTGCTATTGATAAATATGTGTATACTGTCTATGGAAAGAAAGATACAGCTAGTGACTGGGAGGTATTAAGCGATTCAACTTCGACCAGCAGATATATCAGTAATCCGAATCCAAAGGCTCTGCCAGAAACAAGCGGTTCGACAACGGGTGGAACATATTATCTTAAATCATATCCATTTTCACTGGTAGGTAATACTTATCATGCCATAAAGGTGATTTTACAAGTTCACATCGATCCCAATATAGCAAATCCCTTCGATGGTAATTATGTATGGAAAACTTTGCAGACTGATGAAGCATATATCTACGAGGGATGGGGTGGATTGTATCTTCCAAAGGATGCAAATGGAACAGCACGAAGCACATTTGAAATAGGCGAGACAGTCAACATCGGAGTCAAAACGACTTACGGAGGTTATACAGTCGGAACCAATAATAACACATGGAGAGTAGCAATGATTCGTCCTGCTGACCAGGGCGGAGCGGAACTCAAGCATCAGGATTATGGGGATAATGCAAATGCATATTTCACATTTACAGTTACACAAGATATGGTAAAACTGGATGGAACATCTAATAACCGATATATAATTGAAATCTATAATACTCTTGTTCCGCAGGGAACTCTATCCGTCAACACAATTGATTTCTTAGCGAAAGCTCCTTCCGATGTGACATTTAGCGGAGGAGAAATTCAATACAAAGTCGGTGATACTGTAAAAATCACATTATCTGCTACCAGAAACACTCAGACACAATTACCAATCAAGTCTTTTGAAGTCTCTGTGTGGTACGGATCGCATGACGTATTAATGCCAAGTGATCCGACAAGTGCGGAATGGATAGTCAATACAGTAGATATTCCTGCGACTACAGTGGACGGTCATACATATACAGCAACAGTATCATTCACCACAAAGAAAGAAAGTTTTGTCACTCTTCTTTCAAAGGCATATGATTCAGTCGGACGCGCAAGCATTCACACGGAATATTATACGATGTGGATGTATGCAGGAAATCCAGTCCCGAAAGATGTTATCAATGACCAGACGGGAGGAGGTACTTATGCAGGAGGCCACACTAATTTCTGGACTCCTTGGGAACCTACAGGTAATTGGGGAGCAACCGGAATAAGTGTCGACTGGTGGGGAATCGCTCTCTGTATATTCATTATAGTTGCTTTGGCGATTGTAGGATTCCTATTCTTCAAAGATCCAAGAATAATGTTCATCTTTATAATCATAGGAATCGTGATATCAATAATCATCTATGTGATGTTTTTTGTGCATGTGTTCTAGGAGGTAAAATGCAACTCAGGAAACTATCCGAAGATTATATTGGAGCAGGGGGATTATTAGGATTTATTCTCCCGATTTCGGTGTCTTTCGGTCTTGTTATGCTATTTCACCTTCTTGTCAAACTCGGTATCAGCGTTCCATCTCCGCTCCTGCAACCAGTCTTTGATGTGTGGATCGTCTTTTGCGGTATCCTTATCGCATTATTCATTATGACGAAAGCAATCTTCCTGATGTTTCTTGGAATGCTTATCTCTTTTGTAGGAACAGTCGTAATCTATCTCATGTATGTCGTGCATTAAAATCTCTACTTTTTCTTTTCACTCGGTTATTTAAAATAATTTAAAAAAGTTGGAGTTGAAAAAGAATGGGAATAAAAGGAATATTAGTTTTGATGCTGATAATCGTAGTCGTTGTTTCTGCAATCTTCATAGTCCCACAGTTGACGACTGTGGTAACTACGAGTGCTACCATCAAGACGGTACCATCGGATTGTGATATCATATTTGCAATTCCACAACATTACTCTTATTCTAAGAATTCTGGGACAACTGGTGCGGTATTTTATTTGCCATCAGGTTTATGGACTATAACCGTATCAAAATCGGGTTATACAACATATTCGTCTATGATAACAGCTTCTGGTACTGATATTGAAACTACTATCACATTACTACCAACATCATCTCAATCACCGACTACTTATCCACTTGCCATTGTGACAGATCCATCGGGTTGTTCTGTAACCATTAATGGACAGACCAAAGATTCTGGAACTTATGGGGCAGTCTTCGATCTTGTATCCGGAGAATATTCAGCTACTGTATCAAGATCTGGTTATGCGACAAAATCTGGAATTTCATGTCCGATAAACGGAGCTCCTTCAACTGTATCAGTCACATTATCTTCTGAGGGAGGCACTCCCAATCATCCTCCTGTAGTAACAAGTATAACAATACCAACAAGTCTGACAGCAGGTATTCCTGGCCAATTTGTAGTAAATGCTACAGATCCAGATGGCGACACACTGGTATATAGATGGGATTTCGGCGATGGAACCTCCTCTAGTTACATATCTTCTCCTTCTCGTGAACATACTTATCTTCAAACAGGAAAATATGCATTAATAGTGACGGCGAGAGATACGTCTAGTGCAACTGGTTCGGATAGTATTTTTGTTACTGTTACAAATACCAATTCCAATCCTAGTAATGGTACTATTCAGCTAGTACCGTTATCAGTGACCTTTGTTGTCCAAGATGCTTCAGGTAAACCCATTTCTGGCGCGGATGTTGCGTACATAGAAAATGTCACGGTGACTGGTAGTTCCGCATTCCATTCATATACTGATGTCAATGGCAAAGCTACAATCACACCGGAAAAAGGACATTCATATCAGATTGCAATATCCAAAAATGGCTTCAAGGGAATACAATCAACAGTAACATTCAACCAAGATACAACGGTCTCTATTACATTGGCCTCTTCATCTAGTGGCCAATCTTCAGAATGGAAAACAGAATTCAATAATATGCTTCCGTTGGTAGTAACATTGCTTCTGATAATCATATTCACCATTATCGGAATACTATCGCTTTTATCTGGAGCGATTGTTGTTAGTGCAATAATGGTAATTCTGATTATAATTACGGCCATCATATCGTTTGTAATGGGAATTATCCCTATTCCATAAATAAAAGATTTCTTTCTTTTGATTTTTTCAGTTTTAAACTATTTTTAAAAAGATAAATTCAAGGAGAAAATAAAACATGAACCTAAAAAGAATATTATGCTATTTTATGTTAGTATTGTTAGTTATATCAACGGTGTTCCCGATGACCGTCAGATTTGCTTCTGCATATACCTATTCTCCAGTCTATATCGCTCAACACAATGCGACATATCCAAGAATTATGCTTCCAAGAATTATAACAATGAAGAATGGAAATCTTCTAGCGTGTTATATTGCAAATCCAAATGCAGGTGGTGATAATACATATGCTAGACTATATACTGCAAAATCAACAGACAATGGTGCGACATGGAATAGTAAGACTCTTGTTGTTAATGGTAATCCTGGTCATTGGGGTGCGTGTGAAGGTAGTTTCATTGTGAATGGCTCTAAGATAATGCTATTTTATTCAAAATGGCATCAACTTGATAATGCTTCCCCTCATCCTCATGTGAACTCAACACTATATCAACTCAACAGTTACGACAATGGAACAACATGGAGTGGAAACACAAGCATCAACACAGGGCATCAGTACACACTTGCGACAAACAATGGTTTTGTGATGCAGGATGGAACATTGATAAGATCCTATGCATGGGTCGGAACAGGAACTAATCCAACAGGATATGGAGTATATAATTCTTCAAGTCTTAAATCAACAGATGGTGGTGTCACTTGGGTCAATGGCGGTAATGCGTATGGCGCAGGTATAGGTACTCAAGGACTTGATGAACCAACAAGTGTCGAACTGTCGAATCATACTCTTTATATGCTTATGAGAAACACGCTGACATATCTTTATAAATCATACAGTACAGATAAGGGAGTGACATGGACAACGCCAGTCGCATCACAATTCACTGCTACATCTACTCCTGCTTGTCTTTATAGATATTCATGGTCGCCAAACAAGATACTTGTGAGTTGGGATAATTCTGCAAGTTATACTCCACTTGTGATCGACCAATCAACAAATGATATGGTTTCGACTTTAGGTTTAACAACAGTTACAGCATCAGGTTATCCAGTCCGTTATCCAAGTATAACAAATGCTTCAGATGGAAACATCGTAGTCGCCTGGTGGGATTTGGCTTCATCAAACGATGATGCATATTCAAGAAGATTTTCTTCGGGTTCATCCTTTGCCACATCACCAACTGTAACGACAAATGCACCGACTGGCGTGGAAGAAACAAATGCCACATTGAGTGGATATATCAGCAATGATGCAGGAGAGAACTGCATTGTCGGTTTCGATTACGGAACAACTGTCGCATATGGAACAAGTTACACATCACCATATGATGGATATATCTATGGCGGAGGAGATACGACAGATAAGGTCTATCAGTATTGGGCATCCAATATGACCAAGAAAGCTGAAACTGTATCCTATGGTGGTGTAATCCAAGCAATATTAACAGATAATAATTACATCTATGTCGGTGGTGCAACGACACAGAAAGTAAGTCAATACTGGCGTTCCAATATGACATATAGACAACAATCGGCAAGTTATGGCGGTGTCATTTGGGCGATGGCACAGGATTCGACTTACATCTATGAAGCAGGATATACTACAAACAAAGTCTATCAGTTATGGAAATCAAATCTATCAAAGAAAGCAGAAACAGTATCTTATGGAACAGGTGCGATTACTTCCCTTTGTGAGGATACAACTTTTGTCTATGCAGGTGGAGGAAATCCATACAAGGTAGACCAATTCTACAAGTCAGATATGACGTTGAAAGCACAATCAGCATCCTATGGTGGAACAATATGGTCTATGACATTCGACCAGAACTATGTGTATGCAGGAGGGCTTACAACAAATGCAATCAGACAGTATTGGACTTCAAACATGACATTGAAAGCAACATCAGCAACTTATGGAAATACCATTGATGCAGTAGCACAGGATACATTATATGTATATGCAGGTGGAGAAGTCACACAGAAGGTCTATCAATACTGGAAATCTAATCTATCAAAGAGGGCAGAATCAATAAGTTACAAGAGTACAATCGTGGCTCTTGTAGCAGATGGCACTTATGTCTATTATGGTGGATATGTCACACAGACAGTAAACCAATCTTGGGCATCAAACATGACTAAAAAGAAAGCATCGGCAAACTATGGAGGAACTGTATTGGCAGTCACAGCATCAAGAACCCTTTACAATACAGGAAACACTTTCACTTATCCACTCACTGGACTTTCACCTGGTACTGGATATCATTACAGGGCAACAGTGAACAATGGACTTGCAGGTTATGGACTTGATGTTCCATTTGTCACAGAACCAAATGACCCGACTGGATTGACTGCAACTGTGATAAGCAGTTCGCAAATAAATCTTGCATGGACAAACGGAGCTGGAGCAAACAAGACATACATTGTAAAAAAGATTGGTAGCTATCCATCAAGTATCACAGATGGAAGTAATATCTGCAATGTTACTGGCACAAGTTACAATGATACTGGAATATCACCAGGTACTCATTGGTTTTATAGTGCATGGAGTTATTCCCAATGGGGAACAGCACATCAATGGGGAGATGCAACCTCAAATGCAAATGCAACAACAACTAGCAATTTTGTGCCATCTTTGGGAACACCATCTCCAACAAATGGATCTACTGGACAAACATTACTGTCTAAGACTACAATCATAGCAAACACAGGTGGAGATGGAGATAGTCTTACTTTGACTTGGTTCAATAATGCAACTAGCTCTTGGATTAACTATGGTCATAACAATTCAGTTGCAAATGGAACATACAGACAACCTGAAACATGGGCATCAGGGTATCTCACAGAATACTGGTGGAAAGTCACCGTGAATGATGGGACGGTCAATGTCACTTACATTTATCATTTCACGACACTAGGCAATGGAGTCCCGATTCTATCAGCCCCCTCGCCATCAAACAATAGTATCGGTCAAGCACTATCAGTAAAAACAACCATCGTGGCAAACACTGGAGGCGATGCTGATTCACTAACGATAACATGGTTCAACAATAAGACAGGATCCTGGATAAATTACGGACATAACAACAGCGTTGGTAATGGAACTTATAGATGGACAGAAGCATGGGCATCCTCTTACGGAACGAGGTATTGGTGGAAAGTTACAATAACAGATGGAACGGTCAATGTGACTTATTGGTATAAGTTCACGACAAACACAATTCCAACTCTTTCAACTCCTTCTCCTTCAAATGGATCCACTGGCCAGGCACGCTTGGTTTCAACAAGCATAATAGCAAACACAGGTGGAGACTCCGATAGTCTCACTCTTACATGGTATAATAATAAGACCGGAGGATGGGTCAATTACGGTCATAATAATAGTGTGGCGAATGGCACATATCTTCAGTCAGATACATGGGCTTCTTCATACACTACAGAGTATTGGTGGAAAGTAAGTATCTATGATGGAACATCAAACATATCTTCTGTGTATCATTTCACTACAGGAACCAATGGAGTCCCGATTCTATCGAGCCCATCACCAGGCAATGCTTCTACAGGGCAATCAAAATCGGTTAGAACCGTCATTACAGCAAATACAGGCGGAGATGCCGACTTGCTCACACTCACTTGGTTTAATAATAAAACAGGTGCATGGGTAAACTATGGGCACAATAACAGTGTGACAAATGGTACTTACAAACAGAGTGAGACATGGGCTTCTATATATAATACTGAATACTGGTGGAAAGTTACCATCTTTGATGGAACAACCAACATAACTTATCTATATCATTTCACCACAAAAGCAGACACTCCTCCTTCATTTACAGGAGAATCTCCATCAAATAGTTCCATAGGAGTTGCACTTTCCTTGGCTTCTTGGAGTATAACAATAAATGATATAGACGCAGATACTTTCAACTGGACTATTCAAACATCTCCGAATGTTGGTAGCAGTTCAGCAAACGGTGCAACAAACGGAAGTAAGAGTGATGCAATAGCAGGTCTAGCGTATTCGACTCTCTATAAGGTCTATGTCAATGCAACTGATGGCACTGCTTGGACGAGAGCATGGTACAAGTTTACGACTGTGTCCGCTCCTGTTACAAATACTCCTCCGTCTATAACATCTCCGTATCCTATGAACGGATCTGTAAATGTTTCCAAGCCACCGCTTTATTTCAAATTGACGATAAGCGACATAGATGGCGACAAGATGAATATTACCTGGAAAACAAACGTGACTACTGGAACCTGGCATACTTTCAACACAACCACAAACAAATATGATGGAACATATTATGCGTTTAACAAATCATGGGCAAGCATCTATTCTCATAGATACTATTGGAAAGTCATTGTCAACGATGGGATGGGTGGATGGACAAATGCTACTTACAAGTTCAATGTATCACCGAATGTTGCTCCAGTGATATTATCAGTCAGCCCTTCCAACAGTAGCATACTTTCGGGCTCGACCTTATCTAGTATCGCTGTAACAATCGGAGACATATATAACGACAGTTTGAATGTCACCTGGCAAGCAGATATAAACGGAACATGGAGAACTCTTAATACTTCGATAGGAGTCCACAATGGCACTTATACCGCATATAACACTTCCTTCGTGTCTGCCCCTGCAACTACATATCACTGGCGACTGATCGTCCGAGACTTGTATGGATTATACAAGAACGCATCTTACTTGTTTACAACATACGCGTCTTCTTCTCCTGGTTCTCCTGGGAGTGGTGGTGGATTCGTACTTCCGCATACTAATACAAATACAAATAGTAGCACACCTCCCGCTTCAAAAGGAATCCCAGGATTCGAAGTTGTCCTGTTGTTCGTAGCCGTTGCTTTGTGCATCCTGATCTCTAGACGCAGAAAGAGATAGAAAATCAATCTATCTTTTTTTTATTTTTCAACTATTTAAATTAATTTAAATGAGGAACGATCATGAAAAAAATAAAAATAAACCCAAGGAAAATATTAACTTACTATGTGATAATCTTAATGCTCTTCAGCAGTATGCTTGTCGTTCTCGTTCCAGAGACCAGTGCTGTTGCTCCAACTATTACGACTAACGATGCAACTGGAATGACAGAAAATAATGCCACGCTCAACGGATATCTGACTAACGATGGTGGAAAAGAATGTACTGTCGGATTTCAATATGGGCTCACTTCTTTATATGGAACCACATGGACAACTAATAGTATCTATGGTTATCTTGCAGGATATGGTTCTGGAGCACATGAGATTTATCAGTTCTGGAAATCCAACATGACCGTCAGAGCAATAGCATATTATGGAAGTACGATCACAGCTCTTGTTCAAGACAACAATTATGTATATGCAGTAGGAGGATATGCTCCTGGTACCATCAGTCAATACTGGGCATCCAATATGACCCTCAAAGCAACATCATCATCTTATGGAGGAACGATACATGCTATTCTTATTGATTCCACTTATGTTTATATTGGAGGAGCAACGACAAATAAGATTTACCAATATTGGATAAGCAATCTCACAAAGAAAGCTGAGTCAGCGAGTTATACTAATATCATCGAGACTATGACGCAGGATGCTACTTATCTTTGGATCGGCGGAGAAACAGATAAAGTTTATCAATATCGAAAATCAGATTTGGTAAAAGTAGCGGAATCTGCTAACTATGGAGGAACTATCACCGCTCTTACTCAGGATGCCACATACGTCTATGCAGGAGGATACACATTAAGGAAAACAAATCAATATTGGAAATCCAATATGACTTTAAAAAGACAGACAGCAAGTTACGGTGGAGATATTCTTTCGATTATTCAAGATACAAATTATCTCTATGTCGGTGGGGGATTCGGTTATGTCAGTCAATACTGGAAGTCGAATATGACTTTCATGAGACAGTCGGTCGCTTATGGCGGAACAATTTTAGCACTTTCTCAAGATAGCAATTATATCTATGTGGGGGGAGAGGTCACAAAAAGAGTAGACCAATTTTGGAAATCAAACCTCACTTACAGAGCACAATCGACAATTTATACCGGAAGCATAGATGCCGTTTCAACGACAAACTTCTCAACAGGATATACATTCAGTTATAATCTTCAGGGGCTTCTACCAGGAAGATTATATTATTTCAGGGCAATAGCGAACAACAGTGACGGCTCAAGTGTCGGTCTTGGTAAAACTTTCAGAACTCTTCCGACAGCACCTTCTAGTTTTTTAGCATCTACATATAATAGAACACAGATAAACGTGACCTGGGTTAAAGCTACAGGTGCAAACAAGACAACAGTCCAGGAAAAGCTCGGTAGCTATCCCGCCTCTGTCACTGATGGGACTAATATTTACAATGGCACTGGAACTTCATATCATAATACTGGATTATTAGACGGAACATCATACTATTATCGAGCCTGGTCCTGGAATAGTACCTTGAGCCTGTATTCCACGAGTTATGCAAGTTCATACAATACAACCATAAACAATTATATTCCGAGGATCGCAAATGGAACTGTTTTTCCAACGTCTGGAACTATCAGTGTGACTACATTTAGATTCAATGTTTCTATCCTAGATACTGATGACGCTCATCTACATCAGGTCAGAACTCGTATAGAAATGGGTTCTTCAGTGTGGAATAATTCTATGACATGGCTATCAGGAAGCAATCTCACTGGCGCAAAGTATACCTATCTTAGTGGCACATTTACAGTCTCTGGAACTTATGTCTATAAATTTTTAGTGTATGACGGCTTTGATTGGAATATATCTGGGGTAGCTTATTTCACAGTCATCACAGATTGGGTTGATGTCTGTTTTCCAAGTTATCTAGAGGTCGGTGATTACATAATGGGCTATGGATCACTACGACTTTCTAACGGAAGCGTGGTGCCTCATGCTCTATCTCAGACATGGATTCTAGATTCAAGCACTTGGCTGACCGTTCCCTTTTCTCATGCATATTTTTATGTGTCAAATGGTTTCTACATGTATTGGTTCTCTAGTTCCGGGATGATACCTGGGATCTATTACATACGTTTGAATTATACATATGGCGGTACACTGTATTCTTATAACTGGATATTGTATCTGTCAATACCTGGTGGATCAGGACACATAATAACGGATATTCATTTTTCATTCTATAACTATAATACAGGAGAAGGAATAGATTCTTCTCTCTTCAAACTTTATGCTGGAACTACCATCCCTCCACCCAGATTATATGGAGATACCTATTATCATGCGTATACAGGGGAAACAATATACTTCCTAGTCACAGACTTCTATGGCAATCAAATCTATCCTACGATTGGAATATACTCTTTGTTTGTAACACAACCAAATCAGGTCACAGATATTCCAGTCATATGGAACGATTTGGCTATAAAGAACATGAACAACACAATAATGCATTTTTCAATGCACAGCGGATCTAGAACATACAGCATTACTCTTTTCCCGATGGATTCCGTACATCTAAATGTATTGCCAGGAAATTATACCGTCACAATGACATTTTATTCGTCCTATAGCGGTGCCTATGCAGGAACAAGAACAGATAATATCACTGTGTCAGGAGATGGTTTCTATATCGCCACTGGATACACTGCTGCCGTCTATTTCACTTATTACAATACCAATGAAGGACTCGGATTACCAACTGAGACTTTAAAATTGTACATTGATGGAAATCGAGCGATTAACATGCTCTATTACACATATATCAACAAGACCATCAATATCACAGTCAAAGACTATTATGATCAGATAATGTACACAGGAAATTATACAGTCCAGAATCAGTTTACATTCTTAGATTTCGGGCTCACATTCCATAGTTGGAAATTCTGTAATATGAACAACCAATTCTATATGATCTCTCTGCTCAAGCAGAATGCTACTCGTTGGTGGGAGCGTGCCGTGTGTCCTTATGAGACAATCGAATTCCTGATTCCAAGCGGAAACTATAGACTCAGAATTTACAATGCAACTCATGTCGAGATTTTCAATAATACTTTTTTAATAGTGAACTCTCGTGCATATGTCATAAACGGATCGACACTTTATATCGTCATAAATGGAACAAGTGTGATCATCGGACAATTACTAAGTCTCAGCACGGAAGTAAACGATGCATTCGATTATTTAACAATGCCATTTTATAAGACCATATCCAGAAACCCACCAATCGTCTTTTCGGCTTTCGATTCCATAGGAAACTATCTGGGCCAGAACGTCTACAAGATTTGTCCTCCTATAAATGTGATAGCACAGACGAGATATGAAAAAACAGGTACACGTCTAAATAGCACGCCATTGATTCCAGTGAATGGAACCCTGGCGAATGGCAGCATAACCGTGATAGATGACGTAATATACTTCGATGCTGTCGGAGGAGTGGTTCCGTCATGGGTGCGTATTACTTATCTCAACAATACTCTTATTCAGAACACGACATATCTTCCGTCCAGATTCTATCCACTGGGTTTCAGTGTAAAGATAAATGCATCTTCAAGCATACATATGACAAGAGAAACGACATTCAATCAGCTAAAACAGTTTTATTGGGATTACTATCCGAATACAGATAATCCGGGGTGGATCACCGAGCCAGATGGAAGCAAAAGAGTCGGATACCATCGAGCGGGTCTGGAAATAAATAATAACATGAACACGACCTGGTACGAAGTGTATCTTTATGCAGGTCTTTCTCCAGATTCTCAGCCAGATCTATCTACCGTCAGGATAACGGATATTGACAATGGCAATACTTTGTTGAAAGAAGGGGAGAACTTCAAGGCCACTGGAAGCGGTATAGAGTTCAAGTTGACAGGAAGCATGGGTGCTTTGTCAAAGAGAAGTTTCCTGGCAGAATATTATAGTGCATATTCCGATCAATACTATTACGGAAGTGAAGTCGTACACATCAATAATTATCAGATAAATGTCCTCTACAATAATAATCTATACAATTATTTCAAATACACATGGATAAACTCGCATTCACAAACTTACAGGGGATCGTTGAGCTTCTTCTTTGATTTTGCTATTCCGACAAACATTAAACAGGACGATGTTGTAGTCTATGATGTCGGTAATCAACGCAACATAACGGACTTCATAATAAGCGATCAGTTCTTGCAGATAGGAAGCAACGCAGTCGGCGATGTTTCGCCAGGCGGGGGAAGAACCTATGAGGTCTACTTCAAGTTCGAAAAATATCCGGGACAGAACCCGAATGCATGGCATCTTGCTACAACGATTGTGACCTTCGGCAGTGTATCAATCAGTTTATTCTTGGTTTTCATCGCTATAGGTGTATTTCTGACTTTTTACGGCATTGTTTTAATACTTCAGAACCGCAAGAGCAAAAAAGAAAAATCCCATGGATCTACGATAGCATTAATCGGATTGGCTCTTGCTGTTATAGTATGGATACTTTCTGCGATGGGAGTATAGATATGGATAGACCACTAAAAATAATAGTCGCGGCCATAGTGATAGTCATCTTTCTCATGATATTAAAGTTCACGGTGTTCAATAATATAAATCAATCGGATGCATTAATCCCAGGAGTTACAGACAATGCGATGATGACCAGGATCGCTTCAAACAGCACACTTGGAAGATACATACTCAATGATTCCTTTGCTCATGATATAGCGGGCATAAATATCGAAAGCAGATCTGAATTGTATGGTACCAACGAAACAACAGGGAAGGATTTATTTGATAAATGCTATGACAGCCTGACCTTTCATGGAATGACACAGACGCATGCGGAGAAAAATGTGAACGGAGGAAAATACACTGGAGTCTTTGTCAATGATACTTCAAAAATCGTGTTCTACATATTTACAGGCAATGATGTGAAATCTTACACCGGATTCGAACTGATAATGACTGTCTATAGAGGATATGTATGAGAGCAAGGATCCTTCTTGTCATGCTAATATTAATGTCATCGTCTATCATGCTAGTTGAGGCAAGTCCAAAAGTCCTATTCACATTTACTTCAGTAGAAAGTAAAACAGTTCTTCATCCGGTTATAAACAGTGAAGTGAGTGATTACAAGTGGACTATAACCGGAAAGGACAAAAATTATTATTCTGAGACAGAATGGATACCGCATACATTCACTGGAGATCATACAAGCATTCTAGATAGCGGGACATATCTTATAGTCATGACGGGGAGGAATGTGACAACAGGTGAAACAAACGATTTTTCTGTTGAGATGGGTGTCAGTGTCAAAAATAATACTGTCACATTGACTCAGAAACAATCAGCAGTCGTGGCCTTTGAAAGCCATATCATCAACAGTCTACCGGAGCCTCTGAAATCTTTTTTTCTAAAGTTGAGCGGCTTCGAAATAGGATTGGTCATTTTAGGATTTCTATTGCTTATGGCAATAGCAACAAGGAGGAAAAAAGTGAAGAAATATATGGAGCTGACAAAATGGAAATAAAAAGTAGAGACGAATCTGTTCTGGTAGATGCTGGAGCAAGAATCTATGAAAAGATAAAAACCTGGGGCAAGAGCACTCATTCGGTAGGAGCGCAGATCCCAGACCGGGAAGACCACGAATGGGACAAACTTAGAAACAGATTCGAAAAGTACGGAGTGAAGATGAGCAAGGGTGGACTTATGTTCACCATAAAATGGGCTAATACATTCATGGATGCAACATGTCCTCTTGCAGAACAAATCGGACATCACCCAGTCGGCCTCACGGATGATCTCGTAACGATGTGCGCTGAACTCATAAAGGGCATGAACACGACAAAATGGATAGGAAAAAGCGATAACCAAAGAAAAGAGATAATGGAAGGGATTGAAATTCAGATCCTGACCAACATGAAGAAGAAAATATAGTAGATTCTTTTTTTATTTTTACTGCATTTAAATTTTTTTAAATGGATTGCAAGGAGAAAGATAAGTTGAAAAAAGCAATTAAAGAACGGTACGAGAGAGTCATTTGCCCGAATTGCGGCGAAACCAGGTCAATGATGTTGCTGCTTTCAAAGAGCGATTTACCTGGCTGGCCTGCTAAGTTTGGAACAGAAGGAGACACAATAATATGCGTGTCTTGTAAAAAGGAATTTGAAAAATAAATAGGTGAAAGAAATGAAAAAAATGTGTATGTTGGCAATAATAGCCATAGTAATAGTTGGAAGCTGGAGCCAGGTAGCAAGTGCATCCCCTATAACATCACTAGGAACACTGAACTATAATAGTTATCTACAAGTTGATATAACATTTCCTACTGAAGTGAGTTTGATCTATGTGTATTCATCTGTCAACAACAGCGCCGTTACAGTTCAAGAACTTGCATATATCCCAGATACTCAAACAACAAGATATCTGTTCACAAGCAATCTGTATTTCCCGCAATACTGGGAGAAACTAGGCACAGAATTGTTCATATATCAAGATGCAAATTCATTGACTCTTTATTCTATAAACCTGGATTTGTCATCGATAGTAGTGCCGGAGGATCCATGGAAGATCAGTTCTATAAATGCAACTGAAAGATTCAACATGACACATCAGGAACTGAATATCACTATTGCAAATTTAACAGCCACCAAAACAAGATTAGACAATCTAATTCTGTCATATACAAATGCTTCAAGTAATCTCAATCTAACTGAGTCTGAAAGAAACAATTTGACGAGTTTACTGCAAAATGAATCAGCAACAATGAATAGCATCACTCATGAATTAAATGGAACAAGACAGGATTTACAAAGTGCGATGATAAATCTTACTGTGTTCCAGCGCTTTTATGATGAGATGAACTCCTATACTCCAAGTTTTGATTTCATAGCTGGAGGAGATGAGCGTCAGTATACAACCATCTATCAATACGAGCAGACAATAACTGATAAGAACGGACAGATAGGGAGATTCCCATTGATATTGGTCTTTGCTATCTTGGTGACAATAATAGTATGCACGATGATCACATACCGGAGATGGGGCAAGAAAAGATCTTCGCCAGAAGCACTTGAAATATTAGGTGGTGTGGATCAGACGACTACATTGGTGAACAGGTTCAAGTCCAGATTGCCGATCATGCCTAAGAATGTCGAGGTGAAAGTGAAGGAAGCGAAAGATGAACTTCTAGATGAACTTCAAAAAAGAGGGATACCGACAAAACCTGAAATAAAGGAAGAAATCAAGCAAGAAACAAAGCCGATATCAGTTCCGGCAGTTCAGGTCAAAGAAGACAAGCACGATGAAATAAAAGATTATGTTGATGGGAAACTGAATGCCATAGAAGCAAAAATAGAACAGAGCAATCAGACTTATCAAATGATGTCAGCGAAATTGGATAGGTTGTTAGCACCGACAAAGAAAGCAACTCAAAAAGCCTAGAGGAATAGTTCATGAGGATAGAATACAGAATCGGCATGTATGTACTGGGGCTTCTGGTGATTATACTTCTGACCGTATACACAGCAGATATGCTTTATTTCACAAGATTTCCTGCGGTTGCGTTCTTCGGTCCTTGGTTCTTGGTGGCATTCATGTTCTTGGATGCATTCATAGCGATTGCAGAGGGTAAATCCCCGCAGATATTGACGAATGTAGGCCATAGTAGCATCAATGCAACCAAGGACATGTTTGATATCCCATGGCAAGTGGAAGAACTGACAGACGAAGCAAAGGGCCTTAATCTGTTGAATCTTAGGATAGCGATGGGCGGTGGAGTAGATTATTTCGGCATATCTACTCACAGCAGTTCCGAGAAGCCCGTTTTCATAGCACCTGCTCTTTATTTCCACAAGGAAGAAAAAAACTATGAATGCTATGCGAACTTCGAGAGATATGATATGGAAGGACTTCCTCCTTATCTCCAATATATATTACGCAAGCACTGGCCAAGTCGTTTCAAAGAGAAGACACCAATCTATTATTCTGAAGTTTCGCACATGGACGGTTCTGCAACACCTGAGAACATGAAGATATTACATGCGCAGAGGGATCAGAACATAGAAGATACTAAATATATAGCGAGAATCAAAAGATTATATGACGAGCTGGAACGCGGAGAGAAGCACAAGAACCGAATATTTTTCAAGAGAGAATTGGAGGAAGTAGATGAAGAACGGCCACAGTGAAGAGGACCTTCTTCCCACTGATTCTTTAAAACGGTATAATCGTTTCTTGAAACTTCCATGCCGTGTGCTTCGTAGGCATGTTTTCCATGGAGTAAAAGAAGATGAGAAGACTCAAACAATAGAGTGTCTTTCTTGCGGTGATTCCTATACATTGCACAAGGAAGGCCGAAACAGAATTGAGAACAGTCTGTGGGATTGCTATCAGATGCAAAAAGATGTGATTGATTTGAGCCCACCTCCAGCCAAGCGACCTAAGAAAAGATGGGATCCAAAATATATATTCTTGAGAAGATAACTATGAAAGTAGATACAGAAGTAAAGGAACAGAAAGAACAAAAGGAAGAAGAGAGAAAACCAGAGACACCACAGTTCTACGATATCGAGAGTTCTTATTTGTACTGGAGAAACTACATTCCAGAAACTCCATACCAGG
>Ga0209777_10002464_pt1 | contig 24288 bp, 22 predicted proteins | sample FrelakmetHBP12HB_FD_187147 | JGI IMG/M metagenome (GOLD analysis project Ga0209777, IMG submission 187147) | Freshwater lake sediment microbial communities from the University of Notre Dame, USA, for methane emissions studies -HBP12 HB (SPAdes)... | ecosystem: Environmental > Aquatic >... | reverse complement strand
GGAATGGCAACCTGCGGAGCAAGAGAGGATACGTCGAGCGTTATCTCCCGTTCATACACCGGCTGTTCTGGTACGGTGACAGCAGCGTAATTATCAGCACCTTTTTCTTTCAGATAGGATTGCGTTATTGCATCGGGGATAAATATGCCCGCCTTTGCCCCGCCCTCCACCACCATGTTTGAGATAGAGAAACGGCTGTCCATGGTGATGCCGTTTTTAGTGCTGTCCACAAACTCAAGCGACCGGTAGAGCGCCCCGTCTTCTTCAAGGTCTGCAAGCACCTTTAATATTATGTCTTTCCCCAAGATGAGCGGAGCTTGTGTGCCGGTGAATGTTATTTTAAAACACTCCGGGACCTTGAGCCAGATAGTGCCGGTAATGAGGCCGTATAACACATCCGTTGAGCCCATGCCGGTTGCAAGGCAACCGAGCGCTCCAGCCATAACAGTATGCGAGTCTGCGCCGATCACGAGCTTTCCCGGCACAACCGCGGGATGCTCAACCAGCAGCTGATGGCAGATGCCGGAAAAGAGCTCGAGGTTATTCACCTCCTGCTCCCTGCAGAAATCGAGAAATTTTTTAAGTATGTTGGCCCGCTCTTCATTAGCAGGCGGAGCAAAGTGGTCAGCGGTGAACAGCGCTTTTTCCTTGTCCCAGATCTTCCCTCCAAGACGGTAGAAGTCGTCAACAAGGAGTGCGGTGGTGGCATCGTGGCCGAGAATAAAATCAAGATAAAACTCCGCGTAGTCGTTCTCGGCGACCGGCCCGCTGCCGGTACGGTGTGTACGGAGAATCTGATGCGTGTAGGTATTAGAGCTTTTCATAGTGTGCTCCCTCCCCGCGCATCCCGAAAACATGCGGGAATGCGGGACGGGGCTTTTCATGGTAAAGTAAAACCACAAGCACACTGATACGGTCTTGTGGTTTGCGGGTTAATAGCAACTAAACAGCGATAATGAAGTGCGCTACTCTGTGGCGTACAGAGAGGAGTTGTCTTCAAGATAGCGGGAAGCCATTCCCTTCTGCTCGCCTTTCCGCGATTGATTGAGCACTCTGTTGACGATGTTCCAGAACACGCGCTCATCAAATCCGAGATGCTTCTGGTTGAAGACCTCAACGATATTTTTCATGAACTGAAAGGCCCCCTTGGAATCGCTCTCCTTTTCCCTTTTAACATCTGCAACAATGCGGTCAATCTCAGATGCCTTGGCCTCAATTCCCTGTTCCTGCAGCAGGCGCCGCACCAGAGCACGGCCCGAGTGCTTTCCCAGGACAAAAGCCCGGTCTCTGCCGACCTCTTCCGGCCGGATAGGTTCATAGGTTTCGAGATTTTTCAGAATCCCGTCCACGTGAATGCCGGACTCGTGCCTGAAGGCATTATAGCCGACGACTGATTTGTTGGGTGCAATAATGATCCCGGAGTAATCTTCAACGAGCTTTGAGAGGGGATAGATCTTGTCGGTATTTATGTGATGTTTGATTTTGAGCAGGTTTCCTGTTGCCATCACCACTTCTTCAAGCGATGCATTTCCTGCCCGCTCGCCGATGCCGTTGACGGTCAGGGTCGGATATGCCACGCCCGCTTCAATGGCTGCGAGCGTGTTGGCGGTGGCAAGGCCAAAGTCATTGTGGCAGTGAATGCCGAAGCGGATCTTTTCTTTCATCTTCTGCCGGATGGTGAGGCAGAGATCACGTATTCCCTGAGGGGTGAGAACCGAGACGGTATCGCAGATGATAATTTTATCCGCGCCGGCACGCGCCACCCGGTCAAAGAGCGGAATAATAAAGTCCATGTCAGCCCGGGCCGTGTCTTCGGCCACAAAATCCACCACCATGCCGTGGCTGACTGCATATTCAACCGACTGGAGGGCCCGCTCTTCCGCCTCTGCACGGGTGGTGCTGAATTTATAGTTGAGATGGATGTCACTGACCGGCGTAAACAGAAATGCTTCCCGCGCTCCGCAGCTCAGCGCTACATCCACATCCTGTTTTTTTGCCCGGATAGAGACTGCCAGGTTGATCTCCCATTTCCTGCTGAGGATATTCTTTATGTTCTTTGATTCATTGAGAGAAACGATGGGCAGCCCGACATCTACCGTATCGATGCCTGCTTCCTCCATCGTCTCAATGAGCCTGATTTTTTCCCTGCAGGAAAAGAAGACTCCGGGAGCCTGCTCGCCGTCGCGAAGGGTCTCATCAATGATATATATTTCTTTTGCCCTGGTTTCTTCCATAGTATCCCCCATTGATTTATAAACACCGGGAACACCGGCTGCGGCTCTGCGTTTCCGGCGGTTTCATGGTGCTGCAGCGTTTATTTTAAATTTTCCAAACTTCGGCGTCCGCGTTACCCGCATCACGTTAAAATACTGCCAGGGATCAAGCGGCGTTGACCAGTGCGGGTATTTTTTGCACCAGTCCTCTGCCATCTGGAAGTCCTCCCGGGTGAGGTTGTGCGGGCAGTGAAAGGTCGGGCTCAGGTAGTCACCTGAAGCGCCCATAAAGACGATGTCTTCCGGTTTTGATACGGCAAAAAGCGGCGTCTCAGGATAAATCCGTATGCCGAAGACGGTGAGAATATTGTCCGGCTGCGGCATGCTTTCCAGGAACTTAAAACCGTCGGTGATAGTCTCCCTGGTTTCTCCCGGGCCGCCCAAAAGAAGCTGAAATGAGGTGGCAATGCCGGCTTTTTTATAACAGGCAGAGGCCCGGGCAATATCCGCCTGGGTGAAGCCTTTCCCCATCCGCTCCAGCATCTCCTCGGAGGCAACATCAATCCCCACGTCCGCCCCGATGCAGCCCGAGCGCGCCATCAGCGCAGCCATGTCATCAGAGATGCCCACCGGGTTCACGTTGGCGTACCACTTGATCGTAACTTCCCTGCGGATGATCTCTTCGCATAGTGCGCAGGCATGGTCCACGGGGAAGTTAAAGACACTGTCAACAAAGAAAAAATAGTCAAGGTTCCAGAACCTCTTTGCTTCCACGATTTCATCCACCACTCTCAGGGGCGATTTCAGACGGTAGGTTTTGCCGTCAATGCGCGGATGCTCGCAATAGATACACTTAAAGGCACAGCCCCGCTTGGTCTGGAGGCCGATATAACCTTTTTTCTGGATATACTTTTTATAATCAAGCAGATCAAACGCTGCCGGCGGCATCATTTCCAGATCAGGTATGAGCTGCGGCGGGTTGCCGGTATAGCTCCCGTTTGCCTGATAAACAAGGCCCGCGATATGCTCATAGGATGAGCCTTCGGTGAGGGCACGAGCCAGCTGTACGCAGGCGATTTCGCCCTCACCCTGGATGCCGAACTCGATGCCAAGGTATTTCAATGCTTCTACCGGAAACAAAGAATATCCCGGGCCGCCGACAACAAACGGAACCTCGGTGAGCGTCTTTAAAAAAGTAACTACTTCCCTGATGTCAGGAAGGTAGTAGCGCAGCGCCGACATGCAGGTATTGTCAATATTGCGGATGGACAGCCCGACGAGCTGAGGCTTGAATTCCTTAATGGTCTCCTGGAATATTCTCTGCTCTTCTTTTTGCGAAAAGAGAAACATCCGGTCAATAACCCTGATGTCATGCCCCGCCTTTCTCAGGCTTGAAGCAACAAGCGATAAACCGAGGGGAGCGGCAGGTATGGGCCAGCGCTCCTGGTTGGTATTAATTAAAAGTATTTTCATCAACGTCCTCTCATATCCGTCAAAAACGGTAGCGATAAATACTTTACATGTAAACCATTTACATATAAGTAATCGTTTTGCCTTTATTTGTCAACCAAAAACTATTGCATTGATATCTGTCTGAAATTGCTTGACTTAATACAGGTGGCTTGCTGCTGGGGCGGGAGACTTTCCCTGCAGCGAGGGGCCGGGAAGGGTTTTAATTACCATCTCTGGCATTGAGAAACAGATTGATGAGTTTTTTATCAAGCTCTTCTTTGCGGGAAATTTTCAACTGTTTTTTTAACTCTGCTAACGATACCACTGCCCGTGCCATGGAACGGTGCCCTCCGGCGCTTCCATATTTGCCGAAAGCATGGCGGGTCACCTCTCCGGCATGCTCCACGTAACCGACGTTTCTCACGCAGAGCACAATCTGCTTTTCAACAATTCCCGACACTACTGACCACTGAGCATCATCAATCTGCATGCAGAAATCTGCAAGCCGCGGAATAATATCTTCCCGCTCCTTCTCTACCCTGCCAAGGTTAGCAAACACGACAGTACCTATCAGGCGCTGGCTTTTAAGTGCTTTTACAAACAGGCTGATCTCTTCCGGTTTCAAGCGCGGATGCTCCATCTGCAGGATCATGTGACGATTGGCGAGCGGGTAGATGTGGGTAAACACCTCAATGTCAGCTGGATTTATATCCCGGCCTAAAAAAAGCGTGTCTGTCTTGATGCCATAGACAAGTGCCGTGGCAAGGCGCTGGCTGATTTTGAGATCCTGGGCAATCAGGTATTCGGCCAGAATGGTTGAGGTTGCCCCGTAGTGAACCCGGATATCACAGAACGGCGCGTCACAGGTTTCCATCCGGGGGTGGTGATCAATAATGATATCTGCCCTGATTTCAGGATCGCCAAAGTAAAAGGGCTGGACATCAACCATGGCGATCCGGGAATATTTTTCCAGGTCCGGGGCAGTTATTTTCAGCAGCTGTATGTCCAGAAGCTGCATCATGACCTGATTTTCGTTTCTGGTAACTTCACCAAAGGCAGCAATAGGAGCTGTTGTGCTGGTCCGGCCCAGAAGCGTACGCAGCGCCAGAGCGCTGGCCAGGGCATCAGGGTCAGGGTCATGCTGGGTGAGAATAAGGACGTGCTCGTGCCCCGCGGTGAGCTGCTGAAGCGCGGCCGCCTTTTTACGATTTTCTATCTTTACCCAGCATCGGGAAATATTACCGGAGATGAGATCAGAGAGGGGAAAAAACGAAACAGTATCATAGCGCTCACGATCAGCATCCGCAGCATCAGCATTGGTAAGAACCAGTACCGGGACTGCTGCACACTGCGAACGCAGCGCTTCCAGATGCCGCCGCATATCGTTAGTTCCGGTGCAATCAAGTATTACCCGGTCTTCTGCGGTGAGTGCCAATTCTCTATATAATATTTTATCTGACAGTTCCTTCCGGTTCAGAATGGTAACCTGTTTTTTCTGGACCAGGATAGGCAGGGAGGTGTTATTCACCACAACGGCATGGTCCAGGGACCGGAGATAACCTCTCAGCAGGGGCACGATATCCGGGTTCTGTAAAATAAGTATAGTGCGCATGACTGTCCTATGGTGTGAGCAGAAGAGCTGCTATGAAAATATCCATGGCGGCAGGTTATCTGTCAGCGAGATCTCTTAACCAGCAGATGAGGCCGTGAGGCCCTGATACTCATTATGGTTTTCCCCGAGCTGAAAATTCTGACCGTGCCGGTTGATTCTGACACGGTAATGGCAATGGCATCGGTGCTGGCAGTTATAGCCGCAGCCGCGGCATGCCGGGCACCCAGGCCCCTGAGGGCCGCTGTTTTGCCCCCGCCCCCGCCGGCGTGCAGGTACCTGCCGGCAGACACGACAACGCCGTCATCCCGTATGATGAAAGCACCGTCTATGAGCGTCAGCTCTTTAATGCTTTCCTGTACTTTCGGGTCAGAAATCCTTCGCTCATCTTCCGGATAGCCCAGGAACGGATCAAAGATCATGGGCTTGGAAAGCTCATCCACTTTTTCCGTATCCCCGACCACAAATATGGTGCCCACCGAAACCCCTTCCCGTCCTTCACGGCCAATTTCCACTGCCAGGTTCACCAGAGCATACAGGACCTCAGTGGGAATATTTTTAGCTATCCGCTTTAAATCGCCCATTGAGATATGGCTGTAATGTTCCTCGCCTTTGACTATCCGCAGGCTGTCAACCAGCTTTGTGCCTGACAGGCTGTAGAGGCAGATAACCTTCTCGCCCTTTTTCAAGGTGCCCAGTTCCACCGCGGTGCGCAATATATAGTCCAGCCGCTCCCGGCGTGCTACCCCCTTAAAGTCACAGATAACGGTTTCATAGAAAATGTCTTCGGCAAGTTTTTCCTGTGAGAGGGCAACCAGGAACTGGCACTTTTCGCTGTAGGCAGGGATTATTTTTAAGAGAACTGCTTTTTCGCAGACGATGAGGATCTTTTTTATTTTCAGTTTATCTGCAATAGCAATGGCTTCAGCAATGAGCACGAGGCTTTCTTTTTCTGCTTTTTCACCGGTCACCGAACGTATCCTCCAGGAAGGTAAACACCAGGAATGTTTATATCGTTTTAGATCGTTTCTTAGCTTTGCTTGCTGCTATACGTTACGACTGGAGGTATGGTGCTATTACTCTCAGCTTGATCCTCTTCTATAATGCTTTTAAAACAAATAGTCGGGGAAATCTATCATTAATTTGACTGCTGACTTTTTTTACTGATTCTGCTTGCATCAGCCGGCTTAGTTTTCTATACCTTTTAAAGGATTCATGTGTTCGGCCTCCGCAGCTATGACAATGCCGGGAAAGACGCGGCAGAAAAAGCGGTCTTCATCCGGACTGCTGACAAACCAACGTTGCCGGAGCAGCAGCGCCGGCAGCTTTTATTACCATCAGGAGATCATCCATGTCTACCACCGTCTCAATAGTACGGTGTCCTGAGTACCGGGAAGAGCTGGTCTATAAAAGCATAGCCGGGGCTCTGGACCTGCTCGGCGGGATACAGCAGTTTATCTCTCCGGGAGAAAAGGTGCTTTTAAAACCGAACCTGCTCATCGGCCGGCCTCCAGAAAAATGCGTGACCACGCACCCCCTGGTGGTGAAAGCGGTGGCGCGCATGGTGCGCGAAGCCGGGGCCCTTCCTGTTATCGGTGACAGCCCGCAGCTTGATTCAGCGTGGAAGGCCTGCGACAAGTGCGGCATCGGCGATGTCGCGCGGGAGCTGGGCGTTGAGATTGTTGAGTTTGAGCCGGTTGACCTGTCCAACCCGGACGGCAGGGTATTTAAAAACTTCACCCTGGGAAAAGTGGTGAAGGAGGTTGATAAAATTATCAACCTGCCTAAGCTTAAGACCCACTCCTTAACAACGCTCACCCTCGCAGTAAAGAATATGTTCGGCTGCGTGCCCGCCGCGCGCAAAGGGCAGTGGCATGTGCGGACCCACACTGCCGGGAAAGAATATTTCGCCCGGATGCTTCTGGACCTCTACTATTTTGTAAAACCAACGCTCAATATTGTTGACGGCATCATCGGCATGGAAGGGCAGGGCCCGGGGTTCGGCGATCCGCGTCCCATCGGGCTGGTGATTGCCGGTGCTGACGGAGTGGCAGTGGACCGCGTGATTGCTGAAATCGTGAACATACCTGCCGAGCAGGTTCCGATTCTCATGGTTGCCATGAGGGATGGATACGGTACCGGCAGGCTTGAAGAGATAGTTGTCCTGGGCGAGAGCATTGAGGGTGTGAAGGTCGCGGACTTCAAGGCGCCGCAGTTTCAGGACATGATGGCAAAAATTCCCGGCCCAATCATGCGCCTGCTCAAAGCCTATCTCACCACCCAGCCGACGGTTAAAAAAGAACAGTGCGTGGAATGCGAGATGTGCCTGCGCGCCTGCCCGAGGGAGTGCATTACCCATCCGGCCGGCGCAATCAGGATACATGAAGATGCCTGCATCCAGTGCCTGTGCTGCATGGAGATCTGCCCCCAGAGTGCCATAGAACTGCGGCCGGGATTTCTTCTCAAACTTTTTTCAGGAATCAGGAAGGTTTTTGGCAGGAACTAGCAGGCGGCTAAAGGTCGTAGAGGGTTTCATCCCGTTTCGGCGCAGGCTTTTTCCCTTTGCCCCCGGAGCCGGCAACGCCTGTAAACTCGAACGGCTCCTCGCTCTGCAGCAGATCACCCATTTCACTTTCGATCTGGTCCGGGTCTTCCCCCGCCTCCATGCGCTTGAGCGCCTCGTTCATCCCCTCACCAAGCTTAATGCCGGTCATCTCGGTTAATTTGCGCATCAGGTTTGCCGCCTGGCGGGGATCATCCTCATTGATGCGGCCTGCTTCAGAAGAGATCATCTGCATGGCCTTTTCCATGGCGCTTTCATCTATCGGCATATTCTCCATGCCGTCCTCCTCTTTGGCCCTACCGGTACAGGCGAAAACCGACAGCTGCTTCTGCAGCTGTTTCTGGCAGCGCGGGCAGGGGGGCTGCTTGTCCGTGTTCACGGTGCGGGAAAAAAAGTTGAAAAGGGTATTGCAGTCGTCACAGTAGAATTCATATATGGGCATGGCTCATGACCTTTTAAGTTCCTGCATGCATTTTTCGACAAAATGATTGATAAGGTAGACCACGTTATAGATAACGCTTAAGCCGCCGATGAATTTTTCCTTTATCATGCCGCGCGGCAGCTCGTCAATAAGCGCCTCAATCTGTTTTATGCCGGCGTATATGCGCTGATAATCTCCGTGCACCTGCTCGCAGCCGTCTGCCTGAATGAGGCCTATGATCTTTTCCTCAATGGCATTGAGGCTGTAGAACATGGAGCGATAGATGTTTTTGGTTTTCGGGTCGGTCCCTTCCAGGGCCTTCTCGATGACGCATATCCGCGCCATGGTATAGCCGATTTGCACATGCTGGGGGTTGCGCTTGCTGTAGGTTTCCGGATACCGGTCGCAGTAGGCCTGGCCGATCTCAAGCAGGTCTTCCTTCTCCAGGGAAAAGCTGCTGTCAAGCGCTATGACAGCTTCCCGGAATTCCTCGAGCGTTTCCCTGCTTCTGAATATGCCTGCAATGAGAGAGCTCATACGCGCACGCTACGTTAATGTTCTGTCCGCCAGACACTTCTGCCAAACCCAGGCAGTCCGCACAATGTCTTCAAGGCTGTAGCTGATTTTCCAGTCTAATACCTTCTGCGCCTTGTCGCTCGAGGCGATGAGATAGGGCGGGTCTCCGGGCCGGCGCTCTGTTTCCGCAACGTTAATCTCCCGCCCGGTTACTTTCCGTACGGTCTCAATCATTTCTCTCACGGTAAAGCCGCTGCCGCTTCCCAGGTTGAAATAGCCGGTCTGACCTCCATCAAGGAGATACTCCGCCCCCCTGATGTGGGCATCAGCGAGATCATTCACATGGATGTAGTCCCGCACGCAGGTGCCGTCTTTGGTCTCATAGTCAGTGCCGAAGACCTTGATGCTCTCCCGCCTCCCCAGTGCCGCGTCAAGGATAAGCGGGATGAGGTGCGTCTCCGGGACATGGGCCTCGCCTATTTCCGCGTCAGGGTCGGCCCCGGCAGCGTTGAAATAGCGGAAGCGGATGCTCCTGAAATCATAGGCCTGCGCATAGTCTTCAAGTATCTGCTCCACCATGAGCTTGCTTTTACCATAGGGATTGATGGGGGCTTTGCGGTCCTCTTCCGCGATGGGCATCCGCTCCGGCATGCCGTAGACTGCGGCAGTTGAGGAAAAGATGAATTTATCTATAGCGTGCTTTCTCATCTGCTCAAGGAGCGTGATGGTGTTCTGCACATTGTTTTTATAATATTTCTCAGGCGCTGCCACTGATTCACCCACCTCGATGAACGCGCAGAAATGCATCACCACGTCGATTTTAAACCGGGTGAACACCGAGCTTAAACACTCCGCGTCGCCGATATCTCCCTGGACAAACTCTCCCCATTTGGCAAAGGCGCGGTAGCCGTGTATCAGGCTGTCATAGACGACAACGGGGAAGCCTCTTTTGTGCAGGAGCTTGCAGACATGAGACCCGATGTAGCCGGCGCCGCCTGCCACTAAAATGGCCATACAGTAATCCTTCGAATAAAAAAATTAACCGCAAAGACGCAAAGAAACGCGAAGCATGCCGAATCTGGAGCTCAGGAACTCATACAATAGAAAACAGAAAAGTTTCGGATTTGCCTTTTCTTAATTTTTTCAAAGGCTGGAAAGCAGTATAGGAGAATGAAATTTGGATGTCAAATAATAAGCTTATATGCAGGGATGGAATGATCATTGCGCTTGCGGATCAAGCAGCATACGCGACAGCATCACGGCATTTTTTGCCGCAGACCCGGCGTGACAGTTGTTGAAAAAGACAAAGAGCGTACCCGTCTTTGCGCTAAGGTCATGGATCGGGGGCAGGAATTCCTTCAACTCCTCTTCGCTGTAGAGGTAATTATAGCGCTCGGAAACCGGAGCATTGAACCAGTTTCTGTTTCTGCCGTGGAGACGGAAATAGCCGATGGCAGATGTTGCGCACGGCGCAAAGGGCATGAGCCCTTCGAGCCGCGGCTCATCCACCGCGCAGTAGCCAATGGCGTTTTTCTGCAGGAAGTCAAAGGTCTTTTCTTTAAGCCAGCCGTGGTTTCTGAACTCAATCACCATGGGTATATCCCCGAGCCGCTCCCGTGCTGTCTTCAGATAGTTGGCGTTCTCCTGTGTGGGATGAAACGAATAGGGGAACTGCAGGAGGATGCAGGAGAGCTTTTTATCCGTAATGATCGGGCCGAGGGAGAAGATAAATTTTTCAAACACCTCCCTGTTGTCCAGAATTTTTCTGGTGGCCTTGTCCCGTATTTCGTGGGTCATGCCCCGGAATGCCTTCACCACGAAGGAGAAATCAGCCGAGGTTTTGCGCGACATGCCCTCAAAGCTTTTTGCCGAGGGCAGGCTGTAGTAGGTGAAGTTCACCTCAAGCGCCTTGAAGCCAAGCTCCTGCTCGTAGAAGGCAAGCCACTTCTCTTTTGCCAGGCCGGGCGGGTAAATGGTGCCCTTCCAGTCATCGAATGAAAAACCGCTGGTGCCGATTTTGATCATAGAAGTTTGATGAACGCGGTTCGACAGGATCACCGCAGGCTGATTTGCGCGGACGAACGCTGAGTTTATAAATTTGAATGAGGGAAGTAAAAAAGGGCAGTTGTTTAAAATAGCTAGCCCCCCCGATACGCTGCCTGATCTGTTACCCTACAAAGCTTGTTTTGTTTTAAACATGTAGGGTAACCTTACTGCAGGATAGCAGCAACCGCCTTTATTGCTTCTGCCTCAAGGGGAAAAAGGTCCAGGGATTTTTTTAATGCGTTTTTAATTAATTTCTTCCAGGTTTTAGGAAATTTCCCCCATTGTTTTTTAAGCTTTGCAAGTTCATTTTTATTTGTTAGCACGAATTTACCTGCAATGATTACCTGACGGAGGTCTTTTTCCATTTTATCTTTTCTTGTTACACGGGTAGAGAGAAGTAATTTATGAAGCATGAAACAGGCTGGAGCGGGGACTTTTACTTTTATCCCACGAGCAATACTGATTGTTATTGGTTCTTCACTTAAAATTTCCAGAAATCGTAATAATTGAGGAGAAATTGAAATTTGTTTTACATATTCAGTATGCTTTAATCCCTTGCCCTTTTGCGGAGCTAAAAATTCAACCTTTAAAAGGTTGCCACTGTAAAAAATCGAGCCGTCCAGATTAAACCGTTCCTCAAACCCAAGCTCTCTTAAAAACAAGGCAAAATCAAACTGCCTCCCTTTGTATGGTAAGGGTATAAGGATATCGAGGTCTTGAGTTTTTAATGGATATTTTTCTATGGGAAGATATTTCTGGTAAAACAGGAAGCACCAGCTGCCAATTATCTCTACCCCGGCATCCCAAAGTTTTACCTCGGTCAGTTTGGCGAGAATATCCCTGATTGGTGACGTTAAATCTGATTCTTTTGAGGGCTTCTCATGTAAAAGCCGTATGGCTTCACGAGTTTTTTTAAGTTGTAATTCAAGCTGCTTCTTATGCTTTTTCTGTTCAAGCAACTGCTCGGGTATCTCCTTGCCTATATACTCATCAATGACCCGGAGGCCTTTTCTATATTGTAAATAGTAATACGTTTCACCTTTAATATTTTTTCTTTTTATATTTCCCTTCTGCAGCAGAGCAAGCCTCGAGATAATTGTTTTTTCCTGTTCCAAATAGAATTCAAGGCTCTCTTTTAAAGTGTTTTTCAAATCTTCCATGGTATTATGTTATCCTACAAACTATATAAATGCAACAGATTGTAGGGTAACCACAAAGTCCAGCAAAAATATTGAAATAGGGTGCAGCTATCCCGCTTTTGATCATGAAGAGTTATGGGACGCTGATTTGCTTAGATAATCGCTGATTGTTATTAATATGCTTGTCATTGCGGGTCCGCCCATGCGGACGCGGCAATCCCCAGATTAACCTGATTGCAAATAATCTTTACTGATTAATATCTATACTGAATTATTGCGGCAATTTCAAAATCATTTTAAGCAAGGAGCTTGACAGCAGATAGGTTTCTTTATATTTATTAGGTGACTGAATAGGAGATGCGCTGTTTATCCTTTGATTAAGCAGGTGGGAAGGCAGAGATCAGCGAGACAAAGGATTAATTAGAACCGCTCCATTTACCACAAAGGTTTCTGAACGGAAATCCCTCTTGACATCTCTTCCTTTTATTGTTTGATATATCCGCTGATGGGTCGGGAGGATGATGTGCCGCATGGAGGGGAAAAATCATGATGACCTTACGTCTTTTTTCCAGAAAGTTTGAATCTGTTCCAGCATCCACTTCCTGGTATCTCGCAGACCTCGGGGAGGCGCGAGGCAGGCAGGAATTGTTTACCCGGCAAGCTCCGCAACGTCTCAAAGCTCTCCGGGAACACGCCCTCATTGAAAGCGCCGTTTCTTCCAACCGGATTGAAGGTGTGGAAGTCGACAAGTCCCGCATTGCTACCATCGTCTTTGGAAAGCCGTTGCTGCGCGATCGGGATGAAGAGGAGTTCCGGGGATACAGGCAGGCATTGACGTTGATTCATGAGCAGGAGGCGAAACTGCCTGTCTCAGAAGAGACCATTTTGAAACTCCACCGCCTGACACGAGGGGAGATATGGGATGCCGGAACATATAAAGAAAAGGACGGCGACATCATCGAAAAATATCCAGACGGTCGCTCGCGGGTCCGCTTCAAAACAGTTGCGGCGGCAAATACGCCGGCCTGCATGAAGGAGTTGGTGAAACTATACGATGACACCAACGAGGAGCGCAAAATCCCTCCCCTTCTGCTCTTGGCGGCCTTCAACCTGGATTTCCTGTGCATTCATCCATTCCGCGACGGAAACGGGCGTGTTTCTCGGCTCCTTTTGCTCCTGCAATGCTACCATCTGGGGTTCGAGGTTGGCCGATACATCAGCCTGGAACGTCTCATTGAGCAGAACAAGGAACGCTACTATAAAACCCTGGAGCAAAGCTCCCACGGCTGGCAAGAAGGAAAACACGATCCCTGGCCATACATCAACTACACCCTTTTCATTATCAAGACCGCATACAGGGAATTCGAGGAACGCCTCGGTCAACTCCAAAGTCCTAAAGGAGAGAAAACAGGCTTCGTGATTCAAGCTATCGGTAGGACTCTTGGCCCTTTCCATATTGCCGAGTTGCAGAATGAATGCCCCTATGTCAGCGTAGACATGATCCGGCGTGTGTTGAAGAACCTACGGGAGAAAAATCAGGTGGAATGCCTGGGCCGCGGCCAAAACGCCCAGTGGCGCAAGACAAGCAAGTGGCAATTGGGTAATACCAAATGAATTGGGCAAGGAATTGGGTAATGACCGGAGGGAAAGTCCGCCGCTTTACTGTAAAATCAAATCGCCGGACGCTGTCTGCGGAATTTGCGCACACCGGGTACCGGACGGCCCTGCCAGAAGAGAAAGCGCTGGCGGCCGATATCAGCGAGACAAAGAATTAATTAGATCCTTCCCCATTTATTATCCTTACGATTGGCCGACGCATGACTCGGGTTCATGGCTGGTCGCTATCCTTTACCATGTGGAGGACTTGCACCTCCTACTCCTTACCGGCTTTTACCGGCGCTTTCGAACCGTCCCCTTTTTTTCTTGGAATTTTTAATCAAACGTTTCTATATTCGCTTGATTTGGGGATAGTGCGCGCTCCCGGCCCTCCAATAATGCGTTTATCTTTTGAAAACCTTGCTCTTTTGTTCCCCAGCATGATATAGAATGTATTACTTTTTACGATAATGCTTTACTTATAGCGGATTATAAAAATGAGCACCGAAGCCGATGCAAGAATAGTGATTAACAAACTGCTGGAAAATGCAGACTGGAAGATCACTAATAAAGCACAGGTTTCCACCGAGGAACCAGCGACAGATGGGCGTGCGGATTATCTGCTGAAGGATTCCCGCAGTCGTCCCCTGGCTGTAGTCGAGGCAAAGCGTTTTGCACTCGATCCGTATTCCGCCAAAGAACAAGCCTGTGCCTATGCAAAGTCGCTGAATGCTCCGTTTGTCATTTTAAGCAACGGTCAGGAACACTATTTCTGGGATTATTCAGATGGCGATGCCCGCCCTATTTTAGGGCTGCCTTCGCAGGCGGACCTTGAACGTCGATGCAATATCAAACTCCATCGCAAGGGCTCCTTAGAAGATTCACTGGCCGTTATTCCTTATCCGGGCCGATTCGCTTTTAAAGGTGAAGATGTCGACACCCGCCCTTATCAGCTTGAATGCCTGCAAAAAGCTGATACCGCTTTGATAAGCGGCCGCCGCCGGATGCTTTTCGAGATGGCAACCGGCGCAGGCAAAACGCTTACCATTGCCATGCTTATGAAACGATGGTTTCAGGCGGCTCTAATTTCCCGTGTTCTGTTTCTTGCAGACCGCATTGAACTTGCTAAACAGGCCAAAGAAACCTTTGACGACTATCTGCGCGACTGGCCTGCCGTGATTCTCTACGGCGGCAAGCGCAGCCTGGAAGGCCAGATAGTGGTAGGAACGCTTGATACCATCGCAGCACAGCTCGGCCCTAACGGTTTTGGCCATGCCTACTTTGATCTGGTTGTTACCGATGAGTGCCACCGTTCAATCTACAATACCCACCGCGCTACGCTCGGACATTTTGATGCCATTCACATCGGTTTGACAGCAACCCCCAACCCCGGAGAGCTGCACTGCATCAGCGAACATGAGTTCCGGCTCGTGCGTAACACATATATTTTTTTCGATTGCTGGGATGCCGCAAAAAAGGAAGGCCGCCCCACCTTCGAATACGGTATTCAACTCGCTATCAGGGACAGGCACCTTGCCAATTATCGCATTTATCACGCCGAGAGTACGCTCACCTATGAAGGCGCGCAGTGGGAAGGTGAAGAAATCAAGCCCGGATCCTGGGGCCGCGAGGTGGAGTCGGAAGATCGTCTCAAAACGATTATTCAGGAATACTATTCAGCAGATGCCGAAAGGGCTCTGGTTCGCCCCCGGAAGACCATCGTTTTTGCCGTTTCCGAAAAGCAGGCTTCAATTCTTGTTCGGCTGTTCAATAAACTCCTTGCCGATGAGGATTGCCTGCGCATTGCGCAGCAAATTAATCGTTCGCCATCACAAATTCGGCAGGATTTTGCCAAGCAGATCACCTGCTATACCAACAACGGCAATCCCAAGCCAATCATTGACCAATTTAAATATGACCCTCTGCCGCTTATTGCTGTTTCGGTTGATATGCTTGATACGGGATACGATCACAAGGAAGTGGAAAATCTGGTCATGTTGCGGCCGACCCAATCTGCCATCAAATACGCTCAGATGCGCGGCCGTGGCAGCCGCCTTTGCCCCCGTATCGGCAAGACAGAGTTTGTCATATATGATTTTGTCGGTAACAGTAAGCGCTTCAATGATCCCGGCGAGGCCTATCATAAACCAAGACTTGTCGGCGCATCTCCCAACTCGAAGCCTGCCCGAACAGGTGATGCCGGGGAAGCTGATGCCGCAGGGGCGAAACCCGAAACAAAATATCCCGAGGCAGGAGAGCGGCGATTTTTAATTATTGCGGAAGGTTCTCTGGAGGATGAAATCCGTGCCCGCGAAATCATACTGGTCGGCCCCGAAGGGCTGGCAATAGACCGGAAGACATACCGTGAAAAATGGGAAGAAAAAGTTGTTGAGCTGAGACAAACCGATCCTGCGGTTGAAAAAATATTTCGTGGTGAGGAACTGTCCGACCAGGAATGGCAGGACCTTGCCCAGCGGCTCAACTCTCCACGCTATTATTTTAATGAACAAACGCTTCGCCGGTCTTTTGAACAGCCTACCGGCTCGCTTTCAGATTTTATTCGTGTGGCTTTGGGGCTTGATCGTTTTCTTACGCGCGATGAGCGCATTGAAAAGGTTTTCATCACCTGGGTGGCCGAACACTCAAGCAGCATCAATCCTGCGCAAGCGCAAATGCTTCGCTTGCTGAAAGCCCGTGTCATAACCGGCGAAGAAATTACCATGCGCCTTTTCAGTCAGCCGCCATTCTCTCTTTGGGGCGGCCTTACGCGCATGGAACAGCTTTTTGGTAAGGAACAACTTTTGCAGATGGTCGATGAACTGAACTCTTTACTTGCTGCTTAAGAAGGAACCGAATGGACAGCGGACAGATACAGAATACCCTGAAAGCCCTCTGCAAGGTCATGTGGGATAATAATGTTACCAACCCCATAACCTATGTCACACAGATTTCCTATCTGCTCTTTTTAAAAATGCTTGAGGAAATGGATGCCGAACAAAAAACCGCAGGCAACGGCAAGCACCGTTCCCTGTTCGGCAAATTCAAGGCCGATGGTGAAGAACTTGACTTTGATCCGCTGCGCTGGAGCGTTCTGACCTCCGACCCCGACAATGAACGCATGCTGCGCATCCTTCGTGACACGCTCCCGAAGCTTGCACGCCACCCGAAACTTTCGCAGGGTTCACGGGCGGTATTCCGTAATGCATCTATCGTCATCCCTTCCGGCGCAGCGCTTCGCCGGGCTGTTGACATTATCGCCCCTATATCTTTTCTCGGTATCGATGCCGATGTAAAGGGCGATCTTTTCGAGTATCTTGCCAGTGAGCTTGGCGGACAGAAAAAGGCGGCGCAGTTCCGCACACCGCGCCATTTAATCCGTGTCATTGTCCGGATGGTCGATCCGCAAATCGGCGGCACTATGTGTGACCCGGCCTGCGGCAGCGGCGGATTTAAGATTGCGACTTATGAGCATATTCTGCTTGCCAATACGAGCAATGAATTCATCCACGAAAAGGCCGGCCCTGATGGACTGCCCCGCAAAATCGGCATCGGCGATAAACTGACCCGCGCCCAGTGGGATTTTTTGCAGAAAAGCACGTTTCACGGCTTTGATGGCGATCAGGACATTCTGCGCATGGCAGCCATGAACGCCGTGCTGCACGGGTTTGATCAATCACCCATTGTGCAGCGCGATTCCATCTGCGGCAGCGAGGATATATGGGATGAGGTTCAGTTTGATTACATCCTTGAGAATCCACCGTTTTCCGGTTCGCGCGGCGATGCAAAGAGGTCATTGCGCATTGAAAAGGGCGACAAGTACGTGCTTTTTCTTGCCCATGCTTTGCGAAGTCTTCGGCAGAGCGGCACTGCGGGCATAATCTTCCCCAATGGCATTCTTTTTGGCGATACGGGCAGCCATCTTATAGTCAAGGAACGTCTGCTCAAAGAGTTTGATCTTCAAGCCGTGGTGATTCTGCCCAAAGGCATGTTCGAGCCTTACACGCCCAATCCGACCTGCTTTTTTATTTTCAAAAATACCGGCAAGTCGACAAAAAATATCTGGTTCTTCAAGGCCGATGGCGACGGCTCATCACTTTCCAAATCTCGTAAATTCGGCTCCCAGTACCGCAATGATTTCCCCGACCTGCTGAAGATGTGGCCGAAGCGGAAAACCGAAGATGGTCGGGCCTGGCTGGTGCCCGCACAAAAGATTATTGACAACGGCTACAATATGACCCTCTCCAGCCTCGGTCTAATCGAAGCAGAAACCGTTGACCACATAGAGCCAGAAGTAATTCTTGCCACCGTTGCCGCAAAAGAAGAACGCATTTTACAGCTTATTCAGGAAATGCAGGGCTTGCTTGCTGGAGGCAATGGGGAATGAGTTTAGCATTACTTCCAGAAGGTTGGATCATAAAACCCTTTTCGGAAGCCACCAAAAGATTTCAGAGTAAAGGAGGTAAACTCAACACTTCAGAATACCAGCAGAATGGAGCCCTTCCTGTGGTTGACCAAGGCCAATCGCTTATCGTAGGTTATTGCGATGATGAAAACCGTGCTTTTCAAGGCCCATACCCTGTAATATTATTTGGTGACCATACATGCAATATCAAGCTGGTCGATTTTAAATTTGCTGTTGGCGCAGATGGAGTTGTTTTACTGCGCCCAATCGACGACACCGAACTGGACGCCGCGTTTTTGTACTACTGGCTGAAATACGTTCCACTTCATAAACTCGGATATAGCCGTCATTTCAAATTGTTAGCAGAAAAGGACATCTGCTTTCCAAAAGACATAGACGAACAGCGCCGGATTGTGGCACGAATCGAGGAACTGACCCGCCGCGCCGAAGAAGCCCAAAACCTTTCAGCTACCAGAGAAGAAAAGTTAGACAATCTGCTTCAGGCTATCTATTTTCGAATGATTGATGAAGCTGAATGGAAACCCCTGCGAGAAGTAGCTTCGCTTGTTCGTCGTTCTATCCGTACTAAAACTTCTGAAAAATATGAAGAGATGGGTATTCGCAGTTTTGGCAAAGGCACTTTTAAAAAACCTGTTTTAACGGGTGCTCAGATTGGCAATAAGCGGATTTACCAAATTCATGAAGGCGATCTGGTTTTCAACAATGTGTTTGCGTGGGAAAAAGCCATTGGAGTAGCCCAAAAAGAAGATCATGGACGTGTGGGGTCTCATCGTTTCATCACCTATGTTCCTCATGAGAACCAGGCAACTTCTGAATTTTTATGTCATCACTTTTTGAGTGAACGTGGCATAGAAGATATCCGTGCCGCTTCACCCGGATCAGCTGGAAGGAATCGAACATTAGGACTAAAAAAACTCGATCTAATTAAAGTACCCGTTCCTGATTATGACGAGCAAGTGCGCTTTTCCGAGCTTGCAAAACGGCGGTTACTTATCCAAAAAGAAACAGCAGTCATAAAAAAAGAATTAAATATTTTTATTTCTGCCCTACTCGCCAAAGCCTTCCGGGGAAAGCTATAGGCATGCCGCAGAAGGTTATCAATATTCCAGGCATTAATGACAATAAGTGGGATTTTGAGCGGCTCTTTTCCATTTGGAGTCAGGCTAGCGACTATTTTGAAGATGTTCGATTCGATTTCTCTCAGTGCAAGTTTCTGCGCCCCAATGCGGTGACTTTTCTCGGTGGGCTGGCACGGCTGATCGAATCGCGGTGGGGCTCAGTTGTTTTTGATTGGAGCACATTGAGCGATGGCGCTGTGAGAACCAATCTACGGCAGAACGGTTTTGCAGGTATGTACGGGCTTGCCTCCAAAAGATGGGAGGGTAATTCGATTCCATATCGCGAGGATAAAACCCTCGATATGAATGGAATTATGGATTACTTGACTTATAACTGGATCGGAAAAGGTTGGGTGCATGTCAGTGACCGTTTGAGAGATGCAATAGCAGGCAGGATGTGGGAAATCTACAATAATGCTTTCGAGCACAGCGGAACAGAAATAGGCGTATTTACCTGCGGACAGCATTTTCCTGCCAATAACGAACTTGTTTTATCAGTGGTTGACTTTGGGCAAGGTATTGCCGCAAATGTACGAAATTATTTAAGCCAAGACGCTCGGGCTGAAAAAATCAATGCGGCCGCTTGTCTTCGCTGGGCGTTCCAGCCGGGCACAAGCACCCGGCCAAATGGTGTTGCACGGGGTATCGGACTTGATCTTTTAAAAGAAGTTTGTTCGAGTAAATCACGGAAAGCTTGAGGTTTACAGCAATGAGGGATATGCTATTATAGACGAAAGCGGTGGGCGTTTTGAAAATCGCTCTATTTCATTTGAGGGTACAATTTTTCATATCACCCTGCGTTGCGATGAACGGCTTTATCAGTTTGCTGATGAGGCGCAGGATGATATGCCCTTTTGAAGGGAGAAAAGGAATATGAGACTAAGAGTTCAAGAGATGCTCAAAAGCCAAAGGTGCATCATAAAGGAAGATGGTCAGCTGGTTTATGATGCAATACATGCCCCCCTGAAAGCAGGCGAAACGGTGTTTCTTGATTTTACCGGTTCAACTCAGTATGCCTCTCCTTTTTTCAACTTTGCAATCGGGCAATTGCTGAAAGATCTTAAAGAAAGTGATCTCCGGCAGTTGCTTCATATTGAAAATATTGGCGAGGCTGGAAAGCTTGTTGTTGAGCGTGTTATTGAAAACGCGAGCCGTTATCACACAGATATTGACTACAGGAAAATAGTAGATGCCATTTTGGAACAGCAAGCCAGGGAGTCTGCATAATGGCAGTGAATTTCTCTGTTCAAACTGATGTAGTCGATATCAATACAGATACCCCGCGGTCAGCAGATATTTTTTTCGTCGATTCAAATGTCTGGTTCTGGTTATCGTATCCGACAGCAAGCCACTCCGCAATTCCCTATCAACTTTCAGATTACCCCAAGTATGTAAACAACTCTCTTGCCGCCGGTTCAAAAATTTACCGATCAGGGCTTTCTTTTTCCGAACTTTGCCACAGAATAGAAAAAACTGAACACGAGATATATTGCTCTTATGTTAAAACTGTTGAGCCAAAAGAATATCGCCATAATTTTCCGGCAGAACACTTGCGTCTATTTTCACAAGTTGAAGCGGCATGGGGCCTCGTGAAATCAATGGCAAACTCGCTGCCGATAACAATAGATGACGATACTACAGATGCCGCTTTAAATCGTTTTAAGACAGAAAAAGTCGACGGGTATGATCTTTTCATGCTTGAAGCCATGAAGAATAACGCCGTAGTGCAAATTATCACCGACGATGGCGATTTTGTTACTGTCCCCGGCATCCAAGTCTTTACCGCAAACAGAAATGTTATCAGTGCAGCTCGGAATCAAGGCAAATTGCTTTCTCGTTAAATTGCGCTAATTTGCTGTAGGGTCAGGGCTACCTCTTGATGAATTACGGCTGCCAAATGTATGGACCTGGCCTCCTTCCACGCACACATCAGAGCGCTCAATGTAAATCGTTGGGCAAAGGAGCTAAGATGTCCTACGGAAAAAAACTAACTAACGCGGAACTTATTACCTTTCTTACGGCTAACCGGCACGGCATCCTGGCATTAGCGGGCAGGACGCCGTATGCGCTTCCCATGGGATATCTCTACCGGGAGAAAACGCTGCTTTTGTGCCTGACAGATGAGGGCAAAAAAATGGAGCGCCTGAAAAAAAGTAAATCAATATGCTACACCATCTGCAAGCCGCGGTGGGAGACTGAGGGATTGAAAACACCCTGCACCTCTGCAGTGATAGAAGGGAAACTGGAGGCGGTGAAGGATAAATCGGTGTACGGGCTTGGGTCAAAAAAGTTCGAGAACATGACGCTGTATAAGCTTGCTATCGCTGAGATGGGCGCCCGAAAGTGCATTCGCAAGCCCTGCGAGCTGTTTGCCGGCAAGAGCAGCGCGGCGGTAAAAGGCAAAATGAAGAAAAAAGGATAGAAATTTTATTGGACGCAGATTTGCGCGGTTCGACCGTTCGACAAGCCTTTCGGCCGCGAGCTCAAGGCCGAGTGGCTCACGGCTCACCGCAGGCAGGCTTATCAAAGTTAATCGCCTGTGTTGACTTTTTGTATTGCTCCTGCTATCATTGTATTACATTGCAAGCAGGAGGTATATCATGACTACGGCAATATCCATCAGGCTCCCCAAAAACCTGGGTGATCAACTGGACACCATCGCCAGAGAAACTGAGCGGCCGCGCTCTTTCATCATTCAGAAAGCCCTGGAATCCTACATAGAAGACTACGCGGACCTCCAGGTGGCTCTGGACCGGCTGCATGATAAGGCAGACATTGTCATTTCAGGCAAGGAGTTGAGGAAGTCCCTTGGCTTATAATATCGTTTATAAGAAATCTGTACAGAATGACCTGAAAAAGCTGTCCAAGGCAGAAGCCCGTCGTGTTCTTAATCAGCTTGAGGAAGAACTTTCAAAAAACGCTGCTGATTATCCGGTTCTTAAAGGACCATTTGCAGGACTTCGGAAATATCGCGTCGGTGATTACCGGGTGATCTATGCCATTTTACATGATGATGTCGTCATCCTCCGGGTAGGCCACCGGAAAGATGTTTATAAAAAACAGCTTTAACCAGCTCGCGCCAGACAGCAGATAATTATTCCCCCCCCATCTCTTTATATTTAATCCTGAAAACCAGGGTTCATCAGCGTCCCATAAGCTCCCCGCAGGCAGGATTTGACGGCAGCGGGAAAGAGGGTTATATGACATCAATTATACAGGATGTAACAGCGTGGCATAACCGCACAACCGGCACTATGGCAGTCGAGGCGCTGCGAAAAAACGGCTTTGACGCGGTATATTTCGACAGCAGGGCGGAGGCGGTTGACTACATGCTCGGCTTTGTATCAAGCGGCATGCCGGTCGGCTTCGGCGGCAGCATGACCCTTGTCGAGCTTAACATGGCAGACCTGGTCAAGCAGAAGGGTGCGCAGCTTGCGCTTGAATTAACTCCCGCAGACTACGAAGACTTTGCAGAGCTTGGCAGGAAGCTGAAAAAAACAGTTCAGGCCGACCTCTACTTTACCAGCAGCAATGCCGTGACCCTGGACGGCGCACTGGTAAACATAGACGGAGGCGGCAACCGCGTTACCGCCATGATGTACGGCCCCGAAAAGGTCATTGTCGCGGCCGGCATCAACAAAATCTGCAGGGACGAGGATGCGGCGTGGGAGCGAATCAGAATGATCGCGGCCCCGAAAAACGCCCGGCGCCTCAACATGCCCACACCGTGCGCGGAAACTGGGATATGCGTGAACTGCAAACACCCTTCCCGGATATGCAGGCTCTACACGGTGATGCGCTGCAAACCGTTCTTCACCGACGTCACGGTGGTCATTATCGGCGAAACACTCGGCTTCTAAGGATTGGACGCAGATTTCACAGATAACCGCAGATAAAATTTTTCTTTAGTTGTTTATATTTGAAACCCTGAAAATCCGCCCGGCCTCCGTAGCACTGCCTGCCCTCCGCACGAAGCTTGCTTCGGAAGGCGGGCGGAGGGTGGACGTTCATCAGCGTCCCCTGTTTTCTAAAAATTTGTCTTGTGGCTTCCTTCCGGCCGCCAGGCAGGGGAGATGACGCCTGCATGATTATAGCGCTTGAGCAGGCTTCCCCAGGTAAGCGAAAAATCCCCGAACCTGCTGTTCACTTCATCCATGGCCCGGGTGACGGCCTGCGAGCGCCGCTGCTCCGGGAACAGGGGAATCTGCCCCGAATCCCTGCTCAAGTTTGAGAGGCTCACCCCCAGCAGTCGCACCGCCTGCTGCAGGCGGAAGGATGAGAGAATTTCCTGCGCCGCGCGAAAAATATCAAGGCTCTCCTGTATGCAATGGTGCCGGGAGTGCTGCTTAGTGAAGGTGGTAAAGTCCGCGTAGCGCACGGTGAGCGAAACCGTCCTGCCGCAGAACCCTTCACGCCGCACCCTTCTCCCCACCATTTCAGAAAGCTGCAGAAGGTACGCGTCCAGAATGTCCCGCTGATAAATATCGGAGCTGAAGGTCATGCTGTGGCCGATTGATTTTGCCTCCGGCTCGCTCTCAAGCGGCACCACCGGGCCCTCATCTTCGCCCCGGCCCATGCGGTGCAGCACCTCGCCGATAATGCCGAAGTGGTGCCTGAGCAGCATCGGGTCCGCGCGGCCCAGCTCGCCGCAGGTGTGAATGCCAAGCGTGGCGAGCTTTAGTTCCACTTTTTTGCCGATGCCGCAAAGCTTTGAGGCAGGGAGGTTGTCAAGAAAGCCCGGCACCGCTTCCGGCGTGATCTCCGCCAGCCCATCAGGCTTGTGCAGGTCGCTGGCAAGCTTTGCCAGGAGCTTGTTGGGCGCGATGCCCGCCGAGCAGGTGAGGCCGAACTGTTTTCTCACTCTCTGCTTGATGCGCCGGGCAATGGCGGCGGCGCTCCCGAAAAGCCTGAGCGACCCGGCCAGCTCAAGGAACGCCTCATCCACCGAATAGACCTCAACCAGCGGCGTAAAGCAGCGGTACACGGCAACCAGCTCGGCGCAGGTGTCGGTGTACCTGGTATTGTTGCCCTCGACTAAAATAATATGCGGGCAGCGCCGGCGCGCCTCGTACACGGTCATGCCGGTCTTCACGCCCCAGACCCGCGCCTCATAGGAGGAGGTGGTAACAATGGTGCGCGCTCCCGAGCCGATCACCGCGATGGGCTTGCCCCGAAGCGCGGGGTTGCACTGC
>Ga0209777_10002463_pt1 | contig 24299 bp, 7 predicted proteins | sample FrelakmetHBP12HB_FD_187147 | JGI IMG/M metagenome (GOLD analysis project Ga0209777, IMG submission 187147) | Freshwater lake sediment microbial communities from the University of Notre Dame, USA, for methane emissions studies -HBP12 HB (SPAdes)... | ecosystem: Environmental > Aquatic >... | reverse complement strand
GAGTACGATCCCGAGAATTTCTACTGCAACTTCAGCCTGCGGCTGGGGCGCGAGCAGTTGCGCCTCGGCAAGGACAAGTTCCTTATCCAATTCCCCGACCTGATCGAGGGCCTCGATACTCTGGCCGCGATGCGCGGCACCGAACACCTGCTGCTGGACCTGCTCGAGCGGCCTGAGTGGGCCCGCGGCTGCCTGCGCCAGATCACCGACAGGTACTTCCACTACTACGACATCCTGTACGGCCAGTACCGCGACGAAGTGGGCGGGTCCGTCTTCTGGGCCTGGGCCCCCGGCCGGATGGCCAAGTTCCAGTGCGATTTCTCGGCGATGATCTCACCGGCCATGTTCGGCGAATTCATGGTCCCGGTGCTGAATGAGATGTGCGCGCGGGTCTCCTACTGCATGTACCACTGGGATGGCCCGGGCGCGCTTCCGCACCACGCTCATCTCCTCTCCATTAAGCCTCTGAAGATGCTGCAGTGGACGCCGGGCGCAGGGCGCGAGGAGACTTGGCACCCACGCTGGTGGCCGCTGTACCACAGGACTTTCGACGCCGGCAAGAAGATGTACGTCTGGTGCGACACGTTGAAGAACCTGCGGCGGCTAAAGAAGGAATTCGGCCCTCAGTTCAAACAGTTCCTGATCAACATGGGAGCTAAGTCGCCGCATGACGCCGCCGAGCTCCTGAAGACGGCAAGTGATTAGACTGAGCGCGGCCCGATTACTGGGTTTTCTGCCAAGAAAGGGGCTTGGGGCATTAGGCTTTAAGCTTTGCCTCATCACCGTGCGCACCCAAAGCCCAAGGCCCAAAGCCTAAAGCCGGGAACCGCAGGCAGAAAAGCCGGGATTTCCACCGCGCCCAGTATATATTGAAGCACGAGCAGTTGCAGCATTCTGCGTCCTTGGCACGACAACAAAGGTTGCAACAGCATGAGCTGGCGCGGTCACCAAGGGAGTCCACGCCGGCCTCGCTCAGAAAACTTTGCCCATGCCTCACACGGAGTGGAAGAAGGCACTGCGAATCAGTCTGCGGCTGGCGCTTGCCGCGCTGGCCTGCGCCTCCCTTTGCATCCTGCCGCGCTCAGGCGGGATCAAAGAGCAGCGCGCAGGGCCCGCTTCCCCGGCGGCCAGGTGTACCACGGGCGTCTCGCCCGTGGAAAATCGTACCATGGGCGTCTCGCCCGTGGAAAATCGTACCACGGGCGTCTCGCCCGTGGAAAATCGTACCACGGGCGTCTCGCCCGTGGAAAACTGTGCGCCGCCACGGAGCGGCCAAGGCCGGGACACCCAACCAGCCCGCGGCTGCGCGCTCCCGGATTACTGGCCTCAGGAGCCACGTCCGATCGCGCTCCGCTACCGCACCTTGTTGCCTCGTCGCGAGCCCTCCGGCGCTGCCGCCCTGCGCGTTGACCAAAAGCTCGTGTGGCTCGTGCAGTTCGGCCAGCCCCTGGAGCAGCACGACGTGGCCAGGCTGCGGGCACGCGGTGTGGAGATTCTGCTGCCCACAGTCGCCGGTGCGTTCCATGCCCGCGCGTCGCCGGGGAGCCTGAGCACCGCGGCAAAGGACTTCGCGCCGCGCATCCTCGGCTGGTGCCGGCTGCGGCCCGAGGACAAGCTCCTGCCTGCGGCCAAGGGCGGCACACGTGGCTGGCCCAAGGAGGCCCTGGCCAACTCCGGCCAATTGAGCCTGCGCTTGGAACTGTACCCGGGGGCGGACGCGCAAGCCGTGGCCGCCGCCGTGCCAGCTTTGGGTGGAGCGCTTCGGCTGGCGGGGACAGACTGGCAATCCGCAAACGGCCGGAGCTGGGCGCCAGCCAGTGCTGGGACTGCTAGCGGCGGGGCGCTTGAGGTCACTGGTCCGCCGGACCGTGGCTTTGTGCTGCGCCTGGCGGCGCTGGAAGACGTCTATGCCGTGGACCTTCCACGGCCGCTGAAACGCGTGCACAATGAGGAAGCTGCGGCCGCTGCGAACATCACAGTCTTGCAGGCTGCGCCCTACAACCTTACGGGCACGGGCATAACCATCCTGGTGCGCGATGAAGGCCGCGCCTTTGCACATCCCGACTTGGCCGGACGCTTGCTTTTCGGGCCGGATACCGCGGCGCTCACAGCGACTTCGCAGCACTCGACCCATGTCGCGGGCACTATCGGTGGAACGGGGCTCCTGCGTCCCAGCGCCTTGGCCCGCGGCATGGCGCCTGAGTGCACTCTGGTCTCCTTCGATCTGTTGGGCGAGGACGTTGGCGAGGTGCTCCAGGCCAACCGCGACTTCGGCGCTGTCATCTCCAACCATTCCTATGGCTTCGCCACCGGCTGGGAAGATGGCACGTTCACCGACAACCAGGATACCTTTGGCGTCTATTCCTCCCTGGCGCGGGATTGGGACGGCATCGCCCTCTCCGGCGGGCTGATCCTCGTCAAGTCCGTGGGCAACAGCCGCAACCAGAGCGGGCCGGGGTCTCCGCCTAACGGCTCGCTGGCCCCTGACGGAGAATACTATGGCACAACGGACGCCTCCTCCACTGGCAAGAACATCCTGGCTGTCGGCGGCGCGGCGGATGCGGCGCGCGCCGGCGTCCCTGCTGGCCTCACGATGGCGCTGCCATCCTCGTCCAGCGGGCCGTGCAGTGACGGACGCCTGCGGCCTGAGCTGCTGGCCAACGGCGACACACTCAACTCCTGCAACAACAGCACGGTTCCGAACCAGGAGTATGTCTCTCTGAGCGGCAGTTCCATGGCCTGCGCCGTCGTCAGCGGGGCCACGGCGCTCTTCACGGAGTATTACCAAAGGCGCTTTGGCTCAGGCGCGTATCCTGCGCCGCACTACCTGCGCGCCGTCTATGCCCAGACGGCCACGGACATGGGCCGGCCGGGCCCCGATTACCTTCATGGCTTCGGGGGGCTCGACCTTTCCGCTGTCGTAAGCCTGTTCCAGACGGACAGCTCCGTGGAACTGCGGATTGCGAGTTCCAGCGTCAGCGCAGCCACGCCGGAACGCTTCTACGCGTTGTACAGCGACGGCGTGAAGGACCTCAAGGCCACACTGTGCTGGTCCGACCAACCAGGCGACGTGCTGGCCGCCAAGGCTATCGTCAACGATCTGGACCTGCGCTTGGTCCGAGTCAGCGACCAGGCCGTATTCCTGCCATTTGTGCTCGACCCCGCGCATCCGGAACAGCCCGCCACAAGCGCGCTTAACAGCGTGGACACCATTGAGCAGCTCGTGCTGTCCGCGCCTGCCGCCGGCAGTTATCTGCTGGCCATCCGCGGCAGTACTTTGGCCACAGCGGCTAATTTTACGCTGGCCAGTTCCCATGCTCTGAGTGAAGACCTGGCACCGGTTCCAGTAATCAAGCCCAGCGGCACCATGGGCATGCCGCCTCTCCTGGTCACTTTTGACGGCAGCGCCTCCAACGATCCCGATGGCAGCCTTGCCCGTTATATGTGGGATTTTGGCGACGGCGTGACGGCCGAAGGAGCGCTGGTTGAACACACTTACAACGCGGGCAGCTTCAGAGCTGTCCTTACCGTCGTGGACAACCAGGGCGCGGCGGAATCCGCCAGTGTCGTGATCTCCGTCGCCAACCAGCCTCCTGTTGCCCAGATGGCCGTCAAGCCCGCCAGCGGCCCGGCGCCCTTGGCTTGCGTGCTGAGTTCGGCCGGGAGCTTCGATCCGGACGACGCGATCACGAGCTACCGCTGGGACTTCGGCGACGGCGCGTCCGCGGACGGCGCGCAGGCATTCCACACCTATTCCGCGCCCGGCCTTTACTTCGCCACGCTGACTGTCACGGATGTCGGCAATGCCACCGGCTCCTGCTCGCAGCCCGTGCTGGCAGGTGACACCCTGGGGCCGTACTCCAGCCGCTTCTCCCTGAACTTCCGCAGGCTAAGCTCCGACAGCTTCTCCCTTTCCTCGCGCAATGCGCCCGTAAGCCCCACCTTGGTCTCACCCGAAGGACTGAAGGGCTCGGTGCAGATCGGTGCTTTGCGGTACCAGTTTATGCTGGACGCGAAGGGCCGCTACAACGTTCCTCCGCTGAGAGTCAAGCTGGTGCCCAAGCGCTTGCAGATCACCATAACCATTTCCCACGCCAACCTCCAGGACGCTCTTTCCGCCGTCGGCGTTCAAAGCAGCGATGTGAAGCATCAGATAGCGCGGGTCCCTTTCGCCCTGGCCTTGAAGGACCGCGTCTCCGGCTCGGTTGGCCTGCCTTATGACTATTCAGCCCGCAAAGGGAAAACCGGCGCGGGCAGGCTGATTGTGGGAAGGTGAGAGAAGAACCATTCTAGATTCTGGATTTTCGATTTTCGATTGACGCGGCCGCGGCTTGGCAATCGTAAATCTAGAATCCAAAATCCGTGGCGCCCCTGCGTGAGAATATGTCCACTGTGTCCATCGCGTCCATTCCGTCCATAGCGCCCATTGCGTCCATCCCGTCCACCTTATCACTTTGCCCGTCGGCGTCTGGCGGCGGAGCCCCCAGTCGCGAAGCGATGCAAGCCGGCATAGTCTGCCCTCCCGGAAGAGGCCAAGGGCTAATACCTTGTCCCTCTGTCACTCTGGTCCCCTTCGTACATTACTAAGATATAATGATTATTTTAATTCCTTTGCATTCCATGACTTAAGCAGGTTTTGACCCCCAATACCGCTCTCCGCCAATCAGGCAAAAGGGCCTGTTTTGCGTAGTATATATGGAAATGAGATGAGAACCAATGTACGATGACCACCAGCAGCGCTTTGTGCCACTGTCCGCAGACAGTGGCCTTTCCCCCAGGGAACTCTCCCGTTCCGGCGGGAACATCCCGGGCGCTTTGCACGCTCTGCACAGGAACTACGAGAGTTTCCGCACGCTCTGCGAGGCCACCATCCGCAAGCTGCTCAAGCAGGAGGGCTTTCAGTACCACTTGCAGGAACAGGGGAACAACTTGGCCTTTGCGAAGGGGGACACCGAACTCCAGCTCGAAAAGGCCCACGAACTCGCCGCTGCGCTTCGCAACAACCCCCTCAGGCAATTGTTGGCCACCGCGGCCGGCGAGGCACATGGGCTGGCGAAGAACAACCCCGGCCCAAGAACCTACAAGGTGCTCTTCGCCTACCTCAAGGGCTCGCGACGAAATAAATGATACAAGATTGCGCCGGGATTGGGGTCGTGATCGAGGCGTCGTGGCGGGAGCGTATCCAAAGGAAATACGCGACCGCCACGACAACGAAGAGCACGGCCTCAAGACCAAGCAAGGTTGTGTCATTTATTTCGTCGCGAGCCCCAAAGCTCCTGCGCGGCCTGGAACCTAGGATTGATGCAGTCTCTGCACTGGAGGACAAAAAATGTCACTAGAAAGTTCCCAATTCTCAGTGAGAAAGTTGGTAATTCCCGTGGAAAAACTGGTAGTTCCCGTGGAAAAACTGCTAGTTCCCGTGGAAAAATTCAATGTTTCCCCTAGAACTGCGCCTTCCGCCGGGACGGCCATCCCCGTGGCACGGGCGTCCCGCCCGTGGCCCTTCGCGGCCTGGAAGGCCGTGCCACATCCGTCCGTGGCACGGGCATCCTGCCCGTGGCCCGGAACGGCCACCACCCTGGGAACAAAAACCACTAATTTTCCGTGCTTTTGCCAGACTTTTAAGGAGTTAGATCAACCATGAGGAAAAAAAAGGAGGCCCAAGATACTGCGGGCCTGGCCACATCCGTGCCACGACCCCTTGCCGGGCTTCTTCCGCTTTCCTCATTGACTTGCAGCCCGCTAGGATTAACAATAGCAGCCGTTCTGCATGGAATCCTCGCGCGTTGGTTTTGGCTCAGGCGTTCGGCAGCCGTCGTTCATTATGCTGGAGGGTTCGTGGCCATGTCTAACAAAGTACAAGGAACGTTCCTACAACTGCTTGCGCTCACGGGGGTATTGTGCTCTGGCGCGCTTCCCGCGGCGGAGTTCATCTCCAAAGACATCAATGCCATGGCCGGAAGCACCACCCAGGTCGGTGCTGATGGCTACGACATTTCCGGGAGCGGCCATGACATCTGGGGAACCAGCGACGGCTTCCGCTTTGTCTTCCAACGAGTCAGCGGCGACTTCGAGATTCGTGCGCGCGTGGTCTCACAGCAGGACACGAATGAATGGGCCAAGGCCGGAGTCATGGTGCGGCAATCCTTGGCCCCGGGAAGTATCTTTGGGATGATTGCAATAACTCCCGCCAAGGGCTGCGTGTTCCAGCGCAGGAATGAACCCGGAGGCGAGTGCGAAAACAGGGAGTGCGGCGCGGCTCGCCCCGGCAACGCCTGGCTGCGCCTGACCCGCTGCGGCAAAGGGGTGACCGTCTTTATGGCGGCCGATGACGACGGCAAGAACTGGCAAAAGGTCAATGCGGAGGTGTTGGACCTGGCCGATCCGGTGCTGGTGGGTCTCTTCGTTAGCTCGCATGACACCCGCGTGCTGAGCGCGGCCAGCTTCCGCAACGTGGTGCTCAAGACAGAGGCGGAGGCCGCTCCCGAACCTGAGGCCGCGGCGGCGCCGCCAGAGGCCGTAGCCGAATCCAAGCCCAATATACCGGGACTGTCAACGCTGGACAGCAGCGCGGCAAAACCACCCGGCGCGAAACCGGCCGCAGTGGGGGCCACGCCTGAGGAGCGTAACCTGGCAGCCGCGCTGGCTGCGAGCGCGGCGAAGCTGGTCGCCGCCGGCAAGACCGACAAAGCACGGGACCTGTGCTTCCGCGCCCTGGCCAATGACGAGGATTGTGCGGAAGCGCTGTTTGAACTGGGCAAGATGTTTGAGAAGGAAGGCCGCAGCATCGCCGCCGGCGACTTCCTGCTCCGCGCCGGCCGCCAATTCGCCAAGGAAGAAGCCTCCAATCCAACCTTCGGGAGCAAACGCCTGGACGCCGAGCGGCGCGCCAAGACGCTGAATCCTTACGGCATGCGTATCACCAGCCTCATGACCGACTACGCCTTGGAGCTCGGCCAGATTGCCAAGAAGGTCCCGGATTCATTGACGCAAGAGGAGTTGGCCGACCGCGTTGCCGCGCTCCAGCTTGCCAGCGTCGTCCCGGCGGACAAGCTGCAGTGGGCCGAGAAACTCATGGCGCCCAAGCAACCTGCGAAGCCGGCGACCGCGGATGAGGAAAGGCGCAGCCGGTTTGTCCCTATAAAGCAGGAGGCCGCGACCAGCGTGCCGCCGGATGTCGAACGCACATTGAAGACCGCCGGTTGGACAACCATCACTGGGGCCTGGAAGAAGAAGGCGGATAACCTCTATGAAGTCACCGATGGCCGTCTCGAGGCGCCAAAACTCAACGGCGCCCTGCAGGTTACCTTCTACAAGGGCGGGACGGGAAGCTTGAAGGTGATGGTGCGAAACAAACAGGACGACGACAGGGGATACTTCAGTTGGGGCAGCGGCTATGGGTTCAAAGTGGAAGGCAACACTGCCAAGATGTACACGCCTAGCAGCTACTACGGCCTGGGAAACGCGGGCGGCTTCCGGCCTTCGATGGAGCGGGAATTGCCGCTGCCCAGCGCCACGCCGAAATTCCGCCTCCTCGTCACCATCAATGGGGGCGCATTGGATCTGACACTGAACGAAAAGCGCGAGCACCACTCCAACTACAACCTCGCCAAGGATGGTTCTTTCCTGATCGGCATCGAGGGCACTGTAACAATCGAATCCCCGCAGGTCCTGGGGCAGTAGCGGCAAGCCATAGGCGAACAATACGATGGGCATGATGAGATTCCGAACCGCGCTACCTGTCATTCAGAGCCGCGACCGTAAGGGAGCGGACCGCTTGCTTACGCGCGCGACTCGGATGGCACCTTTCTTATGGGGCGCTGTACTGAGTGCTTGCGGCTGGGCCTTGGCGTTCGTGCTCCTTGGGTGGGTTGGCGGAGCCGGCGCACAAGAGGCCCCGGATGCGGAGACGCAGGCCAAGATCGAGGCTGCCGTTCCGGCCAAGGCCCTCGTCCAGCCGCGCAAGCCCCGCAAGTTGCTGATCTTCGACCTGAACGTCGGGTACGGGGGCCATGGCTCAATCGCCACGGCTAATCAGGCCTTCACGCTCATGGGCAAGAAAACCGGCGCCTTTGAGACGGCCATTAGTAAGGACACTTCCGTTTTCAAGCCGGAAAACCTGAAGCAGTTCGACGCCGTCTTCCTGAACAACACGGTGGGCAACCTCTTCGAGGATCCCGCGCTGCGGCAAAGCCTCGTTGAGTTCGTCTACGCCGGCGGCGGACTCATGGGCGTGCACGGCACCTCCGTGGCTTTCACGCGCTGGACTGAGGGCGCCAGTGAAGACTGGCCGGAGTTCGCGATCATGCTGGGGACTCGCGGCGCGTTCCATCGCGCCAGCACGGAACAGGTATTCACCAAGCTGGATGACCCCGGCCACCCGCTTGACCAGTGCTTCGGCGGCCAGGGCTTCGAGTACCGCGATGAGTTCTTCCGGCCTCAAGGAACGTACTCACGCAGCCGGGACCGCGTGCTGTTCAGTATAGACACCGAAAAGACGGACCTCTCCAAACAGCCGCACGACAGCGCTTACCGCGCCGACAACGACTACGCCTTGGCCTGGGTGCGCCAGTATGGGCGGGGGCGAGTCTTCTATTGCACCATAGCCCACAATCCCTATGTCTTCTGGGACCCGAAAATGCTGGAATTCTACCTGGGCGCAATCCAGTTCGCCCTCGGCGATCTGCCCGCGCCCACCACTCCCAGCGCCAAGCTGACACCGGCCGTGCGCGCGCAGGAGAAGCTCGGCTGGCGTCTGGGTGTCGAGGCCACTGCTTTCGAGAACTGCACGCTTTTCGAAGCCATCGAGAAAACAGCGCAACTCGGGCTCTCTTACCTCGGCGGCTCGAATCGCCAGAAAGTCAGCAAGGAGATCCCAAAGGAACTGGGTTTCGAGTTGACTGATGACGAGCTTAAGGCAATCCGCCTCAAGCTCGATGCCGCGGGCATTCGCCTGCTGACGTATCGGCTCCCGCAAATCCCCCGTGATGAAGCCGGCTGCCGCGAGGTTTTCAGCTTCGGTCGCAAGCTGGGCATCGAGGCGTTCGTTTCAGAGCCGGCGCCCAACGCGCTGGACACTGTTGAGAAGTTCTGTGATGAATTCGACATCTGTGTTGCCATCCGGGATCGTGACCAGAACCCCGCGCCGCTCTATTGGAAACCGGAGGGCTTCCTGAAGGTTTGCAGGGGCCGCGGCAAACGCGTCGGCGCCTGCCCGGATCTCGGCTATTGGATTGGCTCTGGCATTATTGATCCTGTCGCGGTGCTGGGCCTCCTCAAAGACCGGGTTATCGCCTTGCCCATGCCGCGCCTGACCGAACTCATCCCGCAAGGCAACGAGGTGGCCGCCGGAGCCGGCGCCGCGAAGGCCGAACGGTTTCTCCAGGAGCTTCACCGTCTGGGGATAAAGCCGATCATGATTGGCATTGAACACGCCTTTAACCGGGCCGACCCGCTCCCCGAAATCGCCGGCAGCGTCGAGGTCTTCAACCGGATCTGCGTCGAGATGGCAAAGTAAGGGGCACTATGGACCGCTCTTCCCGCCAGCCCCCTCCCCCAACCCCCTCCCGCGGCGGGGAGGGGGCAGGGGGAGGGCCGCATCGCGCCATCACGCGGCGGAGCTTCTTGGGCCACGCCGCCGGTCTCGCGGCAGCGCCTTGGTTCATCCCCGCCTCAGCCCTCGGAGCGGACGGGGCGAAGGCACCCAGCGAACGGATTGCCGTGGGCCTGAGCGGCATCGGAGCGATGGGCAGCGGCCATTTACACCGGCTGCTGGGTGATAGCGCAGTCCAGGTTGTGGCGGTCTGCGATGTGGACGGCGTGCGACGGGAGGCCGCCAGACAGCGGGCGGATGAAGCCTACGCCGCGGCACGCGGCCCCGGCACGTATCGCGGCTGCGCCGCCTACAACGACTACCGCGAAATGCTTGCCAGGCCCGGCCTGGATGCCATGCTGATTGCCACGCCGGACCATTGGCACACGCCACAGGCCATAGACGCCGCCAAGGCCGGCAAAGACGTTTACTGCGAGAAGCCCGTCTCTATTGCCATCCAAGAGGGCCGCTGCCTGGCCGAGACTGTGCGCCGCTACGGAACGATTTTTCAGACCGGGACCCAGTACCGCTCCATCCCAGCCATTCGCCGCGTGTGCGCCTTCGTCCGCGCTGGCGGCCTCGGACGTGTCAAGTCTGCGTTCACTCTGTGGGGCACATACCCCGTTGAGAACGTCGGCCCTTCCTATGTGCCGCTGGATCCCGCCCTGCCGGCGGAGCCTGTTCCGGAGGGGTTGGACTGGGACCTCTGGGTGGGCCCCGCTCCCTGGCGTCCTTATAACCATCTCTACCACAGGAACCCGGTCCCCGGCGTCGTGCCTTGGGCGTTTTGCGAAGTTTTCGGCGTGGCCGCAGTGACCGGCTACCATTCGCACGCGGCCGACGTGATCCAATACGCCTTGGGAGTGGAGGAGAGCGGACCGGTCGAGATACTCCACCCCAGCAACGGTGAGTTTCCCACTCTGACGTGCAGGTACTCCAACGGCACGCTCCTTCATCATGTGGAGCACTGGGGACAAGTGAAAGACCTGTACAAGGCTGTGCCCCCGGCGGCCAGGCTCGAAGGCAACTTCGGCGGCGTCTTCGTCGGCGAACGCGGCTGGCTGACCTCGATGTCCGGCAGTGGACCAATCGAAGGTGGCCCGGAGAAGGTCTTCAAGGAACTGCGGCTGGTCAGCCGGGACGGCATCGCCGGGGACAACGACCACCACCAGAACTGGTTTGAGTGCATGCGCACGCGGCAGAAAACCAATTGCTGCGCTGAAATCGGCCACCGCTCGGCGTCGCTTGGGCATCTGGTGATCATCGCCCTAAGGCTGCGGAGGTCGCTGAAGTGGGATCCCGTGCAGGAACAGTTCAGCGGCGATGCTGAAGCCAACCGCCTCTGTTCCCGCGCCATGCGCGCGCCCTGGAGGATCTGACCTATACGTCCTGCAGTTCGCCGTCGAAGTAGGCTTCGTAGGAGGCGAGGTCGAGCAAGCCGTGGCCCGAGAGGTTGAAGAGGATCACTTTCTTGCGGCCCTCTTCTTTGGCCTTGAGCGCTTCATCCACGGCGGCGCGAATGGCGTGCGCCGATTCAGGCGCCGGCAGGATGCCTTCAGTGCGCGCGAAGAGCACGGCGGACTCAAAGGCCTTGGTCTGCGCCACCGCGCACGCTTCAATCAGCCCCAGTTTCAGCAGGTGGCTGACCGTGGGCGCCATGCCGTGGTAGCGCAAGCCCCCGGCGTGGATGGAGGGCGGCATGAAATCGTGGCCCAGGGTGTACATCATCAGCAGCGGGGTCGTCTGGGCCGTGTCGCCGAAATCGTAGCGCAATTGCCCTTTGGTCATCGAGGGGCAGGCGGTCGGCTCTACCGCGATGACGCGGTAAGGCTTCTTCTCGACGATCTTCTTGCGCACGAAGGGGAACGCCAGTCCGGCAAAATTGCTGCCGCCGCCCGCGCAGCCAATAATGACATCGGGCTCTTCTCCCGCCTGCTCCATCTGCTTGAGCGCTTCCTGGCCTATGACTGTTTGGTGCATGCAGACGTGGTTCAGCACGCTGCCGAGCGAGTACTTGGTGCTCGGGGTCTTGACGGCATCCTCGATGGCTTCGCTGATGGCGATGCCCAAACTGCCGGCGCAATGTGGGTCCTCATGTTGGATTTTCCGTCCGAATTCAGTCTGGTCGCTGGGGCTGGCGTGCACAGTGGCGCCCCAGGTTTCCATCATCATGCGGCGGTATGGTTTCTGGTGGTAGCTGACCTTGACCATGTAGACGTTGCACTCGAGGCCAAAAATGGCGCAGGCCAAAGCAAGCGCAGAGCCCCACTGCCCCGCACCGGTTTCAGTCGCCAGCCGCTTCACGCCCGCCTGCTTGTTGTAGTAGGCTTGCGCAATGGCAGTGTTGGGTTTGTGACTGCCGGCAGGTGAGACGCTCTCGTTCTTGTAGTAGATGTGTGCTGGAGTTTGCAGTTTCTTCTCCAGGCGAATCGCGCGGGTCAGAGGCGTGGGCCTGTAGAGCCCGTACACTTCTTGCACCGGACCTGGTATCTCGATGTAACGCTCAGGACTCATCTCCTGGCGAACCAGATTCTCAGGGAAGATGCGGACCATGTCCTCAAGGGAAACAGGTTTCTTGGTGCCGGGGTGCAGAGGCGGCGCCATCGGCTCCGGCATGTCCGCCAGGATGTTGTACCACTGCTGTGGCCTCTCATTTTGCCCCAAACTAAAGCTGACTGTGCTGGTCATGACAGCTCCTTTCTCTGCTCGCTGGATGTGCCGGGGAATAGTACACAGTCTTCGGCCGGCTTCAAGGGAAGGAAAGTGCAGTGCAGGGGCTGCGAAGTAGTGGGTGGTCGGTGGTGTTTGCAGGTTGCGGGAGCCCGACTGCTATCTGCCGCTGGCGTCAGTTTCCTGTGTGCACCGTGCGTCACTTGTGGCACGCCGGTTGTGGAAAGCACGGGCCTGGCTGTCCTGGCCTTTGCACTGTCGCAGTACGCAACGTGCAGTTGTCCAAGGCCGAATATGCCCCAGAACATGGAAATCTTGTCACATGTGCAAGTTATGGAAAAAAATTCGCGCCGGATTCTTATTTAATTTTGTACGTCTTTTGCTATGCTGTGATACAGTAACAGTAGAGGGATTCTTGCCTCTCTGAGACGCGATAGCCAAGTAGTTTGCCGGATTGAGTTGCTGCCCAGAGTTTCGCTAGGAAACATGGTGGAGACCGACATGCATACGCTGACTGCGCCCCATCCCACAGCCATAGCAACGCGAGCCAGGCCTGGCGGCGCCTCACCCCCCAGGCTCCTGCCATGTCTAGTTGTCGTGGTCGCTGTCATGCTTGCAGCTTCGGGAGCCCACGCGGCCAACACCAGGACGTGGACAGGTGGCGGCGCCACCCCCTACAACTGGAACGATGCCTCCAACTGGGATGTGACGCCTGTGGCCGGCGATAACCTGGTTTTCCCACCCGACATCGCTAACACGTCAACCAACAACAATTTTGCAAACGGCACCGCCTTCACCTCGATAACCCTCTCTGGCGATAACTACACACTTGGCGGCAACAACGTGACGCTGACGGGTGGTTCAAGCGCGCTCTCGAACAGCGGCAGTGACAACATCGTGAATCTGAACACCACCTTCGGCACCAACGCGGCCACTATAGCTGTCACGGCCAACACGCTCAGCTTCAACGGCACGATTGCCAACGGCGGCATGTTGTTGACAGTCAATTGCAGTAGTGGCACCACCTGTACGTTCGGCAACACTGTCAGTGGCAGCCACGGCATAAACAAGACCGGGTCTGGCACACTCCTGCTCCAAGTTGACAACACTTTCACAGGGTTCAGTGGCGGCTACGGCGTGCAGTTGACCGATGGAGCATTGCAGGTTGGGAGCAATGCAGCGTTGGGGACCGGAGCTAACGCAGTTCTTAAGTTCGCAGGGGCTACCGGCAGTATCGAGGCAGTGGGCCAAGCTGTGACCCTCAGTGTCCCGGTCAACATCTCGAGCAGCTTCACAGTGGGCGGAGCAAACAACCTGACCTTCAGTAGTAACACCATAACCCTTAACGGGGAATTTACCCTAACAGCCACCAACACCGGCACCACCACCTTCCAGGGCGCGATTGGAGGCGCTCACGGCTTGACCAAGGATGGCAGCGGGCTGGTGGTTCTGAGCGGCACGAACACGTTCAGCAAGTTCCTCAACGTTGTCGGCGGCAGACTGCAGGTAAGCGGGAGCAATGGCAAGATCGCTAGCATGAGCACTTCCCCGGCCATCGCGGTCAGTAACGGTGCTATCCTTGACCTGGACTACACTGGCACCTCCAACGTCGAGCACATCTACGATACCGACGCGGTGCAGCTCAGCGGCGGCGCTCTGCAACTGGAGACAGGGGCGAGTACCATTACGGAAAACATCGGGACATTGATCCTGAGCGGCACCGGCAACTCAATCAGTATCACGAACGGAGCCGGCGGCGGAATGACCCTGCATGCCTCCAGCATCACGCAAAACACAGGCGCCACTCTGGCGCTCATACGCGACACGAATGGCGGCGAAACCTCCCACCTGCTCATTGGTGGCCTCGCCGACAGCTCCCTGGTGCCTTATGCTACAGTTAACTCACAGGCTTCCATTTACACCACTGCCCAGGGCCTGGTGGAGCTTTCCACCGTCGCCAGGTACACCGTGAACGATGGCAACTGGGAGAACCCCGCGATATGGTCCAGCAATCCGGCCCTCCCAGCTTCCACAGACCGCGTGATCGTGCGAAACAGCGTGACCATCAATGACAGCCGGACAGTGGTTTCACTCTCTTTCGACCAGCCGGCAGCAGGATCGTTGTCGGGCGGCGGCTCGTTGGCTATAGGGGCCGACGGTATCAACACCATTGGCGGTGGCACGTACACGATCAGCACCAACCTTAACGGCAGTAACGGTTTGGTGAAGACAGGGCCTGATACGCTCGTCTTGGCCGGAAACAACACCTATACAGGCACCACGAGCATCCTTGCCGGCACGCTGAGCGTGAGCAGCGACAGCAACTTGGGCGCCAGCGGAAATGGCGTCACCATAAACGCCGGCATGCCGCCAAACGCCGGCATGCTGGCAGCCACGGCGACGTTATCCACCGCGCGGACCGTTACCATGGGCTCCAACGGCGGGACCATTGACGTGGCCTACGGCCAAGTGCTGACGCTCAACACCGGTTTGGCTGGGAATTTTGGCCTGACCAAAACGAGCAGCGGCGAGCTGGCCCTTTCCGGCGCGAGTACGCGGGTGGCAACAACGACGATTTCCAACGGCACGGTCAGCCTTGGAAACGCGACCGCGCTGGGCGGCGGCGGCTCCAGCGTCATAGTCAATGCCGGCAAGCTCGCCGTGGCGAACGTGACCGTGGTGCCTCTTTCGTCTACCTATGCCGTGACGCTCAACAGTGGCGCGACCTTACTTGGCAGGGGAACCGCGTGGCTTAAGGCTAAGGTGACCGTTTCCAACGGAGCTGGGGTGACACTGGCAACCCAGAGTGCGACGGATCTGCTTACGCTTGGCTCGAGCACGAATGACCTTACGAGCAACGCAGGCAGCGGTGCGACGATAACGGTGACGGGCCCAGGCCGGGTCGAACTCAAGACGTCCAACAACTACTCTGGGGCGTGGATCTTGAACAGCGGGATCCTGCAGTTGGACTCGGCCAATTCCGTGGGTTCTTCAGGGAACCCCATCACAATCAACGGCGGCTGGTTGGGTGGTAATGGCGGGTCCTTTTCCATTACGAACGCGATTACGCTAAATGGCGGCGGCTTGGGCGCAATTGGTGGGGATGCCTTATACGGCAGCACATCCACGGCAGGCACCTTCACCGTAAGTGGTAATGCAGGCGTGTCACTGGTTGACCTGGTGGATAAGACGACCTCCCGCAATGTCACGTTCCAAAGCAAGTTGCAGTTGAGCGGGGAAGGGACCCTGAATGTCACAGGCAACGGCGGGACGAGCCTGATTTTGACCAACACCTCGAGCACTTTTTCAGGGACCTATGCCGTCAGTGCCGGTGGGAGCCTCGATGCCCGTTACGCAGGCACCTTGGGGACCTCCGACGGCCAGGTAACGGTTGCGCTGAATGGTGGAACACTGGTGCTGCGCGACATTGCGTCCACGAACTTTCATGCCAATGTTTCGGTCATTGCGAACTCGACAATAACCGTGGACCGCCCCTTAGGCTCCTACTTTTGGAAAACCCTGTCTCTGAATGCGCTGGCAATGGGTGCGAACACTCTGACCGTATCCACAGGCAGCTCCAGTCTTTATGGCCTGAACTTCAGCGGGCCGGTCACCTTGGCAGGAAGCGCTACCTTCTTCCTTGATCCCGCCCCCGTCAACCCCGGGTTCGATCCCCCCCTTCTCACATTGACGGGTGGCGTCGGCGACGGGAACCCGACCCAGGGGTTGCCCTTAACGAAAACGGGCAGCAACATCCTCTGCTTGCCTTCCCCGAACACCTTCACCGGGGCTCTGAGCGTTAACGGAGGAACAGTCTTGCTGAACGCCAACGGCACGCTGGTCGGTGGAGTGAATGTGGCCAAGGGCAGCACGTTCACGATTGATGAGACCGGCACAACTTCAAGTCTTGACCGCATTTCGAACAGCGCGACCGTTACGCTCAACGGCGGAACCTTCAACCTGTTTGCCAACACCGGTATAGACCATCTTGAGAACATCGGCAGCCTGGTGCTTGGCAGCGGCACCAGTACGCTCGAGCTGACTCCGACGGACACTGGAAATGCCCAGTTGCGGGTGGCGACCTACCAGCGCAGCCCTGGTACATTCCTGAATTTCCTGCGGGACATCTCCTCTCCAAGTGGCAGCAACACCTCGAACCTCTTTATCAGTACCAATCCGGACGGCACTCCTATGCTGGACGCCACGATCCTGCCTTGGGCCACTGTCACGACCAGCGGCACTTCATCTCCGTCCATATATCAGCTACTGCCCACGGAACTGGGCGTTGTGCCCATCTCTGGGGGGTATTGGACCATCAATGACGGCAACTGGGAGGATGGCAGCATATGGAATCACCTGGACAATGGTAACCCTGTGACTGGTGTGCCGCCTGCAGGCAGCGTAGTAACCATAGGGAACCAACTCGTAATGACAAGCAACCACACCGTCAAGTCCATGACCTTAAGCGGAGCCGGGCTTCACGGCACAGGTACTCGCACTCTTACTGTTTCCAGCGGAAGCGTCAATGCAGGCGGCTTCACGAGCAGCATCATCTGGAATGACAGCAGCAACAACAACATTAAGCTCTCATTCGGCGCCGCTGAAGGTTTCATCAACCCTGCCGACGGCGTTACCCTGTGGTGCCAAGGCCCTATCAGCGGGACTGGTGGGCTGACAATGTGCGGCCAAGGCACGCTGCGGCTTGCCGGCACGAACACCTACTCCGGCATAACCACGCTCGCGGCAGGAACGCTCCAGATCGGCTCTTCCAGTGCATTTGGTGCTGGGCAGCTCTACATTAATGACGGCGTGAGCCTGGAGGCCTATAACCAACCCCAGACCATCGCCAATGCTGCCACTTTTGGGGGCAGTTTCACGGTCAAGTCGGATTCCAACCTGACCTTTGCCGGGAATGTGACGCTGGCCGCCCCCGCCAGGATAACCATCGAAACTGACAATGTCATACTTAACGGCGTGGTGAGCGAGAGCGGCGGCAAACAAGTGCTAACTGAGGACGGCGCAGGCACACTGCAACTCAACGGTGCCAACACCTTCACTGGAGGTTTTACGCTGAAAGGCGGCACGGTCATGATCGGCAATGATACCGCCCTGGGAAAAGGAACAGGCCCATTCACCATTGCCACTTCGCAGAATAGCCAAGGCTTCGTGGTGGCCAGTGGCGGGCCGCGCACATTGTCCCAAACCATCGCTGCCAACTTCAGTTTCACGGTATCCGGCACATACAACCTGAACCTGAGTGGTCCGCTTAATCTTCTTTATGACATCATCCTGACAACGGATAACTCCGGTCTGACCACGATCAGCGGAGTGGTGTGTGACAGTCCCTCTGGCACCCCGCGCAAGCTCACCAAACGTGGCCTCGGTGTCTTGCTGCTGTCGAACGCAAACACTTTCAGCAAAGGATTTGACCTGAATGAAGGCACCTTGCAGCTCTCCAATGACCAGGCGCTCGGAACGGGGCCGCTGTCGGTGGGCAACCCGGTCACGATTCAACCGCTTGCCGGCCAGCGAACGCTGGGCAATGCCGTAAAACTGAACAGCGACTTGACCGTGGCAGGTACATTTGATCTGACTTTCAATGGCATCGCCACACTAAGCAGCGACCACACAATCATCTGTGCCAGCACGGGCACGACCACGTTTGCCGGCGGCATCGGTGAGGTCCCAGGCAGCCACTCCTCGCTGACGAAGTCGGGCTCTGGCCTCTTGGTGGTGGCAGGCGATGCCGGCGGCAGCCCCTTAACGGGCACAACCATCGTTTCAACCGGAGAGATGGACCTTAGGGGCGCGGGCCGGATAGGCGGCGGGCTGACAATCAACCGGAATACTTCCTTCGTGGTGGATGAAACGGGCACGTCCGCATTGGTGGATCGTATCCCCGACAGTGCTACCGTGAGTGTCAACGGCGGAACGTTCACCCTGTTGGCGAATGCCGGCGTCGACCATTGCGAGAACATTGGCACGCTGGCCTTTAGCAGCTCCTTTAGCAACAGCCCATGCAACATTGTGCTGACCCCTAATTTAGACTTTAATGAGCTGGGCAACGCGCAACTCCATGCTACCACTTGCAGCCGCGCCTCAGGCAGTTTCCTCGCCTACACCCGCAACCCGCAGGCAACGCCCACGGCCAACCTTCTCTTCGACAATATCAGCTACAACGGGGCGCCAGCCTCAGTCACCACGGAGGGCATGGCACTGCCTTGGGCCACCGTCAATACCCTGTGGGCCAAATACAGCCTTACACTGGGCGTTGTGCCCGCCGGCACCGCAGGCCTCAAAACCGTGAAACCAGGCCCCTGGAGCAGTACCGACACGTGGGAAGGGGGAGCACTGCCAGACTCGAGCTCCGACGTGGTCATCAGGCACAAAGTGAACCTGGATTCGGCCCAAACCGTTAATTCGCTCACATTCAGCTACGTCAGTGACACATATAACGAGACCGCGCCGGAGGTATATGGAGCTAACACACTAACTATCTCCAACGGCGGCGTTTACGTCCCGGACACCTCCCAGCAAGCCGTAACGCTCAATCCAATCTTTAGTTGCACAACGGTGGCGTTTGGTGTCGGCGGCGCTTCCGAGGCGATAATCCACCAGGACAACAGTGGCAACCTTGCCATTTCCAGCGTCATTAACGCCGCGGGCGGATTGAGCAAACTCGGGAACGGCTTATTGACCCTGAGTGGCGGAAACAGCCCCGGCCTGGCTGGGAACATCAACATCTATGGCGGCACTATCAGCGTCGCGGCCGAGAACAACCTCGGCGTGGCCACAAATCCACTCAATTTCTTTGGCGGCACATTGATTGTCACTGGAACCGGAACCATCACTTCCTCCCGCGTCGTGACCGTAGGGCCGGGCGGCGCGACCATCAATGTTGCCACCGCATCCTGTGTCTACAAACTGCCCAGCACCATGTCCGAGACCGGCGCTCCTCCTGCGGCCTTTACCAAGACCGGGCCAGGCGCCCTCACGCTTTCCGGCAGCACGCGGACGGGCGCCACGATTATCAACGGCGGATGGCTCAGTGCAACCGACCCGTCTTCCTTGGGTGGCACGGGCGCAACGGCCACGGTGAGCGCCGCCACGCTGGAGCTCGTCGGCGTAACCGTGACCACGCCCCTGACCTTGAACGCCAACGCAGTCCTGCGCGGCACCGGCAATGCGCACAGCAATGGCGTCAAGACAGTAGCCAGCGGCGCGCACGTCACCTTTGAGGTGGGGGGCAACGGCGATGCCTTGTATCTCGGCCCTGATCCCTACGACCTGACGGGCGGGGGAACGGGTTCAACAATCACGGTCCGCGGTCCCATTGGGAGCGGTATCGCAACGGTCATCATCGAGGCGGACACCAGCTACACGGGCAACTGGACGATCTCCAATACCGCCGCGGGTGGGACATTGCTGCTGGAGGTCAATAGCCCACTCGGACTGGGTTCGGCCGCCAACCAGGTCGCAGCCAATCCCAACACCATGCTGGGCAGCAATACGGTCAATCTTGCGAACAACATTACCCTCGCAAGCGCGACGCTGGCGCCCATTGGTGGGGACCGTATTTTCAACGGCAACATCACGCTTTCCGCGCCCTCCGGCACGCCGCCCGATATTACTCTCTTCGACGCGCTTGCCCCGAGCCCCTGGAACGTTACTGTCACCGGCGCAATCTCGGGCAGCGGCGGCCTTCTGGTTTGTCCCACGGGTTTCACCAGTTCGTCCAAAACGCTTACCTTCAGTGGGGCAAACACTTATAGCGGCACAACTACGGTCAACTCAGGAACGCTGGTCCTGAAGGGCAGCGGCTGTGTGGGCGGGGACATCATCCTCAACGGCACGGGTCTGAGCATTGACGAAACGGGCACCACGACCACAGTGACTCGCATCCCAAGCGGCAGCAATATCACCCTGAACGGCGCGACGCTGAGCATCCAGGCTAATATGAATGTGACCGCGACCTATAATATCAACACTCTGACGCTCAATAGGGGCATGAATACCATTACCTTCAGTCCACAAAGCACTTCCGATCCTAATGGCAATGTCTTCATGTATTGTCAGAACCTGACCTGCAGTAGCGGCGCCTCGTTGACCTTTTGGCGCAACACTTCGGGCACTGTGACCGCGCATCTCTTCGCCGTCAGCCAGACGCCCAGCAACACCAAACTCTGGTCAATCGTTTACGAGGCGGCAGGGTCCACGCAAGGCATCTATACGGCCTTAGACGGATTGAGAGCCCAGAACATGACCACGTACACTGCAATCTTAGATTCAAATTGGGGTAACACGGCCACGTGGAATCCTACTCCTCCTGCCGGGGGCCCCTCGGCCACGGGCGGGTCCGCGGACGTCGCCGTAATCAGTGGCTACACTGTAACGGTGGACGGCGATAAGAGCGCGGCAATATTGAAATTTGCAGGGCCGGGCACGGTCACCACAGATGGAAACAGCAGAACTCTGACACTAGGCGCTGGCGACCCGTTCCCGCCGGGCCTCATCCAAGTGAATACCGGTGGCCTGCTAGCGAAGTACTACAACAACCCCACCTTGCCTGGCAACCAGAATCCCTCCTTCACCGATGCTGGTATCGCGCTGGCATTAACGCGCTTGGACGCTATGATCAACTGGGACAACAATACCAATTCGCCCGGCCCTGGCGTAAACGCCACCCATATCATGATGATGTGGGATGGATATGTCGTGCCTGGCTTCAGCGAGAACTACACCTTCTACACCGGGTCCGACGACGGCATTAGATCCTATCTGGGACAACCGACGGACACGGGGACCTGGTGGAACGCTGGCAATATTCTGACCAATTCCTGGGTCTACCGCGGTTTAACCTGGGACACTTCGGCCCCCCACTTGCTGACGGCCGGAGTCCGATACCCCATTCATGTGGAGTTCTTCCAGGGAGATGGTCCGTGGGCTGCAATGCTGCAATGGAGCAGTCCCTCCACACCACAGGCCATTATCCCCTCAGGCAGCCTGTTCGCTCCCATCGGGAGTACGGGGAACCTGAGCGTGGAGAAGCTGGCGTTCCAACCCGCGTTGGACGGGACTACGAGTGGGCTGATCAACTTCGTGTCGCCCGGTAGCAACCTGGTGATCAGCAGTGTTATACAGGGCACCTTCGACGGGACGGACGGGCTGAAATTTAATGCAGGCAGCGGCGGCACGCTGACGCTAACTGGGACCAACATTTACTCTGGTACTACAACGCTCGCCGGCTGCACGTTGACCTTCGGTAACGCTGCCGCGCTGGGTACCAGCACTCTGGTTATCCAGGGCGGTTCACTGGCTTCGACTAGCGCCCTGGCGGCGGCGATCACCACTCCCTTGTCGCTGGCCGGCGATTTCGGCTTTTCCAGCGCCTATCCGATGACTCTTGCAGGCAACGCGGCCCTGACAGGGAACCGTACTGTGACTCTGAGCAATCCCGCGACTGCAACAATGAGCGGCATAGTCAGCGGCGCCTTCTCACTGACGGTTGTGGGCACGGGTTCGCTGGCGCTGAGTGGCCTCAATACTTACAGCGGCGGCACCTATGTCAACGGCGGCACATTGCTCGCCAATACCACAGGCGCGGGCAACTCCGCTACCGGCACGGGGCCTGTCACCGTAGGCGGCGGCACCCTGGGTGGCAGCGGCAATGTGGGCAACGCCGTGACGGTCAACGCTGGAGGAGTTGTGTCGCCGGGTACCAGCGGGACAATGGGCACGCTCACGATCAACGGCCCGCTCACCTTGAGCAGCTCCTCGACTCTGGCCTTTGACCTGAATCTATCTGACCCCGCGACCAACGACCGTATACAAGTCAATGGCACAGTGTTCCTTGCGGGAAAGCTGAATGTTACGGCTGGGACCAGCTTCGGGCCAGGCACATACACACTTATCACGAGCACTGGGCAGATCACGGGGGGGCTGAACAACAAGGACGTGACCATATCAGGGGCGAAATATGGTCATTACATTGTGGTCAACAACAATTCTGTCCAATTGGTCGTCTCGGTCCCTCACCCCCGCACCTGGGTAGGCCTGGGAACAGATGACAAGTGGACCACGCCGGCCAACTGGGTGGACGAGAACAGTAATCCGGGAGCGCCATTTGCGGGAGACCCACTGATTTTCGCTGGCACTCAACGTCTGACACCAATCAATGACTTCCTCCCGGGAACAGAGTTCGCTTCTATCAGCTTTAACGCCCCGGGCTTCACGTTGAGCGGCAACCAAGTGCAGCTTTACGGAGGGCCCACTTCCAATCCAATCGGCGGACTGTTCAATAACAACACCACGACCACCCCGCCGCCCTGGTCCGGCACTAACACTGTCAACCTGGACATTGTGATGTCTGACAACGTGGGGATCACATCCGCAGCCAATACAACTTTGGCTCTTGGCGGCCTCATTGACACCAAAGGATTTGCACTGACACTTGGCCCCGGCAACTCGGGTACGATCATCCAGAATGGCGCGATTATCGGCTCAGGCAACGTCACCGTTATCCCAGGTGGCGGAAACAATCTCGTCTCGTTCAATGTGGACAACAACAACTACTCGGGAACGACTACCTTGAACTCCGATGGTACTGTGGCGGTTAAAGCCGCCAATTCGCCGTTTGGCAGCGGTGCCGTCATTTTCTCCAACTCCAATACTAAACTGCGCTTTGACAGCGTGGCCCAGCTTACCAACGCCGTGACGTTGAATGCCGATCTTAACATCATCACTCAAAGTCAGAACATCACTTTTGCCCGGAGCGTCACATTGGCTGGCGGAGACCGGACCATCACTATCGGCAGTGGCGTCACAGCGTCCTTTGCGGCGGCGACTCCGCTTGCGGGAGCAACTTTCGGCCTGACCAAAGCGGGCCTGGGAACTATGCAGATATCGGGGGGGCTGTGTACCTTCAATAAGTTCCTCAACCTCAGCGCGGGAACGCTGGTCCTTTCTGGCCTGGGCCAATTTCCCACTATGACAGTGCAACCAGCACAGCCCGGCATCGAGATCGGCGACGGCGCCACCCTTTCCTTGGACGATACTGTTGTGACTGCCGCGGCCGGTAACCGCCTCCCCGCTGCCGCGAACCTGCAGTTCGATGGCGGCTCTCTCGTGCTCAGCACCGGTAGCGCAAACGTTAACGAGCTAGCCGGAACTGTAACTTTCAACAGCGGGACGAACAACCTCACTGTCATTCCGAACGGCTCTGGCAGGCCTGTTTTCACTGCCGGCAGCGTTGTCGTACCGCAGGGCAGTGGTGCCACTCTCGCTTTCACGCGCTCCCCGCTTAGCCCGCAGGGAAATTTTGTGGTCAGCACCGGCATTGCTGATGGCACCGTGGAACCTTGGGCCACGGTTAACGGCTGGGCTGGGCTTTACAGAGTCCCGACCCATTCCCCCCCCACGGACAGCGAAGGTCTTGTTCAGGTCATTGCCAGCGCCAAGAGAACGATCACCGGCGGGGCCTGGAATGACCCGAATACTTGGTTCAATGGCGCCGGCGGAGGCAAGCCGGTAGATGGCAGCCCTGGGGATGACGTGCTCATCCGCCACAACGTCACCCTGGATGCCAATCATCAGGTCCACTCCGTCACTTTCGATGACCAGGGCCTGGCTACCCCGTCAATCGACGGCCCCTACACCCTGATAGTTAGCGTTGGCAGTATCGTGTCAGCAGGCAATGTTACTCCGACGATTAGCTCCGGCCTGTCATTCGTCACCCCTTCCAGCTTTAATGTTACCTCCACCGGGAACATGACCGTTTCTGGCGTGATTTCGTCGCCGGCGGATACTGTTTCGAAGCAGGCCTATTGGGCTTTTGAGGAGGGAACTGGGACGACCGCGGCAAGCTCTTCCGGCCAAGGGAACACATTGACCCTGTATGGGTCGCCGCTGCCCGCTTGGGCATCTGTCTCTGCCGTTGGCACGTATGCCGTGCAGTTCGATGGTATCCAGAATTACGCGTTTTGCAGCTCGATTCAGGGGCTTGCGGCGGGCAACCCGCCCCATTCTATCGCAGGATGGG
>Ga0209777_10002462_pt1 | contig 24303 bp, 26 predicted proteins | sample FrelakmetHBP12HB_FD_187147 | JGI IMG/M metagenome (GOLD analysis project Ga0209777, IMG submission 187147) | Freshwater lake sediment microbial communities from the University of Notre Dame, USA, for methane emissions studies -HBP12 HB (SPAdes)... | ecosystem: Environmental > Aquatic >... | reverse complement strand
TCTGGGACAAAAAACCGGCACTCCTTGCTATTATACGGGTTGCCCCGGATTGATGGATTTTAAAAAGTTATAGCCACCCTCATCTATACTGAAGGAGTACGTGGTACCCACTCAAAAATTACATGAATGCAATGCCGGTTCCTTAAACCGTGACTTACCGTAACAGCCACTCCGCGATATAATCGGTGATTGTCTGGAGCGTCTTTAAACGGGCATACTGTTTGTCGTCAGACTCAACAACAGTCCATGGTGCCAGCTGGGTACTGGTGCGAGCGAGCATCTCGTCAACTGCCTCCTCGTATTCGTCCCACTTCTTCCGGTTTCTCCAGTCTTCTTCAGTGATCTTCCACTGCTTGAGCGGGTCATTCTGCCGCTGGTTGAAACGGTCAAGCTGCTCATCTTTTGAGATCTCGAGCCAGAACTTTACGAGCCCCCCGCCGCTCCCGACATAGACCTCCTCCATCTCGTTGATCTCGTTATATGCCCGCTTCCATTCATAGGGTGTGCAGAATCCCTCGACGCGCTCCACGAGCACCCGGCCGTACCAGCTGCGGTCAAAGATAGTGATATGCCCGCTCTTCGGGAACCTTGTATAAAAGCGCCAGAGGTAGTGGTGGTCAAGTTCCGTCTGGTCCGGGCGCCCAATCGGGACGACATCATAGCCCCGTGGGTTCATGCGCCGGACAAGCCGCATGATATTGCCCCCTTTCCCGGCAGCGTCCCAGCCCTCGTACACGATGATGAGGGGGATTTTGCGTTTGTACAGGGAGTACTGGAGGGCACCGATCTTGTCCTGGTACTTGAGCAGATCCTTCTGGTATTCAGCCTTTGAAAAAGAGGAGGGGGCCGCCGACTTTCGTTTGAAGCCGGTCTTTTTTGGCTTGATGATATCATTCTCTCTCTCTTTTTTTCCTTGGGAGTCTTTTTGTGAGAGGTGCTTTTCAAGCGTTTTGACGACCGTTGAATAGACTTTTAAGATAGTATGGTTCTTATCGGTCGCTTCCACGATTGTCCAGGGTGAATTGGGGAAATTTGTGCCTTCGATGAACTGCCCGATGATGGGCAGGTAATTGTCGTAATGGTGGTGGAAGTCCCAGTCCCCACGGGTGATCATCCACGAAGTCAGGGGATCGGTTTCCCGTTCATCGAGCCGTTTTTTCTGCTCTTCCTTGCTGATGTGCAGGAAAAATTTTATGATGATGGCCCCGTCGTCCGAGAGATGCCGTTCGAAGCTGTTGATCGATGATATTGAGCGTTTCATCGCATTCTTCCAGTCAATCCCCGACATCTGTTCTGCGAGGGCGCGGCTGTACCAGCTCCGTGCAAAGATGGCAATCCGTCCCTTCGAGGGTGTCAGCACCCTGAAGCGCCAGAGAAGCGGGCGTGCACGCTCTTCGTCATTGGGGGAACCGACCGAGTGCATGGAAAACCCACGGGGGTCGAGGAACTGGATGAGTTCATTGATGACCATCGTGATCCCTGACGCATTCCACCCTTCAACGACGATGATAGTGGGGATTTTATGGTCGCGCAGGGACCGCTGCAGGACACCCATCTGCCGGTGAAGGGGCTCAATGGACTTCTCAAAGGTCTTGTCATCGGTCTTTTTTGTCAGGTCATATTGTTCAAACATATGATCGCCCCGGAAATCTCCTTAAGAATATGCATGGATGCCATCTGTCAATCGAATCCTATCTCGCTGCTTGCTGATAAAATCAGTGCAACCGTTCCGGGCTAAAAAAGAGAGAAGAAAGAGGAAAAAGAGCGATCAGGCGACTTTCAGCCCGTTCTCCTGTGCAATATCCACAAACACCTGCGCAACGTACTGTGCTTGTGTGGTTGTCATGCCGTAGGTATTGTATTTCCAGACACGGGTCGCGCCGGGAATGATCCCGGTAATGCCCTTTTCGCCAAGGGCACCGGAAAGGTAGAACCCGCGTTTTTTATGCGTTTGTGCGACCGTGTCAAACGATGCAGTCGTGTCGACACGCGTCAATGTGTGCTTCCTTGGATATTCCGACAGGATTGCGGTACCGGCAATTGAGCGGAGTGCGTCAGTAACAATCCCCGCATTCTCCAGTTCACGACCAAAATGCTTCACCCGCTCCTTTACGTGGGGAAATGATGCCATCATGCCGACAAGCGTGACCCCCATGAGCGTGCAGCCCATCATCTCCGGCTCCTTGATCCCGAATTTCCGTTTGGTCACATCACCGGTGATTGCAGTCGTGCGGAACACTTCCTTTGCCCGTTCCGCCGTCGCTGCGAGTACTCCCGACGGTGCAGGTGCCGCCATACTCTTGTGCCCGGAACCGACCACAAAATCAGCGCCGAGGTTTTTGCCGTCAACGGGCAGGATGCCAACCGTGTATGCACCGTTATAGAGCAGGGGAATATCATACTGGTGTGCGACCTTTGCAATTGCCTGCACGTCGTGGATATTGCCGTACTGGTAATCGACATGGTCGATGAAGGCAAGTACAGGGAGCCGCCCGTGTTGCTTTTTTACTTCTTCTATTTTTTCCGCTGCAGCATCCGCAGTGACGATGTGCCGTTCATCCGCAGGAATCTCGCACGCGATCCCATCTGCCTCCTCGATTGCGAGAAATTCCGTATAATGGGAAAGCGAAGTTAGCAGCACAGGATCGCCCTTGTGCACGTACGTGTGGGCGACTGCCTGGAACCCCCGGCGTGCACCGGGCACTACCCGGGCTGTGTCCATGTTCAGCCATACCGCAAGGTCCTTGTGGAATTCCGCAACCGGTGGTTTGCTGATATAATCGAGACGGTTGGGTTTGCGGCAGTTATCACACACGGAATACCCGTCGCCATACGCGATCACCGCCTTCATCGCATCTGCAGTCAGCCGCCCTCCCGCTTGGATGGGGTCGATATTGATCGTAAGTTCGTCGACCATGCGGGCGTCGATACCGGCACCGCACCTCATTTGAGCATCTCCTGTTTTAACGAGCCGACCTGCCGTTCGAGATTGTCCAGCAGGCGCTGCACCTGCGCCTTCTGTTCGGCGTCAAACTCGTGGAGCGGGGCGGTCTCCCGCAGCAGGACCCGAAGGTCGGTCAGGGTATACATCGCCTGAAAAAGCATGTCAGCAGCCCGCTTTGACAAAGGATCACCATACTACTATTGGACTGGTACGAATTAAGGCACCGCTTTTTTTTATGAGTGCGGGGATATTGCCACACGGCTGTGATCACAAGAGTGCAAGGGTCTTGAAATGTAGGAAAATGGAGGTGCCCCTGTTGCCGGGATATTTATTATTGGGTTTTAACCCGCCTCTTTGCGTTCTGCACTATCCCGCTCCGTATTGGTATCCCGGGCTTAGATTTTCTTAAAGTTATGACATCCGGATGTAATAAAATTTAAATAATTATTACATCGAGATGTAATTATGGTACCAATCGAGGAGCTGGAACGGTTCAACCCCTGGTGGAAGAGAGGGGAGGTACCCCCGGGATGGACAAAAGAGTACCGGAGGAATCTCTATTTTTCGATCGAACGCTACCTCGACAGGCGCCAGATAATCCTTGTCCGGGGTCTCCGCCGGACAGGAAAGACTACCCTGATGATGCAGGTCATACACCGCCAGCTCACTACGGCGAACCCAAAGAACATCCTGTATTTTTCTTTTGATGACCTGACATTTGGAATAAAAGATGTGCTTGAGAGTTACCAGAAGATTATCCTGCATAAAAATATTGAGGAATCAAGCGAGCCGGTATACCTGTTCTTTGACGAGATACAAAAGCAGGAGGGGTGGGAAAACACCATAAAGACCTATTATGATCTCTACCCAAATGTGCGGTTTTTTTTGTCGGGTTCCGCATCAGCGGGTTTAAGAAAGAGGTCGACGGAAAGCCTAGCCGGAAGAGTTCTTGATTTCACCTTACAACCGCTTTCATTTACGGAGTTTCTGGAACTCAATGGCAGGAATACAGCGAAGATAAAGAAAGAACCGGATCTCTGGAAACGAGAGATCATACCCCTTTTTTACCGGTATCTCAAATACGGTATGTTTCCGGAACTGGCACTCGAAACCGATGAGGAATTTGCAAAAAAATACCTGCAAAACACGATCATTGAGAGGGTGATATACCGGGATCTCCCGGAAGAATTCGGGATTAAGGACTTAGAACTTTTAAAAAATATCATTACGCTCATCGGGAAACACCCCGGCATGATCGTGCGGTACAGTGAGATTGCAAAAAATCTTGGACGGGACCAGAGGACGGTGGCGAACTATTTTGAGTATCTCGAGTACGGGTTGTTGTTACAATTTGTATTCAATTACCGGGGAAGTGCTCTTGCAAGCATGAGGAAAATGAAGAAGGTGTACTTTTCAAGTCCGAACTTTGCGTTTGCCTTAACCCAGGATCCGGGCAGGGTTTTACCCTTTATGCTCGAGAACCTTGTTGCGTCACAGACCGGGGCGAAATTCTTTTACCGCAACGGCTTTGAGGTGGATTTCATCACAGAAACAGAAAACGGGCTCGTTGCGATTGAGGTGAAAACGGCAAAAAAAGATGTGAAACAGCTGAAACAATTCATAGAAAAATTCGGGGACAAAACGATCGATGCCTGTGTCCTTGACACAGAAGGTGAGGGTGAGAAGGACGGAGTGCGGATCATCCCCATCTGGAAATTCCTTCTTGGCGTTTAATTACCCATGGCGGTCCGGAATTTTTTTTGTGGCGGGACGGGATTCCCACGGATCTCAGGATCTCGTATGCAAAAAAAATTCTCTGGTAAAGATACTCAAAAATAAAAAAAAATAAAAAAATTCCGTTCGACTAATTTTTTTCCCATACACCCAATAAACCATTTCCCTTCCATGACAGGACCGGAATAAAAAATAACGATCAGGGGAATCTCTCTTCTCAGATCAATCCTGCCATCATCTCTTCGTTCCTGTCACCGGAGAGATAATCCGGATGTACCTTTGGCCGTGCAACAACCGCGAGGATGAGAATGATGATGCCAAGGATGAATGTCACCAAGAATGCGAGGTCAAAACCTGCCGCCAGGACCTGCAGTTTAATGGTCTGGGGCGCGTCCTGGGTGATACCCCGGTGGGAAGTGATGGTTGCCATGCCCTCCACAAATATCAGGTTGAAGATGGCAATGCCGATCGTCATAGGTGCGAACCGCTCAAGGCTCGTGAGACTGGAGACCATCCCCTGGTATCGCTTTGCAACTGAGTTCATGATCATATTCGATGCCGGTGTCACCATGAGTCCAAGACCAAAGCCAATGACAAGCAGGCACAGGATCACAAATCCTGTAGTGGTATTCACATGCAGGTGTGTCATCAAAAAATACCCGGCCGCAAGGATAATTCCGGCAGCAATGCAGAGGGTCCTGCCTCCGGTCCTGTTATACAGGATTCCCGCAAGAATGCCTCCTCCCATCATGGCAAACGAGAGTGCTGTCAGTATCAGCCCGGATGTTGAGGTGTCATACCCCTGTACGTATTTCAAGTAAAACGGCAGCAGGTAATTGACTCCTGCAAAACTGAAAAAGACCAGCGACATTACCAGATTGGTGAGAAGAAAGTCCCGGTCTTTAAAAAGCCGTAATTCAAGCAGCGGGTCAGCGGTCTTTTGTTCATGCCATACAAAGCAACCCAGCAGAAGAACCGCGAGTGCACACGATCCGGCAATCGCCGGCGATGTCCATCCCAGTACCTCCCCTTCCGATACGAAAAAGAGAAGTGCAGCGAGCCCGGAAAAAATCAGTACCGCGCCGGAAATATCAAAGCCGGCACTATGTTGGCCGGTCCCCGATGCCGGGATGACCTTTGCGCCCAGCAGCACGGCAACAATCCCGACAGGGACGTTGATATAAAATATCCAGTGCCATGAGAGATACTGGGTCAGAACGCCCCCGATGGTAGGGCCAATTGCCATCCCAAGTGCTGCAACAGTCATGATAATGCCCATCGCATTTCCCCTTTTTTCCATCGGGATATATGCGGTGACCATTGCAGGAGCGATCGCGGTCATCATTGCACCGCCTATCCCCTGGAATGCCCGTGCGCCCACGAGTGCGTAAAACGAGTGCAGGAGTTCCGGCAGAAAGCCACACGCAAAAGATCCGAGAGTAAAAATGACAAATCCCGACAGGAATACCTTCTTGAATCCGATAATATCGGACACTTTCCCGAATATCAGTACACAGCCTGCCATCACCAGCAGGTACGCGGTGGCAACCCAGCTCACGGCACTTGATGAAACACCAAAAGACTCTGAGATCGCCGGTAATGCAATATTTACAATTGTGCCGTCAAGGGCAGACATAAAGATTGCAAGTGAGATAGATACGATCAAAAGACCAGAATTGGCCCCCCCCACCAAAGCACGAGAGTCTTCCATCGATGAGTATTGATCTGCCGGTTGAATTAGACCTTTGGTTTCGTGAGACACCCACGAATCCTGGCGCGATACTGAGGGTTAGCGGAGCTTGGCTGTTCCTGTCTCTTTTTAACGGCATACTCGCCGATGTTGCCCTGTCTTTCCTTCTTGTGGTAAGGATAACCGGAGAAGAGAACATGCTCATTTGGGAACCGTAGGGGTACGCACAGTACCAGAAGAAGAGAAGACCGGAGGCCTTCGTGTCCGGCGACCGGACATCCTCATCATTTTATCATGTTTCATGAACAAAAATAAGCATCAGGCTCAAACACCGGATCGTGGGTAACATAAGATAACCGGGAGGGTTGCTTTGGAATTCAAAAACAAGGTTTTGATCATCGGGTATGGTGCCGTTTCCAAATGCACACTCCCCATCCTGCTCAGGCATGTAACCATACCTCTTGAAAAGATCACGATCATCGATTTAAAAGAGAAATCGCAGGATCTTAAGGCATGGACAACACAAGGCCTCCAATTTTTCAGGAAAAAAGTCAATCCAAAGAACCTCGACCAGATCCTCTCCGAGTACCTCGTGCCGGGAGGTCTCTTAATCGATCTTGCCTGGAATATCGACTGCTGTGAGATCGTGCAGTGGTGCCATGATCACGACGTCCTCTACGTGAACACCTCCGTAGAAGCCTGGGACCCCGGAGCGGAGAAGTTCACTGCAAGCCCGTACGAGAAGTCCCTGTACTTCCGGCAGATGAAGCTGCGCGAGCTCACCAAAGATTGGAAGAATACCTCCACCTGCGTGGTTGACCATGGGGCCAATCCCGGTTTGATCTCGCACTTTGCCAAACATGGGCTTGTTGATATCGCACAACGGATGATTGCTGACGGGATCGCGCCGGATCCTGCCCGGATGAACGACCTGATCCAAAAACAGGACTGTGCCGGGCTTGCCATGGAGACCGGGATACGTGTCATTCACTGCTCGGAACGGGACACCCAGATCTCACGGTCACCGAAAAAAGTTGACGAGTTCGTGGGCACCTGGTGCATTGAAGGACTGCTGGAGGAAGGCACGGCTCCGGCGGAGATCGGGTGGGGAACCCATGAAAAAGAGCTGCCCGACCAGGCGCATGTACCACCCGCCGGGCCAAAGAACGGGATCATGCTTGCCCGCATGGGGATCAATACCTGGGTACGGTCCTGGATCCCTCACCAGGAGATCGTGGGGATGGTCATCCGGCACGGGGAGGCATTCGGTATTTCAGACCGGTGGACTGTATGGAAGGATGGCAAAGCCATCTACCGGCCTACTGTGAATTACGCGTATATGCCGTGTGATGCGACGATTGCATCACTCCACGAACTGCGAGGCAGGAATTACGAGATGCAGCCAAAACTGCGGATCATGAACGACCGGGAGATCGTATCAGGGTTTGATATTTTAGGAGCCCTTCTGATGGGCCACCCGTACCATTCGTGGTGGACCGGCAGCACCCTCCCGATTGAGGAGGCACGGAAACTTGCGCCCGGGCAGAATGCAACCACGGTCCAAGTCGCGGTGGGAGTAGTCTCCGCCGTGATGTGGATGATCGATAACCCGCGGAAGGGTTTCTGTCTCCCCGATGACCTCCCTCATGAATTTGTGTTGAATATTGCAAAGCCCTACCTGGGGGAATTCTGGTCAGGCCCCTCCGACTGGACTCCCTTAAAGAACAGGGTGGTGTACTTCAAGGAGAATACGAAAAATACTGTTGACCGGACTGATGTCTGGCAATTCAAAAACTTCTTATTTGTGCAATGAATCACTCATGTAATGGAAAGGTGAAAACGGACGTGAAAAAGGATACAAAAAAGGAAGTGCATGACAGCGGGGTCCACCACATCGGGAAGGTACGGAAGGCACTGCTGCAAAAACTGGCATCCGAGCACGGAACTCCTCTCTTTGTGATCGACCATGAGAAGATCCGCGAGAATTACCGGGAATTCAGGGAACATATGCCCGATGTCCAGGTGTACTATGCGGTCAAGGCAAATTCCAACCCCGAAATAGTCAGGACGCTTTTTGATATGGGGTGCAGCTTTGATGTTGCCTCCATGCCGGAATTCATGATCGTCTGGGAAATCATCAAGGATATGCCGGATAAGGAACGGCAGGACTGGATCTGGGACAAGATCATCTATGCAAACACCATAAAGCCGATAGAGACCCTTGAAGCTCTCGATCACTATAAACCCCTGGTCACGTTTGATAATTCCGAAGAATTGAAAAAAATCAAGGCACATGCACCGCATGCGGGGCTCGTACTCCGTCTCCGGGTGCCCAACACCGGGTCCATGGTCGAACTCTCCTCAAAATTCGGTGCTGACCCGGGCGAAGCGGTCGACCTGATCGCACAGGCTTTTGCGATGGGCCTTATTGTTGAAGGCATGAGTTTTCATGTGGGGAGCCAGTGCACCAATTTTGAGAATTATATCCAGGCCCTTGACCTCTCTGCAAATATTTTAAAAGAGGCAGAATCACGGACCGGCCAGCGGATCAAGATCCTTGATATCGGAGGGGGTTTCCCGGTGAAATACCACCCGGGGGTCAAATCCGTAAAAACGCTCGCAAAAAAATTAAATGCCGAGATCAAACGGTTGTTCGATCCTGATATCCAGATCCTCGCAGAGCCCGGAAGATTCCTTGTCGCCAACACCTGCACGCTGGTGTCAAAAGTGGTCGGCAAAGCGTTCCGCGACGGGAAGCCCTCCTACTACATCAATGACGGGGTATATCACACGTATTCAGGACAGATCTTTGACCATTGTACGTACCCTGTCTTATCTTTTACTGGCGGGGAGACGCAGATATCAGCCGTATTCGGGCCAACTTGTGATGCATTTGATACCATCACCCTATCCGCAGAACTCCCCGAGCTGGAGATTGGGGACTTGGTATATTCCGAGAATATGGGGGCTTATACGATTGCATCGTCCACGTTCTTCAATGGGTTCCCGCCGGCAAAAGTTGTGCACATCAACAAGTAAATTTTTTTTACGACGGCATTAAAAGAGTTGGTTGTACCTCTCCGAATCTTCCTCTCGAAGCAGTAGACGGTGCCACCAATCATGCTATACACTCAGGGCGCCTATGCTATAAGAATAATAAACGGTTTTGACTATTCTTGCCGCTCGCGTCAGGATGTGACAATCACGGCGGGCATTTCACACACCCTGCAAAACCCTTTTTATTTGTATGAATCGATCAAAAAACCAGATTGCATTTTTAGTCCAATCTGACAGAACAAACAAAAAAAAAGAATGAAACAATGATACAACGCTCATTAAAACCAGAGATATTGGGAACACGAACAGGGTATGTTATCCGGTTCACCTGTCCTGTATGCCATTCCGAGAATACAATTGTCAATAAAACGCCAAGGGAGCATTTCAGGGATACACGGGATGCCACGTGTAAACAATGCAGGAAACGTTCCACGGTCCTGACACCAGGGACGAATGATAAACCGGCACTGTCGTATGTGCAGTCGTACTACCAATGCACAAAATTACAGTAAACCCCGGGCCCCGTCAATCAGTTCGATAGAGTACCGGTGGGGATAATCAACTTTTTTATACGCCCGTGTTCCCATGATGTAAAATCCAAAACGGGTCTCCCTGATGCGGTTGCTGTGTAAAAAATTCAGCATTGCACTGATAGACTGGGAGGATTTGCCGGGCAGGTGATGAAATTTTGCAATATCCCGCGCTGTTACGTCAGCCCGCGTGATATTTTTCTTGAGTAAATAATCGCAGATAAGGGAAGCACAGTGGTATCGTTGGTTCGAATCGGTCCGCATGTGCCCCATTGTCGCTCCCTTCTCCTCTTCTTTTTCTGTTTAAAAAGTACCGGTTAAATATACCGGTTTTTACGCAGCCATTCCGTCTGCGGCTTGAGGTACCGGTAAATAATATCACACTTTTCATCCTGGAAGCTCCAGGGAGTAACAATGACGGTATCTCCTTCCCGTATCCAGGTCCGTTTCTTCATGGTTCCCTTGATCCTGCCCATGCGGGTGACCCCGTCAATGCACCGGACACGGATGTGGTTTGCCCCCATCATCAGTTCAGCAAGGGCGAATTGTTCCCGGTTCCATTTTTTGGGTAACCGTACACGGACGGTTGGTGTGCCGTCTGCATTCACTGCGTTCGGATCTATTGCATCGTGATTATTTTTTTGAAATCCTCTCATTCAACCAACTTCATATGGAGCTGTACCAATGGTGGCTGACACATTGAAGGTATGTATGCAGATTCTTTCCTGTTACGGTGCCTCATCCCGGCACGTGGGGCAGTATAACGCGCAGTCGTGGATCACCTCGTTCCACGGCGTGAAAATAGTGCAGACCTTTGGCTTAACACCCTGGATCCTGCAGTGGGCCTTCCCATCTCTCTTTTAAAAAAAATAACGGGTAGTGCCGGAGCCACCTGCCTTGTGGTGAGACCCAGAAGTCGATGCAGGCGACGTGTGGGATGTCACCGGGAATAAGATCCCGCCCGGTTCAGGAGAACTGTTCCCGCAGGGTGCGGCGCAGCAGCTTCCACCCGTGCACCCGGGGCAGCGCGTCCACGATCATCAGCCTCCGCGGGATTTTGTACCCGGCAAGGTGGTCGCGGCAGTAGGCTTCCAGCGCCGCTTCGTCAATCCTAGTTCCGGGTTTTTGCACGACAGCAGCAACCGGAACCTCGCCTTTCCGTTCGTCCGGGACGCCAAAGACCGCCACATCGGCGACTGACGGGTGCTGGATGATTACGTTCTCGACCTCGGTCGGGTAGATCTTCCAGCCGGACATGATGATCATGTCTTTTTTCCGGTCGGTGATGTACAGGATGCCCTCCTCGTCAAGGTGCCCGATATCGCCGGTCAGGAACCAGCCGTCAGGCAGGAACACCTCGGCAGTGGCCTCCGGCATGTTCCAGTACCCCTGCGCAACGGATGGCCCGCGGAGTGCAATCTCGCCGCTCTCACTGGGCAGAAGTTCCTTTTTGGGATCTCCGGAGTCCACGATCTTTACTTCGGTGTAGCCGACCGCGACCCCGACGCTCTGGTACCCCTTGATCAGGCGGGGGTATTCCGGGAGCGTGGTCGTGCCGGACCCAATCACGATCGTCTCCGACAGCCCGTAGGAATTTGCGACAGGGATGTGGTAGCGCCGGTCAAACGCCTCCCAGACCGCGGGCAGCAGCTGCCCGCCGCCGGAGATGATCACCCGGGCAGTTGCGAGCTGCCGTTCCGTGCCGGGCGGGCTGTGGACAAGCGAGTGGATGACCGGCGGCATTCCCGCGAGCACGGTCACCCGGTACTGCTCCGCAAGGGCAAGGTACCGCCCAAGCTCGAACCGCTCCATCATGACGTACGTCCCCCCAGCACGGAGGACAGAGAGGCCCCACGAAATCCCTACATGTCCCATCGGGTAGATGCCTAGATATACGTCGTCCATCCTGATCCGGAGCGCCTCGCGCTCGGCATCCAGTGCGGTCATCCAGTTCCCGTGGGTTAGCATCGCGCCCTTGGGCGTCCCGGTTGTGCCGGCCGTGTACTGGATGTGGCAGAGGTCCGTTGTGGCGCAGTTGGCCGCCCGCATGGCCTCCGGCGCTTCCGGGAATGATTCCCACGCAACTGAATCCCGGCATGGCCCCCCGCTACAGATGACGGCGGAGAGCGTCGGGGCGTCGGGCCTGATACTTTCGACAACCCCGGCACCCTCCCCCGCAGTGATGATCGCGGATGCGCCGGCATCGTTGACCGCATGCAGCAGTTCCCCACTGCGGTACACGATATTGGCCGGCACCGCCACCGCACCGATACGCCAGATCGCAAAGTAACTGACCAGGTATTCCGGTGAACTGTCAAGGTAAATACAGACCCGGTCGCCTTTCTTCACGCCACAGTCCAGAAGCCCCAGCCCGATCCTGTTCATCTCGGACCGGAGCCTGCCGTAACTGTATGTCTCATCGCGGGACGGGCAGACCAGTGCTGCCCTGGCAGAAGGGACGCTCTTTGCGTCAAGGAGGGTGGTGACATTGGACATGGGGACACCGCCGGTGCATGCGGCACGATCGTCTGCAACAGACTTGGACGTCGTGCTATATAGGCATACATTATCCAGAGCCGGTGCCGCTCATGATCGCGCAAAAGGGACGTGTAAAAAAAATCGTACCGGTTTTTTTGGATTTTTTTGCAGGAAACCGATCTTCAGGGCGAATGGTTTTGGGACTAAAAAAAACTCTGGAACCAACGGTTTTTTTGCCAAATATGTTTGGATCAGGGGTTGTGGGACGAAAATTGTTGGGAAAAAATGCGAATGTTTAATACATGAATGAACAGATTTATACATCAAGGTATAAGTTAGTCAACTGTTGTTGCACTTTCCTTGCACCTCTGAAACACCCTGTACCAGAATAAAAGCATTTGTGTGATTGAAATGAAGTCAAAAGATATTGCTATTGTCGGCATTCTTCTTGCCATCGGTGCAATCCTGCGGTACTTCCTTGCGATGCTGCATACGCCGCTGACACCGAACATGATCATCGCGTTCTACTGCCTTGCGATCATCCTCATCCGGCCAAAGGTCTATGAGGCGCTGGGCATCGGACTTGTTGCAGGCATCCTTTCGATGCTGATCTCCAGTTCGATGTTTCCCCCGGCAAACCTCATCAGCGAGCCGCTGGGTGCGCTTGTGTGCTTCGGGCTGTATGCAGTCCTGAGGGAAAAGACAAAACTTGCGCCCACGGTCACGACATTCTTGAGCACGCTTGCCAGCGGGTTTACGTTCGCCGCGATCGCGATCATCTTTGTCGGGAGCACCATCCTTGTCAAGTATAACGGGAACATGATGAGTTTTGTTGTTGTATTCGTGCCAATCGTCGTGGTGACGGCAATCTTCAACGCTGTGATCGTCCAGATCCTCTACTTCCCCTCGGTCAGGGTACTGTCGAGGGGAAAGGAATGATCGGGCTCGAAAGAATCAGCTACACCTATCCCCACATGGTGCAGGAAGCCCTGCACCAAATCTCTCTTTTCGTGCCAAAGGGGCAATGCGTGATGGTGACCGGCCCGTCAGGTGCCGGCAAGACCACGCTCTGCCTTGCCGCGGCAGGCATCCTCCACCATGAATACGGCGGCAAAAAAGAGGGCCGCGTCTCCGTTGAGGAAAAGGACGTCGCCGGGTATACCGGCCTTTCCGAACTGGCAAAGAAGATCGGGATCGTCTTTGACGACCCCGAGGCGCAGATGATCTTCACGACAGTGGAAGAGGAGATCCTCTCCGCCCTTGAGCACCGGGGGCTGGATGCCGCGGTGATCGAGGAGCGCCTCGCCGCGATCATGAACGCGACGTACCTTGAGGAACTCAAAAACCGCTCGCCGCACAACCTCTCCGGCGGACAGAAACAGCGCGTCGCGCTTGCCGCCACCCTTGCGCTGGGAAACGAGATCCTGATCCTCGATGAACCGACCTCCGAGCTCGATGAGCATGCGACACAGCGGATCACCGGGATCCTGAAAAACCTCAAGGCGCAGGGCAAGACCATCCTCCTTGTCGAGCACAAGTACCGGCACTTCCGGGACATGGTCGATATGCTCGTGGTGCTGGAGAACGGCCGCATCAGCGCGGCGGGTGACCCGGGCACCGTCTTACAAGACGAGCGGATACACAGGATGGTAATCCCGGACTTCTCCGGCATCAGGGGCCCGGTGCAGGCGGGTGGTAGCGCTGCTGGAGGGCAGGCGCCCCCCGTTATCAGCGTGCAGAACCTCTCCTACTTCTACGGGGATATCCCTGCGTTAAACGGCATCAGCCTGACGATCCGTGCCGGCGAATTCGTCGCCATCGTGGGTGAGAACGGGTCAGGAAAGACGACGCTTGTCAAGCACTTCAACAACCTGCTGGTGCCCACGAGCGGTGACGTCGTGATCCGGGGCATGAATACCAGGCAGTGCTCCGTTGCAGAGCTCGCACACCATGTCGGGCTTGTCTTCCAGAACCCCGACCACATGTTCTTTGCCGACACCGTGAAAGACGAGGTCGAGTTCGGGTTAAAAAACCTCGGGAGGACGGACGGGGAGAAGACCATCGATGCCGCTATAGAAACTGTCGGGCTCCTCCATACAAAACACCTCTACCCCCGTTGGCTCTCGCGCGGCGAACGCCAGCGGCTCGCGATTGCATGCGTGATCGCCATGCAGCCGGAGATCATCGTCCTTGACGAGCCGACGACCGGCCTTGACGGGAACGAGGCGCGCCTTGTGATGGAGATCCTAAAAGACCTGCAGAAACAAGGGCACACCCTCATCATCATCACCCACAACCGTGAGATGGCCCGGACCTGTGCAGACCGGATCATCACGATGGAGAAGGGGACGATCATCTCTGATACACCGGCGGGGGTGCCGTAGGTGGCAGAGATCCTCGCCTATGTTTACAAGGACGGGTTCTTCCACCGGCTCCACCCAATGACAAAGATCGTCTTTGTGGTTGTGCTGAGCCTGATGTGCATCATCTCGACGAACCTTTTATTCCTGCTTGCTCTCGTGCTCGCCATCCTGCTCATCGCGTGCCTGGGAAAACTCTACACCGAGGTGATCCAGCAGTCCCGGCTGATCGTCATGATGAGCATCGTATTCATCATCATCACCGTGATCACGATGCCCAACGGGGGCATTATCGGTTACCTCGTCCCACCGGGGTTCCCGCTTATCGGGGGAAGCGTGCCGGTCACTTGGGGCGCAATCGAGATCGGCGTCATCCTTTCCCTGCGGTTCATGATCCTCATCTACGGGTTCCAGCTCTTCCTTATCTCAACCCAGCCCCGCGACCTTGTCCACACACTGGAGAAGATGAGGATGCCGATCGATTACGTCCTCATGTTCATCATCGCGCTCCGCTTCATCCCGACCCTCCAGATCGAGGGTAAACGGATCCACGAGGCCCAGCTCGCCCGCGGCTACAACCCGGGCACGGGGTTTATGGGAAAGATCCGCAGCGTCGCCCCCATCGTCGTCCCGCTCGTCTCGAACGCGCTGCTGCGGTCCAATGTACTGGGGCTCACCATCGACATGCGGGGGTACCGCACCGGCACCCGCACGCACGTGCGGGAGATGGCACTGGTCTTTTTCGACTACGTGGTGATGGGTACCCTGCTCTGCGTGGCCGGCGGGTTTTTTACGCTGCTGCTCCTGCAGGCAATGTAAATTTTTTTTGCACAGGTGGGGCGGTGAACGAACCTGCCCAGAAGATTCGGTGAAGATACTATTGGCCTTACAATGTTTTTTTTGCCAGCTCTTCCATCAGTTCCACCGGGATATTCTGAATTTCCAGGAGTTTTTGCCCTTGGCCCTTCAGAAGATGATCAATTTTCTTATGGAGCCGGTGAATTTCGAGTTCCGTATGGATGTTCACCTGGTAATCACGTTCGGCATGGAGACGGTCTGCTGCCAAACGTACGATATTTCCTGAAAACTGGTCCTGGAATCATGGTATTTTTGATAAAATTTCCTGAGGTGATATCTGACGATCTTTTTTCACGGCGCTGTGTTCCTGCATGCCGGGCAGTTCAGCGCATAATCACGAATTCCCTCGTTCCACGGCGTAAAACTGGTGCAGATTTTCGGCTTGGCGCCATGAATTTTACAGTATACCCTGCTGTCTTCTGCCCGGAAGAAGAACGGGCAGTGCCGCAGTGCCCTGCCATCCCGATCTATCCAGTAGTTGATACGGATAACGTGGGGAAGATCATGTTCTGAAATATCCCTTCCATTGCGCCGTTTTCCGTCATCAAGCGTTATGGAAACGTGCTGCAGGATATCCCTGCGGCCCTGTTTGATCCACGGAATGATATCTTCGATGACGCCTTTCTGGCCCCACCCCCACTTCTCGCAGCACCTGCCGCACTGCATGCAGTCCTGGTCTTGTGTCAGGGATACTCACCGGTTGATCCTATGGTAAAATACCTATTAGTCGTTTTTTATTAAGCTCTGCTCTCTGATGAGCGAAGAAAGGCAATTTTGGGATAGAGTGCAGGAAGGCGGGAATAAGTTGGATGTTCAGAATGAGAGAGAAAATATTTCTAAAAAAAAATATCTCAACATCCTTCGGGGAATGGGATTTTCATCAATACGCAGCAGGGAAAATATGCTGGTGCTGGCTCAAAGCAATGATATCCTCGGTATTATCCAGAAGACCCGCAAGATATTTTTGGGCCCATTCCTCATTTTCATATTCCTGGAACGGGCGGTATGACCCCTGTATTATCGAATTCTCCTTATCAAACCGCAGCAACCCGATGGGAGAGCCGCCATTTTGTACCAGCTGATTCAATTCTTCAAGCGGGTGCCCCCGTGAACTGAATACAAATTTGGTCTCGTTTTGAAACCCGACAGCAACTGCGACAAGCCAGGTTTTTTTTGCTTCGGCAAGCATTTCATCCACCAAATCGGAAGTTTTTCTCATTTTTCAATCAATAATGGGATTGCAGGTCATCACATAAATAATTCGTTAAAAAGTATGAGTGAAATGCGGCAGGGGGGAGGTGGCGTGCGGGACTGCTCTTTGAAATTGAGGAACAAAAGAGGATTGGTTAAAAAAAACTCTTGGCAGAGGAGCAGGGCACTCCCCGGGTTTACATCTTTGACTGATCGTATGTTTTGTTTGCCACCGGAGCCTTGCGCCTGTCATGAGCTTTGCCGCTCCAGTGGGGAGGTTTTGGTTTTTTCCTTTCGGGTTCATCACCGGCTGGTGTTCCCGGCACCGGATCAGGTTTGGGTTTTATGGAAAGAAAACAATCTACCGGATTTTTGCCGCCCTCACAGAGTTTCTTTTTATAATCTTCACAATCCCTGCAGCCCGGGACCCGTGTATCGATGAGCGTGGGAAAGTGTTCTGTCCAGAGAATGGGATCAATCTTTCCCTGTTCAAGGAATTTTTTCACATGGCGTATCGTATATTTCATGAGTAGTAGTGTGCGATGGGTTCTCTTATTCTCTTGTACAGTAAACGGGACACTCCGGATGTTGTAAAAGAAGATGGTTTAAAATTTTGTTATGCTGTTTGATGTGAATCCACCGGTTTCCCCGAAATGGAATTCTGGCTTCTTGTCTAGCACCTTTGATCTTTCCGCAGGAAGTAGATTTCACCCTGGTATCGTTCAGGAATACCCGAACCTCCAATCAATAACCTTATCATTGTTCTTCTCAGATACCCCTCCAACAGGGTAGATTATACATGAAAGTAATCGGATTGAACGCAAGTCCTAAGGGAAAGGACAGTAATACCCTCCGGCTGGTGAAAGCTGTATTGGCAGGTGCGAAGGACGAGGGAGCAGAAACTGAACTTGTGGATATCTACACGTTACGAATTGAGTACTGCACTGCCTGCGGCACCTGCTATGCAAAGGGGGAGTGCACGCTGCTTGATGATTTCCCGGATCTCTTTGACAGAATGATGAATGCAGAGGGTATTGTGCTTGGTGCTCCCAATTATATTGATTCCGTGCCTGCCCCGATGAAAGCGGTCTTTGACCGCATGGCGGATGCCATTCACTGCCAGATGCTGACGGGAAAGTTCGGGTGCTCGGTCTGCACGGCCGGGGGGAGCGGCGAATCCGAAGTTGTCGGCTATATGAACAAGGTACTCACGACGCTTGGTGCAAACACAGTGGGAGGAATTGGCGTTGCGATCGGCAGGGACCCCACGGCACTCGGAAAGGCCGAAACGGAAGCGCGTGAGATGGGAAAGAAGCTGGCCCAGTCAATCAGAGGTGAACATTCATATCCCGAACAAGACGAGATTCACCGGCAGAAGAGGGAGTACTTCTGCCAGCTGGTGAAGTATAATAAGGACCGGTTCGCCCATGAATATGACTGGTATGTCCAGATGGGCTGGATGAAATAAGCCGGGTGAACTGACATGAAGAGTATTACCGCAGAAAAACTCCAGCTTGACTACGAACCCGTGGCAATTCTCTGGAGCGATACAAAACCTGAAGGAGCATTGCAGATAAAACCACATGCACAGACCTGCATCATGCCTTTTTTTGCGCAGGTAGCAACGAAGGGAAAGACCGCCGTGTTTGACCGGGAGACCTATGGATGCCCCGGTGCCCGGGCTGGACTTGGTTTTGGCAACGGCTATTACGATGCCTTCGGTGGTGCCGGCACAGAATTCATGGCCGCATTCTTTGTGAAAGGTGCCAAGAGCAGTAAGAACCCGGATGCCTATTGCGCGACCGTGCAGCATATCCCCGAGCGGGAGCGTGCCAAGTTCATGCACGGGGAACGCCTACACAAGAATACGGAAAAGGCAAAGCGGTTCATGACCGTGGACCTGCCGATTACGGATATTGCTGAAAAGTACGTGATCTTTACTCCGCTGAGTAACGTGAAACCCGGTGAGCGCCCGGTCGTCGTGATTTTTGTCGCAGGACCGTTACAGATCACCGGGCTCGTAACCCTTGTCGGGGCAATCCGTGAGGGCACCGATCCCGTGCGGGTCCCCCCCATGGCTGCCTGCCAGCAGATCGGGGCATTCGTGTACGATGAAGCGAAAAAGGAGCACCCCCGGGCAGTGCTCGGATACACGGACCTCGCGGCACGGGCAAATGTCGGCAAGACCCTGCCGGGGAATATGTTCACGTTTGCCGTGCCGTTCTCGCTCTATGAGGAGATGGAGGAGGAAGCAAAAGACGGTGTGTTCGACGGCCCGATCTGGAAAGAGCTGGTGTCAGAGCAGTGAGGTGTGGTGATCATGATAGACGTAGATTTCAGGGAAATCGGGGCAAGACTGAAAACCGCATTCAGGCTTTCGACACGTCCACTTGCGGTGTACGGATCAGAAATCCTACCTGCGGGCATTCCCCCGATGGCCGGGGTGAACCGGTGTTTTGCGGTTTCCCTGTACCGGATGGCAGCAGGAACGGAGGTTTCTGCGATCTATGTCAGCGCTGACACCAGCGAGGGCTGTTGTCCCGGCGGTCTCTTCCATACTGGGTATATTCCGGTACCCGATGAGATCAAATATTTTGTATCGACCGGCAGGAAAGATGTTCGCGGCGGGGCGGCGGAATACCTGAAGGCGAGCCCGGAACTTGTCGAACGCTGCGCGGTGGCGGCGGGACCGATCCACCCACCGGGAAAATATCTCGTAGTGCAGGCATGCGAGACCCTGCCGGGTACCGGGCCTGCGATCAGATCTCTCTGCTGCTTTGGCACGGGCGAGCAGATCCGGAACATGGCAGCACTCATCCATTTCGATCAGGACGACCCGTTCTCACCCGTCATCGTCCCCTGGGGGTCTTCCTGTTCGACCTTTATCACGTTCCCGGCAGGTCTTGCGGAAAACACTCCGCCTGACACCGCATTCATGGGCCCGCAGGACCCGACGCAGAACCATGCCCTTCCCCCGGAGATGATGGCGCTGGGTATTCCCGCAGAAATAGCTAAAAGGATGGTAAGAAACCTGGACGCCTCATTTATTATCCGGCGACCACAGGTGGCATTTCCCGGCCACGGAAAGCGGCTGGATCGATAGGCCCGCCGGAAACGTTCCTCCACGCAGCAGGCTTGGAAACATTATAGTCCTAAAAGATCTTATCCTGTAAGTCAATTCTTACGTCTTCAGGATACATGCCCGGACGATGCCGGGGGACAGTCCGTTCTCATGGAAAAAAACGAACCCGCAGGCAATGCCACAGGACCCGTCAAAAAAGGCATCGACTACAAATGGATCGTCCTCTCGATTACGACCATCGAGATGTTCATGGTATCCGTGAACGGGAGCATCACCCTCATCTCGCTGCCCGCGATCTTCAATGGCATCAATATCGACCCGCTCACCTCGTTCCAGTACCTGATCTGGGTGCTGATGGGGTACAGCCTCGTCACCGCAACACTGCTCCTCAGCTTCGGCCGGCTCTCAGATATGTACGGGAGAGTGAAGCTCTACAATATCGGATTTGCCATCTTCACCCTCGGCTCCATCCTTCTATTTCTCACGCCGGACAAGGGAGATGCAGGCGCCCTTGAGATTATTGCGTTCCGTCTTATCCAGGCCGTGGGTGCGTCATTCACCTTCTCCAACAGCGCAGCGATCCTCACTGATGCATTCCCTCCCAATGAACGGGGCAAGGCGCTGGGACTGAACATGATGGCATTCTTATCAGGCCAGTTCGTGGGCCTCATCCTCGGCGGCATTCTCGCGTTCTATAACTGGCGGTACGTGTTTCTCGTCAGTGTGCCGGTCGGTATCCTGGGCACGATATGGGCATTCTTAAAACTCAAAGAGACCGCGTTGCCGCAACGGGCCCGGAAGATCGATGTGTGGGGCAACATTACCTTTGTCGGCGGGTTGACCATCTTTTTGATCGGCACCACGTATGCACTGCTCCCGTACGGGCAGGACCCGATGGGATGGGGCAGTCCGTGGGTTCTCGCATCGCTGTTCATCGGTATCGTCCTCCTTATTGCATTCCCGATCATCGAAAGCCGGGTCGAGGACCCGATGTTCCGGCTGAGCCTTTTCAAGAGCCGGGTATTCTCGCTGGCGAACACAGCCGGATTCCTCGGCGCACTTGCCCGAGGTGGCATGATGTTCCTCCTGATCATGCTGCTGCAGGGCATCTGGCTGCCGCTCCACGGTTACAGCTACGAATCGACGCCGTTCTGGGCCGGGGTATTCATGCTGCCGCTCACCGCCGGCTTTGTGATCATGGGCCCCCTCTCGGGCTGGCTGTCTGACAAATACGGCTCCCGGTGGTTCGCCACGTCCGGCATGCTCCTTATCGCCCTCTCGTTCCTGATGCTGGCCATGCTGCCCTATACCTTTGAATACCCGGTCTTTGCCATCGCCCTCCTGATCATGGGCCTCGGGAATGGCATGTTCGGTGCACCGAACATTGCAGCCATCATGAATTCCGTGCCCCCGGAAGACAGGGGTGTCGCATCAGGCATGAGGTCGATGCTGCAGAACAGCGGGATGGTCATCTCCATGGCCCTGTTTTTTACCATCGTCATCGTCAGCCTGACGCACCTGTTTCCCCCGGAGCTCGCGACGTCGCTTGCAGCAGCCGGGGCCCCGGACCTGATCGTTCCCATGAGTGCAATTCCGCCGACAGGGGCGTTATTTGCCGCGTTCTTGGGATACAACCCGGTCCATGCGATCCTTGTCACGTTACCCCAGTCGATCGTTGGTGCGATCAGCCCGGCGACCATAACGACCCTGACCGGCACAATCTGGTTCCCGACAACGCTTGCGCAGGCCTTCATGCCATCGCTCAGGATCTCCTTCTACATCGGTGCCCTGCTTTCCATAATCGCCGCGATATTGTCCGCAATGACCGGGTCACGGTTCGTTCACGAGATCCACGGGAAGCCGGAGGAAAAATCCGGGGTAACACCCGAATCCCCGGATGATCATGGTTGGGATATTGTCGAATAATATCCCGCCTTTTTGGATCAGGGCGGGGGAGTATCGATTGTCTCTGATTTGCTGCGTGATGCTCCTCTTTAAATCCCTTTCACCAAGTTCCTTTTCTGGATAACCTTCGCACACGAGATGAACACCAGGATCACAGCCATGAGTGCCAGCATATCGACCCATGGCGGATAGACTGCGTCGCCGTTCAGCGCCGCATGGAACAGGTCGACGAGATACGTAAGCGGGGAGAGCGAGGTGAGGATCCATTCCCAGCCACCCAGCTGGTTGAGCGGGACGAAGATGCCCGAGACGAAGATGAGCGGGAGCCGGACGAGACTTGAAAGCATCATGATGTTCGAAGGGTTGTCCGTTGTCGGCGAGGCGAGCAGGGTGCCGAGCGCGGCAAACGTGATCGACCCGAGCACGAATGAGAAGGCGAGGAGCCCCACGTTTGCGAGGGGGAGGTGGAGGAGCACTGCAGAGATCACAAAGACGATCGTCGTGATGCCGACGCCGAAGATCGCGCCGGCCATCAGGTCGCCGATGATGATGCTCTCGAGGATCACGGGAAGGGAGACGAGCCGCTCGTAGGTCTTCTCCCGCTTCTCCCACGGGGTGATCAGCGGGCCAACCGAGGACGCAGTGAAAAAGAGCATCATGCCGAGGAACCCCGGGAAGAAGAGGATGATGTCGAGGTTACGGCCGATAAAGAACGTGAGGAACATGATGAGGGGGAAAAGCAGGCCAAAGACCACGACCGGCCCCTTGAAGTAATAGATCCGCATGTTCTTCTCGGTGACGACGACGATACTCCGGGCAAAGATCTTCCAGTCCATCTTATACTCCCCCGGTGAGCCGGACAAACGCCTCTTCGAGCGTCGGGTTCGAGGTCGCAATGGAGACGATCGTCAGGTGATTTTGCTCCGCTGCGGAAGCTAAGTGCTTCACTGCCCGGTCCGGGTCATCCGTATAGACCCGCCACTTGTCCCCCCATAACTCCGCCCGGGTGATACCGGGGGCTTTGAACACCTCGTGTCCTACCGGCTGGTCAAAAGAGATCTCGACATACCGCGAGGTGTCAAAGGTCTTCTTGAGCTTCTCCGGGCTGCCGGTCGCCACGATCTTCCCCCTGTTGATGATGCTGATGGTGGTGCAGAGCGCATTGGCCTCCTCGATGTTGTGCGTGGTGAGGAGGATCGTGCTGCCCTCCTCGTTCATGTGCCGGACCGTGTCGATCACGAGCCGGCGGCTGTACACGTCCAGCCCCGTTGTCGGCTCATCAAGGATCAGGACCGGCGGCGAGGGGACGATGGCGCACGCGATGCTGATCCGCTGGCGCATCCCCTTCGAGAATGTGCGGACCATATCGTTTCTCCGTTCCAAAAGCCCGAGCCGGTCGAGGATCTCCCCTGCCCGCTTCTCGCGGCTCGCCCGGTCCATACCGTAGAATTTCGCGGTGATGAGGATGTTCTGCTCCGCAGTGAGATCGCTGTAGACCGTGCCGTTCTCTGGGATGACCCCCATCTTCAGCTTCGCGGTGAGCGGGTCTGAATTGACATCTGTCCCGAGGACACGCACCGATCCGGCATCCGGTATCAGCACGCCGGTTATCATCCGGATTACCGTGGTCTTTCCCGCACCGTTCGGGCCGAGGAACCCGAAGATGCCGCCTTCCGGTATGGTGATACTGACATCGTCGACAGCGGTGACGGGCCCGAATGATTTGCGGAGATTATTCGCTTCGATTGCATCCATGCGTGGTGTTCCGGGATCAACGTTCTCTGGAATGCCTTATGAGGATATCTGATACTTCGGTCGTTTTACGCTCGCCATCCGTTGGGCCGGGGGCGGCCCCGTCCGCTGCCGTTTCACGGAAATGCACCGGTCACGTTCCGTCATGTTAAGGTATATCAACACGCTATCCTTTAACCGGTACGGGAGAGTCTTTTGCCCTTCGAATGCAGCCAGTGCGGTGAATGCTGCACCCATCTGGGTCTGGTCCACACGATACACGAAGACCGTGGGGCGTTGCGGTTTCTCGTGAACAACCAGTACACCGGTGAAAAAACAGAGGTATCTGTAGACCCGGACAAGATCCCGCTCTATGCGGATAAAAGCATTTTTTCACGCTACCCCGAGGCATGCCCCTTTTTCCGGTTTGATGCACCATCTGCGAAAGGATACTGTACCATCCACCAGACACGCCCTGAGATCTGCAGGGATTATGGCTGCTGGCGCATGCTCATCCTTGATTTTCGGGGGAGGAGGGCCGGGCGGATCATGTACCAGCGGCATCTCGTTTCTGATGATGCAATCCTGAACCAGCTCTTCGAACAGTGCATCAACAACATCGAAGAGCCCGACGATGCAGCCTGGGACAAGAGAGTGATCCCAATACTGGTCAGGGCCGGTTATACAGTCCGGACCTGACCGGGCTTTCCATGCCCATGAACCGGCGTTTGCCGTCTGATACG
>Ga0209777_10002461_pt1 | contig 24309 bp, 19 predicted proteins | sample FrelakmetHBP12HB_FD_187147 | JGI IMG/M metagenome (GOLD analysis project Ga0209777, IMG submission 187147) | Freshwater lake sediment microbial communities from the University of Notre Dame, USA, for methane emissions studies -HBP12 HB (SPAdes)... | ecosystem: Environmental > Aquatic >... | reverse complement strand
GGCAGAGGGCCCGCAGAATAAAAGAGGTTAGGTGAAAAGGAAAAAAGGTCGAAGTACCACCACAACCATTTACAGCTTTAACAGTGTGTAGGAAAAAAATACTTGACTCTCTTCCTTAGAAGAGGAAACTATACGTAAGTTTACATCCACCACTCTTGAATCAATCATATTTAATTGAACCTCGTTAGTCTTCAAAAAGGGCTTCAAAATCTCGAGGATTAATTGCCCTTGGGTAAACCCCCGGCAGAGCAGGGGGTTTACCCAAGGGCAATTAGTACATGGCGTCCTCACGCAGGGTTATAGTAGCTTAAATCTTTACCTTCTCCTCGTGGTCGTTGTGCTTTGAGACTGTCCTTGTTTATTGTATGTTTTTACCGTATTTCCTTGTCTCACGACTTTACCTTGATATTATCCCTTTTTATTATAAACTTTGCTGGTATTTCCCTGACTGACTGCCTTTCCTTGATATTGTCCTTGTTTATTGTACGTTTTAGCCGTATTGCCTTGCTGGACTGTTTTGCCCACAGTCATACCCTGTTTGTCCTTATAGGTTGTCGTTCTCGTTTGGGATATTGCAGGCGAAGAAAAAACCACAAAACAAAATAGTGTCACGACCAAGATCAAATAATTTCTCATTTCATATCCTCCGTATCTCATTTTAAGAATTTACAACTTAGAAGTTTTTCTTGACATCGGCAGCGCTTCTCAAATCCCTAATCCGATCAATATTGACATGAAGCAGCATCCATCTGAAATTGCAATGGCCGTGCCTGTTTCCAAATATTTATGATTATAAATGATATTGAATGGATAGAAGTGAGTGGTGTTCACCGGGGAGAATATTTTGTCCTGTTATTCCGGATATAGTCCTACCATCCCGGAATGCGTCCAATGGTGCAGGACATAACATCCACGATGGGGCATGAAATCAATGGCGATTAACGATCGAAAGCTTGCATATCGAAGGAGATATCAATTCTATTGATAACGGAAGTTCTCAGTAATTCCTCATTGTAAAGCTGTCGCCGGAATTCCCGACTGATTATCCTTCAAGGATCAATATCATCCTTGGAGAAGCGCCTATTTATCCATGGAGCTTGTAGGCTCCCCATATGCCAAGGAATCCACCAATGGCACTTCCTATCAACGAAGCGGAAATTGAGTCAGCACCGAGCAGCATGGGTGCATACCCTCCTGCTACGGAGCCTATAACCATTCCGATCATGATAAACTTTTTTCTCGACATGGCATCCGCGAAACTTCAATTTTACTGAACACAGAAAGAAAAGTAATTTTCTGCTAATTGCCCTCACTCACTTTACGTCCACCATCTTCTTCAATTCCTTCCCCACCTTGAAAAACGGTAGTCTCTTCGGCTTCACTTCTACAATCTTCCCGGTTCTGGGATTTCTGCCCTTGTAAGAATAATACTTCCACGCAATACCGACAAATATTACAGACCCGAAGGTCTGCGCTGCATTATGTAATTTTTTGTCATTCAAGCTCGGAGATGATGCCCATCTTGACGTAAATGGGACGAACCTTCTTTCTTATGTGAGGGAGCTTCAGGGCAAAGAGCAGCGATCCGATTATGCAGGATAATCCGCTCAAGATGAGGGTGTTGGGGGCGCCGATCCAGGACGCCAGCGCACCTGCAAAGAGGTTACCGATTGGCGCCATGCCGATAATGGCCGTCGTATAAATGCTCATCACACGGCCACGCTTATCCTCTTCCACGATGCTCTGGAGAATTGTGTTAGCCGATGCTATCTGTACGATCATCCCAAATCCGGTAAGAAACATCATAGACAAAGAAACTATGAGAATTTTGGAAAAGGAAAAGGCTATGATCCCTATACCGAAAATAACGGAAGCATATGCAATGAGTCTCCCCAGCCCCAGAATCGTCTGCCGCGACGCGAGATAGACGGAGCCTGTGAGGGCGCCGATACCCGATGCCGCCATGAGAAATCCCAGCGTGTGCGGTCCCCCGTGGAGAATATCTTTCGCAAAAATGGGCATGAGGACAGCGTATGACATGCCCATGAAGCTCATCAATCCAAGCTGAAGAAGGATGTAACGGATCGGTGCAAATCCAAAGGCATAGGAATAACCCTCTCTCAAATCATGCCACAGACGAGATGTGTGCGCCGCCTTTTTTCTTTTCGGAACCTTTATCGCAAGGAGAGCCATGATTATGCCGACAAAGCTCAGCCCATTAATGAGAAAGCAGATGCCTTCACCCAGGAGCGCGATAAGTATGCCCGCAATGGCAGGTCCAACGAGCCGGGCACCGTTGAACATAAAAGAATTCAGGGCAATCGCATTTCCGAGGTCCTCCGTTTTATCTACTATTTCCACTATGAAGGACTGGCGGGTGGGCATATCGAAGGCATTGACCACGCCAATTGCGATACTCAGAGCAATAATCTGCCAGACATGTATGGTTCCGGTGAGGGCAAGAAAGGCAAGGGTCAAGGCCTGGATCATGGAAAGCGTCTGAGTAGCAACCAGCATGTGATGGCGATTCCATCTGTCCGCATATACGCCGGCAATAGACGCGAAAAGGAAGACGGGAATCTGACTGGAAAAACCTACGATGCCCAAGAGTAATGCCGAATTGGTGAGGCGGTAGACCAGCCAGCTCATGGCGATCTGCTGCATCCACGTTCCTATGAGAGAGATGCTTTGACCGCCAAAGAAGAGCCGGTAATTCTTGTGGTGCAATGCCCTAAGAATGAATTTAGCGGTGACCTCTTTGCTTGATCCGGATGCTTTCATCTCACTCGATACATTATGCTACTTTGAATCTTGGATGCACCGTCCTTGATTTTCGCCCCCTTTGAGAAAGGGGGCTACAGGGGATTTCTGATAATGGAATAAGATCCCCCCGCTAAATTCAGAACACCATGCCCATCAAAGCCAAAGCTGCGATGGCCGGGATAATCTCTGTGATCTCGCAACCGGCTCCCAGGGTATCACCCGTATATCCACCAATCTTGCGAAAACAGTAAACTGAAAACAGCACCGCCATCAGTAGCGCAGAAAAACTTGCTGCGAGTCCCATCCAGTGTCCCGCAAGCCATCCCGCGGCAAGTAGAAACGCCGATGCCCAAAGGACGTTTAGCCATGACTTGCCAACCCCGAAGGCAGTCGCCAGGCCGCCTTCGCGCCTGACATATGGAAGAGCCGTCATCATCACAACAAAAGAGCACCGCCCCGCCAGAGGCATGAGGACAATGATCCCGGGACGGATAGGCGGGAAGAGTGAGATTAAGACAGAGACCTTCAGTACAATTACAAACACAACAGCGAGAACGCCCATGACGCCTGTCCGGCTGTCTCTCATGATTTCAAGAACCCGCTCACGTGGACGGGCGCTGAAGAATCCATCTGCTGTGTCCGCCAGGCCGTCCATGTGTAACCCCCCCGATATGGCTGTCATGGCAATCACGGTCATCACGCTTGCCGGCAGCGGGGGAAATATGAAGCCCATGACATGATCAAAAGCCGCTATGATAATGCCGATGAGCAAACCAACGACGGGGAAGAACGGCAGACATTTCTCGAGTTCCTTTTCTCCACCGGTGAAACTCTTTGGAAATGGGATGACTGTCAAAAACTGGATGGCTGCCAATAATGGTCGTATCATCATATTAAGAATGTGACTGCAACAGGGTTTTCATTTGTCCGCCTTCGATACTGCCGCTTCCTCAAAAGTGGCCACTTCCGTAAGAATGCGAACGGCGGCTTCCACGAGATTCATGGATAAGGCCGCGCCTGTCCCTTCGCCGAGTCTCATATCCAGATCCAGAAGTGGTTTTTTCCCCAGGCAGTCGAGGGCTATCTGATGCCCCCTCTCCATGCTGCGATGGGAAGCGATCATGTATTCCCGTGCGGCGGGAGCCAACCGCGCGGCTATGAGCGCGCCGGCAGTGGAGATGAATCCATCCACGAGGACGGGCTTTCTCATGTAGGCAGCGCCCAGGATTAAGCCGGCTATCCCGCCGATCTCAAATCCCCCGACTTTTGCGAGGACATCAAGGGCGTCGCCTGGGTCGGGCCTGTTCATCTCCAGGGCCTGTTCGATCATCGCATTTTTATGCACAAGCTGTGCATCATCAATGCCTGTACCACGGCCTACAATCTCGGCAAGCGGTGATCCGCTGAATACGGCAATGATGGCGGCACTGGGCGAAGTGTTGCCGATCCCCATATCACCCGTACCGAAGATATCCGTCGATGGGCCCAGTTCGAGGGCCACCTCAATTCCCCCTTCGAGGGAGCGAATGGCCTCATTCCGGGACATGGCTGGCCCGGTGGCCATATTTCTTGTACCCGCTCCCGTCCGTTTGGAAATGATCTTCCCCGATTTGACGAGCGCACTCAGGTCACCGGCTACACCCATATCGACAACCACAACCTGTGCACCGACAAGCTTTGCCAGGGCATTGATGCCTGCGCCGCCCCGTACAAAGTTGTACACCATCTGAACCGTCACTTCCTGCGGATATTTGCTGACACCCGCTGCAACAATTCCATGATCACCCGCCATGGTGACCACAGTCTTTCGGCCTACGGGCGGCTTTATGGAACCCGTCATCCCCGCCAATTCTTCGGCCAGGTCCATCAAACGGCCCAAGGCCCAGTGCGGCATAGTGAGCTGTTCAAGCCTTGCCCTCGCTTGGGCACGGGCATCCGCGTCCTGGGGGACTATCTTTTTAATCGTCGATTCCAGTAGGTTCATAAGATTTTCTTTCCTTTAATATAGAGGGGAAGGCCGCTTACCATTAAAATGACAATGTCTGAGTGATTCGCCATGCGCTGATTGCACCGCCCTGCAAGATCCCGGAACAGCCGGGAGCTGGGATTTTCGGGCACGATGCCCATGCCCACTTCATTGGTCACAAAAATAACCGTGCCGGTAAGTTCGCTACAGACTCCAAGGACATCCTCGCACCGTGAGCCAATCACGTCTTCGTCGAGATATTTCTTTTCTTGTTCCGCTTCATACATGAGATTGTTGATCCATAAAGTAAGGCAGTCAACGAGGATCACCTCGCTTCCCTTTGACCTCCGCAGAGCGCCGGCAAGGTCTGTCACCTCTTCGATAGTTTGCCAGGCTGTGGATTGACGGGCTTCTTTGTGCTTGCTTATGCGGTCTTCCATTTCCTTATCGATGACGGGACAGGTTGCAATATACGTCCGGGCGCCGGAAATAGATTCGGCGATACGCTGGGCGTACATGCTTTTACCGCTCCTGCTGCCCCCTGTTATGAAAATGATCTTTGCCATCCGATTCGACCTCTTACTCCTCACTCCTTACTCCTCTATTCGTCATTCCGGGCTTGACCCGGAATCTCAGAAACACTTTATAATACTAGATTCCCGCTTTCGCGGGAATGACAAAATCGCTGGTTTTATACAGTTATGCAATCAAGGTCTCAATTCTTGTGCCATAGGATAATAAAAAATCCACGAACCATTTTATTGATCCGTGGATGCCGTTTTTCATCTACGGTGAACTCAGCTTTGCCTGTACCGCGCACAGGCCAAATCTATCTTTTTTCTACAGGCAGGTTTTCTGACTTCCGGATCTTTCTATTCGCCGCGCCTTCCCATCCTTTAAAGGAAAGTGGCTGATGCGGTTTTCGTCCCCGGTTACAGCGGCGGGCCCGTGGCGGATTTTCACCGCCTTCCCTAACGCCCTTGCGGGTTACCTGTGTCGGAGTGATGCGTAACACACGCATGCGAAGTTTGTCAAGAGAATCAATCCCATGGGTTTTATCTGATGCACAGGGGCCGACTGCTTTCTTATTTCAGACGTTTTTGTCCATCCTCATTTGGACACGGCGATCATCGGTCTATTGACCCTTCCCCACTCATTCATAAACTGATCATAGGTAATTGATATTTCCCGGCCGTAGCCGGGGTCAGCAAGTATGACTAATTTGTATACATCGTCATACCCTATTATCACCGCCATGTGCCGTGTACCTTCCCATTTCCCGGGTGCAATACGCCCGCATATTACGGGAATGCCTTTATCAATATAACCTTTTACGGATTCCAGATCGCCCTCTTCATGGTAATCAACATTAAGTCCCGCCCTGCTCATGAAGCGGGCTACTGATCTTGTATCGAGCCCTTCTCCTTCCCTCACGGTACTTCTCCTTCGCGCATTTAAATTCTTGTAAATCGCATCCTGATCAACATCGAAGCCGTAATACTTAAAAACCATTTCCATGCTGGCAAAGGCACACCAGTTGCGCTTCTGGAAGACCAGGGGAAAATTCTGCAACTTCTGTTGCGTTCTTGAAGTTATCCTGCCCGATTCTTTTTTTGGCTTTGGTTGTGGAGTAGTGACATTTTCTTCGGGCACTTCCAGTTTCACGACAGGGACTTCTTCCCTTGGCGCCGCATCTTCCACCTTCAGCCGTTTAGTCTCGTTGACACCTTGCGGTTGATCATCCGAGAAATGCAACACCCCTTCTTTATCAACCCATCTGTAGATATCAGCAGAGTGAACGGGCAATGATATGCTTAGAATCAGAAAAATAATTATCGCTACTTTAAATTCGGCTCTTCTTTTAATTCCTGGCATCACTCACAGACACCTCTTAACAATAATCGGCTCTTTTGGTAATTTGCTTTAGAACGCCAAATCAAGTAAAATGGGATTAAATGGTTCAATTCGGAAATATGAACCAACACTCCGGGGTACAGGAATTTTCCTGAATATGATTTTTCCCGCAAGCAACGATATACATTCATATCACACAGGCCGTCCGTTGACACTCAGGGAATCTTCGGACGAGCAAATCGAGGCCGTCTGCTCGAAAATACTTGAGGAAACGGAAACAGAAGAAAAGAAAGAGTCAATCATTTGTAGAAACTGCAGAAACGAGATCACAACCGTTGAATATAGCATTACCGCAAACGGTCAACACGCACATATATTTACGAATCCTCTTGGAATTACATTCCATATCGGCTGCTTTTCGAGGGCATGGGGATGTTTCATCTTCGGCATCCCCACGTACGAGGCTACGTGGTTTGCGGGATTCACCTGGTGCATCGCTGTGTGTGCAAATTGCTTCACCCACCTGGGCTGGCATTACCAGTCCGGCAGGGAAAGTTTTTACGGTCTGATTATGGCCAACCTGCTCACGGATAACAAAATCCACTGAAGGCGCCCTATTCTATTCACCGTTAAACACGCCAATTGTCATGCCGGACTTGATCCGGCATCCAGAACCTAATGAAAATACTGGATTCCGTGTCGCGCTTCGCTTGCACGGAATGACAAAAATGGTAATTGCGACACATTCTCTTCTCGGGAATGACAGGATTGATATAATTATTTGCCGGAGCAACACGGTGTCATATCGACCCCTTCGGTTTACTCAGGCAATCCGCCTGAAGATTCGGGCGTCCACGACAAGGGCACCCTGTTCATAGATAAGCACGGGGTTCAGATCAATCTGATCAATTTCTGGATTATCAATTGCCAGTTTAGACACACCCTTCATGACTTCTATCAGCTTCTTCAAGTCTTTCGGGCGTTGGCCCCGGACACCGGCAAGCAGCGGATACCCGGTGATAGTCTGGATCGTATGACGCAATTCCTCTTCCGTAGCAGGGAGCAGGCAGAACTGCACATCCCTGTAAATTTCTGTAAAGATTCCCCCCAGGCCGAACATCAGAATAGGACCATACTGGGGATCCGTGAAAATTCCTACAATAACCTCCAGACCGCCCGGCTCGGCCATGGGTGATACGGTTACCCCTTCGACGTGGGCACGGGGGGCGCGAGCGGCGGCGCTTGCCATAATTTCGTGATAGGCGGTACGTATTTCCTTATCGGTGGATAGATTAAGGCGTATACCGTCAACATCGCTCTTATGGGCTATGTCCGGCGAGGCTACCTTGAGGACCACGGGAGTGGCAAACGTGCGGGCCAATGCTGAGGCCTCCTCGGGCGATTTGGCCAGTCTCGCGGCGGCCACAGAAATGCCGGCTTCATCCAGCAATGCCACTGCCTCACCGGCGGGCATCAGTTGCAAACCTGAGGTCGATGCATGCGGCGAAGAGGGAAGAATGGAACGGCTGTCAAAACGGAAGAATTGATGCAATGCCTTGATGCCGCGCTCTGGAGTGGGAAAGACCGGTATGCCCCGCTGGTGGATCAGAAGTCGCTCCTCTCTTTCCACATCGGCGCCGCCCAGAAAGATAACCACCTCAGAGGCGCCGGGAGTGACAATCTTCGATGCCCCGGCAATCGGGTCGCCAAAAATGATGACCATAGTGTCATAGTCACCTTTGGCGGCATCGATCACTTTGCTATATAGCGTCGGATCACCGATCACGTCTCCCGTAAGGTCTATGGGGTTATCAACCGAACAGTGGGGGGGTAAAAATACTCGCAGACGCTCCCTCAGGGCGTCGTCCGGTCGCGGCGATTCGAACCCGAGTTTTTCCGCTTGATCGATAGCCAGGATGGCAGAACCTCCCGAACTGGTAATATTGAGCAAGCGCTTTCCCGGAGGCTTGGACATGTAGGCTAATGCCTTGGCATAGTCGTAGAGTTCTTCGATAGTATCGGCGCGGTGGACCCGGTATTTCCTGAAGATGGCGTCGTACACGGCATCCACTCCCGCCATTGATTTGGTGTGTGACTCCGCCGCAACACGGCCCCTCGGCGTGCGCCCGGATTTCAGAATGACGACGGGTTTCGTTGCCGCAGCCAGGGCTTTCTGAAATTCAACGGGTCGCTTGACGCCTTCCACATAGAGGGCGATTACCTCTGTATTAGGATCGTGGTTAAAATACTTGATGCAGTCTGTTTCATCGACGTCAGCGCGATTTCCCAGACTTACGAAGGCGCTCACCCCGAGGTGCTCTTCGCCTGCCCAATCCAGGAGCGCCGCCCCGACCGTCCCGCTCTGGGAGATAAATGCCATGCGGCCCTTCCTGGTAAGCAGCGGCCACGAGGCGCAGAGTTTATGATGAGGATTATTCACCCCCTGACAGTTGGGACCGATTACCCGGATGCCATAGCGGCGCGCGGTATTGGCCAGCTCCAACTGAAGCTTTTCACCTTCTTCTCCCGCTTCCGCAAACCCTCCTGTAATGACCACGGCGGCCTTGACACCCGCCTTACCACATTGGTCGATGGCGCCGGGCACTGCCTTTGCCGGAATGATCACGACTGCGAGATCCGGTGCGGGCGAAATATCGCCGATCTGCTTGAATGCAGGACGACCCAGAATCTGATCCGCCTTTGGGTTGACCGGATATATTGGACCGGCAAAGCCGGCATGGATCAGATTGTAGACAACATCATAGCCAAGTTTGCCGGGAGATGGTGAAGCTCCGATCACCGCAACACTCTTAGGTTTGAATATGGCATCCAGTTGGTTTATAAGCTGCATGGGTCCTCCTTGTCCATTTTGGTTAATAAGAAATGAAAGGTGTTAAGCGGAAAAGATATGAGAGTATAAGAAAAATGCATTTATGTGTCAAATGGAAAGACGCAGCAGAGATGTTTTATGATGTTATTCCCGGAAAATACCCAGCAACCTCGTGAAAAAACTGTTCACGGTCCCTGTAATGAATAACCTTCAACCCCGCCTGTTTAGCCCTTTTGCGGTTTCCCGCGTCATCGTCAATAAAGAGTACCTTATACGCCTCAGCTCCTAACATGCGGACCACGTCCTTAAAATGACTCGGGTCCTTCTTGCTTTTCCCCATATGATAACTGTTGAAAACATAATCGAACTGTCGGAGAAAATTATCGCGGGCGTCGAGTTCATCAAGCCAGTTGGTCTGGTCACTGAGAATACCCACACGGAGTTTAAGCGCCTTGAGCCTTTTCACTGTGTCGATCATCCATTCTCTCATTATGAAGCGGGATAGTATTTCATTTCTCAAGTGCTGATCATCACCCCTGATGCCGGTAGTCCCCCTCAACAACTCCCAATAGGCGCTCTCAGAAACTTTACCGATAACGTATCCACAGGCATGGATCACATCGTTGGCAGTCCTGACAAAACTCTCTTCGTCGAGTCCGTTTAGCCTCGCAATTGCATGGAGGCCGTTCTTGAAGCCTTCTTCAGAGAGAACACCTCCGAAATCAAACAGTACCGTTTCAATGCCGCCGGTTTCTCGAAATGTATTTTCCATATGATAAATTTAAAAAATCTTGAGTTCAATAGAATTGATTATTACAATAATCCGAAAAGAATGATAGAAAAATCCGAGGCAGGCCAATTAATTTCTTTATTACTCCGGCAAATAATTATATCAATAATGTCATTCTCGAGAAATCGGGAATCTATCTAAAATACTGGATGCCCCCGTATCAAGTACGGGGCAGGCTTATCAAGTCCGGCATGACAATTGGCGTGTTTAATTGACGGAGTAATAACTTCATATTTTTCTGTGCATGAACAGTCAGACTACATTCATTATCTACCTCTGTGCTGCTGAGATATTCTCCATGGCGGGAACGATGTACTTCCCGGCCCTCCTTCCCGGCTTTCAGGCTGAATGGGGTCTCAGCAACACCGAGGCCGGTTGGATCAATGGCATCTTCTATGGGGGATACGCGGCCTTTGTGCCAATCCTTGTGAGTCTCACGGACAGGATTGATCCACGCCGCATCTATCTCTATTCGGCCGTCTTCGGCGCCGCCTCGATGGCAGGCTTCGGGTGGCTTGCCCAGGGTACCCTGACGGCAATGTTATTCAGATTCTGCGCGGGTGTCAGCCTCGCCGGAACGTATATGCCGGGGCTGAAGGCGCTCAGCGATCACATCACGGGAAAAACTCAGAGCAGGTATATTGCCTTTTACACATCTTCGTATGGCATTGGAACGGCCATATCGGTATTTCTGTCAGGATGGCTTACGACCTGGCTTGACTGGCGCTGGGCGGCTGCGATGCTGGCCATAGGCTACCTGGGAGCCGTGTTGATCTTCGCTCTTGCCGTTAAACCAAAGGCGCCTGATCTGCCGCGAAGAGAACCCCTTCTCTCATCATTCAACTTTCGCGGAGCCCTCCGAAACCGTTCCGCCGTAGGCTACATGTGTGGATATGCGGTACACTGCTGGGAGCTCTTCGGATTCCGCACATGGCTCGTCGCCTTCCTGGCTTTCAGCATAAGCCTGCAAACTATGCGCGATTATATCAGTCCGCAGAACCTGGCAACGATAGTTCTTTTCGCGGGCGTGCCTGCCAGTATCCTGGGCAATGAACTGGCGCTAATTTCGGAACGCAGGCGCGTCATCACCATTTTTATGCTTGCCGCCGGCCTCATCGGCTGTGTCATAGGCTTTGCCGCCGCTCTGCCTTTTATTATGGTCGCGGGACTCTGCGTGCTCTATGGGATTGCCATGATGCTCGACAGCGCCACGCTGACAGCCGGTGTCGTCGCAGCCGCACATGACTCTGAACGCGGCAGGACCCTGGCGCTCTATGCGTTTGTCGGATTCGGCATGGCATTTCTTGCACCTCTCGCCTTCGGTTTCGTCCTCGATATCTCCGGCAACAGCGTGTACGGATGGGGCTTCGCCTTCGCCATACTCGGATTGGTTTCCATGACTGGCCCCATCTGGCTGCGACTGTTTCGAGACAATACCTGATTCCTCGTCGTCATTCCCCAACATGCTTCTCCCTTCTATAAATGTTCCTATAAGCGTTAATTGACATACCGCAAAGAAAGGTGTAATTTTCGCATGTGTAATCCTCACTATCCTTGAGTCGTTTGAGGGGATATCAGATAGCGCGTGTAATCGGGTGTAAAAACAGAAATTCAGAACAGAGATATAATGCCCAAAGTCAAGAAAGCAGACAGGAAGAACAACAAACAGGAATCCATCGAGGCAACGCTCTGGCAATCCGCGGATAAACTGCGAAAAAACATGGATGCCGCGGAATATAAGCATGTGGTTCTTGGATTGATTTTCCTTAAATACATTTCCGATGCCTTCGAGGTTCTGCATTCCAAACTTGTAAACGGCAAAGGCGATTATGAGGGGGCCGACCCGGAAGATCCGAACGAATATACCGCTGAAAAGGTTTTCTTTGTCCCGCCTGTCGCACGCTGGAAACCCATTTCCGATAACGCCAAGAAGACCGAAATCCTTCTCGACAACGGTAAGAAAGTGGATATCGGCGGCTATGTGGACGAGGCCATGGAAGCCATCGAACGCCGGAACCCTTCTCTCAAAGGCGTTCTTCCCAAGGTTTACGCCCGTCAGAACCTTGACCGGGCGAGTTTGGGCGGTTTGATTGACCTTGTCGGCACGATTGCCCTCGGCACTGAAGAGGCAAAAAGCAAGGATGTGCTCGGCCATGTGTATGAATATTTCCTCGGGCAATTCGCCCTTGCCGAGGGGAAGAAGGGCGGACAGTTCTACACCCCCAGAAGCGTTGTCAAGTTGCTGGTTGAAATGCTGGAACCCTACGAAGGCCGCGTTTTCGACCCTTGCTGCGGCTCGGGCGGCATGTTTGTGCAGAGCGAGAAGTTTATTACCGCCCACCAGGATCATTATAAAAAGAAAGGCCACGGCGTCAGCCTCAATCCTGCCGACCTGATCTCCATTTACGGGCAGGAGTCCAACCAGACCACTTGGCGTCTTGCCAAAATGAACCTTGCCATTCGCGGGATCGATAGCTCCAATATCAAATGGAATAATGAAGGCTCGTTTCTCAATGACGCCCACAAGGACCTGAAGGCCGACTTCATCATCGCCAATCCCCCCTTCAACGATTCCGACTGGTCAGGTGATCTCTTAAAAGATGACGCCCGCTGGAAGTATGGTATTCCTCCATCCGGTAATGCCAATTACGCATGGATTCAACACTTCATCTATCACATGTCGCCTACTAACGGTATGGCAGGCTTTGTGCTGGCCAAGGGTTCTCTTACGTCAAAAACTAACGGTGAAGGCGAAACACGCAAAGGCATTATTGAAGCCGGACTTCTTGACTGCATCGTCAATCTTCCGGCAAAACTCTTTCTAAATACGCAGATACCCGCCTGTCTCTGGTTCCTGTCACGCAGGAAAGAAGGCCGCCTGGACAAGGTTTTGTTCATCGATGCCCGCAATCTCGGTTATCTGATTAATCGCCGGACCAAAGATTTCACCGATGCAGACCTTGCCAAAATAACCGAAACGTACCACCACTGGCACAACAAGACCAACCATTACGAGGATGTGCCGGGCTTTTGCAAATCCGTATCCCTCGATGAAATCAGAGAAAAGGATTACGTGCTTACGCCGGGGCGATATATCGGCCTGCCGGAAGATGAGGATGATTTCGATTTTGCGGAACGGTTTGGAAAGCTCAAGGGGGAACTTGACGAGCAGATGAAGGAGGAAGCACGCCTCAATGCCCTGATTATAGAAAATCTGCGGAAGGTGAAAATCAATGGCTGAAAATGCAATCATTAAGAAAGACGATATTCAAAGCCGTATTTATACCATGCGCAGTGTTCAGGTTATGCTGGATAAAGATTTAGCCATTTTCTATGGTGTAAAACCTATCAGGTTAAGAGAGCAGGTCAAAAGAAATATAAAACGCTTCCCTGCTGATTTTATGTTTCAACTTACGGAAGAAGAGGTCGATCTGATGGTATCGCAAAATGCGATACCATCGAAGCAGTATCTGGGCGGTTATTTACCTTATGTCTTTACAGAACAAGGTGTTGCAACTATTTCCGCAGTACTTACCAGTGAAAGAGCGATTGAAGTCAATATCCAGATTATGCGGGCATTTGTAGCCATGCGCCGGTTTATTGCTACTAATGCACAGGTTTTTCAGCGTCTGGATGCAGCGGAAAGAAAACAGATAGAGTATAAAGCAGAAACTGACCAGAAATTTGAACAGATTTTCAATGCCCTTGAAGAACGAAGTATAAAACCAAAGCAAGGCATTTTTTTCGACGGACAGGTTTTTGATGCCTATCAATTTGTTTCCGATCTGATTCGCACCGCCCGGAAATCAATTATTGTGATTGATAATTATATTGATGATGCGGTTTTAATTCTGCTTTCCAAAGCCAACAAGAAAGTGCAGATTACCATTCTCACCAAGGCCATTTCCCAACAGCTTGCGCTGGATGTAAAAAAATATAATGAGCAATACCCAGCGATCACGATTAAGGAATTTCATAATTCTCACGATAGATTTTTAATCATTGACGGCAAAACCGTTTATCATTTTGGCGCATCTTTAAAGGATCTGGGTAAAAAATGGTTCGCCTTTTCCAAGTTTGATAAAGACGCATTTAAGCTTCTGGAGAGACTGGCTGGGGTTATCAGTGAATAGTAATTGGAAGGAATGCAAGCTGGGGAATGTGGCGGAATTTAAAAATGGGAAATCCCGGCCTTCTGAAATAGTAAATGGAGCCATTCCAATTTATGGAGGGAATGGCATACTTGGATATACTGACACATTTAATTATCAAGGCGAGACGGTTATTGTCGGACGAGTTGGAGCATATTGTGGGAGTGTATTTTTCGAAAATAAACCCATCTGGGTTTCTGACAATGCTTTATATACTATTCCAAAAAATGAAACTGATGCCAAATTCCTTTATTATCTGCTAAAAAGTATGGGTTTAAACTCTCAGGCTGAAGGTTCGAGTCATCCGTTGCTTACGCAAACCCTGCTAAATTCTCTTGATGTTTTTGTAACAGATTCTCTACCCGAACAGCGGGCCATTGCCGGTGTGCTTTCCAGCCTCGACGACAAGATCGATCTTTTGCACCGGCAGAACAAAACGCTGGAAGGAATGGCCGAGTCCCTCTGGCGGAAGATGTTTGTGGAAGATACCAAAAACTTGAAAATCGTCAATCTCGGTGAGATTATCGAAATACATGACAGTAAACGAATTCCACTATCCAGTATGCAACGAGAAAAAATGAAAGATGGTGTTCTATATCCATATTATGGCGCTGCAACAGTAATGGATCATATCAACCAATACATTTTTGACGGCGAATATTTATTACTCGGTGAAGATGGAACAGTTGAAACGGATGACGGTTATCCTGTATTACAGCTTGCAACTGGTAAATTCTGGGTTAACAATCACACCCATGTTTTGCGTGCTAAAAAGCCATTCTCCAATTTTTTATTGTATATAATTCTCAGGAATACTTCCATTTCACACATTGTTACTGGTGCCGTACAACCTAAGATCAACCAAGAAAACTTAAAATCACTTGAAATATCATCAGCAAAAGACATTATTGTTGAGGAATTATCAGTGGCAGTAGACAATTTCTGGCAAAAAATACAGGCTAACAATCTTCAAATTCACACCCTCTCCGGTCTCCGCAACACGCTCTTACCCAAACTCATGACCGGTGAAGTGCGGGTGAGCGTATGAGCCGTGATATGGGAAAAAGGGATTGGAAAATACTCTGCGCCAAAAGCGGTAATCGCTGTGCATTGCCAAACTGTCGGGCTATTCTTGTCGAAGACGCAACGAAGACTGACGGGGCATCTTTGATTGCAGAAGCGGCACATATCAAAGGAGAAAATCCTGGCTCCGCTAGATATGACGCAAGCATGACTGATGAGGAAAGAAATTGTTACAAAAACAGAATTCTGTTGTGCCCTTCATGTCATACGAAAATTGATAATCAGCGAAATGCTTACCCTGTTGAGCTCCTACAGCGATACAAAACTGAACATGAAGCATGGATTATCGAGTCCACTAAAAACGAAGTAATTAACATTTCCTTCTCGGAGCTCGATATTGTCACTAAACATCTAATTGCAAATCAAGACGTCAGAAGCGATTCTTTAATTTTAATACCGCCAAAAGCGAAAATTGCAAAAAATGGGCTTTCGAACTCCATTGAACAAATGATCTTGATGGGAATGACACAGGTCAGGCAGGTTGCCAACTTTGTTGAAAAAATTACTGCAATAGATTCTGACTTTACAAATAGGTTGATTAATGGATTTGTTTCAGAATATGAACGCCTCCGTAATAAAGAAGGCATAGGAGGAGATGATCTTTTTGAAAGTTTGATTGAATTTTCTTGTGGTGGATCGAGCGATTTTAAACAAAAAGCCGCTGGGCTTTCTGTTTTAGTTTATTTATTTGAAAAGTGCGAGGTATTTGAAAAGTGATACTTCCAACAAAGCACATAAGATTATCGAATTCGTTGCTTAGCGTAGGCGCAGCGCTTCTCAAACACATAGACAACAACCATACAATCACTGCCCTATGGAATACTGCCAACATACTTCCAGAGGTAAAGACTTTTCAAAGATTTACTCTCGGTCTTGACTTGTTATTCATGATGGGCGCAGTTGAGTTCCAAGACGGCCTCCTGCGGAGGGCATCGAAATGATTTATTCAATAAGGAGCGACAAGCCATCGTTCAAGAACATTGAGTTCAAGCCAGGATTTAACGTAATTCTTGCTGAAAGAACGAAAGAGTCCACAAAGAAGGATTCCAGAAACGGGCTTGGGAAGTCAACCCTTATTGAGATTATACATTTTTGCCTCGGAGCAAATAAAGGCGAAACACTCAGCAAAAAAAAGATGGAGGGCTGGTCATTTACCGTAGACCTCGACATAGCAGGAAAAAGATACTCTGTTACCAGAAACATTTCTGAACAAAACAAAATAGTCATCGAGGGAGATTGCTCTGCATGGCCAATTACTCCCGACACAGACAAGGAAACAGGCGCAAAGGTATTGTCGAGAAACGACTGGAACAGGGTGCTTGGAGTCCTGCTGTTCGGCCTCAAACCTTCCTTTGGCGACATGAAGTATGTCCCTACTTTTAGGAGCATGATTTCTTATTTGGTCAGGCTTAACGGCCAGAGAGGGGCATTTCTTAACCCATTCCAACAATACAAAAAACAGCTTGAGTGGGATATTCAAGTGAACAATACGTACCTTCTTGGTCTCGGCTGGGAGTTTTCTTCGAAATGGCAAGTCCTGAAGGACAGGGTGAAAATTCTTGCCCAGATTAAGCAGGCAGCGCAAACAGGAATCCTTGCAAGCTTCATGGGAACTCTTGGAGAGCTCGAGGCATTAAAGGTCAGGCGTGAAGAGCAGGCGAAGCAGGAAGGCGAGCAATTAAAGAGCTTCAGGGTGCATCCGCAATACAGCAAGATTGAGACTGACGCAAACGATTTAACCAAAAGGATCCATGAGCTGATTAACGAGAACATAAGCGACAAGATGCTTCTTGAGCACTACGAAGCAAGCCTAAAGGAAGAGGTTGACGCAAAGCCAGAATCCGTAATTAAGGTTTATGAAGAAGCAGGATTAACTTTGCCAGACCTTGTGACTAAGAGGCTGGATGACGTTTTGTCTTTCCATAAACAGATTGTTGCCAACAGAAAAGACTTCTTGAAGGCAGAGATAGAGAAGATAAAAAATAGCATAGCGAGAAGGGAGCAGCAAAAGCAGGAACTGTCCTCAAAGAAAGCGGAATTGATGCTTGTCCTGCAAGAGCATGGTGCCCTTGAGGAATACACTCAATTGCAGAACAATCACCAGAAAACCATTTCCGAACTGAAAGACTTGGAGATAAAGATAGAAAACCTGAAAAAATTTGAGCACGGGAAAAGCGCTGTAACAGTCGAGATGGAGCTTCTTCAGCAACAGGCAAATATTGATTTGTCCGAAAGAAAGGTTCAGAAAGAAAAAGCAATCCTTCTTTTCAATGCTAACTCTCAAGCACTCTACGAAGCTCCGGGCACGCTCTCAATAGACGTTTCAAAGACAGGCTTTAAGTTTGGAGTCATTATTGAACGCTCTGGAAGTCACGGTATCGGCAACATGAAGATATTCTGTTACGACCTCCTGCTTGCGCAAATCTGGGCAGAAAAAAGTATTTCTCCCAGGATTCTTATCCATGACAGCATAATCTTTGCAGACGTAGATGAAAGACAAAAAGCGTTAGCCCTTGAATTGGCTGCCAAAGAATCAGAAAGGCTAAAATTCCAGTACATATGCACCATAAATTCGGACACAATACCTGCAAAAGATTTTAGCGAAGGTTTTAATCTTGGCAAGTATGTCAGAAAAACATTAACTGATGCAACAGACGACGGCGGGCTGTTAGGAATTAGGTTTTAAACGTGAGCAAATTCACCGAATCCGAAATCGAAATCTTCTCTCTTGACGAACTTAAGCAGCTCGGCTTTTCCTACATCCTCGGGCCGTCCATTGCGCCCGATGCTGAAGCCACTCAGGGTTTCCTGCTGGGCGAACCTGCGTCACCATACGGCGGTCCGGAAAAACGGGCAACCTATGGCGAGGTCGTTTTGAAGCGTACCCTGGAACAGGCCATACACCGCCTGAATCCCGCGGTGCCGGACACGGCGCGGCAGGAAGCACTTAAAGCGGTGCTGTCCGTATTTTCTCCCCAGCTTATTGACGCGAACGAAGCCTTTCATAAAATGCTTGCGGAAGGTGTTCCGGTCACCGCACAGAAGGATGGCCAGGAGCGGGGTGAGCGGGTCTGGCTGGTTGATTTTCAAAACCCGGAGAATAATGTCTTCTACGCCATAAATCAGTTTACCGTTATCGAACGTAATCAGAACAAACGCCCTGACGTGATCCTCTTTGTCAACGGCCTGCCGCTGGTGGTGATCGAACTCAAGAACCCGGCGGATAAGCACGCTACCGTTCGAAAAGCCTACGATCAGATACAGACCTACAAAGCGGTCATTCCAACGCTTTTTTTCTACAATGCTTTTTGCGTGATCACCGACGGGCTGGAAGCAAAGGCGGGAACGATCTCATCTGCCTTCAGCAGGTTCCAGGCATGGAAAACTATTGACGGAAAGAAAGAATCCTCTCCCCATGTCAGCCAGATTGAAGTGCTCATCAGGGGCATGCTGAACAAGGCAACGCTTCTTGATTTGATCCGGAACTTCATCGTTTTTGAGAAAGACAAAAAGATCGATGCTAAAACCGGACTGGTGCAGATCGAGACCGTGAAAAAGATTGCGGCGTATCACCAGTACCATGCGGTGAATAAAGCCGTGGAAAGCACGCGTCTTGCTGCAACCGAAGAAGGAAACCGCAAAGCCGGTGTTGTCTGGCACACGCAAGGCTCAGGCAAAAGTCTTTCCATGGTTTTTTATGCAGGAAAACTGATCCATAATCTGGATAACCCGACCATTGTTGTCATCACCGACCGAAACGATCTTGACCAGCAGCTTTTTGATACCTTTGCCGCATCAACAAGCCTGCTTGGCCAGCCTCCTGTGCAGGCGGAATCACGCGAGCATTTGAAGTCGCTGCTTAAAGTGGCATCCGGCGGGATTGTGTTTACGACCATTCAGAAGTTCTTCCCGGAGAATGACCGCACCTCATACGACCGATTATCGGAACGCCGCAACATTATCGTTATCGCGGACGAAGCGCACCGCACGCAATACGGGTTTCAGGCAAAGCTGATTGATACGAAGGATGAAGCCGGCAAGCTTAACGGAAAGCGCCTTGCCTATGGGTTTGCCAAGTATCTGCGGGACGCCGTTCCAAACGCAACCTTTATCGGTTTTACCGGCACGCCGGTAGAAAGCACCGACATTAACACGCCGGCGGTGTTCGGTAATTACATTGACGTATACGATATTGCCCAGGCCGTGGAAGACGGAGCGACGGTAAAGATATACTACGAAAGCCGGCTGGCAAAAATCAACCTGACGGAAGACGGCCGGAAACTGATAGAAGAATTTGACCGGGAAATGACCGATGACGGCGCTTCCGAAACTATGAGGGCTAAAATCAAATGGACGAAACTGGAAGCCATTGTCGGCCATCCTGAGCGGTTAAAGAACCTGGCGCGGGATATCGTTGCGCATTACGAAAAGCGCGCGGAAGTATTTGACGGTAAAGCAATGATTGTCACCATGAGCCGCCGCATAGCAGTCGCTCTTTATAATGAAATAATTACGTTAAGGCCCCAGTGGCACAATGAAGACCTGAAGGACGGGGCTCTGAAAGTCGTCATGACTTCTTCTTCCTCCGATAAAATGGCGTTTGACCCGGAAGACCCGGACAGTCTGGTGATTCCTGCGTATCACCGGACGAATAAAGAAGACCGCCGCTTGCTTTCCGACCGCATGAAAGACCCGCAGAACTCTTTGAAGATGGTGATTGTGCGGGATATGTGGCTGACCGGCTTTGATGTCCCCTGTCTCCATACACTCTACATCGACAAGCTGATGAAGAGGCACACCCTCATGCAGGCAATCGCACGGGTGAACCGTGTTTTTATGGATAAACCCGGCGGACTTGTCGTTGACTACATTGGTATCGGCAACGCGCTCAAAGAGGCCCTTGCCTTCTATTCCAATTCCGGCGGAAAAGGCGACCCCGCGGAGACACAGGCCAAAGCGCTTGAATTACTGATTGAAAAGATTGAAGTCGTGCGCCAGATGTTTCATGGATTCGATTATATGCGTTTTTTCAGTGTAGGCACTTCCGAGCGTCTCTCGATCATTCTTCAAGCCGAGGAATTCGTTCTTGCACAGGAACAGGGCAAGGACCGCTTTATCAAGGAGTCAACCGCGCTTTCACAGCTTTTTGCGCTGGCCGTTCCAAATGAAGACGCGCTTGCTTTGACCGATGAAATCGCTTTCTTCCAGTCCGTTCGGGCACGGCTGCTCAAGTTTGAAGGCGAAGGCGATGATGGCGATAAAAAGAACTATGAATCCGCTATCCGGCAGATTGTGAATCAGGCGGTTGAGTCAACGGGCGTTGTGGATATTTTCGATGCGGCAGGAATCAAAAAGCCGGACATTTCATTACTCTCTGAAGAATTCCTTCAAGATGTAAAGGAGATGAAGCACAAGAACCTTGGCATTGAACTTTTGAAGAAGATTCTCAATGACGAAATTAAGGTGCGGCTTAAATTCAATATTACAGAAGGGAAGAATCTTCTGGACATGCTTGAGGCATCAATCAAAAAGTACCAGAACAATCTTTTGACAACCGCTGAAATTATCGAAGAATTACTGGCAATCGCCAGGAAAATCAGAACTGTAGATGGTTTGGCAGAGAAACTAAAATTGACGAAAGACGAATTTGCATTCTATACCGCATTGGAAATCAACGACAGCGCGGTAAAGATTTTAGGTGACGAAATACTGAAAAGCATCGCCCGTGAAATCGCAGAAAAGGTTCGCAAAAACGCAACAATAGACTGGGCGATGAAAGAAAGCGCCCGGGCAAAACTCATGGTCATCGTGAGGCGTACTTTGAATAAGTATGGATACCCGCCAGACAAACAACAAAAAGCCGTTGATACAGTGCTAAAACAGGCTGAAGTATTGGCAGATTATTGGGTGGAACAGTAACGGAAGCTGCACCTGCCGAAATCAACGACGGATCAGAAACCTAATCCTCACGCTTTGTGCAATGTGCGCCTCTAACCTTTCAAAAAAGTGTATTTTTAAGAAATCATACATAAAGGATACTTTTCTCTACAACCGATATTTTTAAGAAAATATATTTAAGAGTTCACTCATTCGCTTAACAAAATCAAATTTAATTTTAATTCTGCATTTCGCATAAGGAGAATAAAGAATGAAATGTTACAGGAAAGAACTTTGGTTCAATATTCCCGCCCGTCGAGCTTTCGTAAACGTTAACCTTGATTTATTTATTCATGTTTGATAGTTTTTCACAAAAGACAGGCGGATTAATGCTTAGTTTGTCATGGCGCTTCGCCATGGTAGCCACATTTCGTCCTATGTCAGGTTATCACCTCTCTGCCATTTGCCGTCTGGAAGATGTACATCGACCATTATCAACATGATATCGTATAAATATCAGTTCATAACCGACCCCAATCCTGGGGAAATCGAGCAGATCACGGTCTTATACCGGGAAGCGGGCTGGTGGGATGAGCGGGATAATGGAAATCACGAACTGATCCGTCGCATCGTTTCGGGGAGTCACTGCTTTCTGACCGTCAGAGACGGAAAGGAGATTATGGGGATGGGCCGGGCAATCAGCGATCGTGTGAATGACGCCTATATTCACGATGTGATCGTTTTCCCCCGACTTCGACGTCAGGGGATCGGAACAAAGATTGTCGAAGAAATCGTGGGCCGTCTCTATAGTGACAACATTCGGTGGATCGGTTTGATCGCTCAAAATCGCACCCATTCCTTCTACCGAAAAATTGGATTTGAGGAAATGCCCTTTTCTCTGCCGATGCTGCTAAAGATTGATTCTAAGCGATGAAACCACTATCCAAAAAAGACTATCCGTTGTTGAAGAGCTTCTTTGAACGTCAGCCGCACCGCCTCAGCACCTATTCCCTGCCTTCGATCATTGCCTGGAACGGCGACTGCTTCGAATCTTATTACGAGATTGTCCATGGCGAGGTGATCGTTGTGACCAGGAAAATCATGGACCATGACGACAAAGGATACTTGATTCTGCCCGTCGGTGGCCATGGTCGGCCTGCACCCGTTGCCCTGAAAGAACTGGTCATGGCGATGGGATGCGAGCGGATCAGTTTCGTTCCCGGGGATTATCTGCAAGAGGTGGGAGAGAGCACCCTCCGTTCTTATTTTGATATCACTGAGCAGAAGGAGTATGAGGACTATCTCTATCTCACCCAGGATCTTGTCGAACTCAAGGGAAATCGATACGCAAAAAAACGGAATCTGATTCACCAGTTTACACGTGAATATCTTAATCATAACCGGGTAGCCGCGGGGATGATCACAGAAAAAGATGTTTCCCAGTGTCTCGACTTTCTTGAAAAATGGTGTGATCTGCAGGAATGCGACAAAGAGCAGGAGAAAAATATGACCTGTGAGAAGGCAGCAGTTATTGAGGCACTCCATACCATAGAAGAGCTGGACTGGCGCGGCTTATGTGTCCGGGTAGACGGTGATATCTGCGCCTTTGCCATCATGTCCCATTTAACGCCGTATATGGGTGTCCTCAATTTTGAAAAGGCCTATCCCTACATCAAAGGTCTTTACCAGTTTCTGGACAATGAGTGTGCTAAGGAACTCTTCCATGGATATGTGTTTATGAACAAAGAGAGCGATATGGGCCTTGCCACCCTGGCCCAATCGAAAAAATCCTATCATCCCGTTGAGATGCTGAAGTCTTACAGCCTTACGATAAAATCTTGAAGGCTCGTGTCTACCTCTTTGTATTTGCAAAGTTCGGTTCCTTCACTGGTTGCAGTTTCTGATAAAGATAACCGATGGGCTCAGACCGAACCGAGTTCCAACATTACCAAGCATCTGCTGGAATTCCTCTCGGCTCACGCAAATGTTCTTTCCCCCTTTGGGAGGATAGGGGTCATTGAAGGCTACATGATCATCTCCGACATCCGTCACTACTACCCAATGAGGTATGTCCAGCTGGTGTACCACTCCCATGTGTACCAATGCTATCGGGATGAACCCTTCATAGAAGGACTTAGCGACCCGCTCGACCGTCAATCGGCTGTACACCACAGTCAAGCCACGACCCAGAGCGCGTTTCTTGTTCTCGGCAATACCGAAAACAGCTAAATCCTCGTCTTCTGGGGTCAACCCATGTTCCTGCATCCTGCTCCTCCACAAATCAGGGTCGATCATGCTCCTGCGTTGCGTTACCAGGTGGACCTCATAGCCGGCATCTAACAACGGGACACTCATCCCGAAAGGGTCTGCGCCTTTTACTCCGATCATGTTGCATTGACGCCATACCTCAAACTCCAGGGTGCGATTCAGCTTAAGGCGGGCGTTAAAAAACTTGAAAATCATCAGCACACAAGCGGGACCACAGCTGAATTCGGAACTCTGGGCGTAGAAGGGTATTTTGAGCCTCATGGATTACCTTCCTATAGTTTGAAGTTGACACTTCAATTTTAGAGTGACTCTTCCCAAATAATCTTTTATCTTTTCCACTCAGTGTACATCCTGACGTACCCACAGGAGTTGTACCACATTCAAAATTAGATTTCTGCTATTTTGTATCCCTCGGTGCAGAAATATATCCGCTACAGCCTACGGCTGCCTTCCTGAAGTGTTGTTTTTGAAATTTTGACCCTCCATGCTCCATTACAATCGGAAATAAACGAAGAAGCCGCAACCTAAGAATCCCAATATCACTTTCCTTTTCTCTTTACTGCTTTGTATTTGAAGCCTGGCATATTTCCTGTCTTCGACTTTCCGTGTTGCTTTCAAGAAGAAAACCCGGTATTTTTTGAGAGAATATATTTATTACTCCGGCAATTAAACACGCCAATTGTCATGCCGGACTTGAGCCGGCATCCAGTATCTTAGATAGATTCCC
>Ga0209777_10002459_pt1 | contig 24338 bp, 20 predicted proteins | sample FrelakmetHBP12HB_FD_187147 | JGI IMG/M metagenome (GOLD analysis project Ga0209777, IMG submission 187147) | Freshwater lake sediment microbial communities from the University of Notre Dame, USA, for methane emissions studies -HBP12 HB (SPAdes)... | ecosystem: Environmental > Aquatic >... | reverse complement strand
CCCAAGGCGCTAAAGCCTTTAGCCAGAATGCTGTGGTCTATGAGCGTGGCGTTAGGCCATGCTCTGACCGCGCATAGGCAATTTACGCGGATCAAATCCTCTACAATATCTCCTGACGGTCTTGTTGGTGGGCGTGGTTATGTAATGCCCGTCAAAGATGTTCGCAGAGCTTTGTATGAGGCTTGTGAAGGCTTATCAGCTATTTCGGACACAATCCATGATGAGTTACATGCCCCCCATTGGCAGCCAAAATTAGCTGAATTGGAAAAAGGGGACATGGAGAATATTGAACGTCTTGTTGGGGATGCTGAAAGGATCTTAGAAAATCCTGAAGATGAAGTTGAAGATGAAATGGAAGAGGCTGAAGAGGAAGGTCCTAAAGCTGATTTAGATGATGCACCTAGAACGCAACTTCCCGGTAGTGAAGGCAATAACTTAGTGGATAATTATGGGGAAAAGGTTCAATTCAAACAAAGCTCAGTTTATTCCTATCGTAGAGCTAATTCTTCTGAACCAGTAGAAACCCTTCCCGGTCCCCGTGTTCAGCATTTAGATCGGGGGGACTCTGATCAAGATGGTCCTTTTGGTTCTTATAATGAAGATGAACCCATGTCTACTAAAGACAATTGGAGCCGGGACGAAGGCACGGGTTATGAGTATGCTTATCCAAGTGAATGGGATAATGAGCTATTAGATAAGACTGCGGATTCAGGTTTACCTGGAAGTCTTACTGATACAACTCCAACTGAGGCTAGGGATTTTGGCCTTGGCTATGGTGAAGGCAATGATGCCCATGGACAAGGTTCAGAGGGATACGGGACTGTAGATTCAGACGGAAAAGAAGTCTACGGTCCTTATGCAGAACTGCCTAAAGATCCAACTGGTAAATTAAAAGATGATGTGAGTGATACCACTCCAACGGTAGAGCTATCTGTTGGACGTGGTAATATCCCGCGTCAAGCAAAGGGTCTCCCACATCAACCGGGGGCTGTTGTTATTTCTACTTCTTTTAAAACCCCTATAAAAGCTGAAAAAGTTGGGTTGACAAAAGAAGCTGTGGAAGCAGCAATTAAATCAGCGGGGGATATTTCAATTAATCCAGGGCAAGGTGTTACGGAAGCGGAAATGCTGGATAAGATGCCCCCTGAGGATCAAGATATTTACTTAGCTAAGAAGAATGCTTTACGAGATAATCATATTAATGCTCTGGGTGACATGAAGTGGAAAATGGCTTCTGTACTTCCAAATGATGTAATGCCTTCCGTGGCTCGTTCTGATTATTATTACGGGGATAAAGAAGACAATGAGTTTAATGGCGTCATCAGGGGTTCTGATGAAGAAGCTGAAGCGGAAATGCCTGGTACTCCTGAAAAAGATTATGAGCAGCCAATGGATGTTCAACCTGGGACTGGTTATCGCTATGAGCAAGGGTATCAACCCTATGTGAAGTGGAGTCCAACCACACATGAAATGAAAGAGGATCTAACTTATCAAAGAGGCCCAATTCAGGGTCCCTTTGTTGGTAAGGGGTAGAAGTCCCATTTTACGTAATCTGAACTATGAAACAAGTAAAAGAAATAGCTACTTTGAAAGACATAGAGAGAATTTTAAAAGGTTCTCTAAGATTTAGCCAAGACTTTTGGAACAAAAAGTCAACTGAATCATCTGGAGTTGGCAACTCAAGAACACATGAAGAATGCTACCCTAGTTTTTCTTTCCTGTGATGGTCAGTGGCGAAGGGTTGTATAAACAAGATCCGTAAGGATCAAAATGTAAACTAAGAAAGAAAAAATGGTTCCCGTAGTAGACAAAAATCAGATCCCTTTAATGCCATGCTCAGAAAAGAGAGCAAGGCAAATGATTGCATCCAGAAAGGCTACTCCTTTTTGGAAAAAGGGAGTCTTTTGCGTCCGGCTTAATGTAGAACCTTCTGCTAGAAACTTACAAAAGGTTATTGTTGGGATTGATCCGGGATCTAAAAAAGAAGGGTTTACAGTTAAGTCAAAAGCTCACACTCTTCTTAATATTCAAGCAGATGCTATAACTTGGGTTAAAAAGCATGTGGAGCAAAGAAGGATGATGAGAAAAGATAGAAGGAGAAGGAAGACTCCTTGTAGGGCTTGTCGAAGGAATCGTTCTAGAGGTGGGATTCCTCCTTCAACTAAAGCTAGATGGCAATGGAAATTAAGAATCATAAATTGGTTTTCTAAGATGTACCCAATTACTGATTTTGTAGTTGAAGATATTAAAGTTAAATCTAGAGGTCAAAGAAAATGGGACCTAAGCTTTTCTCCTTTACAGACTGGAAAACAATGGTTTTATGGGGAAATTAAGAAATTAGGGGCACTTCATCTTTATTCAGGTTGGGAGACTAAAGCTTTAAGAGACAAGTTAGGGCTCAAGAAGTCTTCTAGTAAGATGAAAGAAGTTTTTGAAGCTCATTGTGTAGATTCTTGGGTTTTAGCAAATGATATTATTGAAGGGCATCTAAAGCCTGAGAATGTAAGACTTCTTTGTATAGTTCCTCTTCAATTTCATAGAAGACAATTACATAGAATGACTTTCTCTAAAGGGGGTAAAAGATCTTTATATGGAGGAACTAGAAGTTTAGGATTAAAGAGAGGATCTTTAATTAGACATCCCAAATATGGTCTTACTTACATAGGGGGGGCTACTCTACGCAGATTGACTCTTTGTTCATTAGAAAATGGAGTTAGAGTAAGTCGAGATATAAAAAAAGAAGATTGTCAATTTTTAACTTATTCTAGTTATAGAACGTATATTTCAGAAGGGATTAGGAATTAATATGGACCTTGGGAATTTCATTAAAGAAGGTTCCGTAGCCAATTTGGATTGGCTTGATGTGGATGAGGAGGAGTATCAGAAGCTTGATACTTTACCCAAGCAAAATCTCGATATTCAACCTGACTTGGAAGCTTTATGGGCTAGGGAGGGGGAATCTCCAACGGCTTATTTAATTCCAAATGTAGTCACGGTTCCTACTCCTGGAATAAAGGATCCTAAGACAATGGGGGATATGTCTCAAGCTTACGGCAATCTTCGTACTCAAGCGGCAGAGATTCGTAAAGTAGCTCGTTTGGCTTTAATGCAATCAAGTGATTTAGGTCGATTCAAAGATGAGCTTGTAAAGCGTTTTGGTATTGAGCCTTTACGTGAAAATCGTATTGTTCTTGCTGAAGTTATTAAGGAACGTGGACTTTTAGGCAACCTTTATATTGATTCAAAAGATTTTCCAACTTGTTCTCAAGGTGGAAAGGGATCTGCTTTTGTTAAAAAGTATGCCTCAAAAGTTCGTTATGTCCTTGCTAAGGAAGCTTGTGAGGGTTGTAGTCAAGCTCATCTATCCTCTACGGGGGCTTGTCATTGCGGAATCTTCCATAAGGAAGTCAAGGTTGACATACCATTTTCTGATGCTTTAGCTGAAGAAGTTGAAAAAAGTTGCGGTTGTAAGTGTCAGGCTTCAGTAGAGCCACGAGAGAGGATTAAGTTAGCTTTTTTGACTCCTAAAGATCCTGTTAGTGGTAACTACGAGGGACAAGGTTTAGATCGTACAGAGAAAAAGGCGAAAGTTTCTTCTCAAGAGACTGAGAAGCAATTAAATCAAGCTTCTCTTGAATTGAAGAATAAACAAGCGACTTTAGAAGCCCAGCCTATTGTTGATTTTTTGCATAGGGAAATGGTCAAGGGCTTATCTCGTGATGAACTAGTCCGTTCCCTCAAATTGGCATTTGATACTAAGTTATTGGCCAAGACTTGCGCCCAATGGAGTCCTATTTTCAAGGAAGCTGGTTTGTATGGGGTTATTTATACAAAGCAAGCAAGTTTTCCTGATTGTCATGCTGGGGCTGATTTCTTAACCAAGCACAACCCTGGTATTCGAGCTATTGTAGCTGGAGAGAAATGCAATTCTTGCTTTTATAATAAAGTCCGTTGTTTGTTGTACGGAAAGCGTTTAGTCAAATCCGCTTCTGAATTATTCACTAAAGAGACTGTGGATGCTGTTTTGCTTGAGCATTCAATGGCTGGCCGTATCAATCCTTGGGATGTAAAGGCTAGTCCTTGGGGAGAGACCCCTGAAAGTGCTCTTAGAGCCATCCACGAAGCCACTAGAAAGGCTTCTTTGCCGCAGGTGGCTGCTCCTAGGATGGGCTTTATGGAAGGCTTTCATGGGCAAACCGTAGGCGTTGTAACCAGCGGTTTGACTCGTAGAGATATTGTCAAACAAGCATCACGGTACATGAACGAGGGTTTGTACGGACAAGATCTTTTGACGGCTCTCAAGACTCGTTTTGAGGTTAGGGACTTGGTTGCTGCAAAGAATGAGCTTCGTCCTATTCTTGCGGAACAAGGGTTACAAGGGATTTTCTATATCGATCCGTCTGTTTATGGGGATTATGGCAAAGGTTGTGATGAGGCTTCTCGTTTGCATAGGACGAGGGGTGTGGGGTACGTCAAACAAGGTAGTAAATGCGGAAGTTGTGTTCATCAAACTCACATGGGGATTTGTTCTAAGATCAATAAGAAACTAGTAGATGAGCCCCCCTATGCAAATAAAGCAGCTCAACAACGAGAGGTTCTTGCTTCCGGGCGTTCTACGGAAGTTTCGTATGCTTCTTTGGTTAATAACGGCACTTCAACATTAGCTGAGTTTCAAATGCAAAACCCAATGAGCGTTGAGGTGAAAGAAGAGGGAATTCCTAGTAATACAGTCATTCAATTTGGGACTGGGAAAGTTAAACTTTAATGAAAAATTTAGCTCAAGATCGTGATCTTATAGAACGCGTAATCTGTCGTTATGCCATGGAGTTCCCAACTGAGGAAGCTAAGGCACAATATTTAAAGGATCATCCGGGGGCGGATAAGGCTAAGCATACTGTGAAAAAGACTGAAAAACCTTCTGAAGGCAAAGGGAAAGAACCTGAAGAGGGCAAAAAAGAAGAAAAGCCAGAATCTAAAGATTACAAACATAATGTTAGTAGCGTTATACAAAAAGCTTCATATGAGACAGGTATACCTAAAGAGAATCTTGAAAAGCTATCAGAGAAGATGCGGAAACAACCTGCCCTTCATCCTAATAAGGCGGCATTTGATTATTTGTTCCCTAAAGCCAAGGGGTTTAATTTTTCTGATTTGGATTTTAGTCATGGGAAGGATGAACTTGAAAAGTGGGGCATAACAAAAGAGGATGAAAATAAATACCGTGAGTTAGCAAGTCATCTTGGTAAAATTAGCAAAATTCATTTGAAAGAAAAGAAAACAAAAACTGCTTCTGATCCCAGACAAGAATTTGAGCATGCACTTTTAGTAAATAGAGTAGCTAATCTTTTTGCTGACAGGGCTAAAAGTACATTCGTAATTAATGACACTTTGGTTAATAAAGTACTCAAAAGGGATCAGTGATTCTGCTGGATCCAAGAATGAGAACAAAGGTTAATCTTTGAACTCCATCCTGACATTACGTGTAGCAGCCCGCTTCCAAAAGCGATTAGCTGATCAACCTACTAGTGCTCGTAAAGAGACTAAGAGAGAGGTTACGCCTATCAATAAACCCAAAGGCATTTCACGTGAAACAACCAGAGATTATGTAAAAACTAAGCTCTTGGAAGATAGCGTGAAACCAAATAGAAAAGATTTGCAACCTAAAGATGTGTTCAAGCCTTTACCAAAAAATGTAGAGTTACTTGATTATGTTCGTAAAGGTTGGCCGGGTAATGCTGATGAATATAAGGACATGGAACAAGCTTTAAGAAAGCAAGTTCCTAAAGATAAAGGCTATGATACAGTCAGCGATCTAAGTCAATATTTGATCAAAACTGATGGTGGGGGAGATACTCGTCAGGTAGGAAGGAAGTAAACTGATGTCACCATTAGACAAACAAGGGGATTTATTGTTAGACAATCCACCTGAAAAGGCACCGGAAGTACCGCGTCAAACGGCTCAACTTTATTTCATACCGGAAAAAATAGCGGCGGCTTCAGGGGGACATGCTGTAGGAACCAAGACTAAACCACCTGGCAGTAGGTTTAATAAGCCTACTAAAGAAGACTTGGAGTATTACGCTTCTACTCTTGAGGAACGTAGGCAATTTGTTGCTGATGACCCCGTTGTTCGTGTTGCTGCTGGGAAAGATCCTATTGTCCTCTTAGCTACTTTGAAAGGGGAAGTAGCAAGGGAAGCGGCGGCTTTAGGTTATCAACGGTTGCTCAACGAACAAATGGGTAAGGATATTACTGCTATTTCAAGCCGTCGTATTGATGCTCTTAAGAAGATGGCTGATATTGAAATGGAGATGCGGAAAATTGGTTTTGAACAAGTTGATGTCCGTGGCGAAAAGTTCCAAAAGATTTTTAAGTTGTGGATTGAGACTATTAAGGTGGTAGCTGAACAAGTATTGAACTCCGAACAGCTTGATTTGTTCTTCAACCGTCTCACTACTGAGATGGACAATTGGGAAGAAAAAGCGGAAGAACTGGTACGATAGGTAATTATAATGAAAACTGTTTGTACAGAATTTGAGCACGCTATTTTAGTTAATCGAGTAGCCAGTCGTTATTGTCAGGCTATGGAGTTCCCTACTGAGGAAGCTCTAAAGAAATATCTGAAAGATCATCCTGATGCTGATAAGTCCAATCATTCAGTGAAAAAAGAAGAGTCTAGCAAGTCTTCTGAGGGAGAAAAGAAGAGGGATTCTGGAATTAATGTTGAACCGGCAAGATATGCAAAGGGCATGTCATTAGTTAAGCCCCTATCTGATAGCAGTGGATTTAAAACTCGTGGGCATCGATTAGTAGAAGCTCTGGGGGGCAGATGGACGAATCGAGAGAGGGGGCTGGCAACTGTTGAAGATTTCTTATTAAAATCTCCCAAATCTTGTTAAATAAAATGTCTCTTCCTACTAATCTTCTTATAGTTTTCCATAAGGGTAAAGTCCTATTATTTTATGAAAGCAAGAATTTCAAATATAGCTAAAGAAGCTAATTTAGGAAAGATCCAAAAGTTAGAAGATCTTCATTTGGCTTATAGAAGTTATGCCCAAGCTTGTCTTGATCAAATGCTCAAAGATCAAGTTACTTCTCTCCCTCCATCAAAACGTAGAACTTATTTCCCAACCTCAGAAATCCTTACTTCTCAAATAATTAAAAACATTCAGGCTCAAATCTCTAAGCTTGTTGAAACTTGGGCTAAACAAAGATACTCTCAAAGACTCAGAAAATATATCAACAAACAAGATCTAACCGATCATCAAAAACTAGAGCTTCGATGTATTGGGAAATATAATCTTAAGAAAGCTGGCAAATTCGGTAAAGGGACTATCAGTCAGGAAATGTTGGATCTTTACAAGAGTTGGATTTGGAATCCTGAAATAAGCGGAAACTACCCGATCATTTCAGAGAATTTTCCAATGTGGATGTCTGAAATGACTTGCACATTTGGTCCTTCTGAAAATTCAAAATATTTTTCTTGGTGGGTAAACTTCTCTTCTTTAGAATGGAACAAAAGAACTCAAATTCCTATTTCTTATAATCCTTATCTAAAGAGTTTACAAGGGTTAGCTAAATCCGTGATGGTTAGAAAGAGAGAAGGAATTTGGACTTTTCAATTTTGTGAAAAAGAGTTAGAAAAGTTAGAAGAATTTGATGGTTCTCAGGGAGAAATAGGATTAGATGTTGGATTAAACTCTATTGCCGCTACTTCTGATGGAAGACTTTACGGGACTAAATTCAAAAATAAGTTTGATAAAACCTACAAAAGAGCAAGAAAGCTAAGAGCTAATCGATTTAGGCAAGATCTCAAGCATGATTCAAGAAGACTAGCCAGATTAGAGTCTAAGCTTTCAGGACAAATCAAAACAATAGTTGGAGAAACCACTAACAAGCTAGTTAAAGCTTATCCTAACTATACTTTTGTTATTGAAGACTTAGATCTCAAAGGTTGTAAGGGTCAGAAGAGATTTGCCTATAAAGCTCTTCATAATTCTTTGTCCTATAAAGCATCAATCAAAGTTGTAAATCCAGCTTATACTTCTCAGATGTGCCCTTCTTGCGGGCACATTTCTAGATCTAATCGTAACGGGATTCAATTTATTTGCAAATCTTGTGGAAGAAGATCTCATGCTGATGTGATTGGAGCGATTAATCTTCTCGGACGTTCCGAGGATAAAAGGATTAATTGTTGTGAAGATCCATCAGAAGTAAGAGCCCTTTTAAGAGAGCGAAGCCTCCAAAAGAGGATCAGTTCCTTAGATCGACTTAAAACAAAAGAGCCAAAACCGAACAGCCAGAAGTTTACTACCAAGGTATCTAAGAAATTAGAGATTGGCACAGCTTCAAATCAAATGGCTATCTTAAATCCCCAACAGGATTTGGTAGCTTTTTGAATACGGTTACATTATGAGTAAGAGTAAAGTTGATCGATTGAAGAAGCTTTATGATGAGGGATGGGATGCTGACTTTATGAATAAGAAGTTGATCCCACCTAAAGATATAAAATAATTTAATAAAGGCTACTTCTTGAACTTAATATTAGTACGGTAACTAATTTGTGGCATATAAGAAAAAATCTGGGGAAGGCATTTCAGCACTTATCCGTGATGCGGGTAGTAGAGCAAAGTTAGCTCAAAAGCAATCGGAACAAAAATATTTAGATCAAAGAGTTGAAGAGTTAATCTCTGAGGATTTTGCTGAAGACAAAATCCATCCCTTTAGACCTAAAATCTTCAACATTTTAGAGTATATTGAACAATCATGGGGCTTGGGGATGACCCTGTTCCCAGCTCAAAAGTTCATAGTGAAACTTTATTATCATCTCCCGTTAGATGATCAGGAAAAGACTATCAGTATCCCTGATATGTTTGCAACTAAGGTTCTTTACCGTTTTACGGAAAAAGAATACCTCAAATACCTCTATGATGAGGGACGATGCAATATTGGGGAACAAGATCATGCTCGACGTGAACTTGTTCTTGCCCTCGGAAGACGAAGCGGAAAGTGCGTTACCAGTGATTCTTTAGTCCTTACTGGTAAAGGTATATATCGGATTGAAGATTTAGCTACCGCTCCTGAGGAAGATTCTGTTCCATTTATTACTCTAGTGGCTCAAGAAAAAGACACTAGATCTCTTTCAACAGCTTTTTATAATGGAGGGGTTAAACCTACTTATAGGATTAAATCCAAATCCGGTTATGTTATTAGTGGCACAGGAAATCATCGAATAAAAGTTCTCACTTCTGAAGGAATTATTGATTGGCGATATTTAGATGAAATCCGTTCTGGTGATTTTCTTGCTATTAATCGTTGTACTGATCTTTGGGCTTCGGAAAAACTTGATCTAAGTCCTTATCATAATACAGATGGGTATAAAGAAGTTGAGTTACCTTCTGTTTTAGATGAGCGTTTGGGAGGTATTTTGGGGTATTTAGTAGGGGATGGAACGTGGAATGAAGGACATGCCACATCGTTGACAATAGAGCATCCTGAGACGTGGGAACGTTTACGAATCCTAATGGATAGTTTGTTTGGTAAATGCCAAACCTTAATGGATAAAAGAACGGATAACACAGGACGTTTACAGTTTTGTAGTGTTAGGGTTCGTAGATTTTTGGATGCTATTGGATGGAAATTAGGTACCAGAAGGGACAAAAAGATGATCCCTTGGTCTATACTTAGATCTCCCAAATCTGTTATATGTGCTTTTCTAAGAGGTTTATTTGAGACAGATGGTTGTGCTGAAAAGGATGGAGGAGCTGTAACTTTTTCGTCTGCTAGTTTTCGTCTTGCTCATGAAGTTCAGATCCTTTTACTTAATTTAGGAATTATTTCTAGTGTTAAGCGTAAGTGGGTTCCTAAAACGAAACGTTACTATGCTATTTTAGGTATCAAAGGTTATGAGTCCAGAAAAAGATTTGTTGAACTAATTGGGTTTGAATCAGATAAAAAACGTATTCCTGTTGAGAATCATTTTCGAGAAAAGGCACAAGATGGTAAGTCTGATACAGATAGTGTGCCATTTCAATTTAGACATCTTAGAAATTTAATTGAATCTACTCCTAGACATAATGCTGCTGGAGGAAAACCGGGTTGGAGTAGATCCAAACTTAGAAAAGCCATAGGCAATTCTTGTAAACCTAATTCAGGGGAGGATATAACTTATAGTCGTATACGTGAGACTATAAAAGTAGCAAAAGAATTAGGAGCAGATCAGACAGAGATTGCTCACTTTGAAAATTTATTGAGTTTAAATTATTTCTTCGATGAGGCAGTATCAATAGAAGAGGAAGAAGATCAAGTTTACGATCTTGTGGTTCCTAATGGGGAAATTTTTGTAGCAAATGGCTTTACAAATCATAATACATCTCTTTCAGGTATCTTTGCAAGTTATGAAGTCTATCGTCTTCTGAATTTGCAGAACCCTCAAGCATACTATGGGTTGCCAAACGGTAACCGTATTCAAATAACTTCCATTGCCACGGATAAAGATCAGGCGGGGTTGCTCTTTAATGAAGTGTCCTCACATTTAGCAAAATGTAAGTACTTTGATCCTTTTGTAGCTAATAACACCCAAACAAATACCACATTTCAAACCCCATATGATATTGAACATTACGGGATTGTTTCTAAACGTAAGAATGGCAAATACACCTCTTTTATGGGTAAAGCCACTTTACGGGTTACCTTCAAATCTTGTATTGCAAAGGGGCTTCGTGGTGCTGGTAATATCGTAGTCATAATGGATGAGATGGCTCATTATCAGGATCAAGGCCAATCATCTGCTAAAGACATTTATGATGCTGTAACGCCGTCTACCGCCGCTTTCTCCCCTAAAGGCACGGACGGTAAGCCAATGAAGAACTCACGGGGAGAACCTTATCCGGTAGAATCCCGAATTATTAGTATCTCTTCTCCTTTAAATAGAGGCGGGAAATTCTACGATCTTTTTCATTTGGCAATGAGTCGTGGACTTGGGTCGGAGAATATTTTAGCGATTCAAGCTCCAACTTGGGAAGTCAATCCTACAATCCCGTCTTCTTATTACCGTCAAAAATATCATGAAGATTCCTCTGTGTTCATGACAGAACACGGAGCTTTATTTAGTGATCGTGTTCGAGGTTGGATTGAACGGGAAGTTGATCTTCTAGAGTGTGTGGATCCAAATCTAAAACCTCAAATGATGGGGGTTCCAAGATACCCACATCAGGCGGGGATTGATATTGGTTTAATGGGAGACGGCACCGCTGTTGCCATAACTTACAACTTAGGTGGGAAAGTTATTTTAGCTTACCATGAATATTGGCAAGCGGGGATTGATTGGCGTGTTTCTAACCCTCATTTAGGGAATAATTACAGCACTGATTATTGTAAATCAATCGCCAATGTAGAGCGCTTGGATTTTGATGAAATTGCTAACTGGATTTTTTTACTTACAAAGAAGTTTTACATAACAGAAGGACTATTTGACCGTTGGAACGGGATTCCATTAGAGCAATCGCTTTTGAAGAAGGGCTTGACTCAATTTAAGGCTGAATTCTTCCAACGAGAGTTGTCCTCTCGTATTTATCAAAACACTAAAATGATGATGTTTGATAAGAGTTTACGTTTGTATGACTACCCTATTGGGCAAGGAGCTAAACATTCAGCTTTTATAACGGAACTCTTGGAGTTACAAGCGCAACAAATGTCTAGGAATATAGTCCTTGTTGAAGCTCCAAAAGTAGCAGGGCATCATGATGACCGTAGTGACGCTTATGTGCGTTCCGTTTGGTTAACTTCTGAACGTATGCGTAATGAAAAGTATGTTTATGGCCCAGGTGTAATAAACTCTAATATGTACCCCGGTACAACAATGACAGCGGGTCGTTATCAATCGATACGAGCACGTAAACATGGGGGATTCTCGGATCGTACCATTCCTAGAAATCTTGGACTTAGGTTTAGAGGACTTCGCTAAAGATTTTGATTTTTGACTTTAATATGGATAATGCTACTCAAGTTCCAAAGGTTTTTGCCAACAGAGTTATTTGCCAGATAATTCAACACATGGTGTCGGAAGATATGGTGGTAGAGCCACGTGATTATACGGCTCTAAGATTTGTCTTTCGTAAATGTGGGGGATCTTGGGAAAAGTTTGTAGACGGTGATCAAATACAGATTGAACTTCTCAAGACAATCATTACGGCATGGGGGCAAATGCCAAATAGAGTAAAAGAATCTACCAGATTGGTTTGAGGGAAATAAGGTGCCTGAAATTTTCCGAACCAGAGATGTGATAGTTTTTGTAAAAGGAGCAACTTTTACAGTCCCCGTTACACTTAGAGCAGCAGCTTCAGGATGGCAGGGAGGCTTATTTTTTCAGTGGACGCAACCAGTTGGGGATCAGATGCTTGCTGATTTTTCTGATGGGCTATACGGCGGCTTTGCAATTTACGGGAGTGATGAAATCTCAGATAAATTTACGTCAATGACTGGTAATCAACCTGCATATAAGTATGTGACTCTTGGGGCGGGTGGCTGGCTTATTGCAACTACGGCTTTTGAGAAATACACATATGCCTCTCGTACAGGTGGTGGTCCTTTAGTTCCAATAGATTATCATGCAAGTGATAGATTGGTGATCAGCTTGAATTCTCGTTGGACCAAAGAAGATGAGTGGTCCTTGTCTGGAGATCCTAGGGCACCCAACAATTATTTTGTGGGTTTTCTGGCCCAACGTGCTACTCCAGAACGAAATGGTTATATAACTGTTCAAGTGAGTGTTTAGTAGGTGTAGTGATAAAAGTATGAAGACTAAAATTTGCACAAAATGTGGAAAAAGAAAAAGTCTGAATAAATTTGCTAAATGCAAAAAGAATAAGTCGGGGTTAGCAGCTTTTTGTTTGGATTGTGCAGCGGGTATGACTAGGGCTTATCGTCAAACTCATTTGGAAGTCATACGTGCAAATGAGCATTCTTATAGGCAAAATAATTTAGAGGCAGTGCGTGCTAGGGACAGAAAACGAGGCGCAATAAGATCATTAGATCCTAAATATAAAGCTTGGAGGAAAAATTATTTAAAGACATATGAAAGGGAACCTTTAACAGAAGCGGAATTAGTTAAGAGAAGAGCACGTAATCGGGCATATTATAAAAAACATCAAAATGTATTTGTTTCATATTCTAGAGCTTATAGATTAAATAATTTAGAAAAGGTTCGTATTAGGGATAAAAAGAGAAACAAAATACGAGGGCCTAAAATAAGAGCTAAAGGAAGGAGTTGGTTAGACTCTTTTAAAGAGAAACCTTGTGTGAATTGTGGGGGGACTTTTCATCCATATGTTATGGATTTTCATCATGTTCGAGGTAAAAAATTCAGAAGTATTAGTAAAATGTTTAATTATAGTAAAGAACGTATCCTTGCCGAAATAGTTAAGTGTGATCTTCTTTGTGTGAATTGCCATCGAATTCGTACTAAAAATAATCGAGGAAAAACTAAGAATCTTCGTATGCAAAGATATCGGGACAAGATTAATGTTTTAAAAAACAAACCTTGCGTTGATTGTGGTAATATTTTCTCTCCTAGAGCTATGGATTTTGACCATGTGAGAGGGGAGAAAATTGCAACTATAGCACAGATGTGGTCTTGGCCTTGGGATCAAGTACTTCTTGAGTTGGAGAAGTGCGAATTGGTTTGTGCTAATTGTCATAGAGTTCGTACCCATAATCGTAATAAACAACGGATTCAATTGAAAACTGAAAAGGCAGCCTAATGGAAGTTGTTCGTACAAGAGATGTCGTTATTTTTGTATCTGATTTGACTATCCCAGTCATGCTTGATGATGCTATGATCCAAGCAGGTTGGGTTGGCGGGACTGGTGTGCGGTGGGTTCCTTCTCCTGACGATAATTTCTTGGCTACAACTTCAGATGGTACTTACGGAGGTTTTTTGATTGATGGAAGTTCCGAAGAGACTAATCAATATTCATCCTATACTAACAATCAACTAACATATCGTTTTGGAGTAGTTGGTACTGGAACTTGGGTAATTTCAACAATCGCTTTTGAAAAATATACTCTGCAATCTAGACTTGCACCTCCATTGGTTCCTAATATTTTTATAGTGGGGCAACGGTTAACTTTTTCACTAAGAGGTTTGTGGACACCTCAATTGGTACCATTTGATGAATGGTCAATTATAGGAGATCCCAGAGCGCCAAATAATTTCCTAGTTGGATCAATCATACAGGCACCTGGACCTGAGAATAATTATTATCTAACAGTTCAAACAGCGATTTAATTATGCCTTTTCCACCCCCTATAGATTCGTTTCAAATTGATTTTAGAGGATTTGACATTATCCGTGGACGGGATTGTATAATTTTTGGCAAAGCTGAGATTTATACGGTTGGGGTTGATGATGCTATGCTTGCTGGGGGTTGGGCTGGAGGATCTGGAGTTACCTGGATTGATTCACCTTCACAGATACCTGTAGTTAGTTATTCTAATGGTCTTTACGGCGGCTTTTTAATTTGGGGCTCAGAAGAATCAGCGGATCAATATACGAGTATGACAGGGAATCAACTTGCATACGGTATGGGTGTGATAGGGACGGGGAACCACGTTATTTCTACTTCATCTTATGAGAAATACACCCTTGCTTCGAGGTTAGGTCCTGGACCTCTTGTTCCATTGGTGTATACACCTGGGAATCCCTTATATTTCTCAAAAAGAGGTTTGTGGTCCCTCGAACAAGAAGGAACTCCATTAGGGCCTAACTTCTTTACTGGCTTCGTGATTTCGAACCCAGCGCCGATCAATCAATTCTTTTTAGGGATACAAACGAGTTTATAAAAATGCCCTTCATTTCACGAAATCCTGATCAATTAACTCCTGAAGAGGTGACTTCTGAAATAAAGCAACTTCAGGATGAAATTCGTGTTAGAGGGCGTCGGATTTACGAGTTGGCTCATTCTTTGTACAGACGGACAAGAAGGAGCCCTACTGATGATAGCACTTCTTCCTATATTGCTTATTCTAATGCTGTAATGAGGTTTGCGGGAGCCGTGGAACAAGTCTTACAAAGGACCATACGAACGGCACGCGTCTTAGAACGCTTGCCAAAGTCGTTTGAGGGAGAACCAAAAGAAGAAATAAAGAAAGAGCCTAAGGAAGAACGATTATCCCTTTCCTATAAGAGTTCATACGAGCCTATCTCTGATTTGAGCCCTGCGGAATCTTTAATAAATTCTTATATTAAGGAACCCTTTGAAAATTCAAATGAAGATTGATCATGGCTAAAAAATATACAAATGTTCGCCCACCTCATCTTGCTACGGTGGTTACTCAGGTTTCTTCTCCCTCTTCTTATCGTCCTTTTATTTCAAAGGGTGCAGTAAATGGTTTGACTCCTAAGGAGAAAGAAGCTCGTAAAATTAAGCGTACGGCTGATGTTGGAGGATCATTTGGGGGTGGCAATCTCAACACTTCATTAGCCAGTGCTGGTCAGTTCTTTTCCCCTCAATTATCTACTGATTTTTTGGAGTTACCTCAATCTCTCCGTGAAAAACGAGAGATTTATCGTCACTTTTACAACTCTGATCCTGTTGTAGGTCAATCTATTGATTTGCATACGGAGTTACCTTTATCCAAAGTTAGATTAGCTACTCCAAAACCAACAACTTATCCTGAAGGGTTTAAAGACGCTCATGATTATGCCAGCTACATTCTTTGGTTCTTTACTGAAATGTGTAGCCACACTAAGTTGTTTCAACGGCTTGTTACGATGGTGCATCATTACTGGCTTGATGGGGGTTGCGTAGTGTGGGCGGAAGATTCCGCCGTAGATGTACCTCCTGAAATTGGGTATGATAAAAAACAAACGGGGACTAGATCAATTGTTACTGATTCTGGAGACACAAAAGAAGAGCCTGAGTTTGGGTTTATTGAAAGAGAAGACAGAGAGAATCAAGAGTTAGCTCATTATCAAAAAAATTACATGGGATGGGATCGGCTTATTATTCTGCCCATTGATCAAGTGAAGCTAACAACATATTCTTTTACTGACAAAATGAGGGTTGAGTTGATCCCGGCTGATCGGGATCGTGCTCTTGTTAGTCAAGCAAAGATGGGGGATCCTGTTGCTGAAGAAATGGTTAAAGAGATTCCTGAAGAGGTACGGGAGCATCTTGAAAATGGAAAATTGATTCCTTTAGGCACGGATCCTGATGAGGGATCTTTTTGCTTTTATTTAGCGGGGAGACGTGGGGCTGGTGAAGACTTAGGGCAAAGTATTTTAGATAGGTGTCATTTACCCGGAACTTTGGTTTTAACAAAAAGGGGAGAAATCATTGATCAAATACCTATTGAGGATCTTGATCCAGATACTGATCAAGTCCTTTCTAGTAATGGTATATGGAGAGATTTTGAAGTAGGAGCACGTTTAATTTCAGAATCAATCTCTCTTTTACATGTCTCTAAAATTTACCCCCCCATTGGTTGTACTAAAGATCACAAGTATCCTGTGCTTAGAGATAATCAGGTCATCGAACTTATTGCAAGTGAGATTAAACCTGGAGATTATCTTCAAGTTGCACAAATTCCTCTCACGGAAACTATTCACACCATTGATTTAGCAGATTTTATGGATGGCATTGAGGGGGAATATAAAGCTCTTAAATCTGGTAATGAGAGTGACCTTCAATTAAAAGTTACTGATAAAACAGAGGACTCTTTTACAGTTGAATATAGAAAGGATCAAACTAATCCCAGAAAAATTAATCGTAATAATAATTTAAATACTATCCTTGAGTGGGCTTCGGAACTTACTGAACCAGTATCAATGAAGTCTGCTGAAATTTGTGAGAAGTTTGGATTACATGCAGCAACTTTTAAAGATATGCGCAAACAGCTTGTTAGTTTTGGTTATGGGATTACTGTAACAAAAAATAAATCTATAATATTCCCCCCTAACCTCGAAAAGTTACAAACTTCTACGAGTGCAAATCACATTAAAAATTTTTCTCGTTTTCTTCATTTAGATGCAGATTTTGGTTATTTTATTGGTTTTTGGTTAGGAGATGGACATATAGCAAAAAAACAAACGGGACTTGAATATGGTTCTTTAAGTTTTACCTATGGACCAGATGAAGTTCCATCTGTTGCATCAATAGAGAAGAAGATTAAACCAATGCTTAATCTTCTTCGAATACCTTGGGCTGAGAGTCCAATAGATGCTGGGATTCATTTAAGTGGGCTTCATGATGCTTTAGTTCGTTGGATGGCTCAAAATTTTGGGCATACTTGTGATGATAAACATTTACCAGCTTGGATTTTTGATGCCCCCAAGAGTTTTCTTTTTGGGTTACTTCGTGGTTTTGTAGACTCTGATGGGGATGTGGTTTATAGAGATTGGGGTAGTATTAGTGTTAGATTCAGTAATTCTAATGCTAGCCTTATGGATCAAGTGTTCTTAGTTTGTACTTCTCTTGGGATTCCGGTTTCAAAGACTAAACCAACAGAAGAACGTTGGGTTAAACAAGCTACTGGAGAAATGTCTTGGGCTAAACCCTCCTATTCGGTTCATTTTACGCACGGTCCTTTTGTTAAAATGTTTTTTGAATCAGGGTTTCTTGCTAAAAGAAAAGATCCTGATGCGTGGAAAGATGGCAGATCAGGTTCACGTCATGTACAGTACCAAGACAAGCTTTACTATCGTGTTGAAGAAGTTGGATCAGCTAAACATACAGGGTCCGTTTATAGCCTTAATGTACATGAAGATCATAGTTTTTATTCTTGTGGGGTAGCCACTAGGAATTGTCTTAGGGTCTTGTATTTTAGGGATAAGCTTCGTCAGGCTCAGACGCAAATTGCGTCAAGAGCGATGACGCCTAAGCGTATTATATGGGCGGATAGAATTTCTGAAATGGATGTTAATGATCTACGTGAGCAAGTAGATTTAGCTTTAGTGGATCCTGATTATTCAATTGTTGCTAACTATGAAGTTCATTGGGAAGAAATGGGGGCACGTGATCGCTTATTAGATTTGTCCAATGAATATGAAATTACGGATAAACAACTTCATGCTGGATTAGGTGTAACGGAAAGTTTGCTTTCTGGTGAAACTTTATATTCAGGCGATAGGCTTAAGTTAGAAGTAATCAACACTCGTTATATGTTTTTGCGGGAAATGATTCAGGATTATGTTGAGAACTATTTATTTAAGCCTGTAGCACGTAGAAAGGGATTTGTTGAAAAGAATGCTTGGGGTGGTGAAGTTGTATTATATCCCAAGCTATCCTTTACTAGATTGCCCCTTCGTGATTCGCAAGATACTTATGATGCTTTGTTTAATCTTTATCAGAAGGGATCAATCCCTATTTCTGTTATATTGGAATTGTTCAATCTCGATCCGGATGACATTAAGATTAAGTTGGAAGAAGATTTGTTTACGGTAAACGATGCCGTGTGTAATGAAGTCTTGAGAAGTATCTATGGTTCTGCGGCTCAACCAATTGTAGACGGAACAAATGTGGTTGATAGAATTATTGAAGCTCTCAAGCTAAAAAAGGTTGCTCCAAAAGAAGAGCCTTCAGAGGGCAGATTCTAAAGGAGTTTATATGATCCCGCCACATCATCAGCTTTTTCTTGAAGTTGTTGATTTAGAAATGTATACAGAGTTAGAACCGAGTCTTTCCTTATCAGGAGAAATAACTTCTTATACCAATATAGATGGGAGCGAAACGGCGTTTCTTATTTTAAGGGGACCTGATGGAACTGGATTCCGTGTGGGAATCCCATACAAACGAATAGATGAAATTATGGCCTTTATGTACCCTGAAGATTATCACCCAACGAAAAATGCAACATCAGAAGCTTCTGATTTGTTAGCATAAGGGAGTTTACTCTAAACTTATTTTTTGATATAAATGCCCTTATGAGATGTATCGTTTCTCCACAAAGACGAATCTCGAACTAGAAAACGAAGAAGCTGAGCGTTTAGTTCGAGAAAGTCCTAAAGTTAAGCCCCCCCGTTATGATAGGCGTAGGGAAGAGGTAGAGTCCGAACGGGATCCGGATGTAGAAGGGGATCCTGATTTAAAGGGTGACCCCGATCTTTCCTTGAATTACAAAACTATTGGGGGGTCTGAAAGAGTCCTTGGTCGTTGGATAAAGGCTAAGGCTGAATCTAAAAGTAAAAAGGTAAAAGTTCGTAAAAAGGATACTGACTGGGTTGGGGAAGTCAGCAAAGAAACTGTTAAAAAGTCTCCTTCTAAATATGAGGTAGTAAAGGAGAAAGAGGAACCTTCTGAAAAAGAACCTGCTAAAGAAGAAAAGCCAGTAGAGAGTAAACCTTCAAAAGATGAAGGTGAAAGAGCCTCCGATGCCGAGGCAAGTCAAACTCTTAGGGATATGGCTAAAGAGGATCCCGAGTTTGCTTCTATTTTAAAAGATTTTACAAACCCCAAATCAGATATGTTTCAGTGGGCAAAAGCTTCCCCTGAAACCTCCATACCGGAACAATTCATGCATGGTAGAGCCCTTCCTAAAGGGGTCAAAACCATGGGGGATTTACAACGAGTTCTTTTATATAAAGCTCCAGCTAAAAAAGCACCTAAAGCTCCAGGGACTAAAGGAGAACCTGTAGAGGGTCAGCCTAAAGGACCTAAGTCTAAGGCACCTACAAAGAAGGCACCTAAGGCACCTGAAAAAGCTCCCGGTTCCCCCGATCGGCCTTATAGCAGAGATGAGTTACTAGCGGCTCATAATCAATTAATTCATACTTTCCCCGCTAAAATCGCCGCTAAATTAATGATGACTTATCCGCCAATTCATCCGGATGAGATCACAACCATAATTAGTGAATATAATAAAGCCAAACATATCTCTACGGAGTTAAAAGACGTACCAAAGCTCAGGGATTCAATCTCCGCTGTATATGCAACGGATCCAAATCAAGTTCCGCCCCCTAAAGCGGACAAAAACGGGAAGCCTTTTGAGGATTTACCGGAAGAGGAAAAAGCTAGGGTTCATAGACAATATCAAATTGAAACTTTGGCCATGAGTATAGCGGCTCGTGAGGCTGTTGCAAAAAGTTTTGAAAAAGAAGCCAGTATCCCTGAAGATCTATCCGATAATTTAGCTGATTTTGTTTTGTCAGGGCATAAAGAAGATCCTGAAAACCGCATGAAAAGAGCTTCCGAAAAAGCTGAAGAGCTTTTTTATGAAGGGATTAAGGCCGCTCCTAAAAAGCCTTTTTCAGATGAAACCATAGAAAAAGTCTTAGGCGCGGTTGGGAAAGATCCAGCGGCTCAAAAAATAATCACGGGGTATTTTCAAGCTCAAGATTATCAAAATGCTCGTGAGAGGTTCTTAAATCCTAAATCAAGAGAAGCCATTTCCGAATATCAATCTCCGGATAAGATAGCCGCTCGTTTGAGCAAAGCCGTAGAATTCCTAAGAAAACAAACAAACAGGTATCCTGAAGATGTAGTTGTTCAAGATACGGCTATGACTTTCCGTAATCGAGTAATGCAACACTTGGGAAGTTTGGCTCCGGAAAAACAATCACAAATACAAGAAAATTTGGATGAAGACGATAATCATTATTACGATGAACAAATAGCTAAACACAAGAAGAAACTAGCTAAATTCAAAAGGAAATATCGAAAAGAAATACATACGGCGGTAGCGGGATTTAGGAAAGAATGTTTCAAAAAAGAACTACCTGAAGAAGAACCCCCTAAAGAAGAACCTAAAAAACGATTAAAGAAAAAAGAAGTTATTAATGCCCTGGAGCAATTAAAGTCTCAAGGCATTATTGAACCCCCGGAACCATTAAAGCCTCCTAGGTATGACTCACAACGGAAGAAACCAAAGGAGTTGAAAGAGTCAGCTAAAAGTCTTTGGAGGTTCTTCAAAAGACGTACCGCCAGTGAATCTTTTAGGGGATTAGTTAGGGAGAGAATGGCTTCCCAAGGTTTTTTTATTTATCCCGAATCTTATTATATGACAAATAAGAATGCTGTCTATTTGGGAATCGAGCCCAAGAAGGTAACTCCTTATGTAGGTTGGTCTCAACCTCAAGCCAGGGATTTGACTGATAAGGACTTTTCTAGAGTACTGATAGCGGCTCGAAAGTGGCTTGAAACTCCCGTATTATCTACCTCTATTGAGGGGGTAGTTAGAGACACTCAACTAAGGGCTGCCTTAGATCTTGCGCTTCGTACTGAGAACTACGATCACGCAATGCATCCGACTTTGTATAATGATTTATTGTCTCGTCTGGCTGGAGAGCCTCGTGATGAGACTTTAGTGACGGTTAGAAATGCTCAAATCAAAGGGAGAAGCACAATGTCAGATAAAGTTGAATTAAACATTAATCAGGTTGATCAAATTCTTGCTCGTCTAGACCGCATGGCGGCTACGGTACAAGAAAATCATGAGAAATGGGGTCTGAAGTTTGCAGCGGCCAAGGATCTTGTTAATGAAATTGACAAGACGGCTGATGAGTTGGAGATGGCTGCTTACGGTGAGAAGTCTTTTACCGTTCGTCAGGCTCAGATTTTTGGCAAGACGGCAGAAGTAATCCAGAAGGATGCTGATGAGAGTTATATGGAGACTTTCAAGAATACTATGGCTCCCATTCAGACTGAGGCCGATGAGAAATACATGTCTGCTTACGGCGATGATCAATCGTCAGCCGTAAATCATGGCAAGTCTTCAACTGGTCGGCCCTTAGCTCCATAAATTCTTTTCGTTTCTTATAAGCCTTTTCGATTAAAGGCGGATTTTTTTCGGAACGAAAGGATTTTGATCTTAATGATCGATTTTTGGAAGTTATCAGCAGGCTTCTCCCAAGGAGACATTGTTCAGCGTTATGCCCCCGGACAAGGGGGGTACTCCATGTCACCCTTTGTGGGTCGCGTAACTGCGGTCCACAAAGGGTTGGGAGTGGTTGATGTGCAATGGCCTTACGCTAACGAACGCATGTCTCCAGATGAAATCATAAAGGTTGATCCTAAGATTTCAGTTTGGCTCCCCCCTGAGTTTGATCAATCGTACCCTAGCTATGATATTACTAAAGCGCGTTCACAAAAAGCGTCTACAAATAAGCTTTGGCTGGGAACTGCTTTACCCGCTGGTTTTTATAAAGAGTTAGCTAAAGCTTGGGCACAGGGAAATAATGAAGTTGGCGCTTACGATGCCGTTTGGCATCGTTTCGCCTCTTCAGGTGTTTCAGATGATAACTTACGTTCTGAAGTTGAGAAGTTTTATCGAGTTGCTGATGGTTTATCTAATTTACGAATTCAACAATATGTAAAAAAAACTGCAACTTATTGGATCGCTCAAAATCGTCAATATCGTGTTACATCTGAAGAGTTAAATAATCGCAGACCGGTTTGTCCTAAGTGTGGCACTCGGATGCGTAAGACAACCTACAAGATGGATAAAGGGGCGCGGCATAGATTATTTGCTTGCCCTAAGGATCTTTTCTTGATTAAGACTAACCATATACTTGGTCCAGGTGGGGAGCCAGTGGAGTGGTAATGCCTACTTATAGTTACGATTGTAGAAAGATTGCCACTGTTCATAACGCATTTAATGCGGGGTCAGATTTAAATAAAGCAATCGAACATGCTATTGCAAATGCTAAGCGTGATGAAAAATCACGATTTATTCATAGCTATAGTAATCGATTATGGATTGAAAAGACTTCTATCCGTGACTCTTTTGAAATCAAGCCAGAAGATACACTTGCTTCTGTCCGAGCCCGTATGAAAAAAGAGTCTTGGTTGAAGTAATTTTATGGCATTTCTTAAATACGCTAAAGCAACTGTTCAAAAGCCAAATATTCCATTTGCGGAATGGGATGCTTTGCGTCGTAAAGCTTTACTCCCTGATTTAGATTTTCAAAAGCGTACGGCTCAAGTTATTCTTCAAGAATACGATCCATCCAAGTATATGCTGAGCCACGCAACTATTGTGGCTTCCGTGGATGTTGAAAATGCCCCCGCTCCTTTAGGCAAACATTTCATAGATGGATTTGAGATTGATCGGAAATATCCTGATTATTATATCACGCCTAAAACATCTCATCTAATCAACAATAATTTCGACGGGTTCGAGCGTAAGCTATTATTAGCAACTTTCAAAACTTTTATTGGTGCTCAGTCATTCATAGAGCACGTACAAATACCTGAGTTATCAAAAGGCCGAATTATAGATGCAGCGGCTCGTGATGTTGGGGATTCTATTTACGTTGATATTTTAATTGCTAACGAACTCAAACATGCCCCATTAATTCGAGCAATTAAAAATGGGCAGCTTGGCACTTTGAGCATGGGATGTTTTGTCCCAAGCAGTCAAGTCACCATGGCTGATGGATCTCGATTGCCTATTGAAAGAGTTATTGTTGGGGATTCCGTTCTTACTCATAAAGGACGTGTACAAGAAGTTACTAATACACAAATCAGAATAGGCCATTTTGGCGCAAAAAGAATAAGTGTAGAAGGAATCTCCTCTGTAATTACAGTCACAAATAATCATCCTTTCTTTGTATTACGTGAGAAACTTTTGGAAATCAGAGCTGATAAATTAGTTGAAGGGGATTTAATTTATTTCCCTGAAGTTGATAACTATGCCCCTATTATTTCCATTCAAAATGTTGTTTATGAAGGCCCTGTTCATAACATGGAAGTTGAAGAGGATCATTCTTATACAATAGAAGGAGTTGCGGTTCACAACTGTTCTACTAGTTTCACTATTTGTTCTAAATGCGGAAACGTAGCCCTTGATGAGAGCCAACTTTGCAACTGTGTAAAGTACTTCAAAGGAAATGAATTCACAGATGAGAGTGGAACTAAGAGGCGCTGTGGTGAACTTTGTGGTAACTATCGTGACCCCTCGTCGGTTAAGTTCCTAGAAGCCTCTTGGGTTGCAAATCCAGCGTTTAAAGGCGCTGTCCTTCGTAACATTCTCACAGCGGAAGAAATTAAAACTGTAGAAGATAAAATGCACATGGCATTTACTCTTCCGCTTCCAATACCAATTCCGAATTCCATGTCTAAAGCGGCTTATTGTAAGTTTGCTGAAGACGGTGAAGATTTTTGTAAATCAGCACAAAATGATTTTCCACCGGATGAAAATAAGCCCCCGTCTGATCAAGATTCTAAAAAGAATGATCCTATTCAAAAAGTTATTTCGGAATTAACGGATGCTTTACGGGATCAAGTTATAAAGAAGGTTAGAGATGAAATTGGGCAAATTGAAGTAGACGCCGTGCGTTCGTCCGATCCAAATAAACAAAATGAGAGTTTAATTAAATCGGCGATGCAACGCCCTGAATGGCG
>Ga0209777_10002458_pt1 | contig 24343 bp, 18 predicted proteins | sample FrelakmetHBP12HB_FD_187147 | JGI IMG/M metagenome (GOLD analysis project Ga0209777, IMG submission 187147) | Freshwater lake sediment microbial communities from the University of Notre Dame, USA, for methane emissions studies -HBP12 HB (SPAdes)... | ecosystem: Environmental > Aquatic >... | reverse complement strand
CGCATTTAAAATCTATAAAAATCATTAGTAACTAATCAGTGATTAAAAAAATAAGGGTTATTAACAAGATTTGGCTGTAATGAACAGGTTGATTTTTGAAAATAATTTGACTTTTAGAAATCCTACACATACTAACATTTATTATTTTAAAAGTTGATAAACAAGCGGTTGCGTTCTTTGAAATAATGGGATGACAGTGTATGTTTGTACAAAATCTGATTGTGCAAACTCCCGAGCAACTCATCATCGAAGGCCAAAAGCAAATCATCGCATTGCTGATGGAAGAAAACAGGCTGTTGAGGCTTCGATTGGAAGTTGTTGAGCAGCAGTTGGCCAAACTTCTTACCCGAAAAGACAGTCGTAACAGTTCGATTCCTCCATCCAAAGATGAAAATCGCCCCAACCGCACAAACAGTTTGCGTGAGAAATCGGGTAAAAAGGTTGGAGGCCAGCCAGGGCATGAAGGCAAAACTCTTGAGATGACAGCTAATCCAGATGAAATCATCGATCACCGTTCTTGTTTTTGTCCACGCTGTGGTACGGATGTGAGTGAACGGCCCGTTGAAGTAGCGGAAAGTCGGCAGGTAATTGATATTCCAGTGATCAGGCAGATTGTGACAGAGCACCGGGTTTATCGTCACCAGTGTACCTGTGGGCATGTTTTTGAAAGCGATTTTCCTGACGGAGTTGATTGGCCGGTAAGCTACGGGAAAAATATTGAAAGCCTTATTGGTTATCTCAATGTTCGCCAGTATCTGCCGTTTAAACGTCTTCAGGAAATGATGCGTGATGTATTTGGTGTATCGATCAGCGAAGGAGGCTTGCATTATTTGCTTAACCGGCTTTCTTGCAAAGGGGTTGCTGCTTATGAGATGATCCGCCAGACGGTGTTGAACAGTTCGGTCATTGGAACCGATGAGACGGGTATGAAGATCAATGGGAAGAAATATTGGTTTTGGACCTGGCAGAGTAAACTGGCCACATTCATTGCGGCTTCGTCTAACAGAGGGGCTGACACCATTAAAGATCAGGTCAACGGAATATCTGAAAAAGCTGTTTTGGTCCATGATTGCTGGAGAGCTCATTTTAAAACTCCGGTTGGAAGACATCAGATTTGCACGGTGCATTTGATCAGGGAACTCAAATATCTGGAAGAACTTTACAAAGTTGCCTGGCCGGTGAGGTTCCGAATTATGTTGATTGAAGCGGAAGTGCTGAAAAAACGATTTTCTCCGGTCGATTATCTCTACCCTGACCATGGCCGAAGTCTTTTGGAAAAAGAGCTGGATGAGCTGCTTAATGAGGACATCAGCCCTCAGCACAAAGAGCTGATAGTTTTTCAAAAGCGTATGGTTAGATACAAAAATCATTTGTTTACGTTTCTTTATGATCCCGCCGTCCCATCCCATAATAATGACTCAGAAAAGGCAATCAGAAATGTCAAAGTGAAACAAAAAGTCTCCGGCCAGTTCAAGACTATGTTTGCTGCCTAAAACTTTGCCATCCTGAGATCCATTATCGAAACAGCCATCAAAAACAAACAAGATGTGCTGCAAGCCCTCAATGTAATCGCGCATTATAAATAGAACTGATTAGTTACAACATCGGATATGATCACAACTTTGTAATTAATAAATTACCCGGAGAGACTGCATCGATAGCTACACTTTTTCATCCGGGAAGTGGCAGACGAATGGAGATTTATGGAAATCAGCCCGGGTTACAATTTTATTCAGGTAATTTTCTTAATGGCACATTGATTGGAAAAAATAATTTTAAATATCAAAAGCATGCCGGGCTGTGCCTTGAGACCCAACATTTCCCTGATTCACCAAATTATCCTGATTTTCCATCTACAATTCTACATCCAGGTGACGTATATAATTTCAAAACAACTTATTCCTTTTTCGATAAAAATTAGTTTTTAAAGTATTTAAATAATGAATATATTAGTTACTGGTGCTGCTGGATTTATTGGATCTCATTTATGTGATAGGTTGGTCGATAATAACCATTTCGTGGTTGGATTAGATAATTTTGATGATTTTTATTCCCCTTCGATAAAGGAAAATAATATTCTTAAAATTATCGGACAAAAGAATTTTGTATTAATTCGTGATGATATTCGAAATGAAAATACTTTAAAGGCTATTTTCAAAGATTATAACATAGAATGTGTTTTTCATTTGGCTGCTAGGGCAGGTGTAAGGCCGTCCATATTAAATCCGGCGATGTATGCCGAGACAAATATAAATGGAACCATTTCAATCCTTGAAGCAATGAAAGCGGCCAATATTCATAATATGGTATTTGCTTCCTCTTCATCTGTATATGGCAATCAGAGTAAAGCACCATTTTCGGAGAGTGATCCTGCGCTTGAACCAATCTCACCATACGCTGCAACCAAAAGGGCAGGCGAACTGATTTGCTATACTTATCATCATCTTTATCAATTTAATATTACATGCCTAAGGTTTTTTACAGTCTATGGCCCCCGGCAACGACCTGAAATGGCCATTCATCAATTTGCACGGAATATCCTCAATCATAAGCCAATTTCGCTATTTGGCGATGGTACAACCTCACGGGATTACACTTATATTGATGATATTATAGCAGGAGTCGTTGGTGCATTTAACAACTTATATGGGTATAACATCATTAATCTTGGAAACTCCTCCCCAACGACGCTACTTGAGTTAATCGGATTACTGGAACACTCCCTTTCAGTTAAAGCCATAATAGAATATTTTCCTATACCTCCTGGGGATGTCAATACCACTTTCGCAGACATTGCAAAAGCAACCAGAAATTTCAATTATCGGCCAAAAGTTGGACTTCAGGATGGCATAGAAACATTTTGTAGATGGTTCCATGGTGTTGAATACCAATAGAATTAGTAAAAATATGAATTCAGACCCAATAATATTAGCAGAGAGTTTATTTAAAATGGAAAGAGACTACAGGCTCTTCCATTTAAAAACAGTGGATAATATACCATTATGGGATATTATAAGGCACTATTGTTGGGAGAACGTTTGCAAAATTGGGACTGAGCCCATACCGAAAACCAGACCGAGTAATTTAATTTACCTATTAATATTTTTTAGATCATTGTATACTATTCCAAAATTGTTATTTTATAAATCACCTGTTTTTTTTATAGGTGCATCTAAATTTTCTAATAGTGACGGAGCATTTATTGATATGTCTTTTGAAATGGTAAAATCTTCATTGAAAGAAAAATATTTATTTATTGAACTAATTTGTGGACAAAAAAAATATTTAAAAAGCAGACGTGTATTTAGTTTATTAGAATTACTAAAATTTGTTAATAAATATTTGTTATTTAATAAATTTGTAAAATATAATGTTGCTGAAAATGATGAAGCAAATATCCTAAATGCTATAAACGAAACATTTGGCCCAAATGTTTTTTCAAGGGAAGATATTACCAATTCTCTGATTGAGTTTAGAATTGAATATTTTTATTGGAATATTTTAATGCAATGGAAAAAATGTCATACAGTTTATTTTATAAGGCATGGATATCAAAAAGGGTTAATTTACGCATCAAAGATGAATAAAGTTAGGACCATTGAATTTCAGCATGGAGACATAGCGGAAACCACATTAATCTACAATTATAACGAACTTGAGTCAAAAACTCGCGAAATGATCATATCGCCTGATCTCTTACTTTCTTATTCAGATATTTGGACTAATAATAGATGTATCCCAAGCAAATGCATTGAAATAGGAAGTCCTGAAATCCCAATAGAAACGCAAAACGCAGTTGATACAAATATTTTAGTAATTATTTCATCGGATTATCAGGGTAAAAACTTGGAGGAGCTTACTATTAAACTTGCCCAAACAACTGGTGATTTTAAGATATATTATAAACTACATCCAAATCAATTTTATGATATTGAACGGCATAAAAAATTATTTAAACCTTTTTTTAATATACAAGTGATATCAAATGAATTAAATATTTCCGATTTACTTAAAATATCAAATGAATTTGTCGCAATATATTCAACAGCAATTTATAAAATTGTTCAAGCAGGAAAATTATTGTACCAGTATAAACGTCAAGATTATACTTCATTTAACAGTTACAATTACTTGCCGGGAGTTTTTCTGTTTGATGATGTAGAAGATTTCTTATCAATCCGTCATATAGCAAAATTGACGGCAGGAAAATATTCATCTCCAAGATTTTTTAAACCGTTTAACAAGAAGAATTTCTTAAAAGCGATAGAAATATCATTCTCAAATGATAATTAAACAATTCGATACTAATAAGCTACAAAAAATATCTTTGTGGGCATTTATTTTTTTTTCATTTATCACACCAGATGTATATTCATGGATTCGCTTCATATTTTTCACTCTTTTTTTTTTAATAGGTGTAGTTAAATTTCAAAATAGTAAAACGCATTCATTTTATTGGATATTTATATCTTTTATATTATTAATCAATTTGTTACAATTATTTAGAGGCTATTTAATTTATGGAGATGTAAGTTTGATCGAAGCGAGGGTTATTGTGATTTATTATTTTATTTTTGTCATCTTAACCTTATTTATTAATGAATCCTTTATTAACACAATTGAGTCGGCTGTTATTTTCGGATCAATCTTTATAGGGCTATACTTTTGTTATTTTTTTCTAGCTTATTTAAATGTTATACCTCTTTATTTCGGTGATTTCTTAAAGCAGAATTATGATATTAGCGATCACTACGATAGATATAAAGTATATGCGGTACATTTAAATATTCTTGCCTATACTATTCCATTTTGTATATTTAAAGTTTTGTTAGAAAAGAAGAAAAGGACATTTGTAATATTTGTACTTATAATTTCAGGAATCGCAGCACTAATATCTCTCAGGAGAGGAATTATTTTATCTGCTGCTCTAGGGACGATTTTTTCTATGTTTATTATAACTAAATATATAACAAAATTATTACTAAATGGATTAATAATCATTGGAGGTGTCTTGCTTATGTTATCAATCTATTTTTATACTTTAAATTTGGATTCACAAAAATATACTGATGAGATATTAAGTTCTATTGATTTCTCTGAAAACACAGGAAATGTCATTAGAAAAGAACAATATAACTTTTTAACTGACAAAATAAGTGAAAAGCCATTATTTGGTTACGGCCTTGGGGCGAATGATCCGGGACACGTACGAGATAATAACAATCCGGCTCATTTTGAATTAGGATATATAAAAATGATTTATGCCTCAGGGCTCATAATTTTTCTATTAAATCTTAGCTTTACTTTTTGGGGAATTGTAAAATCAAGAGAATTGATTTATAAATCAAAAGAGTATACTAGGATAATAGCCCCTGCGTTAGCTGGAATGATTTCATTACTTCTATATAATATTACTAATCCTATATTCGCCATGTATTCTTATATGTTTTGCTATTTTTATTTATTTTATCTAATTAATATTTATTATAAGTCTAACAATATGTTAATTATAAAAATCTAATGAATTTAGAAAATAAACTAATTCCTATAATTATATTGAATTATAATGGGGAAAAGGACACTATAGAATGTTTACAATCGATTATATTAAGCAAACGACACGGTTTTTACACAATTTTAATTGATAATGGTTCAACTCAAAACTCGGTTACATTTTTGAAGATCGAATGTAATAAATTATTTAAGGATATTATTAGTTTAAAAAATGAAGATCTCTCTAGTGTTAATAATTTGTCATCGTCGAATTTTACTAAAGTACTTACAGAGGAAACTCTTGTTTTTATTGAGTGCGAGAAAAATCAAGGATTTTCCAAAGGAAATAATATTGGTATTACATTTGCTGAACTTAATGGTGCAGATTGGGTATTGTTACTCAATAATGACACAATAATTGTAAATAATACACTTGTAGAATTGAAGCAATTTATTAGCAATCATTCAGCAATAATTGCTGTTTCCCCACAAATACGATACTATGACCAAAAAGAAAAAATGTGGTTTGGTGGAGGAAAATTAACCTATTTTGGGAGCCGAAAATATAGATTCACGAAAACAAAATTAGCAAGTGTGACATTACAGGGTTTTTCCTTGACTACCATTATCACGGGCTGTGCACTACTATTTAATTATAAAAAAACCGGAATTTTATCAGAAGACTTTTTTTTCGGGGAAGAAGATTATGAGTTTTCATTAAGATTAGCAAAAATGCAATTAAGGATGGCTTGCGTGTATGATTCTGTTGTATACCACAAAGTAGGAAGTACACGAAAGGAAAGTCATAATTATCTGGCTTCTCTCTATGTTTATTATATTAATCGTTTAATTAATACACGTAATTATTATTCTGAAATTAGATGGAATATTACAAAGATATTAGCATTTATTTACTTACCTATACTTTTATATCGAAATGCATTTAACCCAATTTTATCGATTGGCCTTATTAAAAAAATTAATTCTTATATAGCTAACAATAGTTTAGTAACACAGGACGAATTTCTAAAGTCAATTACATTAAAATATTTTGAGTATAAAAAAATTAGTATACCAATGCTGAATAAGATTGCAAAAAAATTAACAATGACCTGTGCAAAATTAAATTGGTTTTGAGTTCCTTGTTGCCGGGTTTGGATATTTCTTTGCAAGTGATGACAGAATTTTTGTCACCGGAGGAAGAAAGTAAGTTGAAAATACTCCATCGTGCTTCCTCAAACCGGAAGCAAGGTGATAAGATCAAAGCAATTTTATTGCTTGACCAGGGATACGAATACGGTGAGATTGCCAAGATCCTTTTGATAGAACAATCTACTGTATGGCGATAGTTGTTGAATCATTCATCACCTGAGGTATCACTGGGCTGCACAATGACCTGTATAATATGAATATAAATTTTGAAAAAGGAAAATCCAAGAATAGAAATAGAATATTATTTTATTCAAGTTTAAAGGATAAAAAGGATTTTTATACCCAGGGTTTTTATTTAACAGATATTAGGATTCTTGAAAATTTGGGTTTTAAAGTAAAACTTTCAAACCATTGGTACGATTTCTTATTAAATAGCAAATATGATATATGTTTCATTTACTTTTATAGATATGGTTTAATACCTGGTTTTATTGGACGGGTTTTCGGAAAAATGGTACTTTTCACTGGTGGGATTGATAATTTGGAGCCAGAGTATGCTAGTAGGTGGGAATTATTAGTACAACGTATTCTTTTTATTCTATGCGATTTTTGTTCGAATGTTAACATAATTGTGTCCACATCAGATAAAAATAATATTCAACTTTTCAAAGACATAAGATTTGCAGATAAATATCCATTATCATTTCATGTAATTGACTATGAAAAATACGAATATTTGAATGATATAAAAAAGGAGAAAATATTTGTTACTATTGCTTGGATGATAACTGAAGCAAATACATTAAGGAAAGGGATAGATAAAGCAGTGCGTGTGTTTGAAAAAGTTTATAGAAAAGATGCAGGTTATAAGATGGTTATTATTGGGGTCACTGGTGATGGTACAGAGATAATTAAAAATTTGATTACCGAATATCAATTAGAAAATCAGATTGTTTTCACAGGACGGATACCAGAAAATGAGAAGATAAGCATATTAAAAAGAAGTAAAATATATATTCAATTATCTAGTTACGAAGGTTTTGGTATAGGAGCTGTTGAAGCTTTAGCAGCTGGATGTATTGTGATACACTCAGGAAAAGGTGGTTTAAAAGACGGAATAGCGGATAATGGAATTGAGGTTATAGATGTTAATGACTATGATGAAATTTGTAATAAAATTTTATCACTTGATGAAAATTCATGTAATGAGCTTATAGCAAAAGGGATACAACATGTCAAAACTAATTTTAAATATGAGAAACGATTAAAAGATTTTTCTAATATTTTTAATAATTTTAAAGAATCGAATTAAGAAGGAAAACAATGCTATGTGCGGTATAACCGGGATAATCTCCATAGAGGCAGTAAAATATATCAAGAAAATGACCATGGCTATTGCACATCGAGGTCCTGATGATGAAGGATTTTTTATTGACTCGAATATCGCAATTGGGCATCGCCGACTATCTATTTTGGATTTATCTGAAAATGGACATCAACCTATGATTAGTTATGATGGAAGATATATTATTAGTTTTAATGGCGAGATTTACAATCATAATATTTTACGGTGCGAATTAATAGAAAAGTATATATTTAAATCTACTTCAGATACAGAAACGTTATTATATGGTTTTATTGAGTATGGTGTTGATTTATTCAATAAGCTAAATGGCATATTCGCATTGGCAATATATGATAAAGAAACAAAGGAATTGATATTGGCTAGAGATCAGTTTGGTGTAAAACCACTATATTACTACAAGGATAAAGACAACTTTCTCTTCAGTTCAGAAATTAAATCTCTTATAGAATTTCCAGGCTTCAATAAAGATTTGAATTGGGATGCCTTAGCAAATTATTTATATTTTTTATGGTCACCAGGAGAAAGTACACCTTTTGAAAAATGTAAAAAACTTTTACCTGGTCATTTTATGAAAATAAACATTCAAGATATAGATTCCTATAGCATTACCAAATACTATGAAATTCCATTTAAAGGAGTTTATGCAAAAAAATCAGAAGAAGAATTGATCAATGAATTGGATGAGAAGCTCAATAAAGCCGTGAAAAGACAGTTGCAGTCTGATGTGCCTGTAGGCTTTTTCTTGTCAGGGGGATTAGATTCCAGTTTGATTGTTGCAATAGCGCGAAAATTAAATCCTGAATCAAGATTGAAATGTTATACAATTGATACAAAAACAAACAGTTCACGCGAGGGGTTTGTTAAGGATATTACATATGCAAAAAAAGTAGCAGCACTCTTACATGTCGATTTAGAAATCGTCAAAGCAGATATTGACATTCTAAAGGATTTTGATGAGATGATCTTTCATTTGGACGAGCCACAGGCTGATCCAGCGCCATTAAATGTTTCTAAAATTTGCAATAAAGCCAGGGAACAAGGATATTATGTTTTGCTTGGGGGTACTGCCGGAGATGATTTATTTTCAGGTTACAGACGTCATAAATTTTTATATTTTAAAGAAAAATTAAAAAGTTTACCGTATTTTATTAAACAAGGGATTCAACAATATTTGAGTAGAATAAAATCTGATTTTGCAGGAATTAGAAGAATAAAAAAACTTTTTTCGGTATATTCATTTTCAGATCCAATTATGCAAAATGCAACTCTTTATTCCTGGTTATCTGAAACTGAGGTTAGAAAGTTAATAAATGGCGGACTGAATCATTTTAATCCTAATACATTTTTAATAGACTCACTAAAGAATATTAGTAAAGAAACATCGCAATTAAATCAAATGCTATTTTGGGAAATGAAATACTTTTTACCTGATCACAACTTAAATTATACAGATAAAATGAGTATGATGCATGGAGTTGAAGTCAGAGTTCCATACTTAGACCAAGAATTAGTGGAATTTAGTACTACTATTCCGCCTAGATTAAAGTTGAAAGGACTAACAACAAAATATCTATTAAGAAAAGTAGCGGAAAGATATTTACCCAAACATATCATATATCGATCAAAATCCGGATTTGGAGCCCCGGTTAGAGATTGGATCATTAATGATTTGCAAGTAAATATTCAATCAGAATTAAATGAAGCAGAATTAAAAAGGAGAGGAATATTTGAGTATGAGGCGGTGAGCAGGTTAATTCGGAAAAATAAGCAAGGACAGATAGATGCTTCATACTCAATCTGGGCATTACTCGCAATCCAATCATGGTTAAGGCAGTTTGTTGATAATAACGAATCCTAAATGAAACAAATTCTCCAATCTTTCAAAACCGGTCAAACTGAATTAGTTGAAATTCCTGCACCTGGTGTTACAAGAGGTTCACTCTTGATAAAAACCACTTACTCCCTGGTCTCCTCCGGAACAGAGCGAATGTTGGTTGAATTTGGTAAATCCAGTTTGATTTCCAAAGCACGCCAGCAACCCGATAAGGTTAAACAGGTTCTGGATAAAATTAAAAGCGAAGGATTATTGCCTACGCTGGAAGCGATTTTTAGTAAACTCGAACAGCCTTTACCTCTGGGTTATTGCAATGCAGGGGTTGTGATGGAAGTTGGTGAAGGAGTGACCGGTTTTGTTGTGGGAGACTGTGTCGCTTCCAATGGTCCTCATGCCGAATATATTTGTGTTCCCCAAAACCTGGTGGTTAAAATACCGGATGGTGTCAGCTCCAAAGAAGCCACCTTTACGGTAATAGGGGCCATTGGATTGCAGGGAATCAGGCTTTGCAATCCCACCTTCGGCGAATCTATTGTTGTTACAGGCCTTGGGCTGATCGGTTTGCTTATTGCCCAAATGCTGCTTGCAAATGGATGTAAAGTGATAGGGATCGATATTGATCAGGATAAATGTAACCTGGCAGAAAAATGGGGTGTTCGGACTATAAACCCAACCACGGGCACCGATCCTGTAAAAGCAGTTGTTGATATAACCGGCGGAATCGGCGTTGATGGAGTGATTATCACAGCCTCAGCGAAAAATAATGAAATTATCTCACAGGCTGCCAGAATGAGTCGTAAACGCGGAAGAATAATACTTGTAGGTGTTATCGGACTCGATATTTCGAGAGCCGATTTCTATGAAAAGGAGCTTACTTTCCAGGTTTCCTGTTCCTATGGGCCGGGGAGGTACGACGAAAATTATGAACAAAAGGGAATTGATTATCCGTTACCCTATGTTCGTTGGACTGAACGCCGGAACTTCGAAGCGGTTCTGGAAGCCATCCGAAACGGGAGTCTCAAAGTCACGGAACTGATCACCGAGATCGTTGAACTTGCTGATTTTCAAAAAATCTATGGAAATATTGGTAAATCAAAAGCAATCGCTTCTATTTTAAAATATCCGGAAACAGATATTTCAAATGCAACTGAGAGTTTTAATAATCGCACAATTAATCTGACAAAACACTCTTTTATAGGATCAAAAGCTATTGTCGGGATTATCGGCGCCGGAAACTTCACTAAAATGACTATGCTGCCAGCCTTAAAGGGTTCCGGAGCGGGTTTTAAAATTATTAGCTCCCTTGATGGAGTGGAAAGTACAACCCTGGCAAAAAAATATGGTTTCGCCTCCAGTACCACAGATTATAAGGTCATTTTAAACGATTCTGAAATAGACACGGTCTTTATCACGACCCGCCACAACAGCCACGCCCAACTCGTCATCGAATCCCTCCAGGCCGGTAAACACACCTTTGTTGAAAAACCATTGGCATTAAATAATTCAGAACTGGAATCAATAATTGAAACTTATAATAATGTCACGCGTCACGCGTCACGCGTCACGCTTACTGTCGGTTTCAACCGCCGTTTCTCCCCACATATCCAGGGCATCAAGAAAGCCATTGGTGACAATCTGGGTGCAATTAACATCAACGCAACAATGAATGCTGGTTATATTCCTCCCAACCTATGGGTTCATGATTTGCAAACAGGTGGAGGCCGGATAATCGGAGAAGCCTGTCATTACCTCGACTTATGTGTGTACCTGACCGGGTCGGAAATCCAATCAGTCTGCATGCATGCCCTGGGCGAAAACCCACAGGATAACACCGACAATGCCAGTATGCTTCTTCACTTTAAAAATGGGAGCAATGCTGTAGTTAATTACTTTGCCAACGGAGCTAAATCATACAGCAAAGAACGGATAGAGGTATATTCGCTCGAACGTGTTTTTGTAACTGATAATTTCCGAACCACAAAAGGATTTGGAGCCAAGGGGTTTAAAGATATTAAGACAAGGATTGACAAAGGCCATAAGACCCAGTTCCACGATTATATCCGGCGTATCAAGGAAGGCGGTGAGCCGTTGATACCCTTTATCGAACTTGTTAATGTGACCAGGGCTTCGTTTGCAGCGATTCAAAGCCTAAAAGAGAAACGATGGGTCGACATTTGACAGTCCTGAAACTTGAAACCTGAAACTGTCTTCTCAGACATGTAACCAGAAAATTCATATTCGATTAACTGACCCATGCATTCCCTTAAGATCATCTCCGTCGTTGGCGCCCGTCCCAACTTTATGAAAATTGCCCCGTTTATCCGTGCGGTTAACAGCCACAACCTGAAACTTGAAACCTGCAACCTTCAACCTGCACCCCAATTCAGGAAAGTTGAACATCTTCTCGTCCATACCGGCCAGCATTATGATGTGAGAATGTCCGGTTCATTTTTCAAAGATTTAGGGATTCCCGACCCCGATATCAATATGGAAGTGGGATCTGGAAGCCATGCTGAACAGGTAGGGTTGACCATGATTGCATTTGAGAAGGTACTAAAGGAACAAAAGCCTGATTGGGTGGTGGTGGTGGGCGATGTCAATGCAACCCTGGCCTGTTCGGTCACCGCCAAAAAGGAAGGTATTAAGGTTTGTCACATCGAAGCGGGCCTTCGTTCAAACGATCTGACCATGCCGGAAGAAATTAACAGGCTGGTTACCGATCGTTTATCAGATCTGTTATTGACTCCCGATGAACTTTCTTCCGAAAACCTCAGGCAAGAAGGAGTTGCAGATGCTAAGATCCGTTTTGTGGGAAATATCATGATCGATACGTTGGAGGCAAATAGGATGAAAGCATCATTGATAGACCTGGGAACGATGACAAAATCAAACTACCTGGGAGGCGCCGACTGCATATCAAAAATCCCAGGAAATGATAACTATATTGCCATGACCCTTCACAGGCCTTCAAATGTCGACAAACCTGAGATACTCGTCCCGTTAGTAAATTTTTTGATGGAGGAGGTTGCAAAAGAGTTTACACTCATATGGCCTGTTCATCCCCGCACAAGAAAACAGCTCGGTTTGTCTGGGTTATGGGACAAGCTAAAAAACAATGAAAATGTCATTTTACTTGAGCCCCTGGGATATCATGAAATGTTGCGGTTAACCATGGGCGCGCGGATTATGCTCACAGACTCTGGCGGACTGCAGGAAGAATGCTGCGTGCTGGGCATCCCCTGCCTTACCATGCGCTGGAATACTGAACGACCCGTTACCTTGCTGGAGCATGGAGGTGCCAGTGTTTTAGTTGGAAATGATATAAACCTGATAAGGAACGCCTGGCATGATACGATTTTGCGAACATCAAAGCCTTCACGACCCCCTTTGTGGGATGGGCATACAGCCGAGAGGTGTTTGCAAGAGATTTTAAAGGTAACAATGTAAGAAAAGAGTCGATTGCGACATGTGAAAATTATCAGGCTATCAACCCTTTGAAAATAACTTTAAATAAAATATTCGGAATTGCATACCAGATGGGCTGGAAATATACAGCCTATCGTGGTTATCATGAAGTTATTAAAAGATCAGGCTTGCTAAAAAAGCAATTTCCAACCACACCCGATTTTAAGGTTTTTATAACACTGGAACAGTGGCGGAAGGATACTCCGCTCTTTTTTTTTAAAGACAGAGAGGATCTTCCGGAAATCTTGAAAGCATTCACCACACCCGAAAAGAATGTGGAAAGGATAATAAACGGTAAAATTCAGTTTTTTTCTTCGCAATGGATTCAGTTAGAATCAACGTATGATTGGGTTACCCATCCCATAACCGGGTACAAATTCCGGACTGACCAACACTGGACTGAACTGGATGAATTTTCGAAAAAAGCCGGTGATATCAAATATATCTGGGAAAAATCAAGATTTTCATGGCTCTATTCCATTATCCGCTTTGATAAACAACAGGGATGTGACCATTCATCCTTCGTTTTTTCCGAAATTGAATCGTGGATCAATGCCAATCCGATTAACCAGGGGCCTAATTATATCTGCAGTCAGGAGATCTCCCTGCGAGTGCTGAACTGGACCTTCGCAATCTATTATTACAGGAATAGCGAATTTCTTACTCCAGCACTCTTTGAAAAGATAATGCACTCCATCTATTGGCAAATTGATCATGTATACAGGAATATAAATTTTTCGCGTATTGCAGTAAGGAATAATCACGCCATTACCGAAACCCTGATGCTGTACCTTTCAGGCCTGCTTTTTCCCTTCTTTCCCAACAACGACACCTGGCAAGCAAAAGGCAAAAAATGTTTTGAGGAGGAGATCGCTTACCAGGTATATACAGATGGCACTCATCTCCAGTTCAGCATGAATTATCACAGGGTAGTTATTCAGTTACTCACCTGGGCAATTGCATTAAGCAGGATTCATAATCAGCATTTATCTGAAATTATTTATGAGAAAGCATACAAATCCCTCAATTTTCTGTTGCAATGCCAGGAACTTTCAAATGGATTTTTGCCCAACTATGGTGCCAACGATGGGGCCCTTTTTTTTCCAATAACATCATGCGACTACCGGGATTTTCGTCCCCAATTGAATGCGCTCCATTTTTTGCTCACAGGGAAGGTGCTCTATGATCATGGTCCATGGAGTGAAGAGGCTGAATGGTATTCCATATCATCCTACGCATTGAAAAAATTTCCTGCTTTATTCCAAAAACAAGGTATCCAACGATTTGATGACGGAGGATATTATTTGTACCGGGAAACGGATTCTCTTACCTTTATTCGTTGCGGAAATCATAAAAACCGCCCGTCGCAAGCCGATAACCTTCATATGGATCTTTGGCACAAGGGTGAAAATCTGTTGATGGATGCTGGTTCTTACCTGTATAACGCCACTAAGGAAGACTGGCGTTACTTTTCAGGAACAACTGGGCACAACACGGTTACCCTATCAGGCGAGGACCAAATGCTCCATGGAGGAAGATTTATCTGGTATAATTGGACCCAGGTTAAATCAATCACCATTTCGCTGGAGGGTTCAAAGTTCATCTTCCAAGGAACGATCAAAGCATTCTCCCATCTCAAAAAGGGGATCCTTCATACTCGATATATCGAAAAGCAATCAGATGAACCAATATGGATGGTCAGAGACTCAATTGAACGCAAACCAGGTGATGTTCTTGTTGCGCAACGCTGGCATACGCTTCTTCCTGAGAAGATAAAGATTTCAGCTGACCAAACACCTGTTTCCTGGAACACCGATGGATGGGTCAGTTCATTTTATGGTACTCGAATACCTGGCTTTCAGGCAGTTATCGAGACACGGGATGAAAAAATCAGTGCAAAGATTGAAATCCTATGAGAATACTGCTTATCCACCAATACTTTTTAGAAGAGAACGATTCAGGGGGATCCAGGTTCAACGAGCTGACCAAACACTGGTCAGAAATGGGTCATCAGATTACCGTGATTTGTGGCATGATGCATTACAGTTCAGCGATGAAGAGACCGGAATACAAAGGGAGGTATTTTGTTGAAAAGCAACATGGTGCGGTTAGGGTGTTAAGATGTCACGTTTCAGAATCGTATAACCTTAATTTTTTAGGGAGGCTTTGGGCCTATTTTTCATTTGTATTAAGTTCACTATTGGGTGGCCTATTTAAAGTCAGCGGGAAATTTGACCTCATTCTTGTCACCTCGCCCCCTTTGTTTGTAGGAATTTCGGCACTCATCATTTCCCGTATTAAAAGAATACCCTACGTGTTTGAAGTTCGCGATCTCTGGCCCGAATCGGCCATCGATACGGGGGTTGTTAAAAATAAAATCATCATTCATCTCTCTTATACACTCGAACGGTTTTTATACCGGCATGCCAGGCTGATCAACGTATTGACACCGGCATTTCGTACCACCTTAATTGAAAAAAAGAATGTTACACCCGGTAAGATAATCTTCATTCCCAATGCGGCGGACTTCACCCTTTCGGATCAGCTTCTGCATCATTTTGATTCCAGTCAGTTCAGAAAGGAATCCGGCAATGATGATCGTTTTGTGATCACCTATGTGGGAGCACATGGAGTGGCCAATCACCTGGTTCAGCTTCTGGATGCTGCAGAATTGTTGCGCGACACCAACGTGCTATTTCAAATGATTGGAGAAGGAATGCTGAAGAAGGAGCTCATCGCTGAGACAAACGAAAGGCAACTTAAAAATATCCGGTTCATCGATCCTGTTCCAAAAGCAGAAGTCTTCAAATACATCCTTGCCTCGGACATGGGGGCGTCGGTACTAAAAAAGGTCGATACCTTTAAAACCATTTATAGCAATAAAACATTTGATTACATGGCATGCTGCATTCCTGTCTTATTGCTAATTGATGGCGTTTCGCGTGAACTGGTTGAACAGGCCGATTGCGGGATCTATGCTGAACCTGAAAACCCGGTTGAAGTTGCAACCAAAATCCGTCAATGTATGGATAATCCTGCAAGGCTGAAAGAACAGGGCAAAAACGGATATCGTTTTGCTAAAGCCCATTTTGACCGGACCGTTCTCGCACAAAAATACATAGATCATCTTCAATCCCTGATCTCTTTCTCATAATCATGATCATAAAAGCAGAAACTTCGCACACAAAAAGAATTGCATTGATCCATATGCAAGAGCTAAAAAGCGGATTCCTGTCATCACTTGGATTATTGTTTTTAGCAGGTCTTTATAATACAATCATCAAGCATGGAATCCTCTTGGTATCCATCGAAGAGCAGCGGATAGATGGTTTCGTTTCCTTCTCCCCAAACACAAAAAAGTTGATGGTTGGTTTTATTCTTTCAAGTCCACTGAATTTTCTGAGATTATCGCTGCAGTTTCTCAGAAATCCGGCATTTATTCGAAAATCGATTGAAACACTTTCCGCCCCTTTTAAATCCTCCCATCGAAGTAATTCTGAACCAGATTTACCATCTGCAGAATTATTATCCATTGCCGTGGATTCAACAATCCAGAAATCCGGGATAGGTTCACAATTACTCATGGCACTGGAAAATGAGATCAGGAAAATGGGTATAAGAGAATATAAAGTCATAGCAGGTTCAACCCTTGTAAGCGCGAACCAATTCTATCTAAAGAATGGTTTTACCCGTGTGCTGCAGATTACTATCCATGGAAATGAGTTGTCGAATGTTTACGTGAAAAAGTTATGACAGATTGTAAACGTATTTTTGACTTGGGTGCATCCATGTTTGGTCTGATTATTTTTAGTCCGGTTTTCTTGATTATATTCCTGCTGATAAAGTTAAAGATGCCGGGAGGCCCTGTACTATTCACCCAGATGCGTATAGGGCAGCACGGAACACTCTTTAAGATATATAAATTCAGGACCATGTTGATTAACCACGACGGGAATACGGTCTCAGTGAAAGGTGAGAGCCGTATTACACATTTGGGAGCTTTTCTAAGAAAATACAAGCTGGATGAATTGCCTGAATTATGGAATGTTCTGATTGGAGACATGAGCTTTGTAGGCCCGCGGCCTGATGTGCCTGGCTATGCCGACCGCCTTGTCGGCAAAGAAAAGGCAATTTTATCACTCAGACCAGGAATCACAGGCCCGGCCACTTTAAAATTTGCAAAAGAAGAAGAACTTCTTGCTTTGCAGAATGATCCTGTAAAATACAACAATGAAGTGCTTTACCCTCAAAAAGTCCTTATCAACTTGAGTTATGCTGAACATCAATCATTTATCTTAGACCTTAAAATCATTCTTTTCACTTTGTTTGGAAAAAAACTTAAAGAACCCTGGCTCAATTAATATACTCTAAAAAATTTCATTCAATTGACTCTTGTAGGTGCCTGAAACCTGAACCGGAAAGAAGCGGAGTTCTACGGAACCTATAGCAAAACAGTCACATCCCTCTAAAAAATAAGATAGGCAAATAACCTGAAGCCCCATAATGCATAATACTGTTACCCATCCCCGCGTCTGGCTCTCTACCCCCCACATGAGTGGAACTGAGATCACCTTTATCAATGAAGCATTCAACCTGAATCATGTGTTCCCGTTAGGACCGAACGTAATTGGGTTTGAAGAGGACATCAAAGCCTTTTCCGGGAGTACGCACTGTACTTGTTTGGTATCCGGCACCTCTGCCATTCACCTGGCCCTGATCATCCTGGGGGTGCAACCCGGCGATGAAGTGATCTGCTCCTCTTTTACCTTCTCAGCTTCTGCCAACCCGATTGTTTATCTCGGAGCTACTCCAATATTCATTGATTCGGAAGATGTTACATGGAATATGAATCCGGATCTGCTTGAAATCGCTATCAGAGAGCGGATTGCAAATGGTCGCAAACCCAAAGCCATCATCCTGGTTCACCTCTATGGCATGCCGGCCCAAATCGATAAAATCCTTTCTGTTGCAGATAAGTATGAAATACCGGTCATTGAAGATGCTGCCGAATCATTCGGTTCCACATTCAATGGAATTAAAACCGGGACATTCAGTGAAATCGGGATTTACTCCTTTAACGGGAATAAAGTCATCACCACCTCGGGAGGAGGAGCGATGATATCGCGTAATGAATCGCATTGTAAAAAAGCCCTTTTCCTGGCAACCCAGGCAAGAGACAGCGCCCCGCACTATCAGCATTCCAGCATCGGCTATAATTACCGTATGAGCAACATCTCTGCCGGCATTGGCCGTGGCCAGATGACTGTGATCAATGACAGGATCCATAAACGGAGGGAAAACTATTTCTTCTACCGCGATGCACTGAAAGAATTTGAAGGCATCCGGTTTCAGGATGAACCCGATGACCGGTTTTTCTCAAACCATTGGCTCACCACCATCCTGGTTGATCCTGAAAAAACCAAGGGCATCACCCGCGAACATATCCGCCTTAAACTGGAAGTGCTGAATATCGAAACCCGCCCCCTTTGGAAACCAATGCATCTTCAGCCCGTCTTCAAAGATTATCCCGCCTATGTAAACGGAACTTCCGAATCGATGTTCGCGATCGGTCTCTGTCTCCCCTCAAGCTCCAGCATTACCGATTCCGACCGAAACCGGGTGGTGGAAAGTATCAGGGAGATATTGCAGAAATTTAATGCGTAAAAGTTTCCATCTGTAATGTTCTTGTTCAGCTGATCATAAATTTTATTTTCATTGCATCCATCAATCAATTGTCGTACATTTGGATGATATTACTCAGTGTCACCATCATCTTTATGTTATCACTGTTTTATATTTTTGTAAAAACAAAAAAATCATTGGTCATTGGTCATTCGTAATTGGTAATTGTGATAAAGCATTTCTTTCTCCGTCATTCCGACATCATTGTCTCGCGCTGGATCGTGGTGCTGATCGATATTGTGCTGCTTAATTTAGCCATCATCCTGGCCAACATCCTGCGGTTCGATTTTGTTTTTGTGGCGCTTGCGGAATACCACATTTTCATGCAGATGATGGCAGTTACCATGATCGGAGGTTTATCATTGCTGCTGACCTCCTCGCACATAGGGTTGATCCGCCATACCAGCCAGTTCGACCTGATCCGCATCGTGAAGGCCATAACCATCGCTTTGATCCTGCTGGCAAGCACCAATTATGGATTGCAATTGCTTGGCAATGTTGGCCATACCATTTCGATATCGGGGACCGTCTATCACCTCCTGATCCCCAACTCGGTACTGCTCATCTTTTTTCCGCTGGCCCTCTTCTTCCTGCTCTTCTTCAGGCTGTCGATCAAGCTGGCCTATTACAGCATCACCGCATCCGACAAGGCCGAAAAGGTGAATGTGCTGATCTATGGCGCCGGGAAGGATGGCATCAGCCTGATGCACACCCTTTCGGGATTACAATCATCCCCTTACCGAGTGGTGGGATTCATGGACGACATGTCGGGGAAGATCGGCAAATCGATCCAGGGCACAAGCATTTACGACCCCATGAAGGTAAACAATGAATTTCTGGCCAACCATCAGATCAGGGAGATCATCCTGGCCATGCCCAACATTGCTGAAGAGCAGAAGACAGAGATATTCAACCGATTGCTCAGCCTGGATGTTCCCATCAAGAGCGTTCCGCCGGTCGATTCCTGGATCAATGGAGAGTTGAACCTGAAGCAGATTCAGAATCTGAACATCGAGGATTTGTTGCAGCGTGATCCCATCAGGCTCGATAACCAGGTTGTCCTCAAGGAAACCTTTGGCAAAACAGTATTGGTCACCGGGGCGGCCGGCAGCATCGGCCATGAATTGTCGCGGCAGTTGCTTTACTTTAACCCGGCCCGTATCGTGCTGGTCGACCAGGCCGAAACGCCCCTGTTCGAGCTGGAGCAGGACCTCACCGCCATAGAGATGGAGCTGGAGGAGCGCAAATACCATCAGCGCGTGATCCTTGAATATATCATTGCCGATGTGAGCAATGCCCGCTGCATCGCGGCCATCATCAGCCGGGTGAAGCCCCACCTCATCTATCATGCCGCAGCCTACAAACATGTGCCGCTCATGGAGGCCAACCCACTCGAAGCGGTGCGGGTCAACCTGTTCGGGACCTGCAACCTGGCCGATGCCGCCTCCGCAGCCGGGGTTGAGAAGTTCATCATGATCTCCACCGACAAGGCGGTGAACCCCACCAATGTGATGGGAGCCACCAAACGGATGGCCGAGATCTACATCCAGAGCCTGAATACCCGGCCGGGCAATAAAACCGCCTTCATCACCACCCGTTTTGGCAACGTGTTAGGCTCAAACGGATCGGTGACACGGACCTTCAAAAAACAAATCCTGGCCGGCGGGCCTGTCACCGTGACCCATCCGGAGATCACCCGCTATTTCATGATCATTCCCGAAGCCTGCCAGCTCGTGTTTGAAGCGGCGGCTATGGGCCAAGGGGCTGAGATCTTCATCTTCGACATGGGTAAACCGGTTAAGATACTTGACCTGGCAAAAAACATCATCAGGCTCAGCGGATTCACCCCCGACCGGGAGATCAAGATCGTGTTCAGCGGACTGCGCCCGGGTGAAAAGCTCTACGAAGAACTGCTCAATGATAAGGAGAAAACCATGCCCACCCACCATCCCAAGATCATGATCGCCAAAGTGCGCGATTATCCTTTCAGTGATGCAAAGCAAATGGTTGACAGCCTAATGGACCTTTACCACGAGGGCAACCGCCGCGCCGTAGTAAGAGCCATGAAGGAGTTCATCCCCGAATTCATCAGCAACAACTCTGTTTACAAGACGATCGACTTTGATTTGCAGAATGAAAAAAAAATAGTAATGAAGTAATGGAGTAATGAAGTAATGAAATTTTTGTCACGCGTCACGCGTCACCCGTCACGTTTTTTTAACCTAACGGGCATTTTTCTTAACCAGCTATGTTACAGGATTTCAGTGTTTCTTTTGTAAGGAACCCCTTAATTTATAGGTGCTTATGAACAGGGTTTTATCCATCGGAAGGAGCGTTATCATTGAAAAAATTGCTAATTTCGCGCAAAATTAGTGTTCAGGTTTTGTGACCGAAAGGGCGAAGCCATACCACCATGTTTAAAACCGGGAAAAAAATCTACTCTTTAGCGGTGATCTTCTACAGTTGTATTTTGCAAAATATTCACAGGGCCAGAGAGATGGTTATTTCGATATGATAACATAGAATAGGAAAAATGATAAAGAAAATATTTCTTTTGGGTTGTGATATCTTTGCTCTGAACATGGCATTATTCTTCACAGTGATGTTGCGTTATCCGGATGAGAATGCCCTCGACACTTTTGTAAAACACTGGCCTGATTTTTCCATCTTGTTTATTCTTTGGATTTTTGTCTTTTACATTGCAAAATTGTATAACCTGAGAATCAAAGCAACTGATATGCAGTTTGTCAGGGTTACGCTGAATGCTATCCTGATCAGCAGTGCGTTGTCATTTATATACTTTTACCTTATTGTTCAGCCCACAATAGCTCCCAAGACAAATCTGTTAATTTTCATATTGGTATTCATTGTACTATTTTTCCTGTTACGCCTTTTTTATCAGGCTGTAATTGTCAAGGTTATACCTCAGATTAACCTTGCGATCATTGGTTCTAATCAGTACACAGATAATCTGGTATCGGAATTAAAAAAGAATCCGGGAAGTGTCTATAGCCCGGTGTTCATTTTTAGCGATCCTGCAAAATTAGATAACCTCACTGGCAGCATTGTCCAAAAAAAGATCAGAGCTATTGTAGTGTGTAACGATTTTGGGGACAGTGTCAGGATGGAAAATGCGCTGTTTAGATGTTTGCCATTCAATGTTGATTTCTTTAACTATCCCGATTTTTACGAAATGATAACAGGAAAAATTCCAATCGAAGCAATTGGTCAGAATTGGTTCCTTGAAAATTTGAAAGAGGGAAAAAAAAACAATTATCAGCAGGTAAAGCGTTTTTTTGATGTTATTCTGGCCTTGATTATTTTAGTTTCTTCCATCCCTTTATGTTTTTTAGTTGGACTTGCAATTAAGTTAACGAGTCGTGGCCCGGTTTTTTTCAGGCAGGTTCGGATGGGGAAAAACGAAAAAGAGTTTGTGATGATCAAATTCCGAACCATGAGTACGTTTGGTAACGATGGCGCCCCAACCGAGAAAAACGATAGCCGAATAACGAAAGTAGGCTTGTTTTTACGCAAGACCCGGCTCGACGAAATACCTCAGGTTATAAACATCCTGAAGGGGGAGATGAGTTTTATTGGTCCCAGGCCCGAACGACCGGAGATTATTGTTGAATTGGAACGTCATATTCCATTTTACAAAACCCGGTTATTAATAGAACCGGGCCTCACTGGATGGGACCAGATATCAGGCAGCTATCACTCTCCCTCATTGGTCGACACTGTGGAAAAGCTTCAGCACGACCTCTATTATCTTAAACATCGTTCGATTTCTCTTGATTTATCGATCGTGCTGAAGACCATTTCAACCATGATATTTCATGAAGGAAGATAATTGAGTCGGGGCCCGAATAAAAACGCCCCAACGCCTTAACGCAAAAATTTATGGAACAAAATATTCGACAAATAAACGACAAAGAAATCGACCTCGCTGACCTTCTTCGCCAGGTTTGGGAAGGGCGGTGGATCATTCTGATCACCACGGCTGTTTTTCTTGTCATGGCGGTTATGTATTTACTTTACAGGTCCTATTCCGGAACCAAAGAATACGAATCGCAGGCAACGCTGTTGGTCGAATCACCCTCTCCCGATTCATTGATTACCGTTACCAGGAGCCCGCTCTTTATTTCCGAAGTGCTTAAAATTAAACTTGCCGGATCGCAACCTGGGCCGGCCCTTACTGTGGCAGAGGTGCTTGATAAGCAAACAAAACCACCTCAGGGAAACCTGGAGGGGTTGACGAATCGCATCAATGCAACACCCGGGAACGCAGGCATTTTGATGATTACCGTAAAGATGCAGGATCAATTTACTGCAAAGCAACTTGCCGACAGTGTGGTTCAAAAATTGACCCAATTTCTCAAAGAGACCCAGGTAAAAAGAGCTGAAAAAAATCAGGAATTGTTGGCTGAGGATACTTCAAAGAATTTTCAGGTCATGAGAGATGCCTCCACGAGAAATCTTCAATACCTGTCAAAAGGTTCTTCAAAAAACATTCAATACATCGATCAGGGATCTATAAAAAGCATTCAGTACTTAACAGAAGAATCTACAAAAACCATTCAATTCCTGACCGAGGGGTACCTTCAATCCGAATCAATTTACAAACAGTCGCAGCATGCGCTGGCGGATTATTATGCACGTAATCTGAATAGCCCAAAATCGATTGACAGCCTGGAGGTGAAACGGCTCAATTCAGATATTAAATTAAAGTACAATGTATACAGCGGCCTTTATCAGCAGCTTGAAACGGCAAAAATTGAGGCAAAGAAGAAGTTTGAACAGATAAAAATCGACGCGCGAAAACAGCTTGACCAGGCCAGACTCGATGCGAACAAACAACTTGACCAGGCCAAACTCGATGCGGACAAGCAGTTTGAACAGAAAAAGATCGATGCAACGAAGCAAATTGAACAGCTCATCATCGATGCCGTGAAAAAAGTTCCGATAATCAATGTGTTGGAACCTGCTAAAACCGCAAAAGAACTCAATGTGCTAAAAGCAAAAATGGTATTATTCATGATGGGGTTCTTCGGAATCATCGTTGGCATCGGCATTGTGTTTGGAAAGAAATTTTGGGATAAAAACTTCAAGAAAAAGGTAATAAAGTGACGAGGGAGGGGTTGGGTGATGAAGAATCGTGATGGTGCGAAGTATCATCACATGCGCCGCACCATGAAGATCCATGGTAGATTCATATAAACTTAATTATACTGAATGAACTCAGGTTTGCAAATAATTACGCCTGAATTAATTGAAAATTGTCGGTCATTAATGTTTGTAATTCATTCCTGAATTTTCCAATATTTTTGAAAAAATTCAGGCAATATTTTCTG
>Ga0209777_10002457_pt1 | contig 24346 bp, 20 predicted proteins | sample FrelakmetHBP12HB_FD_187147 | JGI IMG/M metagenome (GOLD analysis project Ga0209777, IMG submission 187147) | Freshwater lake sediment microbial communities from the University of Notre Dame, USA, for methane emissions studies -HBP12 HB (SPAdes)... | ecosystem: Environmental > Aquatic >... | reverse complement strand
ATCTCGGCCTCGGCGCCCACGAGCTGCATCTCCGTCTCGTAGGCCGCGCGGTGGACCGGCGGCTTCACCAGGTACGGCGGGATGCCCGGCCTCGGGTCGGCCGGACGCGCATTCATATTCAATTGGCAATGTGTGCAGAACGTCTCCTCGGGCTTCACCTCCTCGAAGCAGTGGGGGCACATCCCGAAGTACTTGGCGAGGCGGGGCGTCTCGGCGGCGTACATCCAGTCCTGGTGGGTCGTCGGGCCGCGGACGATGGAGTCCGGGCGAAGGCGCCCCTTCTCGATCATCTTCAGGAGCGTCTCCAGCGTGACGCCGCGCCCGCTGGGGTTCCGCGGGTCCAGGTAGTACCAGGGGCCGATGATCTCCCGCGAGGCCTTCCGGACGGCGATCGAGAACGAGGTGCGGCACTGGGGACAGCGGTCGGCGCTGCGCGGAATGACGTGACCGCAGAAAACGCACGGGGCCTCGGGGCCCACCCAGGCCGACGATGGGTCCTGCGGGTTGGCGGGTGTTTCGGTCATAGAAGTCTCTGCAAAAGGGGGCGCTTTAGTGGCTTGCCGCATTCGCCGCGCGCTCGGGGCACGGTCGTTGATTCTAGCGGACCCCTGCGCGCATGTCAACGGGCGATCCGAACATTCCGGGACGCCCCAATTCGGTGCCGCCCAGGGCTCTTTTTTCTTTCGGGGCATTTGCCTCCGCCCATTTCTTGTAGTATAGTAACACCGGAGATTAGGGGGTTGGTGTCTGGCAAAGGGTCTGCCTGCCTACAGGTACCCCTTCGTCTGATCCAACCAGTACCGGGGTTGTGTGCCTGTTTTGCCCGGGAATCTTTCTGCGCGGAGAGTCTCGGTCGAACCGGGCATTGGGAGGGGCTCAAAATGAAGCGCTGCCTCTGCATCCTTCTCGTGTCCGCGATGGCCATGGCCTTGGCCGCATCGGTCGCTTCGGCGGCCACCATCCAAGACGTGCTCGGCAAAACGTTTGCCTTCGATCCGACGAAGCAAAGCTACCTGGATTTCGGGTTCGGTCTGGACGGCTGTTGGCTGACCATTCCCCAGGACCAGGTGGATCCGAATACGAACCTGTTCCTGCCGGGCGCCCGGCCGACGGGCACGCCGTGGTACTATACGCCGACCTTGGGCGGGGGCGGTGGCGGCGGAAGCGGAGGCATCTCCATCACGAATCCCCCGGAGCTCATCTTCAATACGATCAGCGTCGCTTCCGACGGGGCCGGCGGTATGCTTTCCCAGTATGAACTGGGCAACAACCTGGGGGGGACCTGGAGCATGGACTTCTCGATCCTGTTCTACGATCCCGGCTTCACCGGCTCTGAAATTGACGTATATATCCAGGGAACCCAGGATACCACGGCATTCCCCATGGTGCCGGTGTCAAAGGCCGATGTTCTGGGCGGCAAGATGATCACCTGGCATCTCGAGGGGGGCGCGGGTGAACTGGTCGACCTTTGGATCGATGCCCTCGGCGGCGAGTCGTATGCGGCCGGGTTCTTCATGGGCAACTCCAGCTTCCTCGCTCCCGTGGTCTCTCCCGAGCCGGCGACGATGTCGCTCCTGGCCCTGGGACTGGCCGGCCTGGTCCTCAGGCGGCGGAAGTAGGGCCTGACGTGTGAGCTCAAATCAAGTTCGGGGCGGCCCAGGCGGCCGCCCCATCTTTTTGCGCCGCGCTGGAGCGCGGGGGTTTATCGCCCGCGGCCTTTGCTTTTCCCCAGGGCAGGGTATCATATCGGGTGGCAACCCATGCACGAGCGCCCAACCGAAAACCCGAGCGTTTGCGCCCCGGCCGTGCGGCGGCGGGTCCGCGTCCGCGGCATCGTCCAGGGCGTCGGGTTCCGCCCGACCGTCTACCGCCTGGCCACCGAGCGCGCCCTGGCCGGATGGGTCCTCAACGACGCCGAGGGAGTCCTCGTCGAAGTGGAAGGTCCGCCCGAGAAGGTCGACGATTTCCTCCGCGACCTGCGGGACCATCCGCCGCCGCTCTCGCAGGTCACGGCCGTCGAGGCCGTAGCCGTTCCGGCCGAGGGGGCCGCGGGCTTTCGCATCCTCGCGTCCGGCGGCGGCGAGCGCGTGGCCCTGGTCTCGCCCGACATGGCCATCTGCCCCGACTGCCTCCGCGAGCTCCTGGACCCCGCCGACCGGCGGTTCCGGTACCCGTTCATCAACTGCACCCACTGCGGCCCGCGGTACTCGATCATCCTCGACATCCCGTACGACCGCCGCTCGACCACGATGCGCGGCTTCGCGATGTGTCAGGCATGTCGACACGAATATGAAGATCCCGGCGACCGGCGCTTCCACGCCCAGCCGAACGCCTGCCCGGCGTGCGGCCCGCGCCTGGCGCTTCACGATGCCGCCGGGAAGCCGGTCGCGGCGGACGATCCCGTCCGCGCGGTCCGCGAGGCGCTCCGCGCGGGGAAGATCGTGGCGCTGAAGGGCCTCACGGGTTTCCACCTGGCCTGCGACGCGCGGAGCGGCGCGGCCGTGGGCGAGCTTCGCCGCCGCAAGGGCCGCGACAGGAAGGCCTTCGCGATGATGGCGGCCTCTGTCGACGCGATCGCGCGCGAGGCGGCGGTGAGCGACGCCGAGCGGGCGCTCCTGGAGTCCCGAGAGCGGCCGATCGTCCTTCTGCGGAAGCGGCCCGGCCACGGGCTCTCCGCGGGGATCGCGCCGGCCAGCGCCCGGTTCGGGTTCATGCTTCCGTATGCACCCGTCCATTACCTGATCTTCGAGGGCGATTTCCCGCCCCTGGTCATGACGAGCGGGAACCTCTCCGAGGAGCCCATCTGCCGCGAGGACGAGGAGGCCCTCGGCCGCCTCGCGGGCATCGCCGACCTCTACCTGCTGCACAACCGGCCGATCCAGACCGTGTGCGACGACTCCGTGACGATGGTCCAGCGCGAGCGGCCCCTGATGCTTCGGCGGGGGCGCGGCTACGCCCCGCGGCCGCTGCGGCTGCCCGTCGAGTCGCCGCAGCCGATCCTGGCCGTCGGGCCCGAACTTAAGAACGCCGTGTGCCTCGTGCGCGGCGCGGAGGCCTTCGTCAGCCAGCACATCGGCGACCTGAAGAACGCGCTGGCCGCCCGGTATTTCGAGGCGACCATCGAGAAGATGGAGCGGCTCCTGGCGATTCGCCCCGCCGCGATCGCCCACGACCTGCACCCGGCGTACCTGTCGACGCGGTACGCCCGCCGCCGCGCGGAGTGTGGCACTGGTGGCTTGCCCACCAGTGGTAGCAGCGACGGCGCCCTGCGGCTCATCGGCGTTCAGCACCATCACGCCCACATCGCCGCCGTCATGGCCGAGAACGGCCTGGAGGGCGAGCTTCTCGGCCTGGCGATGGACGGCACGGGCTACGGCACGGACGGCGCGGTCTGGGGCAGCGAGGTCCTCCGCGCGTCAGCGGTGGACTTCGAGCGGCTCGGGCACCTGGCCTATGTGGCGCTGCCCGGCGGCGACGCCGCCATCGAGCATCCCGTCCGGACGGCCTGGGCCTGCCTCGTTCAGGCGATGGGCGCCGCCGAGGCCGAGCGGCACCTGGTGGGCCGCCTGGCCGAGACGCGGGCCGAAGACCGCCGCCTGTGGACCGACCTGGTGGAGCGCGGCCTGCACGCGCCGCGGGCCTGCGGCCTGGGCCGCCTGTTCGACGCCGCGAGCGTCCTGGGGGGCGTCTGCGCCGAGAACTCGTACGAAGGCCAGGCCGCGATCGAGCTGGAAGCGGCCGCCGGCGACGCCCCCGACGACGCCGAGCCGTATGATTTCGCGATCTCTCCGTGTGGCACGGGTGGCTTGCCCACCAGTGATCCCGAGTCGCAGCCCTGGGTGATCGACACGTGCGGCGTGATCCGCGGCATCGTAGCCGATGTCGAGGCGGGTCGCGGCGCCGCCTCCGTGAGCGCGCGGTTTCACGTGACGGTCGCGGCGATGCTGCGGGCTGCGGCCGTTCAGGCCCGCGGCCAGTCGGGCCTCGGGCGAGTGGCGCTGGCGGGCGGGTGCTTTGCGAACGACCGGCTCGTGCGGATTCTCGCGCCGGGCCTCGAGGCCGACGGATTCCAGGTTTTCGTGCATCGCGACGTGTCGCCCGGCGACGGCGGTGTGGCCCTGGGCCAGGCCTACGTGGCCGCGGCCCGGCTTCGCAATGAAGTACAAGATACGAGGAGTTCGACATGTGCCTAGCCGTTCCTGGCCGGATCATCGAGAAACAGGCCGATTTCGGCACCATTGACATCCGCGGGAACCGCCTGCGGGCGGGGTTGGCCCTGGTGCCGGAGGCCAAGGTCGGCGACTGGGTCCTCGTCCACGCGGGCTTCGCCATCACGACGATCACGCCCGAAGACGCCGCCGAGACCCTGAGCCTGTTCGACCAACTTGAGGGCTTGCAGGGCATCGGCTAGTACGCCGCCGCAATCGATCTTATGGGTGCCATGCTTTCGCGCTGTTGCGAAAGCATGGTCTTCGACCTGTGGACGGACATGCTTTCGCAAAGGCGCGAAAGCATGGCACCCGCTCCGGAATGGGCCCAGACTTCGGCGGGGCGATCGCCTTTGAGGGCACTATAAATGAACATCAATCGCGTCAACGACCTGAAGCACGAGATCACCGAGGCCGCCGCCGCCGTGCCGGGCTCGGAGCGGATCGTCCTCATGGAGGTCTGCGGCACGCACACGGTCGCCATCCGGCGGACGGGCCTGCGGAGCCTCCTGCCGCCGCGCGTCAAGCTCGTCAGCGGCCCCGGGTGCCCCGTCTGCGTGACGCCGCAAGGCGTGATCGACGCCCTCGTCGGCCTGGCCACGCGCGAAGGCGTGACCGTCGCGACCTTCGGCGACATGCTGCGAGTGCCCGGCACGCGGTCGAGCCTGGAACGCGAGCGGGCGCGCGGCGGCAGCGTGGCGGTCTGCTATTCGGTCCTGGAGGCGATGGACTTGGCGCGGAAGGACCCCGCGCGGCTGGTGGTTTTTGCGGCCGTCGGCTTCGAGACGACCGCTCCCGGCACGGCCGTCGCCGTCGAGGCGGCGCGGGCCGAGGGGCTCTCGAATTTCCTCATCTTCTCGGCCCATAAGTGGATGATCCCCGCGATGGAAGCCCTGCTGGCGGGCGGCGACGTCCGCATCGACGGCTTCATCTGCCCGGGCCACGTCAGCGTCATCATCGGCAGCCGCGCGTACGAAGCCCTGGCCGCCAGGTACCGCCGGCCGTGCGTCGTCGCGGGGTTCTCCGCCGAGCAGGTGCTCGCTGGCGTGGCGGCCATCCTGAAACAGTTGGCGGCCGGCGAAGGCCGGGTCGGCAACGTCTACGAGGACGCCGTCCGGCCCGAAGGGAATCCGCAGGCCCTGGCGCTCCTGCATCGGGTGTTCAGGCCCGACACGGCGTTCTGGCGCGGCCTCGGGCCGGTGCCCGAGAGCGGCATGACCCTGTGCGAAGAGTATGCGGCCCACGATGCCGCGCGCCGGCTCGGCCTCCCGTGGCCTCCGCCGGAAGAGGGGACCGACGAGCACGGATGCCGATGCGGCGACGTGATCCGCGGTGTCATCGAGCCGCACGATTGCCCCCTGTTCGCCAAGGCCTGCACGCCCGTGCATCCCATCGGCCCGTGCATGGTCTCGAAGGAAGGGTCGTGTCAGGCGGAGTACAATTACGGGCGCGAATAGATTACCACGTAGAAAAAGGTGTCAAGAACCTTTTCCCTCGCAGGCATACCGGCGCAGGAATGCAGGCCCGTCAGAAGCCCCTCCCGCGGCAGACGGGCCTTTCCGTAGGCGGAGCCGCTGGCACCAGCAGGCGTTTGGCCTAGCGGTTCTTCGCGGCCCGTCGAATAGCCTCGATGCTGGTCTTGCCCGTCACTTCCCGCATATGCCCAACAGTGGCATCGCTCCGGAAGCCCTCAATGGGTTTTGGCAAGTTGCCGTTCAATGCATCGCTGCGCTTCTGGTCGATTCGCCCGCCCTTACCGGAGTCCTTGTCGCGATGACGACCGTCTAGTCCTGGCTCTTTCACGGAAATCCCTTTCGCATTCGGATGCCGCGCCCTTGGCGTCCCTCCTCTGCCGCGCAGAGGAGCAGGAACCATTAAAGTATTATTATACCCTCCCTTCCCTTAAGTCAACGTCCATCGGTGGGGCTCATCGAGCCGCTGGTGATATTCCCCGAGGGCGAGGATTACGTCATCCTCGACGAGGTTGAGAGCTACCGCGCCCTGGTGCAGTTAGACGTGGAAGCGGCCACTCCCAGACGCCCCTGGCGGGGCTGAGGCAAAAGGCAACGAAGGCATGCCAAGCCAAGAAAGATGCTTGCTGAGGCGTGGATATCGCGGTAGGCTGAATTCACGTTTCGAGCCCTGGGAACCTGGGGTAAGGCAAGGGATGGAAATAGCATTGTGCCCTCAGTTACCCCAAATGCCTAAGAGAGGCTGATCATGGTGCAGATCGAAGACAGAGTACTTCTTATGGAACGCAGGCTCAATCGCTACCGCTTGTTCTGCGTCACTGCGGTACTACTTGCTGCGGCTTGCGCTTCAATTGGACTTGCAGCCCCCAGCGTGAATCCGGTTGTTCGAGCCAGAGAATTGCAGGTGGTCGACGACGGCGGGTCGACAGTCTTGCGATTGTTCGCGGATGAACGTGGCGGGGTGCTCTTGCTGAACAAAACGGACGGCAAGACGGCCATTGAGATAAGGCAGGGAGAATGGGCGGGCACGGTTCAGACATTCACAATAGATAACAAGTTGGCCATTGCCCTGAGCGCTGTCCAGGAGGAGAGGTCCGGCCATCCCAAGACCTACAGTGGCACCATATACATTGCAGATCCTGAAAAGGGTAGTATCGCTCAGCGACTGAGTCCATACGACTGCGAGTTCTCCGGTACGCAGACCTTTGACTCTGTTCGCTGCCAGAGACTTGGCGTGTTCACAAGGTCTTTCGAGAAATCACATCTCTCTTATACTGATAAGGAGGCTTGCGTTATTGGGGTTGGCAAGAATGGTGCCAGCATAACACTAAGAGACACCAAAGGCAATAACCGCGCCATCCTTGGGTCGGTTGCGCTGAAGGATACCCAAACCGACTTGGTTGTGAGCAAGCCCGAATCCTCCCTTATGCTCTTCAATGAGCAAGGGGCTGTGGTTTTCGAGGTACCGCGGTGAATTGCCGCTGAAGTAAACTTCGGCTTGTTTTGCTGCCAACTGACACCCAGAATCCGGGATACAATGCATGTATTAGATGAATTGCAAGAATATGAAAGATAGGGAAGATGCTCATGTCCGACCTGAACTTCATGGAGAAGATGAAACTGGAGAAGAAGTTCCAAATGGGCGGCGGCTGCGTTCTCGACTTCTCGAACCGCACGCTCGCAGAGTTTGTCGCGGAAAGCGCAAGCTGCAATATCTACGATGCGAAGTACGCCTATGCTAGCGGGTCTAAGGCCAACCGCATCCGCGCCTTCTGGGCTAAGGAGCCCAATCATGTTGTCGGCAAGCTGATAAGCGATCTGCTTGAGTACTCAAGACCGTCGGCTAGCGATCCTGAAGGTGTTCGGCTTTTCGAGGATTGCAAGCGCATCGCGGCCCGGCTTGTGCAAAGTGCCCGAGTAGATGCGATAGAAGCCATCACGCCAGAAGGAAACGAACGGGGTTTCGAGGTCCTTGCGGCCACAGTTAGAGATTCGATAGAGAGGAACGAGCCCGAAGTAGGATTAGATCGGCTACACACTTTCGTGACGAAGCTGATTCGCACGCTTTCCGAGAAGCGCGGCATTGCCATTGACAAGGACAAGCCACTTCACAGCATCTTTGGGGAGTACGTGAAGAACCTCAGGAGCGCTGGCCTGATCGAATCTGAAATGACAGAACGCATTCTAAAATCAAGCATCGGTACTCTGGAAGCTTTCAATCGCGTTCGAAACGAGCAGAGCCTTGCGCATGACAATCCTACTCTCAGTTACGATGAAAGCCTGCTCATCTTCAATCACGTGTGTAGTTCGGTTAGGTTCATCCGAGCTCTTGAGAGGAGCCCGCGGAATATGGGTTCTCCTGGATCGTCAGAAGAGCAGATTGATATGGATCTACCGTTCTAGAGAAAAGGTTCCTGGCACCTTTTTCCCCTGACACCTTCTTCCCGGCCGTGGCACGCGGCGCGGTCACAAAGTGCGAGACTTGCCCCGCCCGAGACCGTATTATATTCAGCCATGAACGCGACCCGAATGCCAGGCCGTTTTGCACTTTTCACTTTTCACTTTGCCGTTGCCGTTGTGTTGGCCGGCTGCTCCTCTCAGCCCGTCGAAGTCGTCGAAACGCGCGAGGCGATGAGCACGCTCATCACGGTCCACGTCGTCGGTCCGTCCGATGCAAAGGCCCACGAGGCCCTCGCCGCCGCGTGGCAGGAGATGGACCTCGGCATCGCGACTCTCGACTGGCACCGCGCCCCGTCCGAGGCGTGGCTGAAGAAGGACCCCAAGGCCCGGGAGGACCCCGCCCAGCAGCCGTCCGACGTGTGGCGAATCAATCACGAGGCCGGCCGCGGGGCCGCCGAAGTCGACCCGATGGTCACGAGTTGCCTGGCGGTTGCCAAGGAGATCCACAAGCTGAGCGGCGGGGCCTTCGATCCCACCGTTCAGCCGGTCTTGAACGTCTGGCGCGAGGCCGCCAAGCAGAACAAGATGCCGTCCGACGAGGACCTGGCGAAGGCCTGCGCCCTCGTGGGCCTGGACAAGATCGACATCGTCGCCGACATGGCCGCGCGGCCGCCGTCGGATCTGCCCATCATGCCGCCGGGCACCCCGCCGCCCACGCCGGAAGAACTCATCAAGGCGATCTACTACGTCCAGCTCCCGAAGAAGGGCATGGGGCTGGACCTGAGCGGCGTCGCCAAGGGGTTCATCATCGGCCGCATGGTCGGCCGCATGCGCGAGTTCGGCGTAAGGGCGGCCCTCGTCCAGGCAGGCGGCGACATCTATGCCATCGGCGAGAAGCCGGCCGACCCCAAGAAGCCCGGCGGCGACCGCCGCTGGGGCATCGGCGTGCAGGACCCGCGGTTTCCGGACGATCCCGCGCGGCTCTTCACCGCCATCCGCGTCAAGGACAAGGCCGTCACGACGAGCGGCCACTATTACCGCGGGTACACGGTCGAGGGCAAACGGTTCAGTCACATCGTCGACCCGAAGACCGGGCGGCCGGTGGATAACCACATTGCCAGCGTCACGGTGGTGGCCACCGATCCGGGCGTGGCCGATGCCCTGAGCACCGCGGTAGCCGTCATGGGCGTCGAGAAGGGCATGGCCATGATCGAGGATCTGAAAGACGTCGAGTGCCTGATCCTCGAGGCCGCCGCGCCCGAGGCCGCGGCGCCCGAGCCCAAGCCCGAAGCAGTCCGTCTGATCCCCCATCGGTCCCAAGGCTTTGCCGCCATGGAGTATAAGCCTGAGGCTGAGCCTGGGGATGCCAAGAAGTAGGTGCCGGCCTTACCCAAGTTTCCCAGACCGCGCAGATTGTCTAACAAAGGGGTCAGGAGCCCTATGTGTAAGGCTCCTGACCCCTTCGGCTCTGGGCGGTGGAGGCAAGAAAAGAGGTCAGGAGCTTAACGGATAGAGCTCCTGACCCCTTCGGTCCAGTACGCCCCATAGCGCGGCTACCACATTGCCAGTTTTGCCCTTGACAGAACATCCAATGTATCCCATCATAAGGGCGGCGAAGGTGTGTCACTTTCCGCCGATGCTCAAGGGTGGGGCTGCGGTCAGGCCGCATGCCCCGTCAAATAGGAGATGAACTGGTACCCTGTTTGGGGACAGTGGGCAGTCGTATGCCCCGCGTGTGGTTGAGCCGAGGCCATCGGAATCGGGCGTGGGAGCGGTTTTCCACAGCGTCCGGGTCCGGGCGAGTCGTTCTTCGAGTTCTGTGAGGCAAGCGCGAACCGCAAAGACCGGCGTCGCAGGGTTGATTGTCATTCCGCCCACGGGCGGGAAAGGCAGGTAAGACAGGCGTGCAGGATCCAGTAGCCACCCTTCGGATAGTCCTGGAAGTCCCGTTTAAGGACTGCTCACGGTTGCCCTAGGATCTTGTCGCTCGCGCCGCGTTCGGTCAGCCTTGCGCCTCGATAAGGCCTCTCATCTCAGCCCACCTCAGGGCCTATGTGCCCCTCTGGACTCCTCGCGCCGGAAGATTCCTCCCGCGAGGGCCGATTCCCCTGGAAAGCGAGCAAGAACATGATGTTAGGCATCATCGACCCGGTGATGGTCTTGATCGTGGTGGCCGTCGCGCTGGTGTGCGCGGGGGGCGGATACGCTGTGGCGTACCTGCTGACCCGCAAAGTGCGCCAGACCCAGTCCGATGCGGCCGACGTGGCCCTCAAGAAGGCCCGCGAAGAGGCGGCCGGCATCATCAAAGAAGCGATGGTTGAAGCCAAGGATGCGGCCATCAAGGCCAGGGAATCCTTCGACAAAGAGACCGCCCAGACCCGCGACGAGCACCGCGAACGCGAACGGGCCCTCGCCAAACGCGAAGACGGCCTCGACGCCAAGATGGAGACCCTGACCCGCAAAGAGAAGACCATCGAGGCGGCCGAGAAGCGGACCGCCGACACCGAGAATACCCTCAAGGCGAAGCTGGCCGAACTGGAGAAGATGATCACCGACGAGAAGCGCCAGCTCTACAAGATCGCCGGCCTCCAGCCGAACGAGGCCCGGGCCTTGCTCCTCGAAAAGATGGAAGCCGAGGTCCAGCACGAGGCCGCCGCCCTCATCCAGCGCGTCACCGACCAGGCCACCGAGACCGCCGACCAGAAGGCTCGCGAAATCCTGGCCGTCGCCGTCCAGCGCCTCGCCTCCGACTACACCGCCGAGGCCACCGTCGCCACGGTCGACATCCCGAGCGACGAGATGAAGGGCCGCATCATCGGCCGCGAAGGCCGCAACATCCGCGCGTTCGAGCGAGCCACCGGCGTCGACGTCATCGTCGACGACACGCCGGGCGTCATCGTCCTCTCGTCGTTCGACCCGGTCCGCCGCGAGATCGCCCGGCGCGGCATGGCCAAGCTGATCGCCGACGGCCGCATCCAGCCGCCGCGCATCGAGCAGGTCGTCTCCGAGGTCCGCAAGGAAGTCGACCAGGACATCCTCGACACCGGCAAGCAGGTGGCCCTCGATACGGGCGTCAAGGGCCTGCACCCGAAGGAGGTCCAGCTCCTCGGGCGCTTGAAGTACCGCACCAGCTACGGCCAGAGCGTCCTTCAGCACTCGATCGAGGTGGCCCATCTGTCGGCCATGCTCGCCGAGCAGCTCGGCCTCGACGCGGAGATCGCGAAGCGCGCGGGGCTCCTTCACGACATCGGCAAGGCCGTCGACCACGAGGTCGAGGGCGGTCACCCGGAGATCGGGGCCGACCTGGCCCGCCGGTACAACGAGCCTCCGGAGATCGTGGCGGCCATCAAGGGCCACCACGAGCCGAACCTCCAGAACGAGCTCTACACGACGGTCGTATCGGCCGCCGACGCCGTCAGCGCGAGCCGCCCGGGCGCCCGCCGCGAGACGCTCGAAAAGTACATCCAGCGCCTCGAGAAGCTCGAGGAAGTCGCCCGCCGGTTCGAGGGCGTCGAGTCGGCCTACGCCATCCAGGCCGGCCGCGAGGTCCGCGTCGTCGTCGACGCCGAGAAGGTCAACGACGACCTGGCCGTCAAGGTCTGCCGCGACATCGCCAAGGCCGTCGAGGCCGAGCTCTCGTATCCCGGCGAGGTCAAGGTGGTCCTGATCCGCGAGAGGCGGGTCATCGAGTACGCGAGGTAAAGGAAAAGAGGCATTCACCGCAGAGAACGCGGAGAACGCAGAGAACGGCCAAGGATTGGGTAACAGCAAAGAGTCAACGGCGAGAACGGCCGACAGAGTCAGCAGAGGTCGGACCGTGCCTCGCCCATTTTAGCCGCGACCCGAAGGGGAGCGCGTTGCCGGCAAGCCTCACAAAGGCCGTTGAACCGCAAAGAACGCAAAGAGCGCGAAGAACACCCAAGGCGGTCAACGGCAACGGAAGGCTTTGAACCACAGAGGTCACGGAGATCACAGAGAGAAAAAGGGGCAAATATAAGAATCACACTGGGCTCATCACCGCAGGGGAGCCGTGCAGTTTGTTGCCTCCCTCTGTGTCCTCTGTGACCTCTGTGGTTGACGCCTTTGTGTTTGGCCGTTTGCCGACTCTTTCCTTTGCGCTCTTTGCGTTCTTTGCGGTTCAATGCCCTTGTTGTTCTGAGGAGCGGATAGGAGAACGCATGGACTTCCGTGCCGTCGTCATCGGCGACGTCGTCGCCAAGCCGGGCCGCAAGGCCCTGGCCGTCGCCCTCGGGGACCTCCTCAAGGCCCGGCCGATCGACATCGTGATCGTGAACGCCGAGAACGCCGCCGGCGGGTCGGGGTTCACGCCGGGGATCTTCGACGAGCTCCGGGCCCTCGGCGTCGACTGCGTCACGCTGGGCGACCACGTTTACCGCAAAAAGGAAGTCGTCCCGCTCCTGGCGGATTCGGACCGCGTCCTTCGCCCCGCGAACCTCCAGCCGGAGGCCGTCGGGCGCGGGTACACGGTCCTCGAGAGCCAGTCGGGCTTTCCGTTCGCCGTCGTCAGCCTCCTGGGGCGCACGTTCATGAAGCCGAGCGATTGCCCGTTCCACGCCGTCGACAAGATCCTGGCGGAGATCGGCGACCGCGCCAAGCTCATCTTCATCGACATGCATGCCGAGGCCACCAGCGACAAGATCGCCATGGGCTGGCACCTCGACGGCCGCGCGACGTGCGTCTTCGGCACCCATACCCACGTCCAGACGGCCGACGAGCGCGTGCTCCCCGGCGGGACCGCGTACATCTCGGACGTCGGGATGACCGGCCCGTACGAGGGCGTCCTCGGGCGGCGGAAGGAGAAGGTCCTCCAGGCCCTCGTGACCGGGATGCCGACCTATTTCGATGTGGCCTCCGGCGACCTCCGCGTCTGCGGCGCCCTGGTGACCGCCGACACCGCCACCGGCCGCGCGACGGCCATCGAGCGCCTGAACATCCCCGTGACCGAGGCCCAGCTTGTCGCCAAGGACGCCGCCCCCGCCGAAAGCCCGCCGGAGCCGCCGCCGGAAGCGGGAGAGACGCTCGAGAACCCGTAACATGTAGGGTGGGTGCTTGGCACCCACCTCCCTTGACGGCAAACAACAGGTGGGTGCAGGGCACCCACCCTACATAATGGGGGCTCCTCATGTCTGATAAGATAAACCTCCTCGTCAACCTTCCCCCCGGCTTCTTCGCGGCGCCGATCCTGAAGCCTGCGTTCGCGCGCCTCGCGAAGATCGCGCGCCTGCGGAAACGCTCGCACAACACGCCCGACGAAATCCGGCGCGACCTCGCGTGGGCCGACGCCGTCCTCATGTGGTCGTGGCCGATGCTCTCGGACGAGTTGCTCGGCCAGGCGCCGCGGCTTCGGTTTGCCGCCCAGCTCGACATCTCCCAGGCGGCCGCGCGGATCGCCCTCCAGCGCGGCCTCCCCGTGTCGGTGGGCCGGCCTGCGTGGACGCCGGCGGTCGCCGAGATGGCCCTGACGCTCATCCTCGGCACGCTTCGCCGGACGAGCACGTACCATGCCGCCATGCGCGCGGGCCGGGAGGCGTGGGTCCGGGTCTTCCCGACCGACGTCGATCCTCTGGAACGCGAACTCACCGGCCGCGCGGTCGGCATCGTCGGCTTCGGCGCGATCGGCCGGCGCTTGGGCGAGCTGCTCCAGCCGTTCCGCTGCGACCTGCGGATCGCCGACCCGTTCCTGCCCGAGGGCGTCGGGAAACCGTACGGCGCGCGGCGAGTGGCGTTGGCGGAGCTCGTGCGGAAGAGCGACATCGTCGTCCTTTCGGCCGCCTCGAACGAGGGGACGCGGCACCTCATCGGCAAACGCGAGATTGCCGCGATGCCCAAGGGCGCGATCCTCGTCAACGTGGCCCGCGCGGCCCTCGTGGATACCGACGCCCTGGTCGCGCGGCTGCGGAAGGGGGACCTCTTTGCGGCGATCGACGTCTTCGACCAGGAACCGTTGCCGAAGAGCTCGCCCCTGCGAAAGCTGCCCAACGCGTTCCTGACGCCGCACCGGGCCGGCGGCGTTCTGGCCAGCGTCGAGCGGATCATCGGCGGCCTGGTCGGCGACCTGGAGAACCACCTGGCCGGCCGCCCGCTTCGCTGGCCGCTGACCGAGCGGATGGTGCCGGCGCTGGACCGGTAGGGCGGCCGACGCCTCGGTCGTCACCGCGCCTTTGTAGGGGCGAGATATATCTCGCCCGCGCCGTGGCTTTGGACTTGTGCTCGCTGGCGTATGCGTTTCATTGCTCTTGCGGAAGTGACCATCATGGGCAACACTGGTTCACGATTGGCTAGGGCGATCGACGAATTGCAGGCAGGGCATCCGGATGAAGCCTTGATTCACGCCTGCATTGCGATTGACTCAACTGCGAAGCGCCAATACCCCAATCTATCTGGGAACGCAAGGCGTTACAAGAAGTTCCTTGAAGACAACTTCGTCATGATTAGCTTGCTCGGATTAGGTGTAGCCTGCCAGAGAATCAGACTTGTGTACCGGCACAAGGATCTGAAGATTGATGAAGATGGATACTGCGACATGATTGATATTCTGTATCACGTTGTTCGCTGTTGCCTTCTTCATGAGGGTGAGCTTCCTCCGAATCTTCGCTTCAATCGTGAGGGTAAGATGTCCGGGTCAGATGAACAACTTCTTCTTCCCACTTCCCTTGTGGTGGGTCTTATCATGGCGGTTGTCGGTTCAAAGGTTAACGCCGCAGAGGCCATCGAAAGGGTTTACGTGATCCATGCCGGCGGGCGCACGCTCCACGTCTCCGACTTCTGGGGCAAGCAAGACAAGATTCTGAAGGAGTGTCGGGCATGAATCGTCGCGAACTGCTGAAAAAGGCCGTCCTGGCGGGCGGCGCAACACTGGTAGGAGTCTCCCTGCAGCAGGCCGTGGCCGCTGAGGTGGCCGTGGCGGCGGAATCGCAGCCCACCGGCAAGGACCTCGCGCGCAAAGTGCCGCGCTGGCGGGGATTTAATCTTCTCGAAAAGTTCATGCTCAAGTCGAATAAGCCGTTCGTCGAGGCCGATTTCGAGTGGATCGCCGAGTGGGGCTTCGACTGGGTCCGGCTGCCGATGGATTACCGGTGCTGGACCGACCCTGACGACCCGTACAAGCTCGACGAGAAGATTCTCAAGGAGATCGACGAGGCGGTCGCGTTCGGCAAGAAGCACAAGGTCCACGTGAACGTCTGCCTCCATCGTGCGCCCGGCTACACGGTCGCCAGCCCGCCCGAGAAGCTCAATCTCTGGAAAGACGCCGAGGCGCAGAAACAATTCGAGTTCCAGTGGGCCTCGTTCGCCAAGCGGTACAAGGGCCTCCCGTCGACGGAGGTCAGCTTCGACCTCGTGAACGAGCCCGACGACAAGGTCTCGCCGGCCGATTACGCCCGGGTCGCTCGCCGTGCGGTCGAGGCGATCCGCGGGGCCGATCCGGACCGGCTCGTCGTGAGCGACGGCCTGAAGTGGGGCCGCGTGCCCGTGATGGAACTGGCGGACCTGGGCATCGCCCAGTCGACGCGCGGCTACGAGCCGTTCCACCTGACGCACTACAAGGCCTCGTGGATCGGCGGCGGCAACTGGGCCGAGCCGGCGTGGCCGCTGAAGGAGGGCGACAAGCCCCTCGACCGCGCGTGGCTGAAACGCACGTGCATCGACCCGTGGAAAGAACTCGAAGCGAAGGGCTGCGGCGTCCACGTCGGCGAGTGGGGCGCGTTCAATAAGACTCCGCACGCCGCCGTCCTCGGGTGGGCGAAGGATTGCCTCGCCCTCTGGAAAGAGGCCGGCTGGGGCTGGGGCCTCTGGAACTTCCGCGGCGCGTTCGGCATCCTCGACAGCGGCCGCGCGGACGTCCAGTACGAGGAGTTCCGCGGGCATAAGCTGGATCGGAAACTGCTCGAAGTGCTGCGAGAATCCTGAACGAGAAAATGGGGCGCCATGCGCCAGTCCCCTTGCGCGTTAAAATGAATCAGGGAATTGATTGCGTGCTAGGTCGGGCGAGTGTAGAGTGCCTGGGCAGGTATCGGCTACAAGCGGTCACCAAATGAATCCGTGATCGCTGGCGATGGCATTGGACGATATGAAACGTAGCGAGAGGTAACTACCCATACGCGAGGATTGACCAATGGACCGGCAGCAGATTGGAACCAAGCTGGTTATGAAAGCCCTCGGACTGGACCTGTCTATGCTCAGTTTCGAAGACCGACTGATACTGCAGAAGACCGTCTATCTCGCTCAGGGTAAGGGTGTTGGCCTAGGATACCAGTTCCACTGGTATCTGCGGGGGCCGTATAGCCGAGCGTTATCCTCGGACGGGTTTTCCATAGTCTCGGAAACATCTTCAGGAGAAGATGAGTCGGCCGGTTGGCAGTTGAGTTCGCCGACACAGAAGAAACTCGAGGAATTGCGGGAGCTCATCTTTAGCCCTGAGCCCGAAGCACTTGACCGGCGCCTGGAACTGCTTGCGTCCGTGCACTTCCTTGTGAGCAGGAAACAAGTGAGCCGTGATGTCGATAAACTGAAAAGGACGCTTGCCAAGTTCGAAAAGCATTACAGCGAAGATCAGGTTGGCCTAGCACTTCGGGACCTCGAAAGACATGGCCTCCTCAAGGCGTCGCGAAAGAATTGTAGTTGATTCCATCCACGGCGACATCCACCTCTCAGATCAAGAGTGGAACGTAGTCAATACCGGATCATTCCAGCGCTTGCGCCAGATCAAGCAGATTGGGATGGGGCATTTTACTTACCCCAATGCGACACATACCCGCTTCGCACACAGTCTGGGCGTCCTGGGCATTATGATTAGGGTTCTGCGTGCGGCAAAAGAGGGCGGGGTGCGCCTAAGAGAGAAGATGAGGGAGAACTTACGCTTGGCTGCGCTCCTTCACGATATCGGGCACTATCCATATTCGCACGTTATGGAGTCGATCGATAGCGTGAAGCTTACTGAAGAAATGATTGAGGACAAAGGGGCGGTCAAGAGGTCCCTGGACATGACCACTCGTAGATACCCGAGTCACGAGGAGGTCGGGAGGCTGATTGTTACTTGTCAGGAAGATATTGTTCAGGCAATAGGCGGGCCGGAACGAGCTGCGGCGGTTGCGGACCTGTTTACCAGGTCGGAAGCGGCCAACCCTCAATTGAGCAAGCTTATCCACAGTAGCCTTGATATGGACAGGCTGGACTACTTACTTCGAGACTCGAGGGCGGCCGGTGTGCCCTATGGCACAATCGACATCAACTATATTCTGAATAACGTAATGGTCAGCAAAGGCGGTCTGCTCGGTGTCTCCCGCAAGGCTTTGCCCGCCGTGGAGCAGTTTCTGCTGGCAAGGCACTTCATGCACCGTGCGGTCTATTATCACAAGACTACGGTGGCCTTGGAGGAGGCATGTCGCCAGCTTCTGAGGCGTCTGCGGAGTCGCTCTACGCGCAACTACGATGTGCCGAAGGACGGGTTCGGGGTGGAAAAGTGGGTTAAGTCGCCAGAACTCGGAACGTTTACCGATGCTTTTGTGGATGGGGTAGTACAAGCGGCGGTAAGCGACGAGGACAAGGTCGTGTGCGCCCTCGCCTCCTGCATTTTCCGAAGAAGACCACCCAAACTTCTTAAGGAAGTAAGCGCTCTTTTGCGGGCGGGTGACGCGACCGGGGGTGTCGCGATATCTCTCTTTAGAGCCAACTTCAGGCACCAAATCGCAGGCCTTGCAGCGAGGCACAGCCTTGACCCGCGGTTGTTCCTCTTCTGGGAAGCGAAGCCGCTCAAGTTCGAGGAACGGGGGGCATCAATACGTGCAACCGATGTCGACAAGCTTGCGGACGAACAAGAGGAAGAGGCCATAAAAGTATTCGTAGAAGGTGGCGACGAGCTACGGTCAATAATGGACATAGACCACAGCCTCATGGCCCTTTGCGCTGGCCACCTTTTCTATGCACTGCGTTTGTACGTTGTGTGCCCGAATGATGGGGTGGTTGAGGCTCTTAGGAATGAAGTAGCGTCATGGGATCGCGACTCCTGAGGTGGCTCGATTTGGTGTGTAGGCATGCCAGTGTTGGCGCAACCCACCTGCAAAGAACAGCTAGTTGTGCTCAAGTTCGCTGGCCTCCAGTTGATTTGTCGGCCATGTGCGGGTATTTAGTGTGGCATGAGCATTCTGTTCGACCCATCCAAGATCCCCGTGCCGGAAGGCGAGGGCCCGGAGTCGGTCTGGGACCTGACGAGCCGCATTCGGGATGCGCTGGAGTCGGAGTTTCCGAACGTCTACGTCTGGGGCGAGATCTCGAACTTCAAGCGGCACACGAGCGGCCACGTCTTCTTCACGCTGAAGGACGAGCGGGCCGCCGTTCGGTGCGTCGTCTGGAAGTCGGCCGCCGGCCGCCTGCCGCCGGGGATTGCCGACGGGATGGAAGTCGAGTGCCGTGGCCACATCGGAGTGTTCGAGTCGGCGGGGAACTACCAGCTCTACGTGTCGAGCCTGCGCCCGCGCGGCCTCGGGGCCCTGGAACTCGCGTTCCGCAAGCTCAAGGAAAAGCTCGAAAAGGAAGGGCTGTTCGACCCGGCCCGCAAGCGCCCGTTGCCGCGCTTCCCGCGGCGGGTCGGCGTCGTGACGAGCCCCACGGGCGCGGCCATCCGCGACATCATCCACGTGATGAAGCGGCGGTGGCCGGCGGTCGAGATCGTCATCGCCCCCGCGCGGGTCCAGGGCGAGGGCGCGAGCGCCGAGATCGCCGAGGGCCTCCGGCGGCTCAATCGCCTGGGCGGCCTCGACGTCATTATCATCGGGCGCGGCGGCGGGAGCCTCGAGGACCTGTGGCCGTTCAACGAGGAGGTCGTCGCGCGGGCGGTCTATGCGTCCGACGTGCCGGTCGTGAGCGCGGTCGGCCACGAGACCGATTTCTCGATCTCGGACTTCGTGGCCGATGTGCGGGCCGCCACGCCCTCGGCCGCGGCGGAGATCGTCGTGCCCGACGCGCGGGAAATCCTTGCGGGGCTCGGGGCGACGATGTCGCGCCTCGCGCGGCACATGACGCACCGGACGGAGCGTTTGCGGGACCGCCTGACGATGGCCGCGCGGTGCCGGTTCCTCGCGCATCCCGAGGAGATGGTCCTGGCGCGGACGGAGCAGGTGGACGGCCTGGCGGACCGGATGGCGTCGGCCCTGCGCGAGTCGCTCTCGGACCGGCGGTTGCGGCTGGAGCGCGCGACCGGGGGCCTGGCGGCCCACGCGCCGCGGGCGAAGTGGCAGGCGGCCGTGGCGGCCCTGCGCCTGGCGACGTTCCGCATGCAGACGGCGGCCCAGACGCTCCTCGTGCATCGGTGGAAGGCCCATCTCGACCGCACCGCCGGGCGCCTGGAGGACCTCAACCCCGACCGCGTTCTGGCGCGCGGCTACAGCCGCACGGTGCTGGAGCGGACGGGCCGGACGCTGACGCGCGCGGCCGACGCGGCGGCGGGGGACCTGCTGCGGACGCACCTCGCCGAGGGCGACCTGCGGAGCCAGGTGACCGACAGTCGCGGGCGCGCGATGCCGCGCCGCGCGAGGCACGCGAAGGGCGACGACGAGGGGCAAGGAAAACTGTTCGGTGAATAGGTGCACATTTCGCCGCTTGGCGGGTGCCATGCTTTCGCGCCGTTGCGAAAGCATGGACGATCGTGGGACGCATGCTTTCGCAACGGCGCGAAAGCATGGCACCCCTTGACGGGCGGGTAACGGAGCACGTGTGCCCGGCGATATCAGATTCGAGATTTCAGATTTCAGAATGAAACGTCAGTGGCAAGGAGTACGACAATGGCCAGGAAAAAACCCGACGACTCGCCCGACCCGAAATTCGAGGATCGCCTCGCGCGGCTGGAGGAGATCGTCGCGGCGTTAGAGTCCGGCGAGGCCGGCCTCGACGAATCGATGAAACTCTATGCCGAGGGGGCCTCGCTCATCAAGGCGTGCCGCGCGACCCTCGCCGAGGCCGAGAAGAAGATCACGAAGCTCACCGAGGACGCTTCGGGGGAGCTTAGGGAAGAACCGTTCGAGGCCCAGGAAGGCGACGGCACGGAAAAGGAGTAGCCCATGCGGTCCAGGACTCTTTGGGGGTTGTTGCTGCTTGCGGTGCTCGTCTCGGGGTGCGCGGCCCAGGCGGAGCGCGACGTGCTCTATCAGGCGTCGACGATCAACGCGCTCCTGGAGGGCGTGTACGACGGCACGATCACGCTCGGCGAGCTTCAGAAGCACGGCGATTTCGGCATCGGCACGTTCGACGGGCTTGATGGCGAGATGATCCTCCTCGACGGCTGCTTCTACCAGGTCCGGGGCGACGGCAAGGTCTATCGCCCCGGTCCGGGCGCGACGACGCCCCTGGCGACGGTCGCGTTCTTCGTGGCCGACCATGCGCTGGCGGCCGACGGGCCGTTCGACCTGTCGGACCTGGAGTCGCTCCTGGACCGGACGACGCCGGAGCGGAACGTCCCGGTGGCGATCCGCATCACCGGCACGTTCAAGCGCGTGAAGACCCGGAGCGTGCCGAAACAGGAGAAGCCGTACCCGCGCCTGATCGACGTGACCGCGAAGCAACCGACGTTCGAGTTCCACGACGTGAAGGGGACGCTCGTGGGGTTCCGGTTCCCAGCGTACATGAAGGGGATCGGCGTCCCGGGGTATCACCTGCATTTCCTGACGGCCGACCGCTCGGGCGGCGGGCACGTCCTGGAGATCGAAACGGAGGCGATGCGGATCGAGATGGACGTCAAACGGGAGGTCTTTATCGCGTTGCCGCGCACGGAGATGTTCAATCGAGCCGATCTATCGAAGGACAAGGAGGCGGAGGTGCGGAAGGCGGAACAGTAAGGCAATGCGGAATGCGGAGTGCGGAGTGAAAGGCGAAACGGCAACAACGGCAAAGGCGGCGCGTCTCGTTAGCCGCCCCGCTTGCCCGGAACGGGCCCAGACTTCGGGCGGGGCGCGTGTCGGCCGCAGGCGAAGACGAAGCGAACGGCGAATCTCAAATACCAGATTTGAGATATCAGATTAAGAGGCCAAACAACGGCAAAGGGGTCAGGAGCCCTATCCTTAAGGCTCCTGACCCCGTCGGCTGAGGATAGGCAACAAGCTCTAAGCAGCGGCCAGACTTGGGCCTACCTTCACGCACCCCGCCGCGCGAACCGCGCGAAGTACGCCTGGACCTGGACGTCGTTGTAGAAGACCAGGCTGAGGATGCCCACCGCCAGGGAGACCCAGCTCCCGGAGATGATGTTCACGATCTGCATGATGGCGATGTGCTTCGCGGGCCGGTCCGCCCGGATCGGGTCGGGCAGAATCTGCGACGCGTAGACGATCTCCAGGATCCCCAGGACGATCGAGTAGATCCCGATCGGGCAGCAGCAGGCCGTGAAGATGCCGCAGAGAAAGACCACCGACAGCCCTCCGCCCAGGAGGACGTTCAGGATGCCGTCTACCAGGCACATGATGGCGATGGCCTGGACGTATCCCGGTTTCGCCGGCACGATCGGCTCGGGCAGGCTCGGCAGCAGCGGCGCGGCAGGCGGCGACTGGGTCATGGGTGCCCTCCTAAACAAATGCTCGGTCCTGAATGTCAGATCTGAAATACCAGATACCAGATACCAAAGCCAAACCGCCCTACCCCGGCCGCCGCTTGTCGGCCACCGGCCTTCGCCGCGGCCGCTCGCCCTGCGCCTCGACCGGCTCGAGGTCGAGCTGGCGGCGCGGGATGCTGATCCGGGCGATGCGGACCTCCAGCTTCGACCCGACGCGCAGCGTCCGCCCGCTGTGCTGGCCGACGAGGGCCCACTTGCGGCGGTCGAACTTGTACTGATCGTCCTTGAGGCTCGTAATGTGCACCAGGCCGTCGATCAGCCACTCGGGGTTCTCGACGAACGCGCCGAACTCCTGGACGCCCGTGATGATCCCTATGAACGTTTCGCCGATGTGGTGTTCGAGATATTCGAGGAGCTTCACTTTGACGAGCTCGCGCTCGGCGTCCTCGGCCCGGCGCTCCATCTTGCACGCGTGGGCGGCCTGCGCGGCGGCGGCCTTCTTGCCGTCGGCGGCCGGGGCGTCGGGGCCGCGCGCCTTGTGGCGGCCGCCCTTGGGCTTCGGCGCCTCACCGCCGGCGACCAGGCTGAAGAGCCGATGGACCGTGAGGTCGGGGTACCGCCGGATCGGCGACGTGAAGTGGCAGTAGGCCTCGGAGGCGAGGGCGTAGTGGCCCTCCGGGCGGATGCTGTACTCGGCCCGCTTCAGGCTCCGCAGCACCGCCAGGTGGATGCCGTAGGCCTCGGGCGTGCCGCGCACCCGGTTGCACAGGGCCTGGAGCTCGTGGCGGTCGCGGGCGTCGGCGAGCTTGCAGCCGATGCTGGTCGCGTAATGCTGGAGGTCCTCGGCGGCCTCGTCGCCCGGCTCGGGATGGATGCGGCGGATGAACGTGAGGCCCCGCCCTTCGAGGGCCCGGGCCACCGCCTCGTTCGCCTCGACCATGAACATCTCGATAATCTTATGCGTAAAGCTCGTGTCCTCGGGATGGGCCGCCACGACCTTCCCCTCGTCGTCGAGCTCCAGGTCGACGTCCGGGATGTCGAGCTCCAGGTACCCCTCGCGGCGGCGGCGGTCGAGGAGCTTGCGCGCCCAGCGGTCCATGCGGATGAGCAGCCCCACGACCTCGCTCGGCAAGTCGCCGCCCTTGCCCTCCAGCGCCGCCATCGCCTGCTCGTAGGTCAGCCGCTGGGCGCTCTTGATGAACGAATTCGCGAGCTCGACCTCCTGCGGGCAGCCGTCGCGGTCGAGATGGATGAAGACGCTCTTCGTCAGGCGCGTCCGCCCTTCCTGGAGGCTGCACACGCCGTTGGAGAGGATCTCCGGGAGCATCGGGACGACCGTCCCCGGCAGGTACACGCTCGTCGACCGCTCGCGGGCCTCCAGGTCGAGGGCCGAGCCTTCCTCGACGAAGTATGATACGTCGGCGATGTGGACGCCGAGCGTGGCGGTGCCGTCCTTGTGCTCGACGAGGCTGATGGCGTCGTCGAAGTCGCGGGCGTCCACGGGGTCGATCGTGATGATCGTGTCGGCGGCGAGGTCCTTGCGGCCGGCGAGGGCTTCGTCGTTCATCCGCTCGGCGGCGCGCCGGGCGTCGGCCATGACCTCCTCGGAGAACCGGTCCGGCAGCTCGAACTGGCGGATGATCGCGAGCGTGTCGACGCCGGGCGCGCCGCGCGCCCCGAGGACCTCGACGATGACGGCCTCGCCGGGCTCGCCGCGGACGGAGTACTTGAGGACCTCGAAGACGACCTTGTCCTTGGGCTTGGCGCCGGCGCTGGAGGCGTCGGGGACCTCGAAGTCCTGGAGGAGGATGCCGCCGTCGGGCCGGACGATCGGGCCCTCGGGCGTGCCGAGATAGGTGCCGACGAAGCGGACCTGGCCGCGCTCGAGAATCTCGACGACGCGGCCCTGGAACCCCTTGCGTCCCTTGCCGGTGATCCGCGCCAGCACGAGGTCGTTCGTGACGGCGCCGAGCGTGGCGTCGGGCGGGACGAAGAGGTCCTCGCCGAGCGATTCGCCCTCCTCGGACTCGGGCATGACGAAGCCGAAGCCGCGGCTGGAGAGGCTGAACCGGCCGCGCACCGTGCCCGGCTCGTGGCGGGCCTTCTTTGGCGTCTTCCCGCCCGGGCCCTTTTCCGCCGCGGCGGCGACGAGCTTGCCGTGGGGCCCGATCTCGACGTCGCCCGCGGAGATCATCTCCTTGACGAGCGAGCGGAACTGGGCGTACTCCTCTTCGGCGACGTCGAAGAACCGGGCCAGCCGCCGCAGGCGCAGGGGATGATAGTGATGGGATTCGATGTGGGCCTTGATCTGGTCGCGTGTGGTCATGGTATTCAATAAGTATACGAGGGGGGAGGGGCGTAGCCAAGGCAAAAGGCGGTAAACGGCGAGTAACTGAGTGACTGAGGAACTGAGTGACTGAGTAAAGGCAACGGCCGAAGCGGCGCCTCGTTAGCCGCCCCGCTTGCGGGGCGTGTGTTTGCGTCGCAGCGCCACATTTCGCCGGCCCGCCGCGGCGGGCCGCTCGCCTTGGCACACGCGAGCCAATCTCGACGGGTGCTTGCCTTTGCCCGCGAAATGGCGTAATGTGAACGAGTACCCCAACACAAAGGACCCGTAATGGACAATGCGATGGAGGAAATCCTCCGCCTGGCCCAGGGGCTCGGGCAGACCATCCGGCAGCATCCGCGGTACCTGAAGCTCGTGGAGGCCG
>Ga0209777_10002456_pt1 | contig 24347 bp, 22 predicted proteins | sample FrelakmetHBP12HB_FD_187147 | JGI IMG/M metagenome (GOLD analysis project Ga0209777, IMG submission 187147) | Freshwater lake sediment microbial communities from the University of Notre Dame, USA, for methane emissions studies -HBP12 HB (SPAdes)... | ecosystem: Environmental > Aquatic >... | reverse complement strand
CGATCTGTTTTGCCGCCACATACCGTAGGAGTGACCAATACGTAAGGTCGCCCGATGCGATCTTGTATGAGGGCGCTTCGATCATTTCCAAAATGTCCGCGCTCTTGTTGCCGAAGACGCTCGCCATGAAAGGGATTTCGCGATCGGCCGCAACTGCCGCGAGTTCAGCCCACTCGTCTGTACTTAGTTCAAGTGACTCAAACAGGGAGAACTGCTCGCTTTTTTTGCTGCAAAGCTCTGCCGCCCGAAAGACTTGGAACTTGACTGCATCTGCGCCAGCGTGGGTTGCTGCTTCAATCAGTTGCTTCGCTTGTATAATGTCACCATCGTGGTTTAGGCCTATCTCGGCGATGATATACGTGGGCTCGCCGTCTCCCACTCTTGCATGGCCAATCTTGATGGACCTCATCCTCTCAGCTCTTGTAATCGTCAATAACGTGTTTGACAGCAGTTATGACATCTTCGACATCGTCGTCAGTCATCCGTGGATACAGTGGGAGCGAGATCTCTCGGTCAAAGAAGTGCTCTGCGTTAGGGAAATCACCGCGCTTATACCCGTATTGTGAACGATAATAAGGATGTAGATGTACGGGAATAAAATGCACGCTTGTGCCGATATTCTTCGCTTTCAGTGCATCGATCACTGTGTTCCTATCCGCTTTCAACATGTCAACGTTTACCTGAATAGCGTACAAGTGCCAAGCATGGCGGACGTACGGTCTGCTCGTCGGGGTAATGATCTGGTCAGTGTTACGAAAGGCATCGTTATATGATTGAGCGATCTCCTCTCGCCGCTTCTGCATTTGGGGCAGTTTCTTCAGCTGATGCATTCCGATAGCTGCTTGGATGTCAGTCATATTATATTTGTAACCTGGATAGAGGACTTCATAGTACCAAGAGCCCCCAGACGAGTACCTTTTCCAAGCGTCTTTATTTATTCCGTGTAGACTGAGCATCCGTGTCGTCTCAGCAAGCTGTTCATCATTCGTCGTCAACATGCCGCCTTCACCTGTTGTAATGTTCTTTGTGGCATAAAAGCTAAAGCAGGTCGCGTCTCCGAGCGTCCCGATAGTTCGATTTTTGTACGATGCGGCGAGTGCGTGAGCAGCATCTTCGATGATAAGCAGATTGTGTTCTTTGGCGATGCGCTCGATTTCTTCCATTTCACATGGATGGCCCGCGTAGTGAACCGGAATAATCGCCTTTGTCCGCTCGGTCAGGTTTTTTTCGACGCTCTCCGGGGCAACATTGTTAGTCTCTTTATCGATGTCAGCAAAGATTGGTTTTGCTCCTTGGTGAATAACTACGTTAGCGGTGGCTGCAAACGTAAGTGGAGAGGTTATGACCTCGTCTCCCGGTCCGATTCCGCTCGCGGCGAGCGATAGATGCAAAGCTGCCGTACATGAACTGACAGCCACTGCGAATTGAGCGCCGACGTAGTTTTTAAACTGCTCTTCAAACGCGTGCGTCTTTGGACCTGTCGAAATCCAATCCGATTCTAGCGTATCTATGACCTCGCGCAGTTCGCCCGCTTCTAGGAAAGGCCTAAACGCTGGCAGAAACTCCTTGCGGATATGTGGGGCATAAGTGGCTTGGTCTTCCATCGAATTACCTCAAAATGTAAGGGGGGTTGTTTACCGGCAGTGCGCGCGCTCTATCAGCGATAGCTTCACTGATGCGCAAGCCGCTAGTGACTTGTGTCGACGTAGTACCTCCAAAAAACCACATCGCGGTACTCAATATCACGCAGTGCACTCTAGCGCTGTTGTATAAAACGTTTCAGTAGATGAGAACTCCGGCGCTCGGTCCTCGGTGGGGATTTTTTTCATAAGAAACTCTGCAATTAGCTGGCCATAAACGATGTGAGATTCAAGGACTAGGAGAATACCGCGCGGCGCGATACTCGGCTCAAAAAGTGCGGCGGAGCAGATTCTTGAAAAAGGCAACTTCTTCGTCGCCTATGCCTTTGAGAACCCAAAGCAACATGACATAGATGCAAGCGCATAGCGCCACAATAAGCACCACGGGTAGGAGACCTTGTGGTTTCACAGCAACAACTACGAGCGACATCGCGAGCGATGCGACGATACTCTTCAGTGCAAACTGTGCGTTGGTGCCAACTCTGATGTATGAGCGCGCATAGTACGCCACGAGCACAAAAACACATGCAAAAGCAAAGAGGGTCGCAATTGCCGCGCCGATGATTCCGATACGAGGTACTAAGAAAAGAGTAAGCACAAGATTCAACGCTGCAGCAAGGAGCCATATCGTTCCAAGTAGAGGGGTCCGCTTTTCAAGCACGAGAACGTTTCCGATGAGTCCATAGATTCCGAAAAGCAAGGCGCTAGCGGTTATGTAGGGCGTCACTGCGTACCCTTGCGCGGCAATATCCGGCGTAGACAGGATAGTGAGAATCTGTTTCGAGAGCAGTGAAATAATGAACGCAGCCGGTATGGCCAGCGCCAGAAAGTACTTGAGGCAATAGGACAGGGTGGTCTTCACGTGGTCTAGACGATGATTATCGAAGTATGCCGAAAGTGTCGGCAGTAGAATCACAGAGACGGGCGTAACGGCTAGGACGATACTGTACCCTATCGTGTAGCCTGGGGAGTAGTACCCGACCGCAACGGCACCCCAAAAAATGCTAATGACGTAGCGATCACTCGAATTCACTATCCAATATGACAAGTTACTCGGTACAGTTGGTAAGCCTAGAGATAGATAGGAGCGTGCGTGAGCGAACGTGGGGAACACAACGCCGAGTTCCGAGATGATTCGGAACGCCAACAATAAAGACACCAGAAGTTGTGCCAGCAGAAGTCCTAGCACCGCGCCTGAGATGCCGTACCCTCGCAGCACAAAAGTCGACACGACAACGACGGTGAAACAGGGCTGTAGCGCAGTAAAAAACGCAAATCTTTTGATCTGTTGCTTAGCTCGGAAGTAGCCCAAGCACATGTAATTAAAACTACTTATGAATATGATAGCGGGCAAAATCGTTGTCACCGTGGTGTTGCCGTCAAACAGCAGGCGAGCCAGGGACTCGGCTAACAGATAGAAGACGAAAGCGACTAAAGCACTTGATAGCAGCGCAATGGACAAGCTTGCGTAGAACCCTTCACGAATCGCATCTCGGTCCTCTGTTCCAGCCAACAGCCGCATCATTGCGACGGTCAGCCCGAGTGTCGTGAGCAACGGCAGCACGTCAGTCGTGACGGTGACTTGAATCCATACCCCGTATCCCGCAGCCGTAGTCGTCTTTGTCAAAACAGCCAGCAAAATGATAGGAGCTAAGCTCACAATGAGCGTAGAAACGGCCGTCAGTCCAACTCTCTTTGCAAACAACGAATGCTCTGTCATTTTCGTCACGACAAACAGCCGGTACGGCCTCCGAACACAGTAGCATTGTTCCTGTTTATCCTGTTTGTGCTTCTCTTGCGAGTTTTAGTGAAAAAGAACTACGATTGACGCGCTCGCTAGGTCGGTCAGTAAAAAATCAAGTTGAAGCTCCGTGTCCCAACAGATCACGACTTTCAGAAAACCCACGTCGATGTGGTGGCGAGGCAGCCTCCAGATGTCCTATGGACTGAGAACGACGCTTGGTTAACCGCGATACCGTTGACGTACGGAAATTCGTTGTCCCAGCTCTTTTGCGCGAGTCTCTCCTGGAAAATCATTCGACGTCGATCATCTCGAGCTCAGATGCTAGCGCAGGCAAAAAGGTTCCCACGTCGGTTACGACCCCGATTGCCTGTGCCGTGCCGCGATCGATGAGCTTCGTTACAGTGGATGGGTTAATGTCAACGCAAATCGTCTTGACATACGATGGTAGCATGTTCCCGACAGCGATAGAGTGCAACATCGTAGCCATCATAAGCACAAGGTCGACGTCTTTGAGGAGCTCACGCATGGCGTCCTGTGCGGCCATGATATCTGTTATGACTTCGGGCAATGGGCCGTCGTCGCGGATGGACCCGGCGAGCACGAACGGCACGTTATTGACAACGCTTTCGTACATGACGCCACTTTTGACTAGTCCTTGGCGCACCGCCGCTTTAATTGATCCGCACCGGACCACTTGGCTGATGGCGTAGAGGTGGTTCTTGTGCCCCCCGCTTACCAGCTCTGCCTTCTTGATGTCCAGGCCGAGCGACGTTCCGTAGAGGTCACGCTCGATATCGTGAACCGCAAGCGCGTTGCCGGCAAGCAGAGCATCGACATACCCGCGGCGAATAATTTTCGAAAGCGCCTCAGCAGCGCCGGTATGTGAAACTGCCGGCCCTGCAACGATGGCAATCTTTTTTCCCTGCGACTTCGCGCTCACCATTTCTATGGCTATTTGGCGAATGAGCGTCGTAGAGGGGCGCTCCGAGGACACAGCGCCGCCCATAAACTCAAAAAGGGAGCGCTTACGCGGGCGCTCCGGAGGAATGACACGAACGCCGCGCTGCCCGAGCACTATTTGATCCCCTACTCTGATGTGGTGGAGTGGTGTGCACAGCGCGCGGTCGTCGCGAACGACGATCATGCAGTCCATTTCTATACCCTCCACAGGACTCCAGGTGTCGCGCCGGTGGATAAAAGTGGGGTGATTCGTAGTCGAATAGAACCCTTCTGGGACGACCTTGTCCTTGTCGGCGGGTCCGAGCCGGACATCCTCAATCTTAGGAACTTGCGCACCGAGCCGATGAAGGTCGCTCATGATCGCGTCAAGGTGTGCCTCGTCGCGCCCATTGACCGCAAGCCGCACGTAGCTAGGGTCGCTCTTGTGCTCGCCTACGTTGAAGGTGACGATCTCAAACTCGCCGTCAAGATCCATGATCTTGTCGAGCACGCGTGTCAACGTCAGCGAGTCAATAATGTGTCCCTTCAGTTCCACTTCACGAATCGTCGTCATGTGTACCCTCCTCGTGCGCCAGCTATGCTGTCCGCTCGCTACCTTACAATCACCGTTCCGATGCCTTCGTCAGTAAACAGCTCTAGGAGGAGTGCGTGATGAACGTTGCCGTTGATGATGTGCGCATTCTGTACTCCAGCTTCTAGGGCCTTTAAGCAAGCGTGCGCTTTCGGAATCATACCTCCGCTGATACTCCCCAATTCGATCGCAAGCTGGGCCTCAGCGAACGTCATGCGGGAGACGACCGTTTCGGGATCACTCGAGTCGCGCTGAATCCCGTCGACGTCAGTCAAGGCGATGAGCTTGCGGGCCATAAGCGCCGCGGCTATATCTCCCGCGACGGTGTCGGCATTGAGATTAAGGCTATGGCACGCGCTGTCTACGGCGATGGGAGCGATCACAGGGATGTATCCCTCGCCGGCCATAATCATAAGGATCTCGGGGTTGATGACTTCTGCCTCGCCGACCCAGCCGAGATCAACCTCGTGTTCGACGCCTTCATAGACTACGCGCTGGGGGCTTTTTTTCCGAGCGGCGATCATGCGGCCATCCTTTCCGGACAGCCCGACCCCTTTGCCGCCGTGTTTGCCAATTAGTGCCACAAGACTCGTATTGATGTTCCCGACGAGGACCATACGGGCGATTTCGAGGGTCTCTTCGTCAGTGATACGCAAACCTGCCGCAAATTCGGGCTTTTTGCCCATTCGCTCCATCTTCTCGCTGATTTCCGGCCCACCCCCATGAACCAGAACCGGCTGCATACCGACGTAGCGCAAGAGCACGATATCTTCGATGATGCCCTCCATGAGGCGCTTGTCGATCATCGCGTGCCCGCCAATTTTGATAACGATGAACGATCCATAAAACTCGCGAATGTAAGGCAATGCTTCGATGAGGGTCTGCTCCCGCTTCATTGACCTGTAGTTCCGACTGAGAATAGAAATATTTTCCTGCTTGATCGTCCCTAGGCGTGCGATCGGCCGTCAACGATACGCCAGGGGCGAGTCCTGCCCTTAAAGACTATATGCTTCGAGGGCTATTGGGCACGTGCCAATCTTGGCTTCGTTAGCACAAACAGTCGATGATATGACGCACAAGGTAGCGTGTATTCAGATAGGTGCCCTCGGGACGTGGCAGGAAAATGTCGACCACGCAGTCACATTATCCGACGAAACGGATGTGGACCTAATCGTTCTTCCGGAGCTCTTCGCCCACTGCAAGGATTTCAAAGCTGGAGAGCGTATTCCGGGACTTACAACGGATATATTTGCCCAGCTCGCCCGCGAAAAAGGCAGCTATATCCTCATGGGGAGCATCCTCGAGGTTGACGGCCACGATCAGAGGTACAACACGAGCGTGCTTATCGATCGGCGAGGGCGGATTCTCGCTCGGTACCGCAAGATTCACCTTTTCTCATACCATTCGAAAGAGAAACGTTCACTGATTGCTGGGAGGGACGTTGTGACCACCCCAACTGAGCTCGGCGTTATCGGGTTCTCGATCTGTTATGACCTGCGCTTTCCTGAGCTCTATCGAGCTCTAGTCAAGAAGGGGGCTGAGATCATCGTCTGTCCTGCGGCGTGGCCCTATCCGCGCCTCGATCACTGGATTACGCTCAACAAGGCTCGTGCGATTGAAGGGCAATGCTACTTCGTTGGCTGTAATCAAGCAGGCGCGCCGACGCCGACGACCACGCTCGTCGGTCGGAGCATGATAACTGATCCGTTGGGAGAGGTGGTCGCCGCGGCTGGGGCTGTAGAGGCCATTATTGAAGCGGTAATTGATGTTACTCTCGTCCGCAAGATACGTGAAGAATACGCATTTTCAAATGACATCGTCGAGGTTTAAGTAGAGACTTGCTCTGCACAGGACTGCTTCGTCAGAAGCACGTTTGGCTTATGAACATCGTCTCAGTGCGATCCCTCCAGCTCTTTGAGTATCTACGATTGCGATTGCTGCTACGTGCGTTTTTTTATAACAAGCGCTAGATGTAACTGACAAAAAAGCGTGCAGGTGACAACAACTGCCATCGGTTATTGACTATCTTTTGCTGGAACTGTTCTTAGTAAATGTCACAGCGGTGTTTCATCCAATTCCCGCCGAGCCAACAATTGCGATTTTGCTCGACAAACACGTCAGTCCGTTGCTGATCTTGACTGTAGTGATCGTGGGCTCATTCATTGGATCCACTGTAGGCTTCCTCATCGGAAAGTACGGCCTCAGACGAATTATCCCTTTTCACGACAGCGATCGCGATTTAAGGGCCCAGCAGTGGTTTCGAAAGTATGGAGCGGCGCTTCTGTTGGCCTCTCCGTGGATCCCGTTAGCAGGAGATCTTGTTCCGCTCGTCGCGGGGGTAGAAAACTATAACTCTTCACGCTTCGTGGTCGTCATTTTGGCAGCTAAAATAATCAAAGGTACGGCGCTCGTCTATTTCATTTCGCTTTTCCTCCAGTTCTCGGGCCTGCATTTCTAAGTCGCAACGAGAACTGCTAGTGGGCTATTGGGGCCTTTGGGTTTCACCTTCGGTGTCACATGGGTGTGCAAAAAATAGCATGCGAGTGGGCACGTACATTGGCATCATCCGCAGCACCAGAACAGTTCTAGTGCGAAAACATAAGACGCCCTTTTAGGGGGGGTTGGGGGTATTGTAAGACCGGAACTGCATTCTGTAGCAGCTAGCAAAGTTTAAGAGCGTCCACGCGAAACGTGGAGTTAAGCTCCGGTAGTGTAGTCCGGCCAATCATGAGGGACTCTCACTCCCTCGACTTGGGTTCAAATCCCAACCGGAGCATCTTTCTCTTGTTGCGTGCGGTATCAGCGCCGAGCGAAGAGTCTGAAGCCCGCTGTTTTGGCTGGGCGCTCCTTAGTGCTGTCGATCGGGGCGCTCTTGTTCGACCGCGTCTTGTTGCCGCGGATCAATCCGATGGTAACTCACGGAGCAACACCTCACGTGCGATCTGCATACCGTTGATCGCAGCGGGAAATCCCGCATACACAGCCATCATAAGGATAGTCTCAGTGAGCTCCTGAGGCGTGCATCCACTGTTGAGCGCTGCCTGAATATGATCACGAAGTTGATGCTCCCTATTGCCGAGCGCTGTGAGTGAAGCGACGATGCAAAGCTCGCGCTGCTTTGGAAGTAGCCCGGGACGGGTGTAGATGTCTCCATACGCAAACTCGATGACATAGCGCGCGAGGTCGGGCGCTATTGCGTCCATACTTCGAATGAGATCGTCTAAGCCCTTCTCGTTAACCTTGCGCAGCGCAGCGACGCCGCGTTCAAATCGTTCGTTTTCCATGACCATCTCCACACCATGGCGCTGCGTTGATATAAGCGCTCCCGTGTGCTTTGCTAAGGCCCGTGTGTAGATGTACGCACTAGAGTGCGCTGCTGAACGTGCCACTACTTTTTTATAAGCGCGCAGAAGAGTTGTAACCGATAAAAGTAACTGGGTGCGTTTCGCTGCCTCTCATCACTAACTACGGTTTGCTTGAGCTTTTTTTCGTTAGCGCCACTTCTTCGGTGCTCCCGATCCCCACAGAGCCGACAATCGCGCTGCTGCTAGGCGAAAACGTAAGTCCTTTCATCATTCTCATAGTGCTAATCCCTGCGTCAGTTCTTGGCGCTTCAGCAGGGTACCTTTTGGGAAAATATGGGATGCGGAGAATAATACCCTTTCATAATTCCGAACGCGAGGAAAGAATCCGGGGGTGGTTTGGCAAATACGGGGCTGCGCTGTTGATGCTCTCTCCGTGGATCCCCTTTGCAGGCGATCTGGTGCCTATTGTAGCTGGAGTTGAAGACTTCAACCGGTCGACCTTTCTTCTAATCATATTCGTGGCTAAGGCTTTCAAAGGCGCGGTAATCGTGTATTTCCTCTCGTTTTTCGTCCAGCTTGTAGGCTTGCATCTCTGAGAGGCTTAAGCAACGGACTTAGCTGCTCGAAAGAGGGACAAACTAGCGGCAGGGAGCGAACCGCTCGTGGGATCGATAAAAAAATAAGTGACGACGCGTAAAAACGGAGAATCACTCTTCGACGAAGGTTATCGCCTCAGTTGGGCAGCTGTCCGCCGCTTCTTGACACTCGCACTCGCTGCAAGCAGCAGCGTCAATGACGTGAGATAACCCATCATCTTGGAGCTCAAAGACGTCGGGGCACATGTCTTCGCATGCGCCGCAGCCGACACAGAGCTCAACATCAATTTTCGGTACTAGCATGATCATTCTAACTATGCTGCTTACTCTCCACGTTTATAACTATCGGTTGTCTGGCTTAGGTAGCCCTTTTCACCCCTCTCACTGCAACGCTGGTGAAATTGACGACCTGGCTCGCAGGGACGTCTGCACAACACATAAGGTTAAGGACTGTTTTCATGCACTTGTGTTTGATACACATGCCCACATGGATACGCGCCCGTTTGAGGACTTTGAATTGATGGGTGTGGCCGGTGTGGCCGATGTGCTCACGCTCGCACACGACCCGATGCGAATGTCAACGGCAGACGTCCTAGTCGACCACTTTCACAAGCTCGTTTACGGCGAAGTGCGGCGAGGCGACGAAAATGGAGTTAACGTGCACGTGGGTCTTGGCGTACGCCCGCGTTCTATTAACGACCAAGTTGACACGATCTTGGCAGCACTCCCTGAATACCTCGCGCACCCTGCCGTCGTCGCGATCGGAGAAATTGGGCTTGAAAAGTGCACTGACATCGAGGAGCGGGTCTTTCGTGCACAGCTCGGGATCGACTACTATCCTAAAATTATCCACACACCTCGGCGCAAAAAGCGAGAGGCGCTTGAGCGAATCATCGCGATCCTTGACGATGTTGGGGCTAAGGGCGTGGTGATTGATCACATAGATCCGTCAACAGTCGACGTCGCGCTGGAGGCGGGAACATATGTTGGCATCACCGTCCAGCCGGGAAAAGCGTCCGTGCGCGACGCTGTTGAACTGATTATTGAGTACGCTGGAGCGAAGTTTGTCGTTAACAGCGACATGAGCACCCAGCGCTCGGATTGTCTGTCAGTCGCGCGGGTCATGCACGCACTCACGGTCGAGGGATACGCAGATCGTGCATATGAGGCGTGCGTGCAGAACGCTCGCGACTTGTTTTTGCGGTAAGCGTTCTCGTCTTGAAGCCCGCGTTTCAACTGTTTTTTCCTTGCGTATGCTTTATTACCTTCGATGCTTTACTTAGTATGATGATCCTATGACCGACGAAAAGAAAGACGAAGAGAAGCGAATGACGCAGAGAGACTACTGGATGAGTGACCCTTTTGCTGAAATGCGCCGGATGTTTGATACGTTCCGCGGCAATATGGAGGACACCCTTGAGCGTGTTTTCCCCTCGCAGGCGTTGCTGCCCGCGCTGAAACAACCCCGCGTCGACATCCTTGACCTAGGCGACGCCCTTGAGGTCGTCGCTGACATGCCAGGGGTAATGAAAGAGGATATCGAGATTAACCTCACCCCCGAACGGATCGAGATCAGCGCAGAATCGAGCACCGAAACCGAACGGAAAGACGAGGAGTACACCTACCGCGAGCGCGGCTACGCATCGTACCGGCGGATGCTCGACCTCCCTGCTGACGTGCTGCCAGATAAGGCCGCAGCAACGTTCACGGACGGCGTGCTCGAGGTCAAGTTGCCGAAGAAGGAACCCACCGAGGCGGAAAAGAAAACGCGAGTGAACGTCAAGTAGTTCAGTTGCCTATGGAAGAACGACGCAAGTATCCCTCTGAGGTAACCGGCACGCCGGAGGCGTTCGAACGAGAGCGCAATTAGATTACCGTTTAGCTGAGGAATGCATCAACCGACCCGTTTACCGACGTGAGCGCGACGCTGTTTACCTGCAACTCGTCCGACCTCGCACCTGTCTCACGAACTGAAACTAATTAGCAGTAAGCACACATCCTGCTATGTCGCGCCCTTTAAAGATGAATCGGTGCGTCACTGACTGTCCTTGCTGCGTTCCTTAGTGAATCGCACGCCAAAGATATCGACAGAGGTACCATGAATAGAAATGTGCGGGCCCTCAGAGGCTACCTATCTAACTATGTGCGAAACGATTTTGATAATCCGTTTTATGCCTCATTTAAAATAACGCACCGATGCAACTTACGGTGCGGCTTTTGCAACGTTTGGGCCGATAAAATCCCCGACCTTAAAACGAGCGACGTTTTCACCGTTATTGATAATCTGTCGCGAGCGAGCACATTTACCATAAGCTTTGAAGGAGGGGAGCCTATGCTGCGTAAGGATATCGGTGAAGTCCTCCGCTACACACACGACTGCTCAAACTATGTTCTGTTTACCACCAACGGGCTTCTTATCGATCGCCGGCCCTTTGCCGAGTATGCGAAGTATTTCGATTTTCTGCAGCTGTCGATTGACGAGGGGCACGATAACGTGCACCTGTTTGACCGGCTCAATTACTTCACCGATCTCGGTATTAAGACAACGGTGCAAACGGTCGTGACAAAGCATGACCTTGATAAAATCGAGGAAAAGGTGGAAAAAGTGCACGCGCATGGCCATAAGATTCTCATAATGCCCGCGTTCAACTTTGACGGCACTGAAGACCTCACGCCGGATCTGATGATGCTTCGCGAGATCATTTCCCGCCTAAAGCGCGAGTATGGAAGCACGCTCACGACGAGTCGTTCGTACATTGAGAGCTTTGACGAACCGTACACGTGCCGAACGCTCAGCATCATGATCGAGCCGAATGGCGATATTGTTTACCCGTGCATGCCCATCGGTACAAAGCTCGGTAACCTCCTCGAAAATGACCTTCAGACGCTCATGACATCAGAACGGGCAAAAACTGACCGGCGACAAATGCTGCGTTGTGACAAACACTGTCTCATCTACTGCCACGCTGAGACGTCTCACCTTATGTCATTGCGCAAACTTGTTCCCTATGCGCACAACATGGTAAGCTTCCGCTTGTTTGGCTAGCAGGCGGACTACGACCTCAACGACTTCACACGTGGCAGTGATGTGCATTTGCTTTAGGCTTTTATTACAAGAATGAGAAAGGATAATTCACTCTCGCGATAATAAGCGGCAAATGGAGCTAGCTACGGATGGCGAGTAACACGTAACTATCAAAAGACTTAACAGATGAACCTAGGCAGGGTTTTATCGTGATAAAAGATGCGATGCTGTGGCAGACGATAGCAGACGATGGCGTTCATTGTTTCGCGTGCGCTCACGAGTGTACGATCAAGAAATGGGATCACGGAATCTGTCACGTGCGGCGGAATCTCGACGGCAAGCTCGCGACGCTCATCTATGCTGAGGTAAGCTCTATGAACGTTGATCCCATCGAAAAGAAACCTCTATTTCATTTCTACCCGGGATCGAAAGTATTTTCGCTTGGTTCAGTGAGCTGCAATTTCAAGTGTGGACATTGCCAGAACTATGATATCTCGTTTGCGGAATTCGGCGAGCTAGGCACAACGGAAGTCCTGCCTGAGCGTTCAGTGCAGCTCGCTCTCGAGCGTAACTGCCGCGGGATCGCTTGGACGTACAATGAGCCGACGATCTGGTTTGAGTATACATACGATTCCGCTATCCTAGCTAAGGAAGCTGGACTTTACACTGTGTACGTCACCAATGGCTATATGACGACACAGGCCCTCGAAAAGATTGGTCCATATCTTGACGCGGCGAACGTTGATGTGAAGGGCTTCAGCAAAAAGTTCTACAACGGCGTCTGCAAAGCGCGCCTCGATCCCGTGCTCCAGACGTGCGAGCGCATGCATGAGATCGGCATCCATCTCGAGTTGACGTATCTCGTTATTCCCGGACTCAACGACGACGACGAACAGCTCGGTGCGTTTAGCGCGTGGGCGGCAGGTGTCGACCGCGACATACCAATCCATTTTTCGCGCTTTCATCCGGATTGGCGCATGTTCGATCGTCCGGTAACATCTATGGAAAGCCTTAAGAGAGCGCACCACGTCGCGACGCAGGCAGGGCTGCGCTACATCTATCTAGGAAACGTCGCACGTGAGTACGAAAACACGTTTTGTCCGGACTGTGGTACGGTCATCATCGATCGCACAGGCTATCAGATTAGTATTCGAGGAAAGACGTGTCCACAGTGTGACTACGTCGCACCTATTATCGATTAGTACGCCTTATGGGTGATAGTGAGGCATACTCTGAGAATTTTTTTCAAGCGGTCGACGCTGAGCTCTTTGCGGGCCATAGTGATGTCGCTCATCAGGTCTTTCCCGCTCATGTGCTGATAATGCCCATCTCTTTTTATTTAAATACTTCGGAATGAGTCCTGCGGGAAAAGATCGACGCAAACAGCTTACCCATAAAGATTAATACCATTTCGCGTCCTATCGGTTGTGATGTCATGATCTGCAAACGCTTATCTGAGGTAACCGACGCCGAATTCGACCGTCTGCTCGACCGCGGCGCTGCTGTGCGCGAGGTTATGGATCACGTGCAGAAAATCGTCAGCGATGTGAGAGAAAACGGCGACACCGCCGTCATGGAGTACACATTGCAGTATGACAAAGCAGACATCGTCGAGCTTAGAGTGACAGAAGGAGAGCTCCTTGCGGCGTACGAAAACGCCTCGCGGAACATCATCGATGCGTTGAATAACCTGTTGGACAATATCACCTCGTACCATGTGCGGCAGGTGCAAAGTGACTTATGGCTTCACGAGGTGGCCCCTGGGGTCGTCTTTGGGCAAAAGACAACACCGCTCGATCGCATCGGTGCGTACGTGCCTGGAGGGTTTGCAGTCTACCCCACAACGGCACTCATGAATATCGTTCCGGCCAAGGTCGCCGGCGTCCGGGAGGTCATCGTATGCATCCCGCCGATGCCTGACGGCACTGTGCCCGTGGCTACGCTCCTTGCGGCTGACATCGCGGGAGCGGACGCGATCTATAAGATTGGGGGGGCACAGGCGATTGCGGCAATGGCGTTTGGGACGCAGAGCGTCGCGAAGGTAGATAAGATTGTCGGACCCGGCAATGTGTACGTGACCGCTGCGAAGCTCCTCGTGCAAAGTGAGGTAGAAATTGATTTCCCCGCGGGCCCTAGCGAAATTGCGGTGCTCGCCGACGAGGGGAACGCTTCGTTTATCGCCGCTGACATAATTGCCCAACTCGAGCATGGCCCAAAATCATCTGGGTTCCTGCTTACCCCCTCAGCGGAACTCGCACGCGAGGTTGAAAAAGAGCTCAATGCGCAACTTGAAGCTGCATCGCGGAAGGATCTTATCGATCTGAGCGGCAGTGCAATTCTCGTGGGCGAAAGCTTGGACGCGTGCGTTGAATTCGTAAATGACCTCGCGCCTGAGCATCTTGAACTTATGGTGCGTGATCCCATAAACGTCCTCGAAAAAATTCGCAACGCAGGAACGATCTGCGTCGGCGAATATACGCCCGCAGCTGTGGGGGATTACGCTACCGGAACGAGTTCGACGTTACCAACGGGGGGGTTCGCTAAGTATGTGAGTGGGCTCAACGTGGGCCACTTTACGAAGACAACGAGCGTTCAAGTGCTGACGAGGGACGGGCTCGAGAGCGTTGCGGACCTCGTCCGTTCTCTAGCGCAGATCGAGGGTTTGCCTGGGCACGCAGCGTCCGTGCTGCGGAGGCTTCAATGACGGTAACGCGCTCAAGCGACATCATCCCAGAAACTGACGTGACCGTTGCGGGGTGGGTGCATGAGCTTCGCGACCTCGGTGGCATAACTTTTCTGTTGCTCCGTGATCGCGATGGTATCATGCAAATCACCATGCCAAAGAAGAAGGCCCCTCCGGAACTCGTTGAACGCGTGCGAAGCATCAGCAGGGAATCTGTGGTTCGCGTGTCAGGGCTCGTCAAGGCAGAACCGAAGGCGCCGCAAGGCTATGAGATAATTCCGTACGAAGTTGAGCTGCTAAGCGCCGCGGAATCACCGCTTCCGCTCGATGTCACGGGGAAAGTGCCTGCCGAACTCGACACGCGGCTTGACGTACGCTTCATGGACGTGCGTCTTCCTGCCACGCGGGCTATCTTTTTCATTCGCGCGAGAGTGCTTAACGAAGTGCGTGCATTTCTCATCGCTCGTGATTTTATCGAGATTCAGACGCCCAAAATGGTGGCAACGGCGACCGAGGGGGGGACACAACTCTTTCCTATATCTTACTTCGACCGTGAAGCATTTTTAAATCAGAGCCCCCAGCTCTACAAGCAGATTATGATGGCGGCCGGGTTGGAACGCGTGTTTGAGGTTGGCCCTATCTTTCGCGCTGAGGAGCACGATACGCGCAAACATCTCAACGAGGTGACCTCGATTGACGTCGAGGCCTCATTTATGGATGACCGAGAGGTCATGGGACTCCTCGAGGAGCTTATCAAGCACGTCTATGTTGCCGTCGCTGAGCGTTGCAGCGTTCCGCTTCAAGCGCTCGGTGTCACTCTTTCCATTCCGAATATCCCTTTTCGCCGCATCACGTACGCAGAGGCAATTGAGATCGTGGATATTCCGTGGGGGGACGATCTTAACACGGCGGCTGAGAAAGCGGTTGGCGAGGAGATAGGAGAACACTACTTTGTCGTTGACTGGCCCGGTGAGCTGAAACCCTTCTACGTGCAGCCGCGCAACAACCTCTGCTACGCATTTGACCTCATGCACCCGCGGATGGAGCTCGCGTCTGGGGCACGACGGATTCACGACTACAGGCTTCTCTCCGAACAGCTTGCTGGCAAATCGCTTGCTCCGGAGAGCTTCGCATTTTATCTTGACGCATTTCGCTTTGGTATGCCGCCCCACGCGGGGTGGGGTCTCGGAGCCGAACGCCTCCTAATGACTATGCTCGGCCTTGCCAACATTCGAGAAAGCGTCCTTTTTCCGCGCGATCGTCGCCGGATTACGCCGTGAACTTAATTACGCCGCTTATGGTTCTAGTACATACCATAAAGTATAAGGTGCGACCCCCGCACTACAACACGAGGTGGGGTATGCGCTATCAGGACGATCCAGATGCGGTGCCGCGTCGCTTAAGGGTCAAAGAGGGAGCTCCTCGGATGACGCTCGAACAGCGCGTAAAAATGCTCGAGCGTAAGGTTGCCGAGCTCTCTAGCACCCTCAATGGAATCACCCAACAACTCGTTGACGTAAGTTCCTCAGTGCACGATATGACACGCCTTCCTGGCGTTTATGAACACAGTGAGTTTTCGAGCGATGCAGAGCCGATTGATGAGCATTCTTCGCTTCGCCAACAACGGAGAGGAAAAAAGACCGCCTACATCATCGCGGACAACGATTATCCCCCGGAACCTGAGCGGCGCCTTGGGGACGACATAATCATCGCTGATCGTGATCTCTAAGCGGAAACGCGGCCCTATGGACCGATGTTTATCAAAGAACTGGAGATTCACAACTTCAAGTCGTTTGGAAAAAGGGTGAAGATCCCCCTTTTTGACGATTTTACGGCTGTTTCCGGACCGAACGGCTCTGGGAAGTCGAACATCGTTGATAGCGTGCTCTTTTGTCTCGGGCTCTCGACGTCGCGGACGATGCGCGCCGAGAAGCTCACAGATCTTATTTTCAACGGAGATGGCGCCAACGAGGCGATGGTCAAGGTCAGGTTTGACAATGCAGACGCCGAACTTCCCGCTGATACTGAGGTAACGATCGCCCGCAAGGTGCGCCGCACCGCGAGCGGGTACTACAGTTACTATTATCTCGACGGCAAGCCGTGCACGCTCGGAGACATCCACGAGCTCCTCTCAAAAGCATGTATTACGCCAGAGGGCTACAACGTCGTGCTGCAAGGCGATATAACCCGCATCATCGAGGTGAGCGCGCTGGAGCGTCGGAAGATCATCGACGAGATCGCCGGCGTCGCTGAGTTCGACCGGAGGCGGGATCGGGCGCTCGATGAGCTCGAAGTGGTGCGCGAACGTGTCGACCGCGTCGACATTATATTGAACGAGGTAGCACTCCGGCTCGAGCAGCTTAAGGTCGAGCGAGAGTACGCCCTCAAGTACCAAGAGCTTAAAGCAAAGAAGCGGGACTACGAAAAAAAGGTCTTTGCGTCAAAGCTCTACAAGTTCGCGCACGACATCAAGGCGATCGAAGGCGATCTTGAACGTAAGCAACGGAGCAAGGACAACGCTGTCAATGAACTCGCCGCGACTCGGGAAGCGATTTACGACCTTGAGGGGCAGTTGAGCACACTAAGCAGCGTGGTGTCCGAAAAAGGCGAAAATGAGCAATTCGAAATAGCAAGGCACATTGAAAGCATCAAAGGGGATATCGGGCAACACCAGAACCGGATTGATTTAACTACCAAAGAGGTCGAGCACATCGAGACGCAAAAGCGCAAGGCGTTTATCGAGGTGAACACTCTGAAGCAGAAACACGAGGCGCTTCAGAGCGATGTTGCGTCAGAAACGGTCCGGCTGACAAGCCTCGCAAGCGAGCTCGAAGAACAGGAGCTGGAACTCAACGCACTCAAAGAACAGCTATCCAACTTTGACGTAGATGTAACCAAAGCGCGCGACGAACTCTTTGAGAAGCGCCAGGCGCTTGGCGAAGAGAAGGACAAGCGTGGGGACGTCGTGCGCGCACGAGACCGCGTGCTGGATATCATACGTCGTGCTTCAACGGACGTCCAGGCGGTCGAGCGGGAGATTGAAGCCGCGCGCTTGGAGTTTGAGGACGCTCGAAGTGACCTAGCGACGCTTCATCAGAACAGGGCCGAATTAACGCAAAAACTAGAGGACGCGCAAGAGGACATCAAAGACCTCGAGGCGCGGCGTGAGGACCTCAAGCTCGCTATCGAGACGGTCGAACGACGGCTCAATCAAGCACACCAAGATTTCGTTCGGGCAGAAACACGTCTCAAGGAGAGCTTCGGCAAAGCGGTGGAATCGATAATGGCTGCCCAGTTACTGGGGGTGCGAGGCGTTGTCGCGGAGCTCGGGCGTGTCGATCCACGATATGCCACAGCGCTCGAGATCGCGGCGGGCCCCCGTCTGCGCAACATCATCGTTGATACTGACGCCGACGCGGCGCGTGCTATCGCTTATCTGAAAGAAAACAACACGGGGCGGGCGACCTTTTTGCCGCTTAACAAGATGGAGCCCGTGCACCGCGAGACACTTCAGGTGCGCGACGGCGTCATCGATTATGCGATCAACCTCGTCCAGTTCGATCCAAAGTTCGCAGCGGCGTTTTCGTATGTTTTTGGCAGAACCGTCGTGGTAACTGAGCTAAAGGCGGCGCGTGGGCTTATTGGCACGTACCGTATGGTGACGCTCGAGGGTGAACTACTTGAAGTGAGCGGTGCAATGACGGGAGGCATCGACCGGAGGGCACTGAAGTTTATTGCCGGCGAAGAACAGGAACTGCACAAGCTCGGTCGGCAGATACGCGAGTACGAGAGTGAACGTGCGCGCTTGCAGCAGGAACTCAGCCAAGTAGACGACCTTCTGCTCCAGGCACGACACGAGCTCGTTGCCGCCGAGGGCGGGCGGGAACGTTTAGCACGGGAAGCTACTGTCCTCGAGGCTCGAAAGGTTCAGGCCGAGGCGGTGGCGGACGACAAAATAGTCCAACTCGCTGCGATGCGGGAGGAGAAAGAGCAGGCGGGCACACAGATTAATGAGCTTGAGGAGCAGGAAGCGCTGCACGGTGCGGCCATTGCCTCGCTCGAGCGGGACATCTCCGACCTCGAGAAGCGGCTTAAAGGTACCGACGCGTCGAAGCTTACGGAGGATATCAGCCAGATCGCAGACGAGGTCCAGCGGCTCCAGAACCGCGTGAGCAAGTGCGACGCGACCATCACTGAATTCCGTCTTCAGGAAGACTACAACGAAAAGAAGCTTGCCGACGCCAAAGAGCACTTGCAAACGACGGATGAGCGTATCAAGGAGCTCCGCGGCAGCATCCGTGAAAATACCGAAGCCGCCGCTCATTTAGAGCACGAGCTCGACGATGTTTGTGGCCGTGAACGCGATCTCGCGCGCGAGCTTTCGGAATTGCGGGAAGGACGAGACGCGCTGCTCGCGCAGATCAGCCTTAAGGAGGCGGCTAAATCGGACCTTCAACGCCAGATTGACCGCACCGAGCAGGCTATCGACGCTCTCGACTACCAGCGGCTCGAGCTCGAAGCTCAGCGCGATGAACTCAAAGCAGAGGCTGGCGACATCGACGACGTGCCGTCCGATGAACCGCATGAGGCTGTTGTAGCCGGGTTGCGAACGCTCGAGTCGCAGCTCGAATCGATGAACGACGTGAACATGCGGGCCATCGAGGACTATGATAACGTTGGACGACGGCAGCAAGATCTCAGCACGCGAAAGGAGACGCTCTTTAACGAGCGCGCCGAGATACTCGAACGCATCGACCGCTACGGCCAGATGAAAAAGGAGGCATTGTTGACGGCGTTTGACAGCATCAACGCGAACTTCAAGGACATCTACGCAGACCTCTCGGGGGCCACGGGTGAGCTCGCCCTGGAGAACTACGAGAATCCCTTCGACGGAGGCCTCTTCATCAGGTCGTGGCAGCAGAGCAAACACGTGCAGCGAATCGAGGGGATGTCCGGTGGAGAGAAGAGCCTTGCCGCGCTCGCGATGATCTTCGCCATTCAACGTTACCTGCCGGCGCCGTTTTACATGTTTGATGAGATCGACATGTTCTTAGACGGCGCAAACGCAGAGCGCGTCGCACGGATGATCAAGAAGCTCGCGGTGAACGCTCAGTTTATCGTTGTCTCGCTTAGAAAACCGATGATCGAGGCGGCCAACCGGACAATCGGCGTCTCGATGCAAGAAGGCAACATCTCGAGCGTCACTGGGGTGAAGTTGAATTGACGAGCGGGGAAAGTCCCGATACCGCCGCCAACGGTGCAGCTCCTGAAGACTTCGATGAACGATCGATCGACATCTTGGTATCCCTTGCTAAAAACGGCGAGATCGATCCATGGGACATCGACATAGTGGACGTCACCGACAAGTTTCTCGCGCGAGTTGCTGAGCTCGAGAAGCTTGATCTGCGCGTTTCGAGCAGAACGCTTCTTTTCGCGTCAATACTGCTTAGAATGAAGTCTGACGTTCTTGAGGGGCCGGAACCGGAAGACGTCGACGAAGAAGAACCGGTCGAAGATGACCTTCAGGTGTGTTTCCCAGCGCTCAAGCCGAAGGTGCGGCGGCACGTGAAACGGCACGTGTCCCTTTCAGAGCTCATTCATGAGCTTAAGAAAGCGACAAAGCGCAAGGAGAAGTCTGACGTTCGGCGGTTCGTGCAGCTTCAAGCGCAAGAGTTTGACGCACTGGCAGTGGCACATAGCGAGGACATCGAGAGACAAGTGAAACGCGTGAAGAGTGAGCTCAAACGACGCTTCGCGGTGCGTGATCAGGTTTTTTTTAGCGAGCTCATAGTGGACAACTCGGTTGAGGCAATTGTCCAAACCTACATACCGTTGCTCTTTATGGCAACCCGGCGGGAAATCCAGCTGGAGCAAAAGGAGCTGTTTGGTGACCTCTCCATCAAATGCAAAAACCTTTAACGCCCGTGCAGCATTCATGAGCGTGAATGAACGATAGAGACCTCATCGAGGCAGCGCTGTTCGTCGCGGGCAGGCCACTAACTCTCCTTGAGCTGGAGTCTATTGCGAGCATCGATGCCGACGTGGAAGATCTTGTCGAGTCACTCGTCGAGGAATATCGGGAGAAATGCGCTCTCGAGATCGTTCAGACCGATGAAGACGTGGTCATGCAGGTAAAGGGCGAGTACGCTGACGCAGTGCGGACGATCGCGCAGCGCGATCTCGAAACGCCAGTATTGCGCACGCTTGCGGTCATAGCGTTCCATCAACCGGTCACGCAGTCGAAAGTGGCGGAAATCCGGGGAAACAAGGCGTACGGGCACGTACATGAACTTGAGGCGCGCAAGCTCGTCGAATCTGAGCCCCACGGAAGAACAAGGCTATTGCGAACTACGAAAGCGTTCGCCGACTATTTTGGTTTCGAAACGGACAGCCTCGAAGAGATTAAGCAAAGAATTGGGCTGCTTTTGCACTAGCATAATCGCTTATTTAGGGCGTCCGCACGGAATGTGCGAGATGTAAGCCGCGCGTGTCAGCGATCTAGCTCCGGAGATTTTGCGGCCCGGCTGGCGATTTTTGCAGCGAAAGCGCCAGCCACGAAGCCCGCATCCACATTCACGACAGCTAATACTGAGCACGACTGCAACATTGCTAGCAGCGCGGCTTCGCCTCGACCGCCAAATCCGTATCCAGTTGATACGGGGACGCCAACTACTGGGATGTCGGTTAAACCGGCGATGACAGTTGGCAGCGCTCCTTCTCTGCCCGCGAGGACGATCAGCACGTCGGCATCAAGCAGTTTTTCAAGCTCTGGATATAGTCGATGAATGCCAGCCACGCCAACGTCATATGACTTGATCGTCTCACAACCGAATTCCTCAGCAACGATACGCGCTTCTTCGGCAACAGAGATATCGGCAGTACCTGCGCACACCACGCCTACTAGTCCCGAAGGACGCCTAAATTGCGGCTTTTTTCCAACGAGGGCTACGCGGGCTCGGTCGTGCCACTCGAGGTCAAAGTGTTTGAGGCCTTCCAACTGTTGAGCCGACACTCTTGTGAGCACGGTGCGCCCTTCAAGCTTTAGCTGTGCTTGCACGATGGTGAGGAGATCTTCAGCAGTTTTTCCCTCAGCTAAGACCACTTCGGGGATCCCCACTCGATCTAGGCGCGCCGTATCCAGCTTAGCGATCTCGGCAACCTTTTCGTATCCGTCAATGGTGATTTCCCGTCGAATGAGTCGGACTGCTTCATCTTTGGAGATTTTACCGTCACTGAACTTGCTGAGTATCGTCTCTAACGAATGCATGCGCGCTTATGTGTTTTGGCAACAGTAATAAACATAGCACCTTGAGATGCTTATCTGCACCTGCGCAGCAAGTGGTTGGAGCCGAGCAGGACAAGTTGATTCGTTCCGCAGAAAGGAAATCTTAGTGTATCACAATGCCTATTAGGTGTGCCCATTATTCTAGACGTTAACGAACAAGGTGCATGAACCTGCGCAGTCCCACTACTAACGAAAAATGAAAGAGAGAACTGAGGTTGTCATTCTCGTTGCTGTTTCTATCATTTCGTCGCTGCTCTTGTTCCTTCCCTTCGCCCTCAACGTTGACGCCGTGTTAGGTGTGAAGCTGCCGGTTACGGGAATGCAAGTGCTTGAGCGGTACTACGACGGCCCGTTGTACGTCATCGTTTCAAAGACGTTCTATGCTCCGACGTCGCCACTTTATAGCGCGTATTCCGTGCCCGCACAGTACTATGCAGCACACTTTCCCGGATATCCGGTTGTGATTTGGCTCCTCTCGTTGGCGTTATCACCCTTTGTAGCGATGCTCGTCGCGAATCTTATCATCTCTGCAGCAGCTGTCGTCGTTTTTTACTTCCTCGTAGCGAGGTTCAAACTCGTGCATGATCCTTTTTCCTCGGCGCTCTTGTTCCTCTTCTTTCCGCCACGGTGGTTCCTCTACCGGAGCGTCGGCGCATCGGAACCACTCTTCATCCTGCTCACACTGTTGATGCTCTACTTCTTAAAGAAGGACGAATCGACAAAAGCCACCTTTTTGGGCGTTTTCGCGACGCTCACGAGAATATGGGGAATCATCACGTTCCCCGTGTTGATTGGCGTGTGGCTGTGGAACAAGAAATTGACCTTAAGGAGGTTTGTCTTAGCCCTCGCCATTCCGGCCTCGCTGTTGCTGCTGTTCTCTTTTTTCGCTTACTCGCTCGGTGACTTCTTTGCTTATTTCGCGGTAAACCAAGCCCTCTTGAACATTCCCTTGCTGACCATTCCGTCACATGCCGTAATGGGGGGGAGCAGCGCGTTTGGGGCGGAACTCTACGTCATCCTCTTTTTTATCTACAGCATTGGCATCGTGCAGCTCTATCAGAAGGGGTACCGAGAGCTCTTCCTCTACGCGCTTTTGATGTTCGTTCCGGTGCTGTTCGTGCTCCACGAGGATATTAGCCGTTACCTGCTTCCGATTGCGCCATTCGCTCTGATTGTCGGCTTTGACGCGCTTGTGCCAAAGAAGCGCCTCCACTTCTTCATCCCGCTCGCGTTGTTGTGCGTTGCGGCCTATCTGTACTGTTTTACAGTTTTACCAACCAATCTGTTGCCGCTCGACGCGTTTGAGCGGTTGTCACAGGTCTTTGGAATATCCTAGCGCGACATGCAAAGGTGCGGTTGGGTTAGCGCTGAAGCAACTATAGCCCACGCAGGAGGGAGTAAGAAAAGGCGCATGCTTACTGCAAGAAGCAAGGCATGTTTGCGTCTATTTACTGCGTAACCGCTCCATAGGCGTACTTGTTGCATGTCATCTGGCGTTTGCTGGTAATCGATGGTTGTCTTTTTGCAGAAGTGACTCATTTGTGCAACTGCGCACAACACAAAAGCCATAATCAATAAACAATCAAAGTGTTCTTAGGTTCGGAACATTCGATACGTACGAATCGGGGCAGCGAAAAGTGACCGATCAGAAAGCAACTGCAGGGAAAAACACGCCACTCGCCCGACCCCGCGGTACGCGGGACCTCTTGCCCGCAGAAATGAAACGGCGTCGCTTCGTAGAATCGCGCTTGAGAGATGTAGCAGAACGATGGGGGTATCGCGAGGTCGCCACCCCTGCTTTCGAACCGTTGGAGCTTTTTACCCTCAAATCGGGCGAAGCGATTGTCGATGAGCTCTACAGTTTTACGGACAAAGGAGGCAGACCGTTAGCGTTGCGACCCGAATTAACCGCTCCAGTCGCTCGCCTGTACGTCAACGAGCTCCAGTCCGCCCCGAAGCCGTTGAAGTTCTACTATTTTGGCGATTGTTTTCGGTATGAAAGGCCGCAATCAGGGCGATACCGGCAGTTCTGGCAGTTTGGGATCGAGCTCATTGGAAGCGATCTCCCAGAAGCGGACGCCGAGGTGATCGCGCTCGCTTACGAGATGCTTCGGACCGCTGCGCTTGACGCAGACATTCACGTCGGTTCTCTCGACGTGCTCAGGGCAGTATTCTGTGATCTCGACGATGAAACGTGCGCTCTTGCCATGCGTCTGATCGACAAGGGGGACTTCGATCATCTCGGGGAACTCCCAGGCGGAGACCACGCGATTGACCTCATCACGGCAGAGGACCCTTTGAGCGAAGCTCAGAAAATAGTGACGCAGAACCATCTGATACGCGTTCTTGAGCTGCTCGACACGCTCGCGGTTTCATACACCGTTGACTTTAGTATCGCGCGGGGCTTAGAGTACTACACAGGAATCGTTTTCGAGGCGTACGCTGGCGCTCTCGGCGCTCAGAATCAAGTATTGGGTGGGGGCTCGTATCGGCTTGCCCACCTCTTCGGCGGGGAGAACGTGCCGTCGACTGGCTTTG
>Ga0209777_10002455_pt1 | contig 24378 bp, 26 predicted proteins | sample FrelakmetHBP12HB_FD_187147 | JGI IMG/M metagenome (GOLD analysis project Ga0209777, IMG submission 187147) | Freshwater lake sediment microbial communities from the University of Notre Dame, USA, for methane emissions studies -HBP12 HB (SPAdes)... | ecosystem: Environmental > Aquatic >... | reverse complement strand
CGGCTGAAGCCATGCCCTGATACAAAGCAAGCCTATTGCGAGCCGGAAAGCGTTGCGTACCCCTACGCTCGGATTCCTGCGAATTGGTCAGAAATCGGCAACCGCGCCACTTCTTTGTCGCGCACCCGTCGCCAGCCCGCGCCGTCCCTGAAACCGCGTCGAGTGTGCTACATCTAAGTACGGCAAGAGGAGAACTGCTATGAACCGCTCCCTGATATTCGTGTTCGTTTCGAGCGCCTGCCTGCTGAGTGCAGCCGCAAACCCGGATGCCGAGAGGCTCAATCGCGCGGCAACCGTATTTCAGGAAGTCATGCAGGCCCCTGATAAGGGCGTGCCGCAGGACTTGCTTGACCGGTCGCAGTGCATCGTCGTTGTCCCCGGCCTGAAGAAAGGCGCTTTCGTGGTCGGAGCCAAATACGGCCGCGGCTTCTTTTCCTGCCGCGCCAAAGGCGGCGCGGGATGGGGAGCGCCGGCTGCCGTTCGCGTAGAAGGCGGCAGCTTCGGCTTTCAGATCGGGGGTTCGGAGACGGATGTGGTCATGCTCGTGATGAACCAGCGCGGAGCAGAGCGCCTGCTGTTGAGCAAGTTCACGCTCGGCGGTGACGCGTCAGTTGCGGCCGGACCGGTCGGCAGAACTGCAACGGCGGAAACCGATGCCTACATGACCGCGCAGATCCTGACCTATTCGCGTTCGCGCGGTGTTTTCGCGGGGCTGTCGCTCTCGGGTGCGACGCTGCGCCAGGACCTTGACTCCAACAAATCGATCTACGGCAAGACCGTCACCAATAAGGAGATCATCGAGGGTGGCGTGGCCGTTCCGGCAATGGCCAAGGGGTTCATCGCGGCGCTGGACAAGTACTCTGCCCGCAAGGCGCACTAGCCGAGGCGCCGAAACGACATTCGACAAAACGGTGCGGCGCTCTCACCCCTTCAGGTCTGAGAACGCTGCCTCGATCTCTTTCTTCGCTGCCGGAGAGGCGACCGTGAGCGGAAGCCGGGGCGGGCCGCCATAATACCCGTTGAGATCCATCGCGTACTTCAGGCCCGGGATGCCGTACCTGGTGGTCACGAGCACCGACGCGTGCGCGATGCGGTTCTGCCAGTCCTCGGCGGCCTCGAAATCGCGCGTGCGGAATGCTTCCCAAATGGCAATGGTCGCGTACGGCGCGGCGTTCGCGAATGCAAGTACAGCGCCCACCGCGCCCACGATGAAGCAGGGCCACAGCGTCGGTGCGGACCCGCTCAGCACCTGAAAGCCCGGCTTCGACTCGCGGACCATTTTCATCAATTTCTCGATATTGCCCGAGCTCTCCTTCACCGCGATGATGTTCGGGTGCTCGGAAAGCTCGATTACGGCCTCTGCTGAAATGTCGAGGCCCGTGGCCTGAGGCCAGTTGTAGATGAAGATCGGGATCTTCACCTGGTCCGCGACGGCGCGGAAGAAGAGCTTCTGCGCGTCGGCATTATTGACCAGGTTTTTGTAGTAGTGCGGCGTGCGCACCATGGCCGCCTTATAGCCGAATTCGGCCGCCTTGTTCGTCAGCGCCACCGTCTCGCGCACGCTCTCCATGCCGGTTCCGGCGATCAGCGCTTTCCCGGGCGCCGCGAACTCCGCCACCCATTCCCAGAGCTGGACCTTTTCCTCGGTCGTGAGCATGACGCTTTCGCCGGTGGATCCGCAGACGACGTATCCGCCGAGCGTGGTGAGATTCCACTTCTCGACGTTATGGCGCAGCTTCGCTTTGTAAAGGTCGCCGTTGTGATCGAAGGGAGTGACGATGGGAGGGAAGATGCCGTGAAGTTTCATTGCACAAATGAAGACGCCGGCAGAGCCAGGCTCTTGCCCCGACCTGCCGGCCTTACTTGTAGAGCTGTTACGGACGGACCTGGACGACGATGATCACGAGCGTGTAGAGCGCCAGCGACTCGATCAGAACCAGACCGAAGATCAGGGCAAAACGGATGGGGCCGGCTGCGCCGGGGTTCCGTGCCATGCCTTCGCAGGCGGCGGCGACGGCCTTGGACTGAGCCAGTCCGCAGATGGCCGATGCGATGGCCATGGAAAAGCCGGAAGTGATCCAGACCCAGTGCACGTTCGAAGCTGGCGCGGGTGCGCCGCCTTGGGCGAACATCGGGCTGGCAACCGCCAGCAGGGCAATCAGGAGCAGGAACAACTTCGTCCTCATGTGCTTTCTCCTTGTTTTATGAAGTTCGCTCCCGGGAGGTGGTTCCCGTCATCCTCATGCAGCCGGGCTCACACCGGGAGCGGCATAATGCCGTTTCAGTGCTCTTCGTGCGGGAGAACGTCGCCCACGTAGACCATCGTCAGCAGGCAGAACACGTATGCCTGCAGGAACGCCACAAAAATGTGCAGCCCCATAAAGGGCAGCGGGATGAGGAGCGGGACCAGTCCCATGAACGCCATCGTCACCTGCTCGCCGGCGAAGATGTTGGCGTAGAGACGAACGGTGAGGGAAAGCGGCCGGGCGAGGTTGCTGATGATCTCGATGGGAAACATCAGCGGCGCCATAAGCGGAATGGGCCCCGCGAAATGCTTCAGATAGTGAAGCGCGCCCTGTTCCTTCACGCCGACGTAGTTGTAATACAGGAAAGTCGCGAGAGCGCATCCGAGCGGAACGGGCGGGAACATGGTCGGGCTCTCGAAGGTCGGGATGATACCGATCAGGTTCGAGAACAGGATGAAAATGAAAATCGTCCCGAAGAACGCCATGTAAGGCCGTCCGCCGTGGCCCACCACATCGTCCGTCTGCCCGCTCAGGAAGTTGTAGATGAGTTCGAAGGTGTGCTGCAGCTTGCCTGGCCGGTCCATGGACAGGCGCGGCCGCAGGAAGGCAAACAATACGACGATAATCAGCGCGACGACGATCTCCATCGTCACGAAGTTCGACCACGGGTGGGCCGGGTTTTCCGCCTTCATTCCCACCCAGGAGAGCATCACGTTGGCGGGTCCGGCCAGGAACGTATTAAAGAGGGCCGTTACCCAGATTTCATGTTCCATGGACTAGCTCGTACAGGATTTCCACGATGACAGCGGCGACTGGCACGAACAGACCGCATAACGCGGCTATCGCGTTCATGTCAAAGATCTTCACTATAACATAGGCGCCGGCGCCGAGCAGCAGGTACCGCAGCGCCAGGAAGACGAAAACGCGCTTGCGCGTGGGCCGCGCGCCGGGTCCCATCGCCTCCACCGCCTGGTGCAGCCAGGAGAAGTTGAACCAGGAAGCAACCGCGCCGAGCAGGAATGCAATCGCAAACACCCAGCCCTTGAAAAAGACGGCAGCCAGCGTTCCCGCCGCGCCGAGGAAGAGCATGTGCCGGCGGGTGCGCGCCAGGGCGCGCTCGTAGAACTCCGAATCAACTTCCATCGCGCTCGAGTTGCGTCGTCAGCTCGCGGAACAGCGAGATGAAACCCGCCACGATGCCGAGAAGCAGGAATACCAGAAACAGAAAATGAGTGTGCAGCAAGCGATCGAGCAGCCAGCCGATGACGTAGCCGACGGCCGTGCTGATGGGCAGCAACAGCGCCAGCCCGGTGTACCGGCTGACCTGCGCCCACACATTGTCGTCCCGTGGCATCGGCCCTGCCCGGATTGTAGCGCGCGGCACGGTCCGGCCGCGTGCGCAGCCTTACGGGTTGTACGGAATCGGTTTGTTCGGCTCGTTGCCTTCGAGTGTTTCGTAGGCCACGAGCTCCTCGAGCTTCCGTTTCAGCACCGGCTTGGGCCACGCCGCCGGAACGCCGATCGGCGTGATGCAGATGCGCTGGTACCGTTCAGGAATCGCCAGCACCTCGCGGGTCACCTCGTCGGGGATTCCGTCCGTCAGGTACGCGGTCCCGTAGCCGAAGGCGCGCGCGGCGATCATCAGGTATCCGGCCGCGATGGGGCCGTCGTGCTTCAGCGCGTAGCCGGAACACGGGGACTCGGAGTCCACCAGTACCACGACGTATACCGGCGCGGTGAAGTAGCCCTCTGTGAAGGTGGTCGCAGCCTTCTTTTTTTGTTCGAGGTCAGCGCCGGCGTCCTTGTTCTGGGCCGCGTATTCCACGAAACGCTTCTCAAGGTCAGAGAGCGTGCGCTTCTTCATGGCTTCGATCTTCGCCTTGTCGCGGATTACGAGAAATCTCCAAGGCTGCTGATTCATGCAGGTGGGACCGCGGCGGGCGGCGTCGAGAATCTGGCGCAGGTGCTCGTCAGGCACCGGGTCCGATTTGTACCGGCGAACCGTCTGGCGCTTGGCGAACACGGCCAGCAGGGCGCCAGGATCCGGTTCGGCTGGTGCCGATGCCGCGCTGAGCGGACCGGCTGCGAGGGCGCCGGTGGTAAGGCCGGCATATTGAAATAACTTTCTGCGTGTGGTGGGCACGAATCCTCCGTTGGCTTCAAATGACTGTGGGATGCGGTTCGGACGCGCCGCAGCCGGCACGAGCGGCAGCGCGTCCCCTTCGGCAGTGCGATGCATTCAGTACTAATCGGGTTTCATTATCCTTTTTACCGGGCGCCTGCGACCCGGGAGAGTGCGAGCGGTGCGGGGTCCGCTCCGAACAGGCTCCATTCGCCTTCGAGCCTGCCTCCCCGCAATGCCCCGTTGAATGCAGCGCCGGTGGTCCTTATCTCGAAATGCAATGCGCTTCCGTTCGCGATGACGGGAAACACGGGGACCTCTTTGCCGTCGCTGCCCGTGAATGTTCCCGTCGCACGGCCGTCAGCCGCGGCCAGTTTCACTCGCACGAGTGCCTGCTTCCCTTCCGGCAGTGGGACCTCTTTGCTTCCGGCGCCGAACTTCACGGTGCCTTCCCAGGCGCCCTCAAAGCCCTTCGATATCGCCGTGCTCCGAGCGGCTGCGCCGGCCTTCTGCGCGGGCGCCTTCTTCATCTCCAGCGGCTGCGGCACGGTGAGAATGAACGCGGAAAGGAATCCTCCTTTGAGCGCCTGGCCATCGGCAGAGATTTCGGCTTCGAGACCTTGATTCTTCTCCTTCGTCATCGGGCGAAGAGAAGCTCCGTGTAACTCGATATTGACGAGTTCGAGACCATCGATTTTCTGCTCCGGCATCGCCATGGCGCCGGTCCATTCTCCCTGGCTGTTGCGGGCAAGATCGAATGCAACACGCACCTGCCGGTCGGGTAAGCGGACCACGCCTTCCCAATGTCCGGCCGCATCCGGTGCGGCCTGCCCCCACACTGCGCTGCACATCGCGAATGCCAGAGAGGTGAACAAGATCGTCTTCACAACGACCTCCTTTCTGCTGCCGCGCCCGGTTCGAGCCGGCGCCAGCCTCCGCGGTGAGCGCACGTTGCGGGCCACCGCCAACTCCAACAAATACCGATCCCGTCCTGCGCCGTGCCTGTGCGGTTTTGGGACAATGCTGTCCGGTTCTGTGAGCCGGGCGGCGCTTTCGCGCGTCCCGGTCATGTACGCTGGAGACGACACTCGCGATGGAGATCATTCTCGACTGGATCACCCGGTACGGTTACTTCGGAATCTTCGGGCTTCTCGTCCTCGGAATCGTCGGCCTTCCCATTCCCGACGAGACTCTACTGACATTTGCCGGTTACCTCGTCTTCCGCGGACGTCTGCAATTCGTGCCGACTCTCGCCTCGGCGCTCCTGGGGAGTATGTGCGGTATCACGCTGAGTTACACGCTTGGCCGGCTTACCGGTTACTTTCTCATTGAGAAGTACGGCGCCCGGCTGCACATCAAGATGGACCACGTGCATCGCGTCCACGACTGGTTCCGCCGTTTCGGCCGGTTCACCCTGACCTTCGGGTACTTCGTGCCCGGCGTCAGGCACCTCACGGCATACGTGGCGGGCGCTTCGGAATTGGAATTGCCCGTCTTCGCGGTGTTCGCGTACGCAGGCGCGCTCATGTGGTCGTCGTCGTTCATCTTGCTCGGCTACCTGCTCGGAGACCAGTGGCAGCGGGTCTCGGGCGAGGTGCAGAGATATATCCTGCTGGTCCTCGGTCTGGCCGCACTGGCCGCGCTCGGATACTCGCTTTGGTGGCGCCGCAGGAAACCGGCTCCGAAAGCCTGAATCATCGAGTAGCCTTTCGCTCAACTCAGGGTGCGCCCGCGCGTCTCCCGGGCGAACAGCAGCACGGACATCCCGCAGACGTACATCACGGCGATCGAGCTCCCCGCGCGGGCGAACGTGCCGAGGTGCACAACCAGATATCCCGTCAGGAAGGGCCCGCTCGCCGCGAGAATCCGCCCGGCGTTGAAGCAGAAACCGGCGCCGGTGGCGCGCATCCGCGTGGGGTAGAGCTCGGGCAGGTACACAGGGAACCCGCTGAAAACGCCGTTCGTGAAAAAGCCGAGCGCCGGGATGACGAACAGCAGCGTCGCGTAGGAATGCGGCAGCAGGAACGTGCAGGGCAGCGCGCAAGCCGCGCCGGCCAGCATGATGAGGAACGCCAGCCGCCTGCCCAACCGCTCCGCAAGCAGCGGGAACGCGAAGTAGCCCGCGATCGAGCCCGCGTTCAGGCACATCACTGCGTAGCTCACCATTCGTGTCACCCCGGCCGCATCCAGCCGCCGGGGCGCCAGAAGCTCCCGCACAATGGAGGGCGCCCAGTTGGTCGCGCCCCAAAGCCCGAACACGGCCACGAACGCCAGCGCGGAACCCACCAGCGTGTCTCTCCGGTGTTCCGGGCGGAACAGCTCGACGAGCGTCAGCCGCCCCGCGCCGGCGCGTTTCGATTCCTGCCACCGCTCCGGCTCGCGCACCTTCATCCGCACGAACAGCGCCACCAGCGCCGGCACCAGCCCGACGAAGAACATCACGCGCCACGTGTGGTGCGAAAGCAATGCATAGATTCCGGCCGCCAGGAAGTAGCCGGCGCCCCAGGCCGATTGCAGCAGGCCCGCACCCTTCACCCGCAGCCGCTCCGGCCAGACCTCGGCCACCAGCGTGGCGCCCGCGGCCCATTCGCCGCCGATGCCGAGCGCGGTAAGGAAGCGGTATATACCCAGTTGCCACCACGTGTGCGAAAAGCCCGCCAGACCGGTGAAGACCGCGTAAATGAGAATCGTGATCACCAGCGTCCGCGCGCGGCCGAAGTAATCCGCCACGATGCCGAAGACCACGCCGCCAATCGCCCAGCCGACGAGGAAAATGGCGAGGATGATGCCGCCGTACCAGCCGATATTCTCCGGCGTGCCACGCGGACCGAGCAGCTCGCGCAGCGCCGGCGTCAGCACGAGGTTGTAGATAGTGGCGTCCATCGAATCGAAGATCCAGCCCAGCCACGCCACCACGAGGACGAGAACCTGGTAATGGGAAAGGCCGGTCCCGGCGTTTCTTCGTACGGTACCCGGCGCGGACATGCTGGCGCCGATTCTATCGCACCCGCAGCGCGACTGGCCCCCGCGGGACACCGCGCTCAGGCCTCGATGGCTCCCTCCACAGTTGCGATGTCCACCAGTCCCTTCGCCCCGTACAGCGCCGGAAGCACCTTCGCCGCCGGGTAGCGCCGCCGCAGTTCCGCGACTCGCTCCGTGCCCGCGCGATACGCCGGCAGGTACATGCGCCCGAGCAGCGGATGCCGCGCCCATGCACCCGAGAGCTTCTCCGCCCTTTCAGCGGACACCAGGAAATCCCTGCGCAGCGTAGCCGACACGTCGGGCTGCGCCTCGCCTTCTTTCCAGGTGAGATACGAGGCCTGGTTCTTCGCGTCGTCCTGCAGCAAGGCCAGCAGCACGCCTATCTGCAGGTCCTCGTCGGGCAGTTCCTCTACGCCGGTGGCCCCATAGGCGATGAGAATGGCGTTGTTCGCGATCCCTTCAAACAGCGTGGCGGCGCGCGTGTTCATGGTAAGGACTGTGGCCTCGAAGCCCGCCAGGCCGCGCACGTAGAGGTTCTGCAGGTAGGCGAACGTGGTCACGTGCCCCGGCACAACCTCGTGGCTGACCAGTTGTTCGAACTCAGGCACCGAGATATGGAGAGAGGCGTTGATTTCGTACGTGGCTTCGTATTCAGGCGAGCCACCAGCCCGCCGGGCGCGCCCCAGGTAGTTCATCGAGCCTGAGAACCACGCGTCTTTGATCGGCAAAAACTCGATGTTTGCTCGCGGGACCTCCGCGAGTTCCCCCGGCAGGTGCGGCGCCAGGTTCCGTGCACTCAGGCGGTCGTACTTGTCGATAGACGCCGCCCCGAGCGCGCGCACGGAGGCCATCGGCACGCGGCGCGCGGCGCGCCAGGCATCCACGGCGTCAAGCAGCTCCGCCGGTGAACCGGCAGCGTGGCCCGCCCGTGCCAGAAGCTCTGCAATTCGCTCGCGCTTCGGCGCCGGGTTCGATGGCGAAGGCGCCGCGCCGATTGAAGCCTCGACACACCGCTCGTACGGGACCGGCTTGCCCTTGCCCAACACCTCCATCGCGAGGTCCCACATCATTTCGAAGCAACTCGCAAGGCCGCGCAGGTATTCGCCGCGCAGACCTGTCTCGCGACGGGCCTCCGCGGCGAGAGATGTGATTGCACCACGCACGTCCACCGCGGTCAGGTATGCTTCGATCGCGGCGCGGTCACGTTCCTTCGCCGATACGCCGCCCGTCTCGCGCACGCGCGCAGCCGCGGAATGCGTGTACGCGGCAGGGAGGGGCTCGTCCGAAAACCACGAGTCCGCGATGAACCGGCCCGTGCCCGAAGGGCACATCACATCGCCGCCCCACAACGTATCGATGCCGAGAATCGCGTTGCCTGCGGTTTCGTTGAACGTCACGCTTCCTCCTTCCCCTTTCGCAGCGAGCCGAACCAGACGTACGCGCAAAGCGCGAGGAACATCACGGCCGAAACGCCCTGCGACACCGTGTCGTTGTCATAGAAGGGCGTCTTGATGAGGCTCTCCTTATAGTGTGGCCACAGGCGCAGCGCCGCGCCAAAGACGCCGCCCAGAGCGCCGCCCGCCATCAGTCCGGATGCGATGATCACTCCGCGCTCGCAAATGGTGCGTCCGCGCGCTCCGGCCGCCCGCTCCGAACGTTTGCCGAGGAAGTGCGCGAGGAAGCCTCCCACCAGCGCCGGCGTGTTCAACTCGAGCGGCAGGTACATTCCGAGCGCGAAGACCAGCGCCGGCACCCCGAGCATCTCCATGATCAGCGCCACCATCGCGCCGACACCGAACAGGCCGTAAGCCACCGGCTGCCGGCTCATGAAGCCCTCCACCAGCGCCTTCATGATCGAGGCTTGAGGCGAGGGCAGCACCACCCGCGCGTCCCCCGGCGCAGCTTCGCCGAACTGGAACGTCTGCGCCAGCAGCACGATGGTCAGCCCCGCGGCCACCGCCGCCGCGACCACGCCGATGAACTTCACCTTCTGCTGCGCCGCGGGCGTCGAGCCGAGCCAGTAGCCCGCCTTCAGGTCCGTGATGAACTGCCCCGAAACCGAAAGTGCCGTGCACACCATGCCCGCGATGGCCATCACGAAGAACATCCCGGCCGGACCGGAAAGGCCGAACCGGAGCAGGACTACCGACGAGAGGATGATGGTCAGCATCGTCATGCCGGAGACCGGATTGCGTGCCGTCGTCGCGATCGCGTTCGCGGCGACTGAAGTGAAAAAGAAGGAGAACACCAGGGTCATCACGGCGCCTGTGGCGATGACGAGCGCCGAGCCCGCCAGTTGTCCAAAGAAGACCGCCACGCCCAGCGAGCTGACGATGATACCGAGCAGAATCGCCATAACCGGAATGTCCCGATCCGTGCGGGCCATCGCCGGACCCTCGCCGCGCCGGAACGCGCGTGCCGCGATGGAGAACGAGCCGGCCACGATGCGCAGGCTCTTTACGATGCCGAAGATGCCGGCGGTCGCGATCGCGCCCACTCCGATAAACCGCACGTAGCCGCGGAGTATCTGCGCCGCCGTCATCTTCGCGATTGGCACGGCCGCCGGATAAACCGCGGTGTCCGGAAGGTGGCTGCCGATGAACCAGATCAACGGCACCAGCACGAAGTTCGAAAGCACGCCGCCAGCGCAGAGAATCATCGAGCTGCGCAGGCCCATCACGTAGCCGAGGCCCAGGATGAACGCGATGGCGTCGAAGCTGAACGCCACCTTCGCCCGTTCCGCCAGCGCGCGCACCGGCGCCAGGAACTGCAGGTCGATGCCTTCCTTCCACACGTGGAACGTGGTCACGAAAAAGTCGTACACGCCCGAGATCACAGTTGCCTCGAGCAGCAGGCGTGCTTGCGAGCCGCCCTTTTCGCCGGTCACGAGAACCTCGGTGATGGCCGTCGCCTCCGGGTAGGGCAGCTTGCCGTGCATGTCGCGCACGAAATAGCGGCGCAGGGGGATGAGGAACAGCGTGCCCAGGCACCCGCCCGCGATGCAGATGAAGATGGTCTGCACGGGATGCGGGTCGAGCTTGAGGATGTAGAGCGCGGGCAGCGTGAAGATGGCCCCCGCCACCACCGCTCCCGCCGCGCCGCCGATACCGGTGATAATGACGTTCTCGAGCAGGGTCGAGCGGCGGCGGTACACGCGCGCGAGGCCGATAGCCAGGATGGAGATCGGAATGGCCGCCTCCATCACCTGCCCGACCTTCAGGCCCGAGTACGCGGAAGCGACGCTGAACACCACGCACAGGAACACGCCCCAGCCGACGGAGCGCCACGTGGCCTCGGGCGGATGCGCTTCGGGCGAGACCACCGGGCGGTAAACAGCCCCTGGCTCGAGCGGCCGGTAGGCGTCCTCCGGCAGCGACTTGGTCTCAACCTCCCCGGCAGTCTGCGCCATGCCGTCCTCCCCTCACGCGGCCAGCCTTCAGGCGGCGCGCCGAAACGGGGATTATAGCGCTTCGCCTGGAGTTATCAGCCGGTGGAGTGCGTGCACCCGGCTAGTCCAGGTGAAACATCTCTTCCATCGACGCCCACCACTCCCCAGGCGCGCGGGTATCGAGCGGCGCCTGCATGGGCATCATGATGGCCCACCACTCCTGCGTCTTCGGGTCGGCCGCCATCTCCTCCATGTCGGCCTCCAAGTCGTCGCCCGAGTACTCGAAATAAGCGAACAGCAGGCCGTCCTTGTGATAGATCGAGTAGTTCTCGATGTGGCATTTGCGGATGGTCTCGAGCACTTCCGGCCATACCGCCTCGTGATACTCCTTGTATTCCGCGTACCGCTCAGGCTTCAACCCCAGCAGTTGTCCGTAACGCTTCATCTGGCCTCCGAGCAGCCAGTATAGGACGGCCTCGCTCAGCTCGCTCTCGCGGCTTTGATAAAGTAGCAGTTGTTCCCGTCCCGCCGGGAAATTGCTGAGGAGTGCGATTGCAAGTATCGACGTACCCGCCTTCGGAAACGACCGCAGCCGCCGCGGCGCCCCGGTGGCACGGTGACTACTTCTTCGTTTTCGAGAATCTGGTTCTGAAGGACTTCAAGGTTCGCTACCGGAACATGTCGCTCGGTGTGTTCTGGTCCCTGCTCAATCCGCTGGTCATGATGAGCGTTCTCTGGTTTGTCTTCACGCGGATCTTCCCGAACCACATCCCGCACTTCCCGGTTTTCGTCCTCTGCGGGATCGTGCCGTACAACTTCTTCACCCTGGCATGGCTCACGGGCACCGGCTCTCTCGTTGACAATGCGCAGCTCATCAAGCGCGTGCCCGTGCCGCGGGAAATCGTTCCAGTCGCGGCCGTGCTTTCGAACGCCATTCACCTGCTCATCCAGGTCGGTCTGCTCCTCACCGCCGCACTGCTCTCCGGGCTGCCTGTGAACTGGAACTGGCTGTGGCTGCCGTTCGTCTGGGTCTGCGAAATCATTTTCGTTTGCGGCCTGGCCCTGATGTTTTCCGCGCTGAACGTCTACGCGCGCGACATGCGGTATGTGGTGGAGTCCGCGAACATGGTGCTGTTCTGGCTGGTTCCGATCTTTTACGGATTCAACGTCATTCCCGCCGCCTATCGCGAGGTCTACCAGTTCAACCCGATCGCCGCGCTCGTGCTTGCCTGCCGCAACATCCTGCTGGATCATGTGCCGCCACCCACGCCGCTGCTGCTGAAGCTGGTCTTCAGCTCGTGCCTGGTTTTCGTAGTGGGATTCATCGTCTTCCGGCTTCTGCGCAAGAGGTTCTACGACTATCTATGAGCCCCGGCGCGATTCGTCTCAACGGTGTGTCGAAGGTCTTCTACCGTCACGCGGGCAGGGCTTTACTGCGGAAGCACCTGGAATCGCTCTTTTTCTCCGGCGGCCACAAGGAACGCTTCTACGCGCTCCGCGACGTGAGCTTCCGCGTCGAGCCCGGCGAAGGAGTGGCCCTGGTGGGCACCAACGGCGCCGGCAAGAGCACGCTGCTGAGCCTCATCGCCGGCCTGGCGGAGCCCGACGGCGGCACAGTCGCCGTTTGCGGCAGGATCGGCGCTCTCCTGCAACTCGGCGCCGGCTTCCACAACGACCTCACGGGCGCGGAAAACGTGGCCCTGAACGCCTCATTGCTTGGCCTTTCCCGCCGCCGCACCGCGGAGTTGTACGAGAGCATCGTCGATTTCTCCGGCGTCGGCGACTTCATCGACGAGCCGCTCCGCACGTACTCGAGCGGGATGGTCATGCGCCTCGCGTTCGCGGTCGCAGTGCAGATGGACCCCGACATCTTCATCGTGGACGAGGTGCTCACCGTCGGCGACTATGCGTTCCAGGCCAAGTGCCGCGCCAAGGTGCTCGAGCTGAGGAGGACCGGCAAGACGCTGCTCTCGGTCTCGCACGCCGCTGCCGGGATTCAGGACCTCTGCGGCCGCGGCATCTGGCTGCGGCAGGGAGAAGTCGTCATGGACGGCCCCGTGAAGGAAGTGGCGGAAGCCTACGAAAGCGGCCGCGGCTGAAGCTTCTAAGGCCGCCCTATGATCCGCCAAAGGTGACGTTCGAATCCGCGTTGAACTTGTGATAATTCCTGAAATCGATCACGTTGCGCGTGCAATCCGACGAGCCGCGCTGGCAGCTCAGCGTCTCGGCGTGGGCCGGCAGCAGGAACTTGTTGCCGCCAATGCTCACGTAGTCGTAATCGACCGCCGATTCCACGGTGTCCAGCGGAAACTCCTCCGGCAGCTTTCGCGCCTGCGTCTCGATGCGCAGCACGTGCCCGGTCGAGGGTGAGATCCACACCGTTCCCTTGTACGCCGGCTTCAGCATCTGCGACGGCACATGCACCTCCCAGTGCGAATGCGGCCGCTCCACATAGAAGCTGTAGATTCGTACTCGCTGCCCCGCTGCGGTGGACTCTCTCAGTTGATGGAATTCCGCTGCCGTGCTGCGCGAGAACACGTCGCGCAGGATCGAGACGAATTCGCCGGTAGACCAGGAGCCGCCGATCTCTTCCAGTTTCTTATGCGACTGCTTCCCGTTCACCGCCACGTTGCGGTAGTTCTCCTGCCCTTTCTCATAAACGAGCTCAGTCGAGACCACGTCGAGCGGCTGCCAGTTCACCGGGTGCGAGGAGCTGTAGAACCTCGCCATGTACTCCGTGCACACGTAGTTTGGCAACTGGCCGGCGTAGGATTCCGTCGCCGCACGGGCCTTGTCGATCAGCGGGTCGGTTTCATCGGCCGCCGCCTGCGCCGGAGCGGCGGGCTCGCGCTCGACGCTCTCGCGCCCCGCGCGGCCATCCGTGGCGGCTGCTGCAGCAGGCGCGGCTGCCGCACCGGTCACCGCCACGGGCGCGGCCTCATCCTCCGGCGCCGGAGCCACCACGCGCCGTTTGCGCGCGGGCGCCCCGCGCCGCAGTTCCGGAGGGCCGGGGTCTTCCGGATCCCGCGATGCCGCAGGAGCATCATACGTGCCGGACTGTCCGGCAGGCGAGCTCTCAGCAGTGCCGGACTGTCCGGCAGGCGCGCTCTCGCGCGGTCCAGGTTCGGCACTCGCGGTAGCCGCGGACTCCGGCGCGCTCTTCTCGAACATCACGTTTCTGGCTTCGAGGTTTCCGTCTTTGTCCTCTACGCTCTCGACGGAAATCGTGTCGCCCGTCTTGAATGTTGTGGCGGCAACCTCGTCCGTCCCTTTCTCCGTCCGCTTGAGGAATTTCGTTTTCTCGGTGCGGCGGTACTCGAGGACCCGGCCGTCCTCCGCCTCAATCACAACGGTCTTGTCGTCGATCTTCTGCAGCGCGCCGCTGGTCTTTTTCGTCACCTCCGCCGCCGGCTTGCCGTTCTTTCCCTTGCCCCGCCGCGGGAAAGGCAGCCCCGAACCGCCCGATCCCGGATACTGCCCCGGCGGATAGCCGCCTCCCGGATACTGGCCGATCTGGCAGAAGAGCGCGCTTTCGGACACAAGGACCAGCAGCAGTAAGCAGCGCATCAGTTTGCTTCCTCGGCTTTCACTTCCGGAGCCGGGGGCTTGCCGTGCTCGAGCCGTATGTTCACAGCTTCGAGCGAGGCATCGATCTCGCGCCGGCCTTCCACCGTCACCCGGTCCCCCTGCTTCAAATCCGCCGGCTTGATCTTCTTCGATCCATCATAGAACTTCGTCTTCTTCGAACAGTGGAAATCCATGATGTTGCCGTCAGGGCGCTCGATAGACACCGTCTTCGCGTCAGCAGACTTGATTGTCCCGGCAAAGCTCGGCAGCACCTGTTGATCGCTCTTCTTCGTCTTATCAGGCTGCGATCTTCCACCGCCGGGGACTGCGGGCGGCAGCATCACTCCACCCCCGCGGCTACGGCCCGGATAGGAACCGCCTCCCATCTGCGCCTGGAGGATGGGTACGCTAAGCCCAACAAACACAATGATCGGGAGCAAACGCTGCAAACGCATCGCGACCTTTTGACGTGGCCGCCCGGCGCGGCGGTCCTGGGCGCCGGGTCTTTTACAAATCTTTACACTGGCCCGAGCGCTTACGAGAGGCGGTGGAGCGCTTGCGTCCTTCTCGAGGCCTCAGTACTCTGCTTGTCATGCCTTTATTCATCCCGCGTGCTGCCTGCTTCGTTCTTGCGGCCTGCGCCATTTGCCACGGCGCTGATCCGGATCGCCGGCCCCTTACCCCACGCCCCGGAGCGGCTCCCGAACTTCACGGTCCCGAGGTTTACGGCGCCCGGCCCGGCCACGAGTTTCTGTACCGGATCCCCGCCACCGGCGTGCGCCCCATGAAATTCTCTGCCACCGGCCTCCCGGCTTCTCTGAAGCTCGATTCCACGACCGGAATGATCACGGGCCGCACACCCGCCCGTGGCGAGTACAAAGTGACGCTCCGCGCCGCAAACGCCCACGGCTCCGCCTCGCGTCCTTTTCGTGTTGTTGCCGGAGACACGCTCGCGCTCACTCCGCCGATGGGCTGGAACGACTGGTACACGCACTACGATCGCGTCACGGATAAGCTCATGCGCCAGGCGGCCGACGCCATGATCGCCTCGGGCATGGCCGACTACGGCTACCAGTACGTCAACATCGACGATTGCTGGATGGTGAAGCCCGGATCGAAGGACCCGGACCTCGGCGGTGATCCTCGCGACGCGTCGGGCGCCGTCCGGTCGAACCGCCGCTTTCCCGACATGCGCGCATTGGCAGAATACATCCACTCGAAAGGACTGAAGGCCGGGCTCTACACTTCGCCGGGCCCGCTCACGTGCGCCGGCTTTACGGGCGCCTGGCAGCACGAACGGGCCGATGCCCGCCAGTTCGCCGCCTGGGGTTTCGACTTTTTGAAATACGACTGGTGCTCGTACACCAAAGTTGCCGGAGGCGAGACCGTCGCCCACCGCCGAAAGCCTTACGAACTGATGGGCGGCATCCTGAAGAGCCTCGATCGCGATGTCGTACTGAATCTGTGCCAGTACGGCATGAGCGAAGTCTGGGAGTGGGGCGGCGAAGTGGGCGGGCAATGCTGGCGCACCACCGGCGACCTCGGCCTCGAAAAGGACACCAGCCTGCCCGGCTTTTACAGCATCGCTTTCAAGAATGCCGGGCACTCCGACTACGCCGGGCCGGGCCGCTGGAACGACCCCGATTACATCCTCATCGGTGCGGTCGGCAATGCGTTCAAAATCGACGAGCCGCCGAAAGCGACGTCGCTCACCGCCGACGAACAGTACAGCTACATGTCCTTGTGGGCACTGATGGCTTCGCCGCTGTTCTTCTCCGGAGACATGAATCACCTCGATGAGTTCACGCTCAACGTGCTGACGAATCCGGAGGTGATCGATGTCGATCAGGATCCGCTCGGCAAGCAGGGCCGCGTCATCCGGCGCACAGCGGGCGAGTTCGTCATCGCCAAGCCGCTCGAGGATGGCTCACTTGCTCTGGGGTTGTTCAACCTCGGCGGGGACCGCGCGGAAATCTCCGCGACCTGGCAGGAACTCGGCCTGAAAAGCCCGCAGCGCGTGCGCGACCTGTGGCGGCGCAGCGACGCCGGCTCAGCCGATGGCCGCTATAACTCCGCGGTGGCCCGGCACGGCGTCACGCTCGTGCGCTTGATCCCGCGCGGCAACTGACATGCCTGTTTGTCTGTTGGGGGGCAGACGCCTCGTCTGCGAGCCGACCCCCTGGTCAGCTCTCTGCGGGCGACCACCGTAAGACAGTCATACCTCGTTCAGGCCAGTCCCAGCCGGTCGCAGAGCTGTCTTCTGACTTCTTACTTCGCGCGACTATAGTCTCCGTCCCGCTTATCCCCGCTTGAAGCCCCGCTTCTGGATGGGCTTCTCTCCGTCCGGCTTCGGAACGAAAATGTCCTGCCACTCGAGGCCGCATTCGCGAACCATGGCCAGCGGGTATTCAAGGCGGCCGATCTCGCGGTCGCCGTTGTTCGTGCCGAACGAGAACTTCGCGCCGGCCGCCTTGGCCGCCTTGATGAACTTTGCGCTCGGGATCCGGTACCGGTTATTGATCTCGATCGCCTTGTCGTTCCTGCGCGCGGCCTCGATCACGCACGACATCCGCGCCGGTGTCCACAGCCGGTCGTAATCCTTCGCCATTACGTCCGGCAGGAATGTCGGGTTGACGTAGATGTCCACGGGCTCGTCGTTCAGCACGCCCACAATGCGGTCCACGATGACGTCCATGAACGTCTCGGGGTCCTTGATCTCGCCGACCTCGGCCGGGATCCAGAGCCGCACGCGCCGTCCCCAATGACTGAACGTCATCGCGTCGGTGAACACGTAGTCGAATTTCGCCACCGTCTCGGGCGAGAACGTATTTACCCACTCGCGGCCTTCGGCCTGCATGGCCACGAACACCGGCTGCCCCTGCATGGTCTGCAAGAAGTCTTGAACGGCGGCGTCGTTCTGAACGGGGAATCCCACGCCACAGTTCACGGCGATGCCGTAGGCGATGCCGGTCCGCCGCGAATTCTCGAGTGCTTCCTCGAGAGTCCAGCCGCCCTTCAAGTGAACGTGGTAGTCCACCACCGGGATGTTGTGGGCGCTCAGCGTGCGAATTTGCCGGTACACGTCATCCACCACCGGCTTTTCTGCCGTGGTTGCGGCCGCATCATCCGGCAGCGGCTTCACGAGGATGTTCCGAAAGAACGCCTTCGAGCCCGCGTCATGGCACTGCAGCGCGAACGTCCCGGTGGTCAGGATGCGCCCGGGGCCGTCCGGGTCGGGCACGGGCGGGTCTGGCTCCACGTAGTCCACGAGCAGCATACCGTCCAGCCGCACCTGGACCTGCTTGCCGCGCACGGTCACGCGGAGTTGGAACCACTTCCCGTCCAAGGCGAATGCCTTGTAGACATTACGGACGCCGTACAACGAGCCGGTCTTCTTCCGCTCCAGGTATCCGCCCTCGCCCATGGCCGTATTGTTCACCTGCACTTCGAAACCCTGCTGCGGCCATCCCGATGGCTGGAACTTCGTGTGGAAATAGACGCCGGAGTTGCAGAGCGGCCGTGTCAGCACGTCGGCCTTCAGCTCGAAGTTGCGAAATGCGGCGCTGCGGAGCGGGCCCGTGTAGAACAGGTGTGAGCGCGGGCCGTCGGCGGCCAGGAGGCCGTCAACCACTTTCCAGGAATCGCGGTGCTCCGACGCGGTCCAACCCGTGAGCGACTTCCCGTCGAAGAGAGGTATCCAGCCCTCATCGGTTTGCGCCTTGAGCGCGGCAGGCATCACGGCAAAAGAGGCCAGCAACGAACGTCTGGTAATGGGTTTCATGGCGAACCTACAGCATACAGAACCCTGGGAAAAGCTGTGAGTTCGCTCAGACGCGTGGAGGCGTCTCAACGGCGCCGCCCGCGAGATACGGTGCGTCTTCGGGGAGGCCCGCCCGGCTTGCGGGAGTCTGCCGGCCGCTGCCGGCGCCGCGAGGCGAGTTCTCCTTCTTTCCACTCCGCCACGAACGTCTGGTGCAACCCTTGATGCCCGGAGAAGCGAATGCATCGCTGCCCGGAACCATCAGGCTGCACCGCGCCGCACAGGCCGGCTCCGGAATCGATGTTCTCTCCTTGCATCCGAAGCGCCCGTTACAGCGCCGACCCTCTTCCCGCCCGCGCAAACAGACTGATAACGAACACCACGAGAAAAATGAAGAACGGGATCTTTGCGATCTCTGCGAACGCAGATGCCGCGAACCCGAAGCCGAACATCGCCGCGATGATCGCGAGCACCAAAAACACGAGTGTCCAGTGAAGCATCCCGATACCTCCTTTATACTCGGTAACCGGCGCTTGTTGGAGCAGGCATATCCCCCGCCAGGGATGGTGCATATCCCCTGCCAAAGTCGTATTCCCACTGTTTTCAATCGCTCGGCGGGCCGGAGCCCCTGAGATAACGTACTAATTACGCGCTGCGGCGCAGCGGATTCGCGTCCGGGCCGCGGCAAGGCGGGACGACGTGCAAAAACGCGCTAATTGAGTTTTTTTGACGCGTTTTAGATGCTATTTGGCGCACTTTTGTGCGCTCGGGCCGGAACAAACGGACTCCCCAGGGCGTATGACAGGACATGACACGCACCATTGTTGTGCTTGCGGCGGCCCTCGCAGGCTGCGCTTACGCCGACGACTGGTCCAAGCGGTTCGAAGTCACCGCCAAACCGGAATTGCGGGTGGAAACCGACGACGGCCGCGTGACCTTGAAGGCCGGTACGGGCAGCGCCATCGAGACCCGCGTAACCACAAAGGGTTGGACCATCGGTGAAAACGGTGTCCGGGTGAATGCCCGGCAGTCCGGCAACCGTGTGGAGATCGACGTCCGCGTTCCGCGTGAGCACTTCAGCTTCGGTGACCGCTGGGCGCACGTGGAAGTCATTGTGCCGCCCGAGCTTCGCGCCGAGGTGCACACCGGCGACGGCCACATAACGGTTCAGGGTGTGCGCGGCAATCTGCGGCTCAACACCGGAGATGGCGGCATCGACTGCGACGACATCGGCGGCTCGGTAGAAGCCCGGACCGGCGACGGCGCGATTAAAGTCAATGGCCGCTTTGACTCGCTCGATCTACGGACCAACGACGGCAGTGTCAACGCCGACGCCGCACCTGGCTCGAAAATGGCTGGCCCGTGGCGCATACACACCGGCGACGGCGGTGTCACGGTGCGCCTGCCGCAGGGGTTCGCCGCGGACCTGAATGCACAGACCGGCGACGGCCACATCTCGGTGGACATGCCGCTCGTCACCAACAGCATGAAAACAAGCGAGAACACCGTCAAGGGCCAACTCAATGGCGGCGGGCCGACGCTGCGCATCGAAACGGGCGACGGCTCGATCCGGATCGAGAAACACTGACTGAAGGAAGAAGGCAGGCCCCAATAACTTTGAAGCCCCGTGGTCTTGGGTGACCGCGGGGCTTCCGTCAGAGGGGCTGGCGATAAGCTGGGCCTCATCGCCGGGGATGCTATAAGTCGATGACGACTTAGGTTGATCTAAAATATCACCTCACAATCAAACCGACAAGATACTCGGTTTATCTCAAATGCGGGTATTGGGGGGATCAAATGCGCGGTCCCGGCACCCACTCTGGAGTGGTTCACTCGCCAGCGGCTTCATCCGTGGCCCCCGTGGCTCGCGGGGGTTCTGCCCGTTCGAACCTGCCGTCGTTGCTGAGGGTATAACGGCGGCCTCTCCAGACCACGGTGCAGCCGAAGAAACCCGCAATCCAGAACGCGAAGCCTGATAGGTCCTGGAGAAAGAACATCCAGAAGCGGAGGAGGGTGCTCCTGCTGTGCAGAATCCACGCTGCGGTGGCCCAGGCCGCGGCCAGCCGCAGAGCGATGGTCGCGGCCATCACGGGCCAAAACTGCGGAGCAGCGGCCACGAGCATGAGGGCCAGCGGCAGGGGATGGGTGAACAACTCCCCGAAGTAGCCGGCCGGCCGCATCCGGCGCGCACCCCGGACCCAGCGCAACCGGTGCTGGAAGTTGGACCGGAAGGTCTGCGTGCCGAGGCGATGTTCGATGACGCAGCAGGAGAGGATCGAGCCCCAGCCCGCCTCGACCGCGGCGGCGCCGATAATGAAGTCATCAGTGAGGTAGTCCTTGGTGCGTGCAAAACCGCCGATTGCTTCGATGGTTTGGCGCCGGGCCGTCAGCACGACGCCCAGGGCGAACTTCATGCCCTCGAGCATGCGGGCCACGAGCACGCCCGCCAGCAGTTCGGTGTTCATGCCGATCGCTTCGAGGTCTGACCAGGGGTCGCGGCCGCCCATCGCGCGGTAAGGCGAGGTAGCGACGCCGACCGCCGGATCCTGGAACTCGGCGGCGAGCACGCGCAGCAATTGCGGCGGAACGCGCGTGTCGCTGTCGGCCATGACGATGACGTCGTGGTGGGCGGCGGCAAGCATCAGCTCGAGCGAGTACGCCTTGGCGTTCACGTACGGCGGCTCGCCAGTCACGATCACGGCCGTGGGGACGCCGGGATACTCGCGCCGTACTTTTTCGATGACGGGCAGGCAGGGGTCATCTGCGGTCCGCGTGGCGAACAGGATCTCGAATTCCGCCGGGTAGTCCTGCTCGAAAAAGGAGCGCAGGTTTTCCTCGAGGCCCTCGTCGAGCCCCGCGTGGGGCTTCAGGATGCTGATCGGAACCGGGTGCGCGAGCGCGGGCGGGCGGGCGCGGCGGTATTGCCATGCGGCGATGACCACGAGCGCGCAGAAGACCGCCGAACCGGCGGTCAGCGCCAGCAGCAACCACCCGATGACGGCCATGTGAGCTACTCGGCCGGGGCTTTGGCCGCGATGAGCTGGCGAATCATCGCAATGAACTCGTCAAGAGGCTTGGCGCCCAGATCGCCATGCTTGCGGTTGCGGACGGCGACGGTGCCGGCCTGCGCCTCCCGGTCGCCGACGACGAGCATATAGGGCACTTTTTGAAGCTGCGCCTCGCGAATCTTGAAGTTCACCTTCTCGTTGCGGTCATCGAGGTGGACGCGGATACCCGCGTCCTTCAGCGCGAGCGTGACCTGCCGCGCGTAGTCCATCTGGCGGTCCGTGATCGGCATCACCTCCGCCTGAATGGGCGCAAGCCAGACCGGGAACGCACCGGCGTAGTGCTCGATCAGGATGCCGAAGAAGCGCTCGACGGAGCCGAACAGCGCCCGGTGAACCATCAGTGGCTGGTGTGCCTTGCCATCCTCGGCGATGTACTCCAGGCCGAAGCGCCGCGGCAGCGTGAAATCGAACTGGACGGTGGAGAGCTGCCACAGCCGCCCGATGGCATCGACGAGCTTCACGTCGATCTTGGGTCCGTAGAAAGCGGCCTCGTCCGGCATGATCCTCACGTCCATCGAGAGCCGCTCGGTCGCTTTCCGCAGCGCGTTTTCGGCAAGCTCCCACTGGGCGGGGCTGCCGTCGTACTTGTCGGAGGCGCCGCCATCCCAGGTGGAAAGCTCGGCCTGGTAGCGGTCGAAGCCGAAGGTGCTGAGCGTGTCGCGGGCGAATTCGAGACAGCCCACAACTTCGTCCTCGATCTGTTCGGGCGTACAGAAGATGTGCGCATCGTCCTGGGTGAAGCCGCGGACGCGCATCAGGCCGTGCATCACGCCGGAACGCTCGTAGCGGTACACGGTGCCCAGCTCGCCGAGGCGGACCGGGAGGTCCCGGTAGCTCTTCATCCGGTCGCGATAGATGAGGATGTGGAACGGGCAGTTCATCGGCTTGAGCTGGTATTCGGCGTCGTCCAGCTCGATCCGCTTGAACATGTTCTCGGCGTAGAAATTGTAGTGGCCGGAGGTCTTCCAGAGGTCGGCGCGAGCGACATGCGGCGTGTAGACAAGCGAGTAGCCGCGCCGGACGTACTGCTCGCGCATCCAGTCCTCCATGATGCGCCGGATGGCGCCGCCCTTGGGATGGAAGAAGATCAGGCCGGGGCCGGCGAGTTCCTGAATGCTGAACAGGTCGAGTTCCTGGCCGAGCTTGCGGTGGTCGCGCTTCTTCGCTTCCTCGAGCTGCTTGAGGTAGTCCTCAAGCTCTTTCTTACTGAAGAACGACGTGCCGTAGATGCGCTGCCCCTGGCGGTTGTGCTCGTCGCCCTTCCAGTAAGCCCCGGCGATGGAGAGCAGTTTGAAGGCTTTGATCCTGGACGTGGTGGGGACGTGCGGGCCGCGGCAGAAATCGATGAAGTGCGGGCCGAGGGTGTATTCGCTGAAGATGTCGTCTGCCTTTTCCTGGATCAGCTCGCACTTCAGCTCTTCGCCCATTTCGGCGTACTTGCGCAGGCCCTCCGGCTTGGGCGTAAGCTTCCGCTCGTAGGGAAGGTCGAGGCGCTGGAGGTCCCACATTTTGCCTTCGATCTTCTCGAGGTCCTCGGGCGTGAACGGGGTGTCACGATAGAAGTCGTAGAAGAATCCGCTCTCGGTAGGCGGGCCGATGCCGAGTTTGGTCTCCGGGTATAACTCGAGCACGGCGGCCGCGAGGAGGTGGGCCGTCGAGTGGCGGTAGACGTCGAGGGATTGCGGGTCGCGGGACGTGAGAATCTGGAGCACGGCGTCCTTTTCAAGGGGGCGCGTGAGGTCGTAAAGCTCGCCGTTGACGCGGGCGACGACGGCGTCATCGGCGAGGCGCCGGCTGATGGACCTGGCGACATCCAGAGGGGTGGTTCCCTGGGGGACGGTCTGCCGGCTCCCGTCGGGTAGAGTAAGAGTGATTTCGCTCATAACCGCTGAGTTTTCAGCGTAACACGCCTGAGGAACGGGACTGCTATACACGTCGTGGAGGTTGCGCAGGAAACGGCCGCGGCGGCGAAAGCGGCGGCGCTTCGTCAAGCCGCAACTGGCCTGGCGTCATAAAACTGGCCTGGCGTCATAAATGAGCCTGCCTTCGCGGACGATTCCTAGGGCTCGGGACTCGCAGTGTATGGACAATGGGTATACACTCGAGATGGATGCCCGGTTTCGGACCGCCTGCCTTCGACTGGGACGACGCCAACCGCTCCCACCTCGCAAGACACGGCGTGACTGCGGCTGAGGCAGAGAAGGTGGTTCTGGGTGCGTCGGTGCCGCTCGAAACTGAAGAGCGAAGCGGCGAGGAACGGCACACGGAATTGGGCGAGACGACAAAAGGCCGGCTGCTCCTGGTTGTCTGGACTTGGAGGGGGGAGAGAATTCGCGTGGTGACCGCGTTCCCAGCGAATCGAAAATGGCGCGCGTTCTGGAAGCGCACCAAGGGAGGGCAGGATGCCTAGAAAGAAGCTTGCTGACGCGAAGACTGAGGCGGAAGAGGCTCGCTGGTTTGAAGAGAACCAGGACCGGCTCTTGAATCTATTCGAAGAGGCCGAGAAGGAAGGCTCGCTGCGCGTAGGCGGCAAGAGCATCGGGATCACGATATCGAAGCGGACCGAAACCGTGCAGAAGCCCTCGTCGCAGAAGGTCATGCTGCGGATTCCGACCATCGACGTCGATCGCGCGCGGCGCCTGGCGGCGGAAAAAGGTATTGGATACCAGACCTACATCAAGATGCTCCTGCGCGCCGGGTTGGATCGCGAGGAGAAGGTCCGGCGCCGAGCGTGAAGGCATCAGTGCACCTCCGGTACGCCTCGGACCCTCCTACTTGCCGCCTGCCTTGTCCGGGCCACCCGCATCGTTCAGCTCGGCGCGCCGGCTCTGGCGGACCTCCAACACGTGTTCCGGCCCTGACTGGAGGATCTGCTGCACGTTCAAGACAGCATTGCCCAGCGCATTCGGGCTGGCTTTCTTGCGGACGTAGTAGATCCAGCCCTTCGCTTCCATCCAGAGCGCCAGCCGGTGCAGACCGTACAAGCCGGCGAGCACAGCCGAGACCAAAAGGAGCGTCATCGCCATCCAGCTTGCGAAAACTGAGAGGTAAGGTCAACCCCGTAGTTCTGTGGTCGTCCGGATGCCTGCGGCTTGTTTGCGTGGCTCGGAAGGAGTGGGTTCGCTTTGTCAACTCGGTCTGGCCCACTTTGATCGTCTGATTTGGCCCACCCTATCTTGTTGATCTTTCGTTGAAGCGCTCTTCTCCATGTTCTTCAGGCCCCGGACGGAGCGGAGCCCTGCGAC
>Ga0209777_10002453_pt1 | contig 24385 bp, 33 predicted proteins | sample FrelakmetHBP12HB_FD_187147 | JGI IMG/M metagenome (GOLD analysis project Ga0209777, IMG submission 187147) | Freshwater lake sediment microbial communities from the University of Notre Dame, USA, for methane emissions studies -HBP12 HB (SPAdes)... | ecosystem: Environmental > Aquatic >... | reverse complement strand
AGAACTTGATGAACTTCTACTATTGGGGAGGAAAGACACTATATTACTCACTCATAAATAAAGCCGGTAGTAAAGAAGTAGCAGAAGATGCACCATTAGAAGTTATTGACTTTGATGATGAAGACGGATGTGAGAGTTGCAAACTTTAAGTAACTATTCAGCGATATGTAGCGTAAATGATAAATACTATTGTACATTAGGAGAGATAATGGAAAATATATTTTATGTTTATGCGTATCTACGAGAAGATTTGAGTCCTTATTATATAGGTAAAGGCAGTAAAGATAGAGCATGGAAATCACATACTAGGACCAATGGAACAAATTTATTACCCAAAGATCCTAGTAGAATTGTCATTCTAAAAGAATTGTTGTCAGAGTCCGAGGCGCATGATTACGAATCAGAATTGATTAAACAGTATGGTAGGAAAGACTTGGGAACAGGGATACTACATAATTTAACAGACGGTGGTAGAGGAAATGAATCTGGTTATAAGCACACTGAAACCGCAATAGAAAAATTAAGAGGTGTTGGAAAAACTAACGCACAAAAAAGAATAGATAACGGGACACATAATTTTGTCAATGCCCCACCTAGAGCAAACTTAGGTGGTAAAGTGACAAAAAAATTAGTTGCAGAAGGAACCCACAATCTGCTAAAACGAGCAGATGGTACAAGTGTTGCCTCTGATAGAGTTAAGGCAGGTACACATCATTTTGTTGATCCTGAATGGAAAAGAGAACATGGGATTAAGCATTCAGAATGGATCCAACAACAAATTGAAAAGGGAGATTATTATTTCATAAATGATAACCCTGCAAAAATTAGGGTGTGCTGTTTAGTATGCCAAAAAGAAACAAATAACATGGGATTGGCTAGATTCCATAAACATCAATAAAGGAAATAAATGAGTAAGCAACAATATGACTTGTCAACTGGATCTGACTATTTGAACAGAAAAATGTTCTTAGATCCAGCCGGTCCGGTAGTAATACAGAGGTTCGAAGAAGTGAAGTACAACAAGCTAGTAAAAATTGAACAAACCGCACGAGGTTTCTTCTGGGTACCGGAAGAAGTAAGTCTTACTAAAGATGCTAACGACTTTAAGGATGCTAGTGATACAGTCAAGCATATCTTTACTAGTAATCTATTGCGTCAAACTGCATTAGACAGTTTGCAAGGCCGTGGTCCTAGTCAAATCTTTACACCTGTATGTAGTATCCCTGAACTAGAAGCATTGATGTATAACTGGAGTTTCTTTGAAACAAACATTCATAGTCGTAGTTACAGTCACATCATTCGTAATATCTACAATGTGCCAAAGGATGTATTCAATACTATTCATGACACACAAGAGATTATCAGTATGGCTAGTAGTGTTGGTAAGTATTATGATGATTTGCATGTAATCAACTGCCGCAAAGAATTAGGCGAAACTATCACTGAGCATGACCATATCAAAGCAATTTGGTTAGCACTACATGCTAGCTATGCACTAGAAGCATTTAGATTCATGGTATCATTCGCTACAAGTTTAGCGATGGTAGAGAACAAAATCTTTATTGGTAATGGCAACATCATTGGGTTGATCTTACAAGATGAACTATTACACAAAGAATGGACAGCTTGGATTATTAATCAAGTAATTAAAGAAGACCCTCGCTTTATGGCGATTAAAGCTGAGTGCGAACAAGAAGTCTATCAAATCTACATGGATGTTATCCGTGAAGAAAAAGAATGGGCTAAGTATTTGTTTAAGTACGGTCCTGTCATTGGATTGAACGCAAACATTCTAAGTGATTTTGTTGACTATACAGCAGTAGGTGCATTGAAAGAAATTGGTATCAAATATCAAAGTCCTGCTCCTAAGAATACTCCTATTCCTTGGTTCAACAAGCATAGTGATACTAGCAAGAAGCAAACAGCACTACAAGAAAATGAATCAACCAACTACGTTATTGGTGTAATGAGTGACGTATTGGATTATGAAGAATTACCAAATATTTAAAAGGAAGTTAATATAATTTCCACCCCTTTACACTTTTATATAAGGGGTGTTTTTTAATTAATCTGTTAACTGCTCCGGCATCTAAATTGTAAGCAGTTCTAAATTGATGTTGCGTCATATTAACCTTTGTCCCGTTTTTGTGGATAAAAACATATGTTGTAAAATCATATCTTGAACTATTTTCGCCCAGGTTTGCTGTTTTTAACAAGAGTTTAACCCTATCAGTCTTGGCAGGATTATCTGTCAACATACGATGTTTTGCTGATGGATTTTTCTTACCTAATAACGCTGCCGTGGTCTTTGGCCTTTTAACTCCAGTTGTTTTTACTACTGTAATAGATACTCTTTTTGCAATGTGTTCTGGGCTTTGTTTCATACCAGCCGTACCGTCTCCACCATCAGTAAGGTTTCTAAGTATCCCAGTATTATTATCTTTACGACCATACCAACGAATATGCCATCTTTCAATAGCGAATGCCCATAGTTCAGTTAATCCGGTGTGAGTGATTATTATTCTATTGTGATCTTTGGGTGGCTGTACCTCGCACTTACTTTTCCTCCACGCTCTATCCCCGGACCCTTTGCCCGAGTAATATGGAGTTCCGTCTTCTCTTAAATATAGATAATGATAAAACCCTGAGGGTGTGTTATGCTTTGAATAAATACTCATGCTGATTGCTCCTATAAGCGTTAGAGTAGTTGGGGATTCCCGTCCCGTGAACTACACTACTATTTAGTCCATATATGTTAACAAATATGGATTTTCATGTTACAATTATTGAAGGAGAAAAATATGAAAGCAATTATTTGGTCACGCTACCACTGTCCTTATTGCGAACAAGCAAAGGCACTACTAACTCAAAAAGGTATTCCATTTGAAGAAAAGAAAATCGGTGATGGATACACTAAAGAAGAATTATTAGAAGCTGTACCAACAGCCAGAACAGTTCCACAAATCTTTTTAGACGGAGAACTTGTGGGTGGGTTTAATGAACTCAAACAAAAATTAACAGAAAGCGCATAATGCAATTAGAACCAAATACAGTATATACACTTAAACTTAACTCAGGTGAAGAACTAATTACAAAGGTAATTGAAACAACAAACGATTACATTCAAATTGAAGAACCTGTATCTATTGCTCCTTCTCAGCAAGGCATGCAAATGATTCCTAGCGTATTTACAGCAGATCCGAAGGGTACATTTAAGCTAAATACTAATAGTATTGCCATTTATGCTGAAACTGATGATAGCATCAGAATGAAGTATTTAGAAGCAACAACTGGTATTAAGGTACCGGATAAAAAACTAATCTTGGGATAATATGGCAGGACTAAGCAGATTGGGTGATACAAATCAAGAAGGTGGCGCAATTATGCGTGGTGCCGCAACGGTTTTTTGTAACGGAATCCCAGTCGGCTTACATGATAGTCAAATGACTCCGCATGCACCCTGGAACCGTAGTAGTCATCCACCGCACCAAGCAGCACATACAACTGATGCAAGTCCAACAGTATTTGCTGAAGGTAGTCAAGTTCTTAGAGTGGGGTCAGGTAATAGCTGCGGTCATTCTATTGTACAAGGTAGTGAGGATGTGTTCGTACCATGAGTAATACTGGAAAACAAAGTCCATTAGGTGTTAATGCACTTAGTGGATTATTAGCAACACAAGGTTTAGCTATTAACCAAACTACTGCTGGCTATGTTGGCTCAAGTACAGCAATAGACAATTATACATATGGTAGTCTAATATCAGAAACTGTTTTAAATAAATTAACCTCCGCTATTCGTGCAGGATGGGTATTATTTAACAATGGTGATATCACAAGTACAACTTATAGTAATTTGATTAGTATAGGTAGAACAACTATTCCTGCACTTGGAAATACGATACCACCTAGCTATACTTATACAGGTAGTCCTGGTTGGGGCGGAGCTAGTTACACAGGTCAAATTGCAAGTTATGGATATGTTAGATTATTCCCATGGCAAGCATATGACGAATTTAATTACAATAGTACTTTAAGTATTGATGGTAAATATACTGACTTCTTAGGTAGCTTTATATCAGCATCAGCATTCATAGACACTTCAAATAGTGCTATTATGAGTATGCAGAATTCATTGTCATTCTTGCAAGGTACATACAGTAACATGGATGACTTGATATCTAGTGATGTATCAGGTGTAAGTTTATCAACATTTGAATTTGGCCAAGATTTAATTAATTTAGGCAAAGCATTAGACCTATCTACAATCAGTACATTTGGTTTTCCCTCTAATCTATTAGCAACATTAAAAAGGTATAATGCTATAACACCATCACTAACATTAGCATTATTAGCAACTGGATTGACTAATGTTGATATTGATCAGGTTTCAAACAATGTTCGTGTTACTACTAGCCAGCAACAGAAAATCTATGCTGCATTTTTAATAATCACTGGTGTTGACTTAGCACAGATATTAATACCATTAAATTGTAATACTGTTGGACTTAACACATTAGCTGATTTATTAAATGTAAAGAAACTGTTCCCTAATAGTTATCAGTCAATCACTGTTCCAGTTTATAACGCTGTATTAAACTTGCCAACTAATAGCAAAACATATTACACGATATACACAGACAATTCTGTTACTGCGGCACTGACTAGTCCTGCAATAATGGATCAGATTGGAACTATCATTCCACCTGGTACACCAAGTACTAGTGCTAGTACAACTACAACTATACAAGCTTTACCTAAAGGATTTGGTAGCTATTTGTATAATATACTACCATCAGACATAGCTACTGCTAGCGGTGCATTTAGTATGTCTATGCAACAGATAAAGAATATTAGTAATGTTCCTATAGAGAAGTTTGCACAAGTAGTCAATTCAATTGAGACTACGCAAAACTTAAATCTAATCAATGGTACTAATCTGCCTACCAATACTGACCAAGCACAAAATGGTATTTCTATGATTGCTATAGGTAGTGGGCCATATGGTACATATACTTATAGTAATTTCTTTGGATGTATGTCAGGTTTACCTTATCCTTGGATGCAAATACAAACTAGCATACAACAGTTACAAACATCTGCACTAGCTACTATATATGATAATTTATATACTGCCACACAGACAGGTGGCGATGTTCAAATACAAGCACAGATTGATTTTGCTAATAGTGAGATAGCCAATATACTTTCAAAGTATCCAACACAGTCGGCAGATTTAAACACACTATGGTCTAACACAGGAACACAATTAGGCATAGAACAACAGGCTAGAGTTATGGGATATAACACATTACCCTCACCTAGACTTACTATTAATTCATATCCAAATGTCATATATAGTTTTGTAGATACTATTACTTCTAAGTTTGCAGCCGACACATTCCCAAATATGGCAGCACAAACATTGGAAGCTATAAGTGATGTATCCAATGTTACTGGACAAAGTATTATAGGACTAATGAGATCCTCAAGAAATCAAACAAGATTGAATATTGCAGGCATACCATTGGATGACAACATATCAGCTACTATACCACCCGAACAACAATTTGAATGGATTGGTAATGGTGTACTAGCAAATTCTGCACCTGCATATCCCAATAATGCATTGGGTTATGTTAACACTACTACTCAAAAGTATATTATAAATAATCAACCAATGAGTACAGGCATGTCAGTTGTACCCGGAAGTCTAGCGGGATCACCTTATCAAAACTTGATACCAAAACAACTAATTCCGGTTGTTGCATCAAGTACATTACCAACTTCACAATATACAGTACCACAAGCTATTGACAATGTAGTACTATGTAATTGTGACTGTTGGGTACAGTGACCAAAACTGTTGGTCACAAATTAACTTTGTAGTATACTGCTACGAAGAAAGGAAATTATGATTTTATCGTTAAAAAATAAAATAATACTATTCTCCATGATGTTTTTTACAATCATGGCTTTTCCTTTGCCAACTCAACCAATGAATACTAATGTATTACCTACCGCCATTAACTTAACAAAATCTCAGTTAAGACAATTGGCATGCATGGCAAAGAATATATATTATGAAGCTGGTTCAGAAATTCGTTCTGGACAAGCGGCAATTGCAAGAGTTGTATTGAATAGAGTCAACCAAGGTTTTGCTGAAACCCCGTGCAAAGTTATCTATCAAAAAACACTGGTAAAACAAAATACAGTATGTCAGTTTAGTTGGGTATGTGCTAATGCAATTGATCCAAATAAAGACAGTTTAAAGTATAAGCAAGCTGAAGCTGTGGCATATGAAGTTATGATTATGGGAATGTATAAGAATGTTATTCCAAAGACAGCATTGTTCTTCCACTCAATATACATTGATCCATTATGGCCATATAAGCAAGTAGCTAAAATTGGTAACCATGTTTTCTATTCTAATACAAGGTCAAAATAATATGTTACTTAGTAAAAGTCCAGAACGAGGATCGTTTAGTATTGAAAATCAACTCAAGGCAGTTGAAGAGGGTAGAAAAACCGCCGAAGAGGCTGAGGATATGATTGATTTTTACAAAAGTCATGCCCAACAGAAAGCAGAGTTAGAAGCATCAATCGAATGGCAGACCGACAACATGGAGTACGATTTGCGATCTACTCAGTGGATTCTCGATAAAGTAAAAGGTGATGATACTTATGCACAGCACTTGTATGCGGCATTGTGCAATAATGACTTTACTAAGAATGATGTTTGGCCATTACTAACCGAGAAACGATGGAGCTGTAGTTGGCGTCATGCCGGTGGTATCATCGCTGATATGCGTGAACAAGGGGACTACATAGATTGGTATTGCAGTGGTATCAAGAATAGTGAAGACATGGAAGACGAACAATTCCATCAACTGACCAAAGAAGATCAGGAACATTATTTGAAAATTAAATCATATGTGGGCGAAAGTTATGTAACCGATGAGATACGAGAAGACTTATTGAAGTTGGGTTGGGTAGTGATAAGTAATTCAGAGGACCTAATATAATGAGTGAACCAAATATCACTGAAGACAAAACAGTACAATTATCTAATTTATTTGAAAAATTAAAACCAAATTTAGTTGGCACGGAAACTAGAGTAGGTACATTAGCAGTATACAAAAACGATGTTGTAATTAGTTATGCATTACGCTTATATGGTGAATATTGCCATGCTGAAGTAGAAATCATGTCTAATTTTTTAGACAAAGATTCTCTTTATATTGATGTTGGTACAAATATTGGTTATCATATATTAGGTGTACACAAGAATACGAATTGTAAATGTTTGGGTTTTGAACCGCACCCAAAGCATTTTGCAGTAGCATCATATAATTGTCAAAACTACAATGATATTGCATTAATTAATGCTGCCATAAGTGATACCTCTGATGATATTACACTAACAGACTTTGATGAAACTGTAATACAAAATTACGGTGAAGTAAAAATTCCAGACAATGATGAACTACCAACTATAACAACTCCTTCTATTGTATTAGATAATCTTAGTTTATCCGGATGCACATTGATTAAGATTGATGTAGAGGGTAATGAGATGAGAGTACTGCGTGGTGCTGAAAAGACAATTGACAAATTTAAACCCGTCATACTTTATGAAGCAATGGATGTAGATGTATGGGCTGAATGTGTTAGTTTCATGAAGCAAAAGGGTTATAAGCAATATTGGGTTATTAGTAAAACTGATCCATTGACTGATACATTTAAACCAAGGACAGAGATAAAACCGTTTGGCGATTCATCAGTACCAAATGTATTATGCATTCCTGAAGAAGTTACTCAACCTAAAAATCTAGTACCTGTGGTTGAGGGAGAGTATGCAATTGAGTGTATAGAACGGTATAAAAATTATAGATTGATATTTTAATATATGGCAAACTTAAAACATATAGGAACTGGAAGAAAATTGCTTGAACAATTTGTAGAAAAGAATGGTTCAAAATTAACAACTTGGAATAGACCAGAAAACACCAGAACATCACAACTACAAAATCCTACATCTGCTTCACCATCAAAGAACATTATTCCTAAACAAAACAAATAAGGTATCAAAGTGAGTACTGATCAAGACAAATTTAAACATAGTAAGCGACTACAGCAGGATGAAAATGCTATTAAAAAGCAATTAAAGATTGCTAAACAACACAACATTCCTGGATACAAAAGTCGTGATGAAAAAGAACCACATAGACTAGCAAAGCATCATGCTATGGATTGCGGTAATCCAGAATGTTATCTATGCGGTAACCCTCGCAAGACTCATAAAGATAAATTAACTGCACAGGAAAAAAGAATATTCCAAGATACAGAAAAGCTTTCTGATAGACACAGTAATGGACTAGGCACACAGGAAGATTGACCAAAACATATAGATAAATATGATTGAGTAGTATATACTCACAGACACACAAGGAGAAAATTATGTCACAAACAATGCAAAACTTGCAAGATGCGTTCGCCGGTGAGAGTCAAGCACATACCAAGTATCGCTATTTTGCTAAAATTGCTAGAGAAGAAGGGTATGAAGAAATTGCAAAACATTTTGAACATACCGCAGACCAAGAGTTACTACATTCTTGGGGTCACTTAGAGCTAATGATAAAAAAGCCAACAACACAAGAATGCTTGCAAATGGCAATTGATGGTGAAACATACGAGTTCACTACCATGTATCCAAACTTCAAACAAACAGCAGAATTTGAAGGTAATTTGGTTTTTGCTAACGAAGCTAATATGCAAATTGCAGAAAGCAAAGAACATGCATCTCAGTTCAAAGAACTATTAACCAAAGCTGAAAAACGATTCTCTGCACTATCTAAAATAGAAAAGCGCCATGCAGAAGCATATCAAAGTAAGTTGGATGAACTAAACCAAGTGGAGGCACGATAATGGATTATATTTGTATCGTATGTGGTCATGTACATGACGAAGAAACAGAAGGCAAGTGGGACGAATTGCCAGAGAATTTTGAATGCCCTGAATGCGGTTGCGGAAAAGAAGATTACGAAGCAATGGCATAAAGCATGATAAATCATGATGCATTTTCTAATGGTCAGATTGCTAGTAAATTATGGTTATGTGAAGAATTAGAAAATCTAAATTGGTCAAGCCATATCACTCATATTTACGGTGGGTGGTATGGCATTACCGCATTCTTGTTACTATCTAGAGGTAAGTTTCAAGTCAACAACATTAAAAGTTTTGATATTGATCCAGACTGTGAATCAATCGCAGATATGATTAACAACAACTGGGTGTTTCAAAATTGGAAATTTAAAGCATATACCAAAGATTGTAATACACCATTCGATGGTGATTATGACCTAATCATCAATACATCAACTGAACACTTTGAAACACTTGATTGGTTTAATTTTATCCCAAATGGTACTAGAGTTATATTGCAGGGTAATAACATGCCACATGATGATCATCATGTACATTCAAAATCATTGAGTGAGTTCATGGCAACATATCCATTGTCTAAAATTAATTATACTGGTAAGAAAGATTTTCAGTATGATACATGGGGATTCACTAGATACATGGTTATTGGCATTAAATAGTGCTATGATAAAAGAAATTGACACTATTGACATAACCGATATACTATCTAAATATCAAGAATTGGAAAAAGATATCGTATGGTATGAAACCATGGATAAGCAAGTAAAAATAAATGACAATTTAAAAAGACAAACAAGCTTGCAGTATAAGGATGACGAAGATCCTTGGAGTAGTGCAGTTGGCAAATTGCGTGGTAATGAAAAATTATACAATAACATCAATCCCTATTTTAAAGATACCATATTTGAAGAATTGATTAACAAGTATCAATTGACAAGAACAAGATTAATGTGGGTTCCACCATACTCATGTTATAGTATGCATAGAGATATGGAATATAGAATTCACATACCATTAATCACTAATGTTAACTGTTATTTTGTATTTAAAAAGGGCATAATAGAACATCTACCATGTGGTGGTGTTTATCTAGTAAACACAAAGGAAGAACATACTTTTATGAATTGTTCAAACTACCATAGATTACATTTTATGGGAGTGATATCAGCTAGCACATATTAAAATGAAACTACATGCAATACATGATGCATCTGATCATTATATAATTGACTTACTTAAATCTATGTTTAAATCAATTACGGATGAAAATATAATTAAAAACTACCATCCTGATTATAGTAATGACACTGCAAATATATTTTACATTTTAAATGACCCTTATGGTAGATATCATAAGGGTGCGTATTATGTATTGGAAGACAATGGTGAATTTATTTGTAGCGCAGGTTGGAATGAATATGATTTGGATAGTGATATTGCTTTAGCATTGACTAGAGCGTATGTTAACCCTAAACATAGAGCTAGATATTATATGGGAGAATACATACTACCCAAAATAATTGAGAATACTAGACAATATAAGCATCTATATATAACTGCCAATTCTTACAACAATGCCATATATCAATTTTTTGTTAGGGCAAACGAGGGCAAAAAAACAGCACTATTTAATGATTGGCCTGACATCTATAGAAAATTCAAACCAATCGGAAAACAGACTATATACTACACTGATCAATATATAATAGAGTACAATAATGAACTTCACCCATAATAATCATTTAACATATCACATTGGGGATAAACTGTACGGTGAACGAACCAATTCTTTTGAAAAATTCAAAGTTAATGTGGGTCAAATAGATAAAGATCATTATAAACATAGTAATTATCAAGATGAACTTAGAAGAACAGCCGATTTAGTTTATAGAGATTTAGGTAAAGATGTTGTATTGTTTCTTAGTGGAGGAACTGATAGTGAGATTGTATTACGAAATTTCTTAGATATTGGCATTAAACCTAATTGTTATACTATCAAATTCAAAGATGATTATAATGATTCTGATGTTAATGAAGCCATTGATTTAGCAAAAGAAGTTGATGTACCGTTAAATATTATTGATTTTGATGTTAAAGATTTTTTGTATAGTGGTGAGGCAAGTGAATTTGGACAAAAGCTTCAATGTACACAAATAACATATCTAATGGTTTACCATAGTATTTTAAAAATAGGTTTACCTGCTGTAATGGGCGGTGAAGTAGTATTAAGGAGAAATGTTAATACTGATCCAAGTACATGGTTTTATAACTTCAGAGAAAATGAAGATGCTAGTGCAATGAGATTTAGCAATTTATATAATTTGCCATTGGTAAACGAATGGTTTAGCTATACACCTGAATTGTTATTATACTATTTAGAAGATTCTGACATACAACAATTAGTTACTAACAAATATAATTATAAGTTAACCTCTGTTAGTAGTAAAAATGCCATTTTAAAGAAATTATTACCTGAAATTAGAGTCCGTAAAAAGACACATGGATTTGAAAAATTATTAGGCTTTAATTTTGAAGCATACAGACAACTTACCGGTGAACAGATTATGAGATTAGAATCCAGTGTTGACGGTATTGAATACAATACGGTTATTGATATATTAAGGAACAATGATGCAAGTAGTTAAATTAACTAGCGAACACGCTGAAAAAATTAAGCCGTTATTTAAACTTAAAAAGTTTATGGGAGTAGATCCTGTTAATAATTATTTTGTGGGAACAGCAGAATTTCAATTTGATGAAATGTATCACAAGGCATTTATAACAACTTACCTTACAGATTTGAATAGTTATCATGCATATGGATGCGTTGAAGATTCTGGAGAAATCACTTCTATTCTTGGATTTTATGAATCACCGGATGATGCTAGTTGGTATTGGAATCATGTTAGAACTACTGGAAATAATGCCGCAGATATAAAGTTATTGTTGGATAATGTAATAAAACACAATGAAGCTAAAGGCAGATTTAAATTTTATAGTATGTTCCCTAAAAAATACATCAATGTATATAGAAGGCTTGCGTTTAGCAAATATAATAGTGAACGGTATGATTACTTTGATGAATTTTCAGTAGATGTAAAACATCAATGTAAGTTCAATTTGCATTGGCAAATACTATATAATAGAACACTTGTGCCAGTTGACACTGTAGTTAGGTGTACCTTTTTAAAGCAAAAATACAGAACATCATTGTTTAATGCAGGAAATCTCTGAGGTATAAATAGAATATGTTTAAAAATATTTCAAAATATTCTTGGCTAAGTTTTATACCCTTTCTACTATTGGGTCTATTAACTGTTGTATTATACACAGTAGGAATTATTCCTACCTACTATCTTATTTTTACTTTAATTGGGTGGGCATTGATAGCTGGTTTGGGAGTAGCTGTAGGATATCACCGCGTGTTCTCACATAATACACATCCTAATTTACCAACTTGGAAAGAGAATATTATTCTTTTATTTGGTACGCTCAGTGGCCAAGGTTCTAGTATCACCTGGAGTGCAATACACAGAGGATATCATCATAAATTCAGTGACACTGAACGAGACTTACACAGTCCTAAGTTTGGTATCTATCATGCAATGTTCGGATGGGCTACCAAAATCACTGAAAATAATCCTATTGTTAATTTAAAATATGCAGGTCCCATACTGCGTAAGAAGAATCATTTATGGTTCCATGAACATCAAATGAAAATTTTATGGCTAGTTCCACTGTTTATTGCTGTATTTGATTGGAAGTTAAGTTTAGCACTATGCTGTCTTCCTACTGGATTGTGTCTATTACAAGATAACTTAGTAAATGTATTTGGTCATTTAAAGTCTGGTATAGGCTATCGAAATTTTGAAACACAGGATAACTCTCAAAACAATATTGTGTTAGGTTATTTGGGTTGGGGACAAGGATGGCACAACAATCATCATTACGATCCAAAGAGTTTTGATTTTGGAACAAGTATCAGTGGTAAGTGGTGGGAGTTTGATCCTTGCAAAATATTTTTACCTTTATTGAAATGATAAAGCAGTTACAACTATAATTAACCTAGATGAAGTAAATCGATGGTTATCGCAAGAAACAAATATTTTTAATTAATTATGAAACAAGGCGTAGAGTACATCTTAGATAAAAAACAATGCATCGTTAGGTATCAAGCGCCGGATAGAGATTTTTCTGACTTCCGTACAGAAGTAAACAATGATGCTATACAAATAAAAAACAAATACGGACAAGTCTATGTACTGTTCAGTTCAGGCGTAGACAGCCAAGTAATAGCTAGATCCTTTTTAGATATGGGTGTAGATGCTGAATATGTATTCTTAAACTCTGTGGGATACAGTGATGTTGAATTAGCACATGTACGAGAATGCGAGAAGTTTTTTGGATTTAAAGTAAGAATCGTAGACATAGATATAGATAAACAAAAAAACGAATGGATTGCAAGAAGCAAAACTCAACATCCGTTTTCAATGTATCATTACCCCTTTGAGTGGCTCAGTAAACAGTTAGATGGTAATTACCCCATTATTACTCAAGGAGCTAATGAACCTGCGTTTGTGGGGACTACAAAAAATGTGTCAATATACTGTAATTATTTTGAAACAATGCAACAACGATTTAGAATGATGGGTGAGCATAGACCTGTAATTGATTTTCCTTATAGCCCTGAATCTATTGCAAGCTATTATACTGATGATGTGGTAAAAGCATTTTGTAACTCGTTACGCTATTACAATGAAAATCATCTGACTACTAGTTCTGGATATCATATAAAAAATATTGATTACTGGAATTACTATGGTAAGGGATTGATGAAGGCAAAACATTTTAAAAATGATATCATATGGTATGGTAAATTGAGTGGATATGAATCATATCCAAAATGGTTTAAAGATTCTTGCTTAATTGACGAAACCAAAGTATCAGTACCGTACTGGGATTTAGTAGACTTCTTAGAAAATAATAGATCCACTAGTAAAGATTATAACCAATGGATATACGGTAATGATCCTAGATTTGTATCAATGAATGCTGATGTAGATGATACTGTAAAAACAGTCATTCAATCACCTAACATTTTTATAGCAGACACAACTCCATACAAGGATTATCAATATACACTTTATACACATTCAAATGTAAAGTTGATGGCAGAATATGAAAAAATGTTTGAATTGTATAGACACGATGTTAACGATTACACAAGTCGTCCGTTAGCATTTAGCATTGATGGTGGCGTGTTATTGTTCAATGATAAAGAAGTTATAGCAGGATTGTTTTTTCATACAGGAACACTAAAAGAAGAAATAATGATTAGAATGGCATATGTTCACCCCGATCATCGAGGTAACGGCATTCATAAACAACTACACAAGTGTTTAGATATGATAGCAAAGTCACAAAAAAGAAAGAAAGTATATTCTACTATCATGAAATCAAATGAGAAAATGGGACATGCGGCACCAAAGGTAGGTTATACCCCATTGCATGAATACACGTTGATGTACCGAGAGATTGAGTATGACAATGTTGAACAAAAATAATATTGTAATTTTTTCTCCACCTAGAACAGGGACTAAACTATTAGCTAATATCCTAGACGGATTTGGGTACTATGTACATGGAGAGTGGTATTCATTGATGTCTACTACTATAGAAAATAACAAAGCAATCAGGAGAACTCAACACATTACAACATCAATGTTTGAACCTGAAAAACAATTTAAAAGATTACAAGAACATATTAGGAGACATACCCTATATCAAGAGTTTGATAAAAATGTTATTACTATATGGCTAGAAGCTTTAATGGAATTCCCATTCATACTCGATGACCTTAATAATTATCATTGGTTGTGTTTACGCAGAGATCCTTGGGAACAAATACTAAGCTTCTACATAAGCGCCAAAAATACTAATTTTGATGGATTGTATCAAAGTAAACCAGTCATATTTAATGAACCCTTCTTTAAAAAACTATATTGGGATTATTACAAAACATATGAATTACAAGATTGGTTGCTAAAAAATAAATCTGCTGAATTGATTCAATTTAATGATTTGATATCCGGCGAGTCTACTGTGTTTGGACAACCCTATATAGTTGAATCAAAAGACGAATGTACAGACTTGGAGTCATTGGTAATAAACATCCAAGAAGTTAAAGAATGGTTTAAAACCCTTGAAATCTCAAGATTAGATAAAAACAATATTTTCACTGTGGGGTAAATACCAGAATGAACTACTATACTGAATTGCCTAATTTTCCAAAAGATGTATTGAATCACCAATACAAACGACCGGTGTCTACTGCACCTGTAACTTATTGGAATGTCGGTATAGAATCCTTCGAACAAGAAGCAATTGACTTTTTCTTGCAATATGGATTGGAAATACAAAATGGGGAAATGTTTAGAAAGATGCCAGACAAAACAGGGGCAATACATTCTGATATTGTTTGGGATTACAAAAAAGAAATGTGGGTTCCATGGTACTGTGCAGTTAATTTAAATCTTGATGATACTGCATCATTAATGTATTGGGTATCAACAACTGCGACTGAGTTTTATCCTGAAGAAATATCCGATAGATTGCGTGGAATACACTATGGAAAAAGGAATAATAACAACTTTAATACTGATGAGTATAAAGTATTAGATGTATTTTATATACATAACCCAACTCTAGTACGGACCCATATTCCGCATACTGTTAAGAACCTAGACATTCATAAAGATAGATGGTGTTTGAGTATCAGATTTAAAGGTAATCCTACATACGAAGAATGTTTAGATAGATTTCAAAAAGATATAAAACATGAACCTAATTAATAATCAAATATTCTATAATTTAGAAAATTATTTGGACATGGAATCATTTGACGCCATGGGTGATAAGATAGCATATACTTTAGCAAAAAATAATTCTTATTTTTGTCCTTCCGGAAGCTCACAGAATACTATATACGACCAAAATACGGTATCAGTATTTAAAAAACGGGATGACATCATAGCAACTTTACCGGAGGGTGCAATGACGCCAAAAGAAGCATTGACTTACGCAAAATTATCCGGAACTGTTACATTGGGTAGTATTTTTATAGTCAGAGGCAACAAAGGATACCCTGCTACTTATTCTAAAAAACACTTACAAGAATTTTCAATTCGTGGTCAGTATGACGATCAATTTAAGTTTTTGTTCGATTGGATAGATGCTCAAGGATGCTTTACTGAATACGGTAGAGTTATTTTTTGGATCAATGAACCTAGTCAACAGACAGCATTGCACAGAGACTATCCACCAAATCATCCTGGATCTAAAAACAGAGATCCGTTCATATGGCTAACTGGTCGTATCCCCAAAAGGCTTAAATTACTAGATCCAGATACAAATGAATTACACTATTCGGATACTAGAGCATGTGTATTTGATACTAACAATCCACACGCTAGTGTTGGTCATCCTGAATACACATCATGGAGTCTTAGAATAGACGGTTCATTTAACAAAGAGTGGGCTACCAAAGCCGGCATTGCTGAACACTTTAGCGTGGTATGACATAACGGGCAACTACATGGTTGACGATAAACACAAATGGTGCTATAATACATACATGTTTTGAGAAATCAGAGCAAAAAGAATTTTTGAGTTTTGGGCAGACTGATGGAAAAAGTGTTGACACTAATTCACTTCTCTGCTATAATTCATGCATGAATTGCAAAAAGGCATAAAAAACAGTGCTTATTTGCAGAAATTTTTAACCAGGACTAAATAACTTTACTATGAAAAACTTTACTTGTCAATCGCTAAAACATACGGGTCAGTGGCAGATAGCCTCTCAGACACCAGTGTTAGCCTTTGCGGGTAATATGTCTGCACCGAGTATTCGCACATCATATAATGATGAGGGATTACCAGGGAGTTTCATAGAAGGAGAACGATACTAAAGTATCAACTCTAAAAAGATTATGAAACCCCTGGGAAACTAAAAAGTTCTCAGGGGTTTTTGTTTATGTGTCTCTAAAATACAACAAAGGAATTTGACAGTAAATGAAAAGTGTAATAGAATCGGGTTCTTCTGAAAAAAAGAATGATTGGTTTACTGATCATGTTTTGTCAAAAGAACAGTTTGCACAGTTGTTAGCTAATAAGTTACAACGAGCAAAAGTCTATCAGATACTATATAAGGTAAAATGATAGGCAGCGTGAATAGGCAACGAGAGCCGTAATACAGCGCAAAATGTATAGAATGGGCGGACAGTAGGATGAAGTCTGTGGCGATAACGCAGATTGTAAAATCACTGGGTAGGGTATCAACCCTATCATGTCGTGTAATAATACACGGCATTCTAAAACATACTTTGCGAACAATGGCCCCGATTGCGGCCTAAGTAACTTAGTGTGTTTTAGAATGTAATTTTATTCCGTAGAATTCGAGCATGGTGCACGGACTTAACTGTTAATCAATGACTAGCTGGGATCGTTACCCAGATACGGAGCCAAACAATTTATACCGTAGAGTCCACCTGGGGGTGATACTTGACTGTCTATCAAGATGCGGCGGGTCCGATTCCCGTCTACGGTGCCAGTTTATGTTGGGGTGTCGCCTAGTCTGGCCTAAGGCAACGGTCTTTGAAATCGTGATCACTGGTTCGAATCCAGTCACCTCTGCCAAATTAAAATTGCATTTTCCAGCCTAGCTCCATGTTGTGCATACTTGCACCTCCATGTGATACTAGTCTAAATGTAAAATAATAAGTGCGATATTCGTCCGGTAGAGCATCGGCAATTAAGTGATTAGTTGCTAGTAAAGCAATACAATATAAGTCAACTTTACCAACACTAGGATGATGACCTAATATAAAATTAGTTTCATATATTCCGGTTGAAAAGTTATTTCTTGCGGCATATCTTGTTGTACTCCAGTCAGCTACGATGGCTATTTGACTGGCTATATACAATTTTTCATCGTCACTGGACCATTCACCTGCTTTAGCTAATGTAGAAAAGGCACAAAGAATGGCAAGAAATAGTTTTTTCATTTTAATATTTAGCGTGGTTAGTTTAACGGAAAAATCGTAGTTTGCCAAATTACAGTCAAGGGTTCAACTCCCTTACCCCGCACCAATTTTATCTCTGTAAAGCGTTATCAGGCAGCGTACTCGGTTTGGGGCCGAGTGGTCTAGGTTCGAATCCTAGTACGGAGACCAATATACACACCGTGAGGCAGCTGGAGTGGCCGATAGTCCTTCAAACTATTGAGATGGGATCAAAACCCATACGGTGTACCAACAATTTAATGGAGCCCTTCCCCGCTTGCGGTCTGTAAAATCGTAGCCATGATAAGGTGGGTGGTTGGCAAGAGGTTCGATTCCTTAGGGTTCCACCAAATAATTTAATGGGGGCAGTAGCGGGCTACGGAGATTCCTTGCAAGAATCTTGTCTAGAAGGGTTCAACTCCCTCGGCTTCCACCAAACAATGTATCTCTAGTGTAATGGCAGCACACCGGCCTCCAAATCCGGTAAGTCAGGGTTCGAGTCCTTGGGGGTACGCCAGTTTTAGGATGCTAACAGCAAAGTTAAAAACTTTTCTTTTGGTGAAGACAAAACGCATCCTGTTTTATTATCTTCTTTTTTAATTTTGAGATATATAGATAATGATCTATTACAAATATCTCAACTTAGATTGGAAAATTGTTTCTGAAAAGTTAAAAGATTATTATTTTAATAATCCAAACTTTTTACCAAATATGTCAGCATGGAAACCTGTTGATACTGTTGACATCTTAACGAAGATTCCTGAAATTCAATTAATGGTTGATCCTTTATCTATACATGTGCGATTCGTTGCATTATTTGTTAGTGATTATCCTTATAGCTCTATTCACATTGATGCTGACACCTATTCAAAGTGTAGGATAAATCTTCCTGTATTAAATTGTGAAAACACTGAGACTCGTTTTTTTGAAATGACAGAGGCACCAATTAAAATTTTGCAACCGAATGGTGTATCATTTTGGAAATTGAATCCTGAAAAGTGTATTCATGTTGATCAATTTTATCTTACGCAACCAGTAGTGTTCAGAAATACTGAACCACATCAAGTTGTAAGTAACAATCCTAACAAGCCTAGAGTTTCTTGTACTATTGGATTTCATGAAAATATAGAACACCTATTGATGTGATACCAATATCATAGTGTATCTAATAATGCGGCCTTAGCTCAGATGGATAGAGTACCATGTTACGAACCTGGGGGTCAGGAGTTCGAATCTCTTAGGTCGCGCCAACAAAGGAGAATATTATGAAAATTACATATTTTGAAAACATGAGAAACAAAGATAAATTCTTCTGCAAAGATTTGAAGGACATTCAAATGATCGATGGAGTAGAGTATCTTAGAGTGTTTAGATTTGAAAACAAACGAGAGTGTCTTGTCAAGAAGGATTCACTACGCAAAATAGTGGAACCTAAATAATATAATTATGTAGTCTATCACAGGCCTCGGTCATTGTTAAATGGTTCGTTCTTTGTAAATCATGTAGAACCAAAGATATACACAATCTAGGTTCGTCTAGGTTTATTATATTATGCGGAATGCCTACTTGTACTATAGTCGGCGCATCTATTTCGGTGCTATCAATCAATTCAACATCATCTTTGGTAAAGTTTAAATAAGGACTTCCGACCATGGTATTTCGTTTATCTGGTACTATTTCTCTTTTAGGTTCGTACCAGTTCATTTTACTACCGCGGCCGCCAATTACAAAATTTAACTTTACTCTATCAATATAAGAATATCCATCGATATGAATATCTTGAGTGTAATTGCTAGGTGAATAGAATGTTTGTGCTACTGATATAATTATTTGGTGTTTAGCCAAACAAGAAATAAGTTCCGGATTCACCTCGGCTATTTTTAGTAGAGTGTGATAATTAGATGTAAACCGATCAATAGAAACTGATAAAGGATTGATATTAAGGTTTAGCTTAATGTAATTTTTCATTGAGTATTTATTCAGTGATAAATTTGACAATAAATCGTAGTGGTGTTACACTACATACAACTTAAACAAAAGGAAATGACATGAAACGTTCAGGTAAACGATAGTGTCATCTTTAGACTTCCAAGTATGGTCTAGGGATGGCCCGTAAAAGAAAATTCTAATACTGCTTATCCCTCACAAACATTAAGGTGATGTAACCGGCTCTTAACCGGTAAAACACGGATCGTTACCGTGGTGTGGGACCATATTATGGGGCAGACACCGAAGTGGCTGCGGTACCAGACTTTTAATCTGGCGAGAGAAATCTCCTTGTGGGTTCGAACCCCACCTGCCTCACCAATAATTTTAGTAATTCGTTTATTTTAGAACCAGCTTGATATTCATCATAAGAAATTCTAAAAACATTTAAGTTTAGATTAGTAGCGATGTATTCATCACGAAGTTTGTCTGCTTCTTTGTGTTTAGGTTTTTCGTGCTGTTTCCCGTCAAGTTCAACTATAAGATTTATTTCGGGAAAGTAGAAATCCACGAAATACCATTTCTGTGTAATATGATTTTTAATAGTGTATTCAGTTTCATATTTTAGAGAAATGTTATTATCCAACAACCAAGTTTCAAATGATTCTTCGAGATAAGATCTTTTATCTCTGCGATAATTACTTCTTCTGTTTTGTTTGATTCTATCGGACATGTTGTTTGATAACAGCACTGACTTGCATTTAGAAGAACAAGTTTTAACAATTTTGTTTTGTATGACAGAGTTGCATATACAACAATACGATAGTCTGCTAAACATCTGTTTTGATTTGGTGTAAGGATTTTCTAGATTAAACTTTTTAACACTATCTGAAATCTTTTGTTTCACAGTAGTATCTAGAGCAACACCTTTTCGATCCTTGTTGTAAAAACTTGCCGAACAGGATGTTGAACAGAATTTATTATGACGCTGATCGTATGTAAGAGAGACATCGCACTGTTTGCATTTGTTAGGATTTTCTAAATATTGATTTTGAATTTGCTGTGCATTTTGTTTAGCAATTTCAGAACCTAATAATCCACCAGCAAGACGATTTTTACGATTTCTTACTCGTCCTTCTTCTGTATGAGAAATGAGATAATGAGAATGAATACCTTTTGAGGTTTTTGGTTGTTTGCAGACTATGCAAGAACATGTAAATGTTGTATAATTAGGCATACACTTATTTATGCATCAACTCATAAAACCCCTACCATATAAAAACACATTCGAATTCATAATACTTCGGTACGGGGAGGTAATGCGTCTCCGGGAGTGTGTTTCTATATGGTATGTAATGGCAGAAATGCGACCTAGAAGCGAGTGGACAAACGTGACTGTGGGCCACTAAGGTAGTCAACATTACAAACCATATAAAAACACATTACGCCTGTGTGGACACGATGAGAAACATAGGTTCAAGTAGTGTGTTTCTATATGGTAAGAGCAAGGTGTGCTGTTGGTGCCCGGTCTAGACTGCCGGGTGATCGCTGGAATCATTACCGCTCTACTGCTTGGTCGGCAGAACCATATAAAAACACATTCGCTTATATTTTAACGGCTTGCAAGGCACGGGCGTATAAGAATATTGAGTGTGTTTCTATATGGTATCATAAATACTACATGATAGTTCAATCAATACACAATACAATAGATGCGGTTAATCACAAGCATCGCACCACTGTGTATACAACACTTGAAGATCCTGTTTCTCACAAAAAAGTTACAGAGGTCATTCAATACCTTTATGATGAGACTGGGAAAGTAGAACCCACTAACACTAAAGGTCGTCATGTAGATACAAAAATATAATTGCCCCTGTGGACAAATTGGTAAAGTCGCCTCTCTCAAACAGAGGAGTATGATATGTCAGTTCAAATCTGACCGGGGGTACCAGCTTTAGGATGCTAACAGCAAATTTTTATACATTAGACTTTTAATCTAAACCGTAAAAATGCATCCTGTTTTATATTCCTCTATAGCTCAATGGTAGAGCATTTGACCGATAATCGAAAGACGAAGAATCGTAACCGTCTGCGGGTACCAAATTTACTACAATACCACACACTTTCCTGTCGTGTAGTATAAATACTACATAGGAGAGTAAAATGAGTATTTCAAATTTAAAAGGTGATATCGGAGAAGCCGCGTTTGTATTAGAAGCCGCTAAAAAAGGATATTGGACAGGAAAGATGCCACAAGGTTGCCCCTATGATTTTGTTCTTGATAAAAAAGACGGTGTACTACATAGAGTTCAAGTCAAATACAGAAGTATAGATAAAGCTGGTAATGTTAGAATAAAAAGAGAAAACAAAACCTTTACTAATAGGACTACATATACAAGAGACAACATTGACTATATTGCAGTATATGTAACTGATTATGATAAAACTTATCTAATTCCTATATCAGAGGTTGAAGATGTTACAGAAATATATCTTAGATGCGTTGCACCGAAGAATAATCAAAAAGATAAAGTTCGTATGATTGAATCGTATGAACAATGGTAACCATATATAGTTTCAAATCTGGGGTCATTACCTAGCGTAAACGTCACCGACCCACTCGCCGGCTCATGAGAGACCGGAGCTACGAGAGACCTAGGATCGTAACCTGGTGGAGGAACCAGTTTTGGGATAGACGGTAAGATTGAGTCCCCAGTAATCTAGCACAGTTTTGGTCGGCTGTGTGACACCGCACACGATTACAAGGTAGTATAAACTCTCTTATTCGAGACAATCTAGTGAGGCTTGCTAACAACAAGATAGTTAGGCTCCCGCCTTATAATGCAACTTTAGCTGATGTGGTCATAGCGCCGGTTTGAAGCACCGGTGAACCAGGTTCGATCCCTGGAGGTTGCACCAAACAAATGGAAAGTAATGCAGTCGGGATGGTCCGGCGACTAGTCTTGAAAACTAGGTTCTCATGAAGAATGGGATGGGGTTCGACTCCTCTGCTTTCCTCCAAACAATTTTATGGTGTCACTAGTGTAGAGGTTCGCACCCTAGTCTGTGAAACTGGTAGTACGGGATCGTTCCCCGTGTGACACCCCAAGCATATGGATGTATAGCACAGCGGTAGTGCATCTCCTTCATACGGAGCAGGTCAGTAGTTCGAATCTACTTACATCCACCAAATAAATAACTCAGAAAATAAGCACTTTCTTGATCTGTAAGATAAATAATACAAAGAGGTATTGTATGTCTTCCAAATATCAAATAATGTGCTCTTGTATCAAGTGTAAACAAGAAACAACAACAAGTCAACTATCCAGAAGTCATGGAGAAAAATGTCCCGGGATAAAGACACAAGTGCAATTTCCTGGCAACTTCGGAAGAACAGCTTGGAATAAAGGTTTAACTGCCGAAGCTGATACTAGAGTTAGTGTTATGGCTAAATCAATATCAAAGACTGCGACCTCCAACCCGAGGTATCTCACTGATGAACAAAAGGCTCATCTATCAGTGATTGCTAAAGATAAAGGTCTGGGTGGATATCAGCCAAATGCAGGAAGAAGCAAGAAGTTTCATGTATTAGATTCGTTTGGTAAGGAAGTTTGTCTACAAAGTACATTTGAATTAAAATGTAGTGTATTACTGAATGAGTTAGGAATACAGTGGATTAGACCGCCAGCATTAAAGTATGATGGTAGGAATTATTTCGCAGATTTTTATCTTCCGGAATACGACTTGTATCTAGATCCAAAAAATTCGTACAAAGCAAAACTTGATACGACCAAGATAGAAAAAGTAAAAGAACAAAACACAGTCAGAGTCATTGTTTTATTGGAACATGAATTGACACATGAATTCATAAAAAGCCTTTGTAGTTAAACGGTATAACGTCCGCTTGATAAGCGGTTATCACAAGTTCGATTCTTGTCGAAGGCACCAAGTTGTGTTGCAACTGATTTGAGGAACTTGCGTTCAAGCCTCAATGAGAATGACAAAAACACGCAGCCAAATTTGTTGGGGGTTAGTTAAATGGTATAACCGCGGATTTTGATTCCGCTGTCATAGGTTCGATTCCTATACCCTCTGCCAGTTTTAGGATAGCCACAGCAAACAATAATGTGATTGGTTCACAATTTCTCTGAAAAAGAAACTTAACGGTTCGAATCCGTAAACTTGCTATCCTGTTATATATGCCGCTGTCGTCTAATGGTAGGACGCTTATAAAAGGTTATCCTGTAAAGGATACAGTCAGCAACATCAAACTCCATTCTAAGGAAGTTATCTTGGTTCGAATCCAAGCAGCGGCACCAAATAATTCGGATGATTATTTCAGCGGTAGAATAACTCCGTGACATGGAGTAGGTCGCAAGTTCGATCCTTGCATCATCCACCAGATTATTTAAATAGTCTAATTTTTTCAGATGTCCAGTATAATGCATTTTGGA
>Ga0209777_10002452_pt1 | contig 24387 bp, 14 predicted proteins | sample FrelakmetHBP12HB_FD_187147 | JGI IMG/M metagenome (GOLD analysis project Ga0209777, IMG submission 187147) | Freshwater lake sediment microbial communities from the University of Notre Dame, USA, for methane emissions studies -HBP12 HB (SPAdes)... | ecosystem: Environmental > Aquatic >... | reverse complement strand
CAGGCCGAGTCCCAGAGACACTGCCACGCAGGTGCCCCGCGACATAGCGGTTGCCTGGACACCGGGCCGGTATGCCAAGACGCACGATGTGTATCTCGGGACCCTCTTCGAGGACGTCATCGCTGCCAGCAGGACCGATCCGAAGGGTGTGTTGGCCAGTCAGGACCGGGACGCCAACACCTATGACCCCGTCAGCCTGTTGGCCTTTGGCCAGACCTACTACTGGCGGGTCGATGAGGTCAACGCCATGCCCGACGCCACGATCTACGAGGGCCAGACGTGGAGCTTTACGACCGAGACCTACGGGTTTCCGGTCAAGCCCGCGAAGGCCACCGCCTCCAGCTCGAGCAACGCCCTGATGGGGCCCGAGAAGACGATCGACGGCTCGGGGCTCAGCTTCCTGGAGCAGCACTCGGTGTCCGCTTCGCAGATGTGGCTCAGCAAGAAGAACCAGTCGCCGATCTGGATCCAATACGAGTTCGATACGGTCTACAAGTTGTACCAGATGTGGGTATGGAACTCGAATCAAGAGGTCGAGTCCGTCACCGGTTTTGGGGCCAAGGAGGTAACGATCGAGACCTCCTTGGACGGGATAGCCTGGACGGCCCTCGACGGAGTGCCGGAGTTTGCCCAGGCGACCGGTGAGCCGAATTACGTCCACAACACGACCGTGGATTTGGGGGGTGTGCTGGCCAGGTACATCAAGCTGACCATCAAGAACAACTGGGCAGGCACGACCAAGCAGGCCGGTCTCAGCGAGGTGCGGTTCTTCTACGTGCCGGTGAAGGCCTTCGGGCCGAGCCCCGCCACGGGCGCTACGGGTCTGGCTGTGGACGGGGTCCTGAATTGGCGGCCAGGCCGAGAGGCGGTCAAACACGAGGTGTACCTCGGCGCGGACCCGAATGCCCTGGCCCTGGTTGATACGGTGACTGCCCACAACCTGGGTCTGGGCTCACTGGGCCTTCAATACGGCCAAACCTACTACTGGAAGGTCAACGAGGTCAACGATGTACCCCACCCAGTTCCTGGATACCCGGCGTCCTGGCCAGGGGACCTGTGGAGCTTCACCACCATTGGGTACGCAGTGGTGGACGACTTCGAGTCGTACGACGACGTATGCAAGCGGATCTTCTTCAGTTGGGTGGACGGGTTCGGCTACTCGGCCTCAGCAGACTGCGGCCTGGCGGCCTCAGCGGGCAACGGTACCAGCTCTACGGTCGGAAACGTCTCGGCCCCGTTTGCGGAGAAGACGATCGTCCACGGAGGCAGGCAGTCGATGCCGATGGCCTTTGACAACGCGAGGACTCCGTACTATTCGGAAGCCGATCGCCAGTGGCCGGCGGCCCAGTCGTGGACCGGCGGCGGGGCCAACACCCTGGTCGTGTACGTGCGAGGCGATGCACCGGCCTTTCTGGAGACCTCTCCCGGGACCGTGCTCATGAATGGAACGGGTACGGATATCTGGAGTACCTCGGACCAGCTCAGGTTCGTCTACAAGTCCCTCAAGGGCAACGGGTCGATCGTGGCGAGGGTCGACAGTGTGGCCAACACGGACGGGTGGGCCAAGGCGGGGGTGATGATCCGCGAGACCCTCCAGTCAGGAGCGGCGAACGCCTTGGTCGCGATGACGCCCAGCAACGGTGTCACGTTCCAGTGGCGTGCGGCGACCGACGATGCCAGCAGCAACACGGCGGTAGCGGGCTTGTCTGTGCCGTACTGGGTCAAGGTGACGCGTACGGGCACGTCGATCGCGGCCCAGTACTCGGCCGATGGAGTCGCGTGGACAGATCTGGCACCCGCGACGGCCCTTACCTTCACGATGGCCAACGAGGTGTACATCGGTCTGGCCATGACCAGCCACGTGGCCGGCTTGGTGGGCGGGGCCAAGTTCTCGAACGTCTCGACCACGGGCGGTGTCTCCGGGGCCTGGCAGATCGGGGAGGTCGGCGTAGAGCAGCTCAATGGCAATTCGCCGGGCACCTTCTACGTGACCCTGCAGGACAATGCCGGGACCACGAAGGTGGTCGCCAACGCCGATCCCACGGTGATCGCCACGGGGGCCTGGCAGGAATGGGACATCCCGCTCAGCCAGTTCACCTCAGCGGGTGTCAACCTCGGCAGCATCAAGAAGATGATCGTGGGCGTTGGGGATCGGATCTCTCCAAAGGCCGGCAGTTCGGGTAAGGTGTACATTGACGACATCCGCCTGACGCGTGTGGCTTCGCCGTAGAAGGATTCAGCGGAAGGAGTCTGACGCCCGTTGAAGGCCGACCGTCCGGTGGCGGCAGTGTCCCTTGATTTGTTCAGGGCCTTGCGGCATAATCGCTGTCCGATGGTTCAACCGAATTACGATGCGTTGACTGCCTCCCAACGGGAGGCCGTTTTTCATAAGGAAGGTCCGTTGCTGGTGATAGCCGGTCCGGGCAGCGGCAAGACCCGCGTGATCACCTACCGGATCGCGGCCCTGATCGGCAGCGGCGTGTGGCCCAGTGCCATCTGCGCGATCACCTTCACCAACAAGGCCGCTGAAGAGATGCGACAACGGGCCATCTCCCTGGGGGTGCCGCGAGGTGCGCAGATCAGCACCTTCCACGCCCTGTGCGTTCGAATCCTCCGGCAGTACGCGGCTGCCGCAGGGGTGCAGCCCGGGTTCAGCATCTACGACGCGGCGGACCAATCCAAGTGCGTCAAGCAGGCCCTCAAGGACTGCGACCTGGAAAGCACCAACTTCCCGCCCGGCCGGATGCTCGGGGCAATCTCCACGCTGAAGAACAAGCTCGTGACGCCGGAGGCCTTTGCTGCGTCTGCCGAGGACTTCTTCTCCAAGAGTCTGGCCAAGGTCTATACTCGGTACCAGGCCTTGCTGGGCCAGCAGAATGCCCTGGACTTCGACGACCTGCTGGCCAAGGCCGCGATCCTGTTAGAGGGCAGGGCCGAGGTATGCCGTGAGCTGGGCGAGCGGTTTCGGTTTCTGCTGATCGACGAGTACCAGGACACCAACCACGCCCAGTATCGGATCGCCAAGGCCTTGGCCAGCCTGCACGGCAACATCTGCGCAACCGGCGACCCGGACCAGTCGATCTACCGCTGGCGGGGGGCCGACATCCACAATATCATGTCCTTTGAGCGAGATTGGCCCCAGGCCCGCGTGGTCAAGCTCGAGGAGAACTTTCGCAGCTCGGCCACTATCCTCAAGGCGGCCGATGAGTTGATTGCCCACAACCGTCAGCGAAAGGTCAAGCGCCTCATTGCCACCAAGCCCGCCGGTGAGCCGATCTCCGTGGTGGTGTGTGAAGACGAGGCCGATGAGGCCCTCACCATCGCCCGGCGGATCAAGGACCTCGCCGGGTCCGGCCAAGGTCTCAACGGCATGGCCGTGTTCTACCGCGTCAACGCCATGAGCCGGACCCTGGAAGAGGCCTTCATCCGCCAGCAGGTGCCGTATCAGGTGGTCCGCGGCGTGGAGTTCTACAACCGCAAGGAGATCCGCGACCTCCTGGCCTACATGAAGGTGCTGGTCAATCCGCAGGACGAGGTGGCCCTGCGGCGGATCATCAACGTGCCGGCCCGCGGTATCGGCGAGGTCACGGTGGAGAAGGCCCAGACCCATGCGGCGGCCCATCGGATCGGCCTGTACCAGGCATTGACCCAGGCCACGGCGATTGCGAGTCTCAGCCCTGGGGTGAAGGGCAAGCTGGGCGCCTTTGTGGCCGGCTTGGAGCGGCTCAAGAAAGACCTGACAGGCCCTGTGGCGGCGTTGGTCGAACGGGTCTTTGTCGAGTCGGGCCTGGAGCTGTTGGTGCGCGAGGGCGGGCACAGAGGGCAGTCCGACGGCCAGGAGGCCCTGGAGAACTGCCAGGAGCTGATCGGGGCCGCGGGCCAGTACGACCAGCAGGCCGAGAGCCCCAGCCTGCTGGATTGGCTGCAGCAGATCTCGCTCTTCAGCGATGCCGACGCCTATGACGGGACGTCGAAGCGGGTGGCCCTGATGAGCCTGCACGCGGCCAAGGGCCTGGAGTTCGACCACGTGTTCATTGCCGGCCTGGAGGAGGGCCTGCTGCCGCACGAGCAGAGCAGCGACGACGAGGAGGAGATCGAGGAGGAGCGGCGTCTGTTCTTCGTCGGCATTACCCGTGCGAGGAAGTCGCTCCATATCAGCCACTGTCGCTACCGGTCGATCCGGGGCCAGACGCTCCGCGGGGTGGCGTCACCGTTTCTGTTCGAGCTGGGCGTGGACCCGGTGGCGTCGCGGCTCAGGGGAGAGCCGGAGCCGTCCTATGACCACACAGAGCCGGAGACGACGGCGGCCTTCTCCAAGGGGGAGCTGGTGCGACACAAGGCCTTTGGCCTGGGCCGGGTCCAGGACTTCACGGACATGGGCGAAGGCAGCCTCATCACCATCCGCTTCAACACCGGCCAGACCAAGACCTTGATGCTCAAGTACGCCCACCTCACCAAGGTTTGATGCCTATTGCCCCCGATCAGGGGGCCCTGTGTGGATAAAAAAAATCCAAGAATCCTCACTTGATCCTTGACGATACCCTTAAGTAGGACTATATTAGTCTTACTTTGAAGGAAGCATCGGTCGTGTTTCTTGGTGTACGAGTGTTGAATTCGACGTGCCCGGAAGGGCGAAAGGAGGCATGAAGATGGATAGACGGGGCGTTTTTCATGCAGGCATTGTGGCCTTCATTGTGGGGCTATGCCTCGCGGGTGGGGTGCGGGGAGACACCTTCGATGTGGCCTGGACCTTCGGCAACTCGGACTTTTTCTCGTATACCCTGGATGGGTTCAGCCCGGCGGACGCGGGTCTGGGCAACCTGGGCGCCGCGAATCCGACCCTGACCCTGGAGCCTGGCAAGCGGTACCAGGTCACGGTCATGAGCTTCACGGCCCATCCCCTCGAGATCATTGCCAAGGGGGCGGATTCGAGCCAAGACATAGTCCTGCTGTCCATGGGTTCGGACACCGGGTCGTTTGAATCGGACGGGCTGGTCCAGTGGTCTGACGACGGCAAAGGCACGGTCCAGTTCACCTTGACTGGGCCCTTGTACTCGGCCATGAGCAGCCCCGGTCATAACCCCGGATACCGCTGCAAGGTCCACGTCTCTACCATGCGGGGGGATTTTGCGATCACGGGGTTGCCCATCGCAGAGCGGATTGCCAAGGGATCGGCGAGGATTGAGCTGCAGACCGTGGCTTCGGGCCTTGCCGCCCCGATCGATCTCAAGCCGTCTCCTGATCAGACGGGACGGCTCTTTATCACGGATCAGGCCGGCAAGGTCTACGTGATCGACCAGGGCCGTCTCTTGGATCAACCCTTCCTGGACGTCACCGCCAGGCTGGTCCAGCCCCTGGGGATCATCGGGTCCCACGACCAGAACGACTATGACGAGCGGGGCCTGTTGGGACTGGCCATCCATCCTGGATTTGCCGACCCACAGAGTCCTGGATTCGGAAAGGTCTATACCTATACCAGCGAGCCGGTTACCAGGCCCGCAGACTTCAAAATCAATTCCCCGTCCAAGGCGGACCACCAGAACGTGATTGCCGAGTGGACGGTCGACCCCCTCGATCCCAATTGGATCGATCCTGGCACCCGCCGGGAGGTCCTTCGGATCGATCACCCCTACTTCAACCACAATGGCGGCGTGTTGGCCTTCGGACCGGATGGATACCTGTACATGGGCGTGGGTGACGGGGGCAACAAGAACGACGTGGGCGATGGGCATGGGGCCATAGGCAACGGCCAGAACGTCCACACGATCCAGGGCAGTATCTGTCGCATCGATCCGCTTGCCCCGTCCGCTGCACCGGCCACCGCGAACCTCGTCAGCACCAACAAGCGGTACCGGGTCCCAGTGGATAACCCGTTTGTGGGTCTGGACGGTCTGCATGAGATCTTCGCCTATGGCTTCCGAAACCCGTTTCGATTCAGCTTTGAGCAGGCGACGGGTCTCCTGATCGTGGCCGATGTGGGCCAGGACCATGTCGAAGAGATCGACTTGGTGGTCAAGGGCGGCAACTACGGGTGGAACCTCAAGGAAGGGACCTTCCGGTTCAATCCCGTGGATGGATCGGACAGCACGGATCTGACCGGCCTGCCCATAGGCCTGATAGATCCGGTGGCCGAGTACGACCATGACGATGGGTCCGCTGTGATTGGCGGTTTCCTGTACCGGGGGTCGGCCTTGCCGGACCTGGCCGGAAAGTACGTGTTTGGAGACTTCTCCCTGGGCTTTGCCCAGCCCGCGGGACGGCTGTTCTACGCAGACCTGGCAAAGGGCCAGATCCAGGAATTGCTCATTGGCAATCCGGAGAGATCTCTGGGCCTGTATCTCAAGGGATTTGGCCAGGACCGTGACGGCGAGATCTACGTGTTGGGCAGTTCCTTCCTTGGCCCAGCCGGCACAGGAGGTGTGGTTCTGAAGATCGTGCGACCCTAGAAGGACCGCGCATGGACGTCATTCGAAGGAACACAGACTACGCGATCAGGGTGATGATCCACCTGGCCGCATCGTTTGGAAACGGCCCGGTCTCGACTGCCGTGATCGCGGCCGAGGAAGATTGCTCCTATCAACTGGCGTGCAAGCTGCTTCAGAAGCTCCAGAAGGCCAGGCTCGTGGAGAGCTGCATGGGCGTCAAGGGCGGTTTTCGGCTGAGCCGTGACCCTTCGGAGATCAGCCTGCTGGAGGTCATCGAGGTCATACAGGGCAAGGTCAGACTCAATCGGTGCCTGGTGAGCCTCAAGGCCTGCGGCCGCCAGAAGGTCTGTCCGGTCAGGCCGAAGTTGGTCCAGGTACAGGAGACCCTGTTAATGACCCTGCAACAGACGACCCTGATGGATCTGATTGGGGAGAAAAGGGTTGGCGAATGAGTGCGCAGTTCAAGGTGTTGTTGACTCTGAGTAGACAATGACTGCAAATAAGGAAGTGCTGAATTCGGATGAATGCTGAGTTCTGGAAAGGAGACACGATGTTTTGTTACCAGTGTGAACAGACGGCGGCAGGCAAGGGGTGCACCAAGGTGGGCGTGTGCGGTAAAGAGGGACAGACCGCGGATCTACAGGATCTGCTGGTATATGCGGCCAAGGCGATTGCCATGTACGCCCATAGGGCCAGGCAACTCGGGGCCAAGGACGCGGGCGTTGACCAGTTCGTGATCGAGGCCCTGTTCACCACGGTCACCAACGTCAACTTCGACGCGGACCGGCTTGAGGCCCTGATCAAGAGGTCTGCGGAGGTCCTGGCCATCGCCAAGGCCCTGTATGAGAAGGCCTGCAAGCAGAAGGGACAGAGGCCCGAGGTGATCCCGGCCCTGAAGGCCTGGCAGGTCCCTCAGACCCGCGAGGCGATGCTGCAGGAGGCGGCTGCCATCGGTATTGCCAAACGCCTCGAACAACTGGGGCCGGATGTGGCCGGACTGCAGGAGCTGATCACCTACGGCGTCAAGGGCATGGCTGCGTACGCGGATCACGCGATCATCCTCGGCCAGACGGATGACGCGGTATTTGCGTTCTTTCATGAGGCCCTCAGTTTCCTGACCACGCCTGAGGCCAAAGACGTGAATGCCCTGGTGGCCATGACCCTAAAGGTGGGCGAGATGAACCTGAAGGTCATGGAGCTTTTGGACACGGCCAATACCTCGACCTATGGCCATCCGGAGCCGACCGTGGTGCGTGTCACGCCGAAGAAGGGCAAGGCGATCCTGGTCTCAGGCCACGACCTCAAGGACCTGGAGGAATTGCTCAAGCAGACGCAGGGAAAGGGGATCAACGTGTATACCCACGGCGAGATGCTGCCGTGCCTGGCCTACCCTGGCCTGAAGAAGTACAAGCACTTGGTGGGCAACTACGGTGGGGCCTGGCAGGACCAGCACAAGGAGTTTGATGCCTTCCCAGGCGCGATCCTGATGACCACCAACTGTATCCAGAGGCCCAAGGACACCTACAAGGACCGGATCTTCACCACCGGGCTGGTGGCCTTTCCAGGCGTGCGGCACGTGGCCAACAGGGATTTCACACCGGTCGTTGAGGCGGCCTTGAAGGCCCCCGGCTTCCTGGCGGACGTGGAAGAGAAGACCATCACCGTCGGCTTTGGCCGCAATGCGGTCCTGGGCGTTGCGGACAAGGTCATCGACGCGGTCAAGGCGGGCAAGATCCGGCGTTTCTTCCTGATCGGAGGCTGCGACGGGGCCAAACCGGGCCGGAACTATTACACGGATTTTGCCCAGGCCGTTCCAAGGGACTGCGTGATCCTGACGCTCGCCTGCGGCAAGTACCGGTTCAACAAGCTCCCGTTCGGTGACATCGGCGGCATCCCGCGGTTGCTCGACATCGGCCAATGCAATGACGCGTACTCGGCGATCCAGATCGCCGTGGCCCTGGCCAATGCCTTCAATTGCGGGGTCAATGACCTGCCGCTGTCCATGGTGCTGAGCTGGTACGAGCAGAAGGCGGTCTGCATCCTGCTGACCCTGCTGTACCTGGGCATCCGGAACATCAAGATCGGGCCGTCGCTGCCCGCCTTCATTGGCCCTGAGGTCCTGAAGGTCCTGGTGGAGAAGTTCAACATCAGCCCGATCAAGACGCCCAAGGAGGACCTGGCGGAATGCCTGGGCAGTGCGGCGTAGGAGTTGGAAGTTCGAAGTTCAGAGTTCAAAGTTCAGAGTTTCAAGTTTCAGGTTTCAAGTTTCAGGTTTGAGTTGAGTGGGCTTATGTCCCTTAGTGGGAGGCTCGGACGTATGGGTGTTCGGAATATCGTCAAGATCGACCCGGCCAGGTGCAATGGCTGCGGCCAGTGCGTGACGGCCTGTGCCGAAGGGGCGATCGAGATCAGGGACGGCAAGGCCCGCCTGGTCAGTGAGATCTACTGCGATGGCCTGGGGGCGTGTCTGGGGCGTTGCCCCCAGGGTGCTATCTCCGTCGAGCAGCGCCAGGCCGCTACGTTCGATGAACAGGCCACGCACGAGCACCTCACCAGACAGGCGAGGGCGGCGCATAGGCCGCCTTCGGTCTGTCCGGGCCTGATGGCGCACACCTTTGCACCCAAGGCCGGGACCGTACAGCCTGCAGAGGTGCCGTCACAACTGAGCCACTGGCCCGTGCAGTTGAGGCTGGTCTCGCCCAGTGCGCCGTATTTCCAGGACGCGGACCTGCTGTTGGTGGCGGACTGTGTGCCCTTTGCCATGGCCGACTTTCACGGGCGATTCTTGAGGGGCCACAGCGTGGCCGTGGGCTGCCCGAAGCTGGACGATGCCCAGTTCTACATCGACAAGCTGGGTACGATCCTCTCTGCCAACAAGGTGCGGAGCCTGACCGTGGTACATATGGAGGTACCGTGTTGTTCCGGCCTGACTCGGATTGCCGAGGAGGCGATTCGGAAGGTTGGCGCGGATCTCTCGTTCGAGGATGTCACGATCGGCCTGGGTGGTGACGTGTTGACGGTGCAGGATGTGGTAATCTAGTGGCCCATGCCCAGAGGCTATTGAAATGGATGCCATCACGACCGCATTGGGTGAGTTCTGGGGCACGGTGGCAGAGATGTCGCCGTACCTGCTCTTTGGCTTTGCCGTGGCCGGCGTGCTCTCGGTCTTCGTGTCACAGGCCTTTGTCCAGCGACACCTGGGCGGCAGGGGCCTGTGGCCGGTGGTCAAGTCTGCGCTGTTCGGCGTGCCGCTGCCCTTGTGTTCGTGCAGCGTGATCCCGGTCTCCATGTCGCTCTACAACAATGGCGCCAGCAAGGCGGCCACCGTGGCCTTTCTGCTATCCACCCCGCAGACCGGCGTAGACAGTATCCTGGTGACCCTTGGCCTGTTGGGACCCGTGTTTGCCGTGCTTCGACCGGTCATGGCCCTGGTCACCGGGCTGGTTGGAGGGGTCCTGACCGACCTGTGGGACCATGGTGCCCAGTCCGAGAGCCCGGTGACGGCGAGTTGCCCCCATTGCAGGGCCGACAAGGAGCATGGCAGCAAGGTCATGGCCGCCCTGCGGCACGGTTTCGTGACCCTGCCGCGGGACATCGGCAGGCCCTTGTTGGTGGGCCTGGTCGCGGCCGCAGCCATCTCGACGGCCATACCGGATGACTTCTTTGCCGAGACCCTGGGTACCGGCATACGGCCCATGGTCGTCATGATGCTCGTGGGCATTCCCCTTTACGTGTGTGCAACGGCCTCTGTGCCGGTGGCAGCGGCCATGATCCTCAAGGGCCTCAGTCCTGGCGCGGCCCTGGTCTTCCTGATGACAGGACCTGCCACCAACGCCGCGGGCCTGGTCACTATCTGGAAGACCCTGGGCACGCGGGCGGCCGCGGCATTTCTAACGGCGGTGGCGGTCTGCTCTCTGGCCAGCGGGATGTTGTTGGACTGGGTCGTGGGGCGTATTGACCTGCCTCTGGCCACAAGCTCCCACTGGATGCCTGGTCCGTGGGTTGGAAATCTCTCGGCCATCGTCCTGATTGGGGTCATCGTGCTGGCCCTGTACGGCAAGGCCCTCCGCTCAGATGGGGCAGCCCGGAACGCAGGATCTCGGAACGCAGGGATGAGAGCGCGGGACTCAGAATCGTCCCGATCGCAGTCGAGGGAACCCGGCACCCAGAAGCCGGTGGTCCACTGAACGCACGCGAGACGTTCCAGGTCGGCCGCGGTAGGTCCCTTCACTCCTGATGCCATGGCCTGAGCAGGTGAACGCAGGGAGTCTGCTCGGCTCCCCCCTGGCCAGCAGAGGGGAATGAACAGGGATCTAGTTATCCTCCGTCTGGAACTTGACGATAGCACCGGCGGAAAGAGCTGGATGTTTCAATCTTGATCTGACTGCCAAGGTCGTTGGATGACGTTGCAGGCCTGCGACGCGTTGGGCGTAATGCCGCATCAAGACGCCCTCTTTGGAGGGATATGACGAACTAGATTCTGCAATGGGCGAGATGGATGTGTGGTTGGAAGTCGTATTTGAGCTGAGCTGAGCCGAAGCGGCGGCAACTATCTGGAATTAGCTCTAGACTGCCGATGAGATGCTCAGCAGGTCATCGCAAGGGAAAGAGCCTGCCGACCTATATAGACTGTAGAATCATTGTTAGGACCGATATGAAATGGTGGAAATGCGAGATATGTGGTGCGGCGATATCGCCTCCACGGCACTACTGCGACAGGTGCCGCCGACTCATGGATCGAGCGAAGCCTCCCAGGAACCTAAGCAGGGTCGCGTGCTCGCGGGCCTTGCGGAACGCATGGGACGCCACTTCGCGAGCATTCCGTTGCCGCTATTCGGGAGTGCGACTCCTGGAGTCGCCTGGCGACAGAAGAAGTCCGTGGTATCTCACGTTTGACCACCGGACTCCGCGAGAGAAAACGGATATTGCAGTCGCCGCACAGTTGGTGAACGACATGAAGTCGGATCTAACGGAACCCGAGTTCAAGCAGGTTGTCGAGGAACTGGCTCGGGCCTTTGCCGGAAAGAAGTTCCGCAGCATCAAGCTATCGCACTGGCGTCGTCACTGAGGGGCCTAACGAAGCAGAGTGGGCAGCGGACTGCTAGGTCCGCCTGCAAGTCGTGATTGAACTGAGCCGATGTGGTAGGGAGCATTTGGGATTTGCTCTGGGGCACCTCAGTATGCAGGATGTATCGTCTGCACCAACAGAAAAGGCCCGTGAGGAGAATCTGAAGCTGCAGACCACGATGACTGATGAGGTAAAGAAATATTCAGACAGTCTCATCGAGAAATACAAGATCAAGGCTATCCATATATTCGATCTCAAAGAAGCAATGAATGAATATGTATATCGTCCCACGGAACGGACTGCTATCAACAAGGACTAGGTGTCCCTCCAGTCCCTGAGAAAGGAACTACTATGGCAGTGAATTCATTCCGGCCCCACAAGTATGAAGACCACGAGATCGTTGACGACGAAGAAAAAGTGGTAGGGCACGTCCGCGTCAAGCCAAGCGGTATTCTGTGGTCTCCGAAGAACGGCAAGGATTGGTATGGGATATCCCTTACCGACTTTGCCAAGTATGTGGAGGCTCATGGCAAGAAGCAGACGAAGTGAGTGGACCGCAGTTGGGGTCCTGCCCTGAACGATCCACATTCTGCGTTTCGCGGCGCTAACGGCCGATGCTTTCCCGGCTCCTGTACCTTGGCGCGGCTTGGCCGCAACCGCAGAGGGAGGCTGACGCCGACAGCACATTCCTGTCGCCCACAGAGCATCATCCCCTTCGTGACTCCGTCATCGCCCTCCCGTGAACTGGCGAGGAGGGCGATGACTCGGCTGACTTGGAGGCAGAGCCTCCTGACACCGGGGTCTGCAACGCGGCCGCCAAACCCGCTTGCTGCACTCAGCCCCCTTGTTCCTACACAAGTCCATCGGCCCATCGAGCACGGGCGGGTTTGGCATCCGCCTTGCCGGACCCCTCCGCTGAATCCAGCCAAGACCGCCCTCCGCTTCGATCCACTCCTTGATCAAGGCAAGATGACGAGCCGGCGGCAGGCCCGAGCAACGCGGATGTCACGCCGTCGTTGCGTGGCGGCCGCATTGTAGGGCCGGGACGTAAGGGATCTTCGCCCGATAGCCATGTCCTTCCCTCGAAAGGCCATGGGGAGGGACATGGCGGACCTGCAGCCAGGCGGAAGCCTCAGTGGCGAAGGCCGGTATCTGACAGCGAGAACTGGCTGAGTGGGCCATGATGGCGTGCCAACCGCTTAGACGACGTGCGAGTTCATGGTTGAAGTTGCTGGTGAGGAGTCCGCCTTCCCTCCATGCTACTGTCCCACTGTCTACCGTCTACCGTCTACTGCCTACTGTCTGTTACTAACGTTATCCGACCTTCCCGCCGCCGCGAAGTTAAGCCTGCGCCTGGGTGAGCCGATAAACCGGTCAACGGTTGGAGCCGTGATGACGCCGTCAGTTGTAGCGATTGCGTCGGACGTAACCTTGTGGCAGGGATTGTGTTATGAGAAGAAGGAACACAGGCGTCTTGGGAGCGGCTGTTCTGGGGGTCTGCATGGCGGGGGCGGGCTGCGGCAACAAGTTATGGGATCCATCCCAGGTCGGTCGTTTTCGGCCCACGCCAGCGGTCAACGTGATCCTGGATTCCCTGGGAGTGGCGGACGAGGCGCCCCTGGCCTGGGAGGCGGCCGAAGAGCCGCGGCCCAGTGACATCATGGCCGAGCGGGGCGACTACGTGCTGTGCCCCGGGGATATCATCCGCGTGTCCATCTTCGAGTTGTACGCGGAAGGCCAGATGGTCAGCAACGAGTACGTCATCAATGAGAGCGGCAGGATCTCGATCCCGGATGTGGGGCTCATTCCGGCGGTCGGCATGACCGAGACGCAGTTGGAGGAGAGCATCCGGAAGATCCTTACGCCGAACATCCTGAAGAATCCGTCCGTGTCGGTGACCATGCTCAATTCCGAGCAGCGGACCTTCTCGGTCATCGGCGACGGCGTGGATGCCCCGGGCCGCCACGTGATTCCCCGCTATGACTTTCGACTCACCGATGCACTGGCCACGGTCAAAGGTCCACGCCAGTTCAACGTCAGCAACATCTACGTGTCGCGTTCGGTCAGGAACCAGACCCCTGCAAAGGTCTCTTCCACTCGTACGCCAGGCGGGGTTCCTGCGCGAATGGACGCCGGTGGCCAGTCAGGTCCGACCGTGGCCTCTACGCAGAATCCGTCTGTGCCCTCGTGGGCCAATGGGTCCGTTGCCAGGGAGCGTGCCCTGGTTGGCATGGTGCCTTCGAGTTCCTCGCCCTCGTGGCAACAGGCCTCCAATCAGGTGATTGCATCCGCGGACTTTCCAAAGGCATATGGCCTGAACGCCTCGCCTGAGGTGATAAGTGGCTCCAGCTTTGAGAAGGTGGGTGGTGCCTCGCAGGTTCAGGATACTGCCAATCCGCTGGCCCAAGGCACGTATGGCTCGCAGGCCAGGCAGGCCGATCGGCCGGCCGGTCAGCGGGGAGTGGACATCGAGTGGGTCTTCCAGGACGGACGGTGGGTGCCCGTGGCCGCTGCAGGTCAGAGACCTGCCACGTCGCAGGTGGATACGCCAATGACCTATCCCAGCCGGACACAGCCACCCATGGACGCCGATCGCCCACTTGGGATCACGCCGCAGTCCATGGCTTCCGATCTGCCTGTCGCCAAGGCGCAGGCCAGTCGGTCTTCCGCAGCTCCCGATGCAGGCACGGGTGCCGGCGGCATAGATTGGGTGTTCCAGAATGGTCGTTGGATACCGGTCCCATCGACCGGGCGCCCGTCTGAAAGGCCCCAGGGTGACACCCAGGCGACCTCACCCTTCCGTTCCTCGCAGCGACAGGATGCCGCGGCCGGCGTGCAGACCAACCCGCGATCGACCTCCTACGATCTGGCCCCTGTGCCGGCTGCAGCCGACGGTGCGTATGCGGCGTCGGACCAGGCGGCCGGCGGCAGCGGCGTCGAGTGGGTGTTCCAGGATGGCCGGTGGGTTCCGGTGCAGCGGGGTGGTGCTGAGACCGCGCGTCAGTTGCCAACCCAGTTCAGTCCCAGCGAGCGGGTGATGCCCCTGGATCAAGACGAGAAGAAGACCGCACAGGACCTCACGTGGGAGGAGGCGATTCGGTCTCGGTTGATCCGCATCCCCACCGACAAGTTGTTGGCGGGCGATCCACGCTACAATATCGTCATTCAACCCGGGGATACGATCCACGTACCCGTGGACATCGTGGGCGAGTGCTGTATCATGGGCAACGTGACCCGGGCAGGATATCTCAATCTCACGGGCAGGCCCATGACCTTGAAGATGGCCATTGCCGCCGCAGGCGGACTGGGGCCCCTGGCCTATCCCAAGAACTGCGAGGTCGTGCGCCGCATCGGCGACAAGCGCGAGGAGATCGTGCTGGTGGATCTCGACAAGATCGCCAGCGGAGAGCAGCCGGATTTCTTCATCAAGCCCAACGACCTGATCAACGTGGGCACGCACTACACCGCCCGCTGGCGGGCAGTGCTCCGCAACGCCTTCCGCGCCACCTACGGGTTCGGCTTCGTGTATGACCGCAACTTCGCCGATGCCGAGTACGGCAAGGGTTGGCAATTCTAGGCCCATTCGGTGGCCGCTCCATCCGGTGAAGCGAAGGGTGGGCGAGGAATCGCCGTCTCGCGGACCTCATCATGGGCATTATGACGCAGACAAGGATTCGTTCAATGGACCGCAGGGAGGAGGCGTCCGGAGGTCGCTGGATGGACCTGGGCCGGCCCGCCTGGGTTCGGGTCTGCGTCGTCGCGGGCCTGTTCCTGTTTCTCTTCCGGCATGAGATCGTCCGCCTGGTGGGGCGGTGGTCTGGAGACCCCAGTTGGTCGCACGGGTTTCTCATCCCTGTGCTGAGCCTGTTCTTCGTAAACCAGCGCAGGACCCAGATCCTCCGGACGCAGGACCGACCCAGTCACCTCGGCGGTGTGGCCCTGGTGTTCTGGATCGGCGTCTACGTCTTCAACGTGGTGAGCCCCTCCGGATATGCGTACCTCCGCTCGGTCTCGATGGTTATGGCCCTGGGCTCGGTCGTGCTGCTGCTGGGAGGCTGGCAGATACTGCGCCATACCTGGCTGCCCGTGGTGTACCTGCTGTTTGCGGTACCCTTGCCGGATCGCTACTACGTGGGCCTGACCATGCCGCTCCGCATGGCCGCGGCCAAGGTCTCGGCAGCCCTGATGGATCTGCTGCCGGGCGTGGAGGCCTCGGCCCGGGGTGCGGTGATCGACGTGGTGTATCGGGGTCGCGTGCTGGAGCCGGCCCTGGACGTGGCGGATGCCTGCAGTGGGATGCGGCTGCTGATGGCCTTCGTGGCCCTCGGGGTGGCGATGGCGTACATCCATGATCGGCCGCTGTGGCAGCGAGGGGTGCTGTTGGCCTGCACGGTGCCGATCGCGATCCTGTGCAACCTGGTCCGCGTGACGGTGACGGGCTTCATCTACGTGCTGATCGATCCGCGATACGCCCAGGGCATATACCATGACCTGCTCGGCTTTGCGATGTTGCCCCTGGCCCTGGGGATCTATGGTTTCCTGGCGTGGCTCATGTCCAGTCTGTTCGTTGAAGAGGCCCAGACGGCGGACCGGGACGTGGTCGTTCGGAGGAAGGGGACAGGCGATGAGAGGTCGGAGGTCAGAGGTGAGAAGTCAGAGGACGCGCACACTGAACGCTACACGCTGAACGTGACAGCCCCTGCATCTCCGGCCTTCCTGATCTGCGCAGGGATACTGGCCGTGTGCGGAGTGGGGCTGTCGGCCCTGGAGGGGGGTCTGGGGGTCTACCTGAAGAAAGAGCCTGTGCCTCTGCGCAGGCCGCTCGATCGGATGGACGAGTCGGCCCTGGCCCCGTTTCGCGTGGTCTCAAGGCTCCAGATCGGGGACCCGGACGTGCTCAGGAGCCTGGGCACGTCGGACTACGTCCAATGGGCACTGGAGGACACGGCGGCGGAAGCGGCCGATCCGGCGAGGTCGGTGCTGGCCTTCATCACGTACTACGGTCTGCCGGACCGCGTTCCGCACGTGCCGGAGGAGTGCTACCTGGGCGGGGGATTCCAGCGACTGGCCACGGACCAGGTGCTGCTCACACTCGATAGGCCCGATGGCTCCAGGACCCTGGTGGCCAGGTATCTGGCGTTTGGATCGACCGGGGCTGGTCCCCTGGGTGGCGAGGGCCACGTCCCGGTCCTGTATGTGTTCCGGGTCAATGGCCAGTACGCGGCCAATCGCGATGAGGCGAGGATCGCCCTGAACCGGAATCTCCTGGGCAGGCACTCCTATTTCTCCAAGGTGGAACTCGTGTTCAACCGGGGCACAGGGTCACCGCCCGACAAGGCCCACGTGATCCGAGCGGGCCAGCGATTGCTGGGCGTGCTGTTGCCCCTGCTTGAGAAGGACCACTGGCCCCGCGATTCGGTGAATCGTTGAATGGTTAAATGGTTAAGTGGTTAAAAGGTTGGATGACGTGGTGGTGGAGGCGAAGGCCAGAGGGTCGCGACGACGGCTCGCCGGCCAGATTCCCATTTAACCATTTAACTATCTAACCATTTAACCAATGTCACAGGTGAGGAATGGCACGAAGAAAGAGGCTCAACAAGAAGGTGGCACTGATCGGCTCGATGGTGCTGTTGGTGCTGCTCGTACTGACGGTGCTGGTCGTTTCCTACCTGACGGGCGATCCCCGCAAACTCATGGAGGACGCGGATGTGGCCTTTGCCGCAGGCGACTACGATGGGGCGCGTCGGGACCTGTCCAGGGCCTTTGACCGGGTCAAGGACCCCAACGTCAGGGTCGATCTGCTGTTCAAGCTGGCCCAGGTGTATACCCGCACGGACCTCTGGCCCAAGGTCATGGGCTGTTGGGAACGGATCGTCCAGGAAGATCCACAGAACATCAAGGCCCGGTATGCCCTGCTGGAGACCCGGTACTTGCAGGCCGACAGCCAGGCCCGCGTGGGCTCCATGGATACCGGCGTCTGGAAGGACGTGGAGACCAGGGCCAGTGAGCTGCTGGAGGTCGTCACCCGGGCGGGCGTGGCCGGCCAGGACAAGGCCCAATGGGATGTACCGGACATCGCGGAGTCCAACCAGCCCTCATCGCCTGAACCGATCGGGCTGTATGGTCACTTTGTCAGGGGCCGCTCGATATACCAACAGGCCAGCGCCGGTGCCCTGGCTACGCCCCAGCAGGGACTGGACCGTGCAGAGGCGGACTTCCGAAAGGTCCTCGATTTCGACCCCGCCTACGTGGAGGCCTACTGGTATCTGTCCAAGGCTGCGGCAGAACGGGCAAGGCTGCTGGCGGCCGAGGGGAACATCGACGGCCAGGACAAGGCCCTGGCCGATGTCGATCGGATCCTGGCGGAGGCCGTCCAGGCGGCGGGCTCGAAGCCCCGCAGCCATCTGTGCCAACTGGAGAGCCGGCTGGACCGCATCCTCAAGGCCGGTCCCGAGGACTCCATTGCCGCCCAACTGATTCCTCTGGAGCCTCTGTATCTTGAATTGATGCGGACTTTCGCCACCAGTGCCGATATTCTCGGTGCGGGCGCCAAGTTCTATCTGCTGCAGGCCTATTACCAGGGACCCGGGCGGCGGTCCGCCTATCTGGACAAGGCGATCGACGCAGCCTCCAAGGCGGTGGAACTCGACCAGACCAGGGCCGATACCGTGTTGGCCCTGGCGGAGTTGCACTACCGGAAGGCGGTTTTGTTCGATCAGGGCCAGGACGCGGTGACGGCCGGTACGATCGCCCAGCGGGCACTGGACCTGCCCTGCGTCCGAGAGACCTCAGGTCCCAGGGCCTACGCCAACAAGTCGAACCGGTACGGCGTCCAGGTGTTCCTGGCCCACTGCGCGATCGGTCAGATCCTGGAGGCCCACGAAGGCCGGATCGAACAGGCCCGAGCCCAATGGCTTGGTCAGGCCGAGCAGGCCGTGCGTCAGATCGAGCAGATCGTCGGGACCGGCGGTGCCCCGGAGGTCCTCAAGTGGGGGGGCCTTCTGGCCCTGGCCAAGGGCGATACGGATCGTGGCGTCGGCGAACTGGTCTCGGTGTACGACAAGGGCAAGGCCAGTAATCCCAACCAGTTGCCCGATCCCTTTGTGGCGTACGTGCTGGGCAGGGTGTTCATGGAGTCTCCGGAACAGGGACAGGCCGTGCGGTGTCTGGCCGACGCCCTTCGCGGAGGCATGGGCTTTGAGCAGCCCGCGGCGATCCTCGACTACCTGGAGCTGCTGGGCCGGCTGGAGATGTGGACCCACGTCACGTCCCCAGCCAACGCCTACAATGTGGACATGTATGAGAGGCAATTCGGCCCCAGTGCCCGCAGCCGGGCGCTGCGGATTCGAGCCCTGATCGGGACCCACCGGACGGCCGATGCCGAACAGGAGCTGGCCAAGCTGGAGACCCGCGATTCCACCACCTGCCAGCTCAAGCTGGATCTGCTGCAGGCCAAGGTCCGCCAGGTCCAGGGGTCCTTGGCCGCCCTGGCTGCCGGCGATGGCCGGCCCGGGATATCGGGCAGCACCCCGACCTCCCCCGACCTGACGGCCCAGCAGTTCCGTCAGTTCCGCGACCAGGAGGCCGACCTGGTGACCCAACTGCTGGAGATCGATCCCAACGCCGTCAGTGAGGCGATGCTGGTTTCGGTCCTCCAGACATGGATAGAGCAGGGCAGGGTGACGGAGGCAAGGCAGAGGGTGGATCGTTACCTGGCAGCGCAGGGCGACAGGGCAATGGCCCTGTTCGGGCGGCTGCTGCTGGAGGAACCGGATCCCAAGAACGTGCCCCAGGCCCGCCGGGACGGGCTGTTCGAACAGGCCGTGCTGAAGCTGACCGATCCGATGCGTCGGGCCACTGAGTTGGGCGTGTTCTATCGCAACACCGGCAAGGCCCCGCAGGCCCTGGAGCAATTTCTGAAGGCCCTGGACGCGGGCGCCCAACAGGGGCAGGCCGCCGGTCCAACCGTGAGCGGGCTGGCTCGGGCAGGTCGGTCGTCCATACGGGCCCCGTACGACCATCCGGCGGCCGTGGCCGCGGGATACGCCTTTGACATGGCCGTCGAACGACAGGACTGGGCTACGGCCGAGCGGATCCTGGACAAGGTTCGCAAGGCCAACGTCGACGGATGCCAGGGCAAGTACTTCGAGGCCCGGCTCGCGCACGGACGCGGCGGCTTCCAGGAGGCCCTGGGCAAGATGAACACAGCCCTCGAGCAGCGTTCCGTCTTCTCGCACGGGTATTTGTTCCGCGCCACTATCCAGGATGCCCTGGGCAATGTGCCGGCAGCCATGGAAGACATGGAGCGGGCCTCTCAAATGGCTCCAACCAGTCCGGAGATCGCCAAGGGATTGGCCGGTCTCTTGTACAACCGCAACCAGAGGCTCGGCGCCGGTCTGACTGAAGACCAACGGGCGGAGGCTAGGCAGGCCGTTGAAAGGGCCATTCGGTTGGACCCGTCGGATCTGACGTTGTTGGCCATGTATGCCGAGCAGGTCCATTCCACCGAGCCGCTGAAGGCACTGCAGATCTACCAGATCATGCTGCGCCGGGAGCCGAGCATACAAACCGCCGTGGCCTTGGGTACCCTGGCGACCAGCCTGGCCACAAGCGAGTCGCAGGCCACACGGAAGGCGGCCTTGTTGGACGTTGCAAGGGCGGCGTTTGGCCAGGCCTATGCCGTGGACCCCAACAATCCCTCGGTCATCCAGGGATACGCTGAGTACTACCGGGCCGCCGGACAGCCCGACAAGGCCGAACAGATGCAGAAGGGTACCTCTCTGCTGTGGCGGAACCTCCTGCGACAGGGGAGGGTCGGTCAGGCCAGGACGATCCTGGAGCAGGCCCTTCGTGAGGACCCCAAGGGCATCGATGCCCTCCGGGGCCTGGTGCTGGTGTCACAGATGACCGGTGACGTCGAGGGCCTGGAGAGGTACTCCGACGCGCTCATCACGGCGAGCGATACGGCGGCCAATCGGATCGACCAAATCGGCATGTTTCTGTATGCGGGGCTGGTTCAACAGGCGGCCGCCAGGTTCGAGCAGCTCAAGGCCCACTATCCGGGCGACGCCAAGATCGTCCTGCTCGGGGCGCAGGTCACCCTGCGACAGGGACAATTGTCCAAGGCCATGGCCCTGGTTGACCAGGCCCTTCAGTCCGATCCTGCCAGTCCCACAGCGTGGTCGCTCAAGGGACAGATCGGCCTGTTGGCCGGTGACGTGGACCAGGCGATCCAGGCATTGACCAAGAGCAAGGGCTTTCACGATGAGGGGGCTGTTCGCCTGGCCTTGGCGCAGGCGTACGTCATGGCCAAGCGTCCCCAGGAGGCGATTGCGGAGGTGGTTCCCGTTGTGGAGCAGCCGGCAACGTCCTGGCAGATCGCCTCGACGTTGGAGCGGTTATATACGAGCCTGGGCAGGACTGCGGACCTGGTCGATCTGTACGCCCGACTGGAGCGGGCATTTCCAGACGACGTCCGTTGGGTCAACCGGGTTGCGGCCTTCAGGTTTTCGCGGGGCGAGTACTCCCAGGCCGAGCAGCTCTATTCCAAGGCACGCACGATCGAGGCGGAGGCCTACGCCGACCAGGCGCCTGCGGTCTGGGGATGCGACAGTGACTATGCGGCGGCCTGTGACGGATATCTCCAGGCGGCCATTGCCGCGGCGGGCGACGGCCGGGACAAGCTCCGGGCCGCAATCCGGGAAGGGGCTAAGTACGCGGGCACGCCCTTTGAACCGATGGTCCTTTGCCGGATGGCCCAGGCCAAGCTCAAGCTCGGCGACGGGCAGGGGGCTGCTGAGGATTGTCGTCGGGCGATCAAGGCGCAAGGGTCCGACCTGGACGCCATGGGGACATTTGTCCGTCGCATGGCCGCCTGCGTCGGCCAGGACGAGGTGGCCAGGCAGGCCGCACAGATGCTTGAGACCGACCCGGCGTCTCTGGCGGCACACCTGGTCCTGCTGCACCTGGCCGCCCTGCAGGACAAGACCGACCAGGCCATTACAGAGGCGGACCGTTGCCTGGCCCTGGCCGGACAGGATGAATCCGTGCAGCGGGCCTGTGCGGTACAGAAGGCCCAACTGCTGGCCGTGGCGTATGACCGGACCTCCGATAACCGCTACCTCCAGGAGGCAATCACTCAGTACGAAAGTCTCTTGGTCAGAATGCCGACCAATAACACTGTGCTGAATAACCTGGCTTATCTGTTGGCCCAGGGCGGCGCGAGTCTGTCGCGATCGCTCGAGTATGCCAAGAAGGCCTTTGAACTGAGGCCCAACAGCCCTGTGATCATGGACACGTACGGATACGTACTGCACAAAAACGGTCGCCATCAGGAGGCGATCGAGTTGTTATCGGCCGCCTGTCAGCAGTTTCAGATCGGCAGCGGGACCGTGCCGGCCGACGTGTACGACCATCTCGCCATGGCCCAAGAGGCCTTGGGCGACAAGGTAAAGGCCAGAGGTACCTATCAGCAGGCGTTGGAGGCGGGTGCCGGGCAGTTGTCGCCCAAGAGTGAGTCGAGGATCAAGTCGGCTATCGGACGTTTGTCGCCCTGACGGGACGGGGTTGGCTAGGAGTACGGCATGACGGAAAGAGGACCCACAACGGCGACCCGTGCAGGCGTGGCCGTGGTCAGACCGCCTGCGGCCCTTGTGCCCGCCAAGGCGCAACTGACCCCCAAGGAGGTCTTGGGAATCTTCCGTCGTCACGTGCTGTTGATCGTTCTGCTGACGGTCCTGGGCTTCGCGGCCGGCGGGACCGCCTGGGGGCTGCTGCGGAGGTTCCTGCCCAGCTACACGGCCCAGGCCTACATTGAGGTCCTCTCTCCGGTCCAGCAAGACCCCACGGTCATCACCACCACCCAGGTCAACAAGGACGTGCGATACACCAACCGCGTCTCGATTGCCAGTCTCATCCGGGAGCAGGGGACCTTTGAGCAGTTGCTCAAGCGCGACAAGGTCAAGCAAACGCGGTGGTTTACCCAGGAGATGGGGTCAGACGTCCCGACGGCCATTCTCTGCCTGATGAAGTACTTCGGGGCCTATGCCGAGCGGGACGCGGACTTCGTCACCATCTCCATGACCTGCGGGGTCGCCAAGGAGTCGGCGGACATCGTCAATGAGATGGCCAGCCTGTTCGTCAACTCCCAAGGCGTGCAGAAACGGACGGAGATCCAGGACAGTCTGACGCAGTTGGAGACCCGTCGCCTCCAGGTGCAGGGCGACCTGGACAAGGCCAACGAAGCCCTCGACCACGTGCGAAGCAAGTGGGGCGTCACGGACGTCACCGTCCTGAAGGGCGCGTACCTGCACGAGCACCCGATCGTGTCCCGATTCAGCCAGTTGCAGCTCCAGGAGAATGACCTGTTGCAGGCCATCCGGCAGATGGAGGCCAATACGAAGAGCCTGGAGGCCCTGGCTACCGGGCCGATCAACGAGCAGATCGAGCGGGCCATAGAGCGGGACCCGGTGTTGCTGTCTCTGACAGGACAGATCGCCAATTTCGAGGCGCAGTTGTCCGGTAAGCTGGGCAAGTTCGGCGAGAACCACAGGGAGGTCCAGCGGGCCACCCAGTTGATCAAGGAGATGCAGGATCGACTCGCCAAACGCAAGAAGGAGATCGCCGACCAGACCCGGCAGGCCAACCTCCAGGACGCCCAGCAGACCCTGGCCGCCATGAAGGAGCGATTGGCTGAGGTGCAGGCCCTGCGTCAGGAGGCCGAGGCCAAGAAGAAGGACCTCGACATGGCCTCTGTCGAGTACGAACGGATCCAGAGCGTCCACGACGAGCGGATCACGATGCTCAACACGATCAAAGAGCAGATCGAGAAGATGCGGATACTGCTCGACGACCCCAAGACGCCCAAGGTCCAGGTCAATGCCCTGGCCTTGCCGCCGCTGGAGATGAACATCTCGCGTCACTGGCTCCTGTGGCTGCCTCTCGGGACCCTGCTGGGCCTGCTGCTCAGCGTGGCCGTGGCCTTTGCCACGGAACTGCTCAGCGACCTGCTCCGCACGCCCAATGACGTGGCCCGATTCGTGGACTCGCCGCTTCTGGGCGTGATCCCGGACGAATCCGAGGATGACCTGCCGGAGGACGTAGACCTGCGCCGGGTAGTCCGCTATGCCCCGGACTCGATCCTGGGCGAGGCGTACCGGCGTTTCCGTACCAATCTGGAGCAGTGCGGGGCCCGGAGCCTGCTGGTCACCAGCGGCGACGCCGGTGACGGGACCACGTCGTCGGCCGTCAACCTGGCGATCTCACTGGCCGCCAACGGCAAGAAGGTCCTGCTCATGGACACCAATTTCAGGCACCCGAACTGCCATTCCATCTTCCCCAAGGTCACGACCCACGGACCGGCTGCCCCTTCGGGTTTTGGGCTGAGCAACGTGCTGATGGCCCAGTGTCCGATCCGGCAGGCGCTGCGCCCGAGCGGGATCGAGAGACTGGACGTGATGGATACCGGCCTCTTGCCGCCCAATCCTACGGAACTCCTGGCCAGTCCCAGGATGGCCGTATTGCTCAACGAACTGGCCAAGGCCTACCACCACGTCGTTATTGACAGCCCGCCGGTGCTGCTGGTCAGCGACGCCAAGATCCTGGCCCGCGTGGCGGACGCCACCGTCGTGGTCTTCAACGCCGTGTACACCCGCCGGGGCGCGGCCCTGCGCACCCTCAACGAGTTGCGGACCGTCAAGGGCAACGTGGTGGGCTGTGTCCTGTTTGGCGTCAAGGCCCTCAAGGGGGGCTACTACAGAAGGCAGTACAAGTCCTACCGCCGCTACCTCAAGCCGCAATTGGCAACCTAATGGCATTGGCAATCCCCCTGGAAGCCCGTACAATAGGCCGTCGTGAGGACCTGAACAGAACGGCTTGGTACGGGCTTCCAGGGGG
>Ga0209777_10002451_pt1 | contig 24389 bp, 14 predicted proteins | sample FrelakmetHBP12HB_FD_187147 | JGI IMG/M metagenome (GOLD analysis project Ga0209777, IMG submission 187147) | Freshwater lake sediment microbial communities from the University of Notre Dame, USA, for methane emissions studies -HBP12 HB (SPAdes)... | ecosystem: Environmental > Aquatic >... | reverse complement strand
CGAAAAGGGCGTCAAAGTGTCTGGCGGCCAGCGCCAGCGCATTTGCATCGGGCGCGCACTTTACCGCCGGCCGAGGATACTCATCTTCGACGAAGCCACCAGCGCCCTGGACAACGAGTCGGAACAGCGCATCCAGCAGAACATGAAGTCCATTCTCTCGGGGAAGACTGCCATCGTGATTGCGCATCGCCTCAGCACCGTGCGGGACGCCGACTACATCTGCTTCTGTGAAAACGGCGCCGTGGTGGAGAAGGGCTCACACGACGAACTGGTAGCGCAGAAAGGGCGCTACTATCAGATGGCCAAGAAACAGTTTAACCTGGATTAGGCCAGGGCGGGGTGGAGGATGCATCCCCGTCCCTCGCAAACGGGAGCGGCCCATGGCTCAGAACCCTTTGGATACAAGAGCGAAACTCGTTGGACTGGCGGATCCCGTCAAAGGCAAGGAATTCACCTTGAGCGGGCCGGCAAAGATTGGCCGGGACCAGAAGAGTGCCAATATTCCTGTCGTCCATGCCTCCGTGTCACGCCAGCACGCGAGCATTGTTCAAGAAGGCGGGGTGTGGATCGTTGAGGACCTCAAGAGCACCAACGGCGTGTTTGTGAACGAGACCAGAACGCCCAAGGCACAGCTCAAAGACGGGGACGTGCTGCGCGTCGGCGACATCCCCTTCAAGTTCGAGCTGATGCAGGCTCAAACTCTCATCGTGCGGAAGGAGGCCCCTCCACCGGAAGAAGCCCTGACCATACAGGCCTCGCGTTCTCCGGTCGCGCCGCCGGCCTCGAGGCCGGCCGCGCCGCCACCGGCTCCTCCGGCTCTTCAGCCAGCCGCACGGGCACAGACAGCGCCTGCGCCCGCGCCCCCGCCGTCTCCAGTGGCCCCTCCTGCCCCCGCGCCCTTCGGGCGCGATCCTCCGGTGGCCCGTCCTGCTCCGCCGCCCCCGGCTGCGCGCCCTGCGCCGCCTCAAGCATTTCCTCAACCCGAGAAGGGAGGCGAGGATCTTTTCGAGCCGTCACTCGTAGGCCCCGTCAACATCCGTGCGGCAATGGGCAGTGCGGCCCCGGCGGCGTCGGCGCCGGCGCCCGCGCCGGCGCCCGCGCCCGCGCCTCGTCCCTCGGAGCGGCAACCTGAAGACTTCGAAGGTACCATGTACGGGCCCCAGGTCGCGCGGCAACTGGTCAAGGCTATCCGGGAGGAGAAGCCTGTTCCGGAGGACAGCAGCGTCAAGCGCAAAGGGCCAGTGGTGCCGCAGGTGGTCATCCCTGGCGTCGTGGTCAAGCCGCCCAATTTCCTCTGGTTGAAGATCAAGTTCATCGTTTTCCTGGTTGTCATTTTCGGGACCGTAGCCGCCCTCCTTTACTGGGCGCACCTGGGCGGCGTGGAAACTGAGGAACTCCAGAAGATATATGGCCCGGTGAAGCGCGAGGTGGACGCCTTCACGCCCAAGGAGAATGTAGTGGGCGCTGACACGAACGCCGAGTTGGCGACCTTGAAGGGACTGCGTGAGAGTATCCAGAAAGCCGAGCCCAGGTTCGCGGGCAAGGCGGATTGGATGCCCAAGCTGCGAAAATTGAGCGACAGAGTAGCATTCTGGACTTTCGAGCGGGAACTGAAGGTCAAGATAGACAGATTGGATCAGGCCGGCGCAGACAAGCTGATTGATGAGCTGGACACCAGTTGCACGCCTGAGCAACGCAAGCTCCTGCCCCTCTGCAAACTGATTGTGCGGTATGAGCTTTTCCGGAAGAAGTACCCCCAGCCACCCGACCAGGCCACGAAAGCGCCTGACCGCCAGGAAGTCAGCGACGCGTACAAGGAGGATCAGAGCTTCTCAAAGCAGTATCGGGACAACAAAGGCTCTCTTCAAGTCGAAGGAATGCAACTGTACAACCTGGCGAATGCCGTTGAGGAACAGGACAAACCCACGGTGCAGCGCTGGGAGAGATTCTGGACTGACTACAACCAGTACAAGCAGACCAAGTCCGCGGACGCGCTGCGGAAACTCAAGGAGGACTTCCCGCACCTGGACGTGCTACAGGAGAAGAACTGACGGGAGTTGGAGCCGGCGACTGGGAACAAGCTGGCGGGAAGCTCCTCGCTTATGGACAAGCCGCGGATAGCGCTCTTTGGCAAGAAGGATGACAAGCAGCTTCTGGCCTTGGCCCAGGCTGTTGAGGAGGAAGGCGCCGCTCCGTTACTTTTCGACATCGGTTTCCCTGAACAGGGCGCGCCGCCCGTGGTCTTGAGCGAGAAGGTCCGCTCCTGGGACGGTGTGGACTTCGCGAATATCGGGAGCGTTTACATTCGCGGCGCCGCGCCCAACACTCTGCCTGCCCTTCCGCCGATGCTCAACCCGGCGTTCTACTCCGACTGGCGGGCACGCTATGTTCGCGAGCAGGAGTACCAGGCCGTCAGCTATAGCTTCTTTGAACTCCTCGCCGCCGCTGGCTCACTGGTCGTGAACCCGCTTTCCTCTTACGTCCATCACAACTCCAAGGCCCAGTTCTATGAACGTATGCGTGCTCAGGGCCTCCAGTTCCCCAGGACCTTGACCACCAACGACCCCGCGCGCGCCATTGCGTTCGTGCGGGAGATGCGCGATGTCGTGGTCAAGCCGGGCATTGGCGTCGGATCAACCCGCCGCCTGCGCGAGGAGCAGTTGTCACGAACCGAAGACATCGCGCTTGCCCCTGTCACCATGCAGGAGTTCGTGAAAGGCCAAACCTACCGCGTGCACGTGGTAGGCGACACGGTCGTCTTGTCGCTCCGGATTATCAACGACCAGGTGGATTCCCGCACCCAGACAAAAGGCTTTGAATACGCCAAGCTGCCAGACTCAGCCGCAGGCTGCCTCGTACGCGCCAACCGCCTGCTGGGCATCCACTTCGCGGCCTGGGATGTGATGCTCGCCGAGGACGGCCGCACGATATGCCTGGACTGCAACCCGGGTCCGTACCTGATGTGGATAGGTCCTGAGTTTGTTCGCGCGGTGTATTGCCAGCTTGCGCGTTACCTGACCGTTTACGCGCAGACTCATTCGGTGAGTGCGGCCTCGGCGCGGGTCGAGCCCTGCAAGAAATGAAACACCAAGCCCCAGATTCCAAATTACAAAAAAAAGGCCAAACTGAAAAGGACAAGCGTTCAAGCAGATGGCGGGCCTGGCACCTTTCCTGTGCCAGGCTCCTTGGAATTCGTGATTTGTAGTTTGGGGTCTTACTTGTACTTACTCTGCTCAAACTCAAAAAGGATTTCCAGCATCCGCCGCAGGAATATCGCAGGACGCTCCTTGGGCTCAGGCGCGGCAGAGACCGGCTGGGCGGCCAGTTCCTGGCGCAGAAGCCGCTCGGCCAAGCGCACAACCAGTTTCTCGCCGTGAACGGCTGGCAGATCCTCGAAGAGCGGATCGGCTTCCAGATCGTAAATCCATGCTCTGTCGTCCTTCAAAACGAACGCGACCCGCAACCACGGCGTTCCTGCCGTCTCCGCCAAGAGCCGCAGGTCCGCGGCCGCCTCCGGGCAATCGGTTTCGCAGAAACCTTCCAGCGTTTCTTCACCGGCCGCCTCGGCCGCCTCCGGCGCCGACATCTTGAGGAGCAGCAGTGGCTGGCCTTCGTACAGGTAACCGAGCCGCAAGGGGCCTTCCACCGCCTCAGCCAACAGGACCGGCGGCTTGCGCAGCGAGATCAGGGCCTCGCGCTGCCTGTGGAGGAACAACTGCCAGGCCGCGCGGCCGGTTGCGGGCCGCCACACCACCTTTGCGTGGCTGCCACAGAAGGCGCGCGCCGCTTCCATGCTGTTGGTGCAGACCAGGGCGGGCACCTTCAGGCCGGAGAGCCGCAAATGCTCCAGGATGAACGGCTTCATGAAAAGGCGCAGGTGCGCGTCCGGCGAGTTGACCACTCGCACTCCCCTGCGCTCAAGTTCGCAAAACAGGCTGTACAGATAGGTGTAGCGCTGCTGCAACGCGATGTAGTCGTAGCGCCACAGGCTCCAATCCACATCCAGGTTGCCGGACGGGACCACCGGGTCGCAATACTGGAAACCGCGCAGGAAGGCCGTGTCCAACTCAGCCAGGTCCACGCCATTCCAGACCGCCTCGCCTGCGCTCATGGCGCTGCGCTCAGGGGCCTCAAGAGCCAGGTCAAAGAGCAAGGCGCTGCCAGGACTCAGCGAATTCAGGGCGGACAGCAGGCGGCGGGTTTGTTTATCCCCGGCTGTTGAGAACAGCCCGATCTTCATTGCCTAGCTCGCCTTATTCATCACAGAGACCCAGATAAAAATCGGGCCATCGGGTGATCGTGCCATCGGGAAAATGAACGGCAACTGCAAACTGCTTGTTTGCCCGATCACCCGATCACCAGAGCCCCCGATGTTTCTCTGTGTCTCTGTCGTGGATGAACCAGGCTAGTTGCCGTTTGCCTGCTCCTTGGCTTCATTGCCAGGCGCGGCGGCTTCGGAGCCGGAATCGGTGAGGGGCAACGGCATGGGCTTGAAGAAGCGCAGGGCTTTGGTGGCCGCCAAGGCCTCCAGCCGGTCGCCCTCCAGTTCGCTATTTGCCCGCACGCCGGCGTAGGTGTTGGGCAGAACACCTTCCGCATAGAGCAAGGATGACTCGGCCTTCTTGTAGGCGATTGCAGCCGCTATCCTGTTCAGGTCGGCGCTCAGCAAGTCCGCGCTGCGGGAGATGATTTCGAATTCCGTCATCCGGCCTACGCCCAGCAGTTGGTCCGCCTGCTTGTACTGCGTATCCGCCAGCTTGTACTGTTGGTCCGCCAGATCGGCCTGCGCCTTGGCACTGAGGATGCCGATGACCGCGTCGCCGACATCTTCCTCCACCTGTTTTTCCGTGTTCTGGATGGTGATGTCCTGCATGTCGCGATTCGCCTCGGCAATGGTCTTCCCAGCCTTGAGCGAACGGTTGAGGAACGGCCAGTTGTAGGTTAACGTGTGGCTATGAACGCGGTTATCAGGGCTGCCGGTTTCCTCCTGCACATTTGAGGGTTTGAGCTGGAACGCGGTCAGGGGCGTACCCGGTACGGTGGAGACGTTAATGGTGTGTCTATTGTTATTACCTATGCCCCAGAGCGCCGCCCAGGACTGCTCCCAGGAACCGAAGCCATAGGGCGCCGCGTTCTGGGAGAAGCTGAGATTTGGGGAGTATTTCAGATTGGGTTTCACCTGGTTCCTGGCGAACTTGAGGCTGACTTCCGAGGATTTCCCGCTGATCTGTTGCGCCTTCAGGTCGGACCTGTTCTCCATTGCCACTGTATAAGCGTCGCCCGTGCTGAGCTTCGTCTGCTCGGCGAGGTTGCTGGTGTAGCCCGCCGGCAACAGCACGGTGTTGTCCTCAAGGTCCAGGAGATTGACCAGGGCGTTGGAAGCCTGCGTGTAAACGGTCCAGGCCTGCTCCTCGGCCTGCTTTACGCTGGCCAACTGCGAGTCAATCTGGAACTTGCCGTACTGGGTAATGCGGCCCGCATCGAGCAGTTTCTGGAAGTTGCTCTGCATGCCCGCCAACAGCTTCCTATTCTCGCTGGTGGCACGCAGGTTCTCGAGCGTCCCGACCAAGTCCCAGTAGGCGTGGTCAACAGTCACCAACGTCACGTTTATGACGTTCTTCGTGTCATAGAAGGAGCGATCTCTCCCCAACTTCGCGAGCTTAAGCCCCACATCCGCGGGCGAGTACTTGCCCCAATCCTTCGTGCAAGGAACTGGGATCAACGCGCCGATGGCCGCATTGGAGGTCCACGGTTTGTTGTAGTTCTCGAACTTCAGAGTGCTCAGCTTGAACAGCTTCTGCAGTTCGACCTGCTTGTTCCGCGCAGCCTGCTTGTCGGCATCCGAGGCATTGGGGTCTGAGAGCACGGAGTTAAGCGCCTGAATCTGCTGGTCAATCGCGGCGTTTGGCCCGTCATCGAAGAACTGCGTTTGTTTTTGCGATGCCAGCGTGATGAATACCGCTGGTCCCCAAGGCAATTGCTGGCTAACCTGCAAGGTGCCGTTGTTCGTCTGCAAGGGGCCGTTGGGATTTGCCAAGCTGGCGGGGTTCTGCTTGATGGGGAACCCCCGCGGGCGCGGGTTGGTGAAAACTATGCGCTTCATCGGGAACTGGGGGATAGCCTTGTTGGCCTCGTCCAGGACGTCAATGAAGACTATTTTCGTTGGGTCGCTGGTGGGATTGCCGTTGGCGTCCAGGGGCAGGCCGGTTACCGGGTCCCAAGCTGCCGGCGTTTTCACCGTGGCCTGCTGGTAAGTCGGGCTCGTCTCGAAGCGGTTGTACTGCGTGTGCACAGACCAACTGCCGCTTAGCGTGAACACAGGATCATAGACCGCCTTGGCCTCCTGGATCGCCAGCCTGACTATGTCTTCCTGCTTCCCCTGAATCTGAACATTCAGGTTTCTTTCAATGGCTTTCAGTGCAGCCAACTGCGCCGACATCAACAGTGTAGCACGGCCCTTCAGCGACTGTCGGGGGGCCTGCTTGACCATATCGTGCAGCTTCTGCTCATTCTCCGCCACCTGCGGAGGGGGCGGTTCCTTTACCGCGGCGGCTGTTTCAACCGGAGCGGGCGCTTTCTGGTCTGCGGCGACAGGAGTGGCTTCCTCCTGTGTCTTCTGCTCGGCGGCGGTTGGCGTCTCCGCGGCAGGCGTGGCCTTCTTCTCCTGGGCGGCCGACTGACTGCCCTGGACTGAAACTGGCACACTCTGGTCAGGGGCGATGAATATAGGATTCTCATCCTCAGACGCCAACACTAGCGGCGCCAGACACGCCACCCCTGGCAAAATCAGAAGTAATAGGGCTATGCTTCGGCTCATGGGGCCTTCTTTTCCTTTCCCTCTCCGAAGAACTGCAGCGCGTTGCTGGCCCTAAGCAGGCCCAGCCTGTACTTGTCGAACTCGTTTGGCGCTGTCCTCTCAGGGTACCTGGCTGCGAGAACACCCTGAGCAAAGAGCAGTTGGGTTTCAGCCTGCTTGTACTGCGTCAGCACCAGGTTCAGCGCGTATTCGGCGGAGTAAAGATCCTGGTTCTTGGAGATAACCTCGAATTCCGTGATCCGCCCGGCCTTCTGCAGTTCCAAGGTCATGTCATAAGCCTTCTTGGCGTTATCCAAGTGCGCCTTGGCGGCTTCGACCGCGGCCCTGGCCGCGTCCAGCAGCGCCACCGCGTCGTTGACCTGATTCTTCACCAGGTTTTCCGTGGCGCGCAGGCCCAGTTTGCTTATCTCCAACCCGGCCTCGGCTTCGGCTATCCGGGCATGCTCGCCGCGATGGAACAAGGAGCGCTGATAGGCGGCTGAGTAGGACTCATCCTGCACATCCCGCCGGAAGACATTGACCAGGGATTCCTCAATTGTTTCGTAACCAATGCCGCCGGTGCCGCGGAAGCCTTGGCCGTTGGCGAACTGTGTTTGCGAAAGCGTTACACTCCCGGTGAGGCTCACGTCGGGGCGATCCTGCTGCTTCCTGAACTTCATCGTGATGCGGGCGATGTTCACTGCCACAGTCGCACTCTTTAGTTCCGGCCGGTTCTCCAGTCCCACAGCCGCGGCGTTGGCGCCCTCGTATGCCATCCTGTCGTTCAGGCCCTTGGAGTATGCCACGGGCACCAGGAGCGTGCCGGCCTCCATGTTCAGCAACTCGACCAGGGAATCGGAAGCGGCGACATAAGCGTTCCAGGCCGCCTCTTCGGCCTGTTTCACGCGCAGCAGCTCGGAATCAACTTGGTCCTTCCCGAACTGTGTGGTGCGGTTGACCCCGAAGAGTTGCGCCGTCTGCGCAGCCAGCTCTTCGACCGACCTGCGGTTACTGATCGCGGCATTCACGTTCATGACGGTGTTGACCAAGGCCAGATACCGCGCATCGGCTTCGCGAAGGATGGAGTTGATCACCCCTTTGAAGTCCCAGAGCGCCCCTTGCCTTTCCTGCTCGAAGACCTTTATGTTTGCGTCTTGGGGTGCATACGGGCCGAAGTTCTTGGTGCCGGGCAAGGGCAGGAAAATGCTGCCTGAGACCGTTGAGTACCACGGGCGCTGGAAGGTGTTGCCAAACTGGTCATAGGCCTGGCTGTGGATCACGGGTGTGGTCGTGATTTCGAGTTGCGGTCCCCAAGGCAATTGCTGGAAGATTGAGAACGACAACGTCCCCGATTTGTCCTCCGGCGTCTTGGTGCTGGCCACGCTATAGTTGAAGCTGAGGGGCAACGACTTGGCGTGCCCTTCAGGATCAACGTAGCCCAGTTTCAGGTTATTCTTGTTGAAAAAGTCAGTGACGGCCTTGCGCTTTTGCTTGGCCGAGGACCCCGCTGGCGCTTCCAGCACCGTCTCCGGGTTGGCAGAGAAGAACGGAGGCGGGGGAGTCGAGGGGAATCTCTGGACAATGCCATCGGCCGCATCCACCAGATAGTAGTGGTTCTGGTCGCCCGGCTTCACGAACACGACTTCGTTCGGGCCGGTAGGCTTATTCAGGAACTCGATGCTTCCCACTACCGGCACGGTGCTGTTCGGGACCCCGCCGCCGGGAATCGGGAACTTGGCCTTCACCCGGCTCTGCTTCAGGAGTTTCTCGGCCGGCGACAACTCGTCGGCACGCTTGTTGGTCACGGTGCTGTTGTAGGTCCCGGAAAGCGAGAAGCTCGGCAGGAACACGGCCCACGCTTCGTCAAGCGCGTGCTTGAGGACTTCAGTCTGGTGCGCCGAGACTTGTAGCGACAAGTTCCGCACCAGAGCCTGTACCGCCGCCACGCGCACTGAAATGTCCGTGGGGGTCTTGCCTTTAAGAACTGCCTGCGCGCCAACCTCACTTGGCGTCTTGATGGTGTTGAACATAAGGTCATGCAGCGTCTTCTCTTCTTCAGGCAACGGCGGGTTCACCAGCAGCTCCTCGAGGCTGATCATGCCTTCGGGGGCCTTTCCCTTGACTGCGGTCTCCACGGCCTTCTCAGGCTGCTCTGTCACGGATGTAGGACGGGCTTCCAGCCCGTCTGCCTTGTCAGCCGCTTTGGCGCCCGTTTCGGGGACTTCGCTCTTAGGGGCAACCGCCGGCTCAACCTTGGCGGCATCCTGAGCCTTCTCCGGCTTCTCCGCTGCTGGTGCTTCCACTTTGCTCGAACGCGTCGTGTTGGCCGAAGTCTCCATGGCGCCGGGGTCCACGAACTCGGACTCCTCGGCCCGGCAGGCGGCCAGTGCCACGGCAGCAGCCAGGAGAAGCGCCTTGAGCGCCCCTTGCCACGCCTTTCTCTTGCTCAAAAGTAGGCCCTGCATGGCTCTAAATGCTCCGATCCACCGTTTCCGTTACCTGCTCACGTGGTGCAAGCCTCCAGCTTGCATCCCCATCCAGAGGATTGCGCCACAACGCTTACTTAGCCGGCTCTTCTTTCTTCTCCGTATCCTTCTTCTCAGCCTGGGGCTTAGCGTCCTCCTTTTTTCCCGGCTCCGCCACGGGTTTCACTGAGATCTTCAAGTCCTCGGAGTACCGTGCTGCGATGATGCCCTGCGCCGCCAGCAACTGCCCCTCCGCCTGCTTAAGCCCAATCTGAGCCACGATGTACCGCAGGCGGGCGCTGAGCAGTTCAGTGTTCTTCGCGAGCAAGGTGAAGGTTGGCGTGTTCTTGACCGCTGCCGTATCGGGGACGCGGCCCTGCGCCCAAAGGTCCGTCACCAGCTTAAGCACCTCCTCGGCCTTCTGCGTGTTCTTAAAGGCAATCGCCGTTTGCTCCCGCGCACTCAACACCGCCGCAACCGCATCATTGACTTGCCTGCTGACGGCACCGGCCACGGCAGCCATGCTCTTTTCGCTCTGCTTGTACTGCTCCTCGGCCAGGTCCAGAGCGTCCTCCGCGGGGCGGTTGCCCCAGGGCACGCGGTAGTTGAGCGTCACAAAGCCGTTGCGGGTGTCGGCGCGGAAGAGGTTGTCCAAGGAGTTGTAGAAATGACTGAAACCGAACGGCGCTCCGTTCTGGTTCCAGTTCACGCCGCTCGTTACCTTCAGGTCCGGGCGCACCTGGTTGTGGGCGAACTTCAGGCTGACAGCGGCTAAATCCACGCTCGCCTTCGCGATGCGCAGATCGGGGTTGCTCGCCAGCGCCAGAGGCAGCACGTCCCCGGCCTTGAAGGTGATGCCGCCTGCCAAGTCGCCTGCGTAACCGACGGGCAGCAACACGGCGTCCTTGTCGTAGTTGAGCAGGTGTTTCAGCGCGTTGGAGGCGCTCACGTACACCTGCCAAGCGCCTTCTTCGGCTACCTGCGCGCCCTTGACCTGGGTCTTGGCTTGGCTGATCTCGTAATCCGTCACCCGGTTCAGCTTCAGCAGGTCTTCAGTTTGTTTAAGGATCTGCTCCAGGCTCTTCCGATTGGTGATCGTGACCTCCAACCGCCGCACCGCGCTGACCACTCCCCAGTACGCGTTGTTGACGTTGAGCAGCGTGCTGTTAATGGCGCTCTGCAATTGCCAATAGGCCCGCTCCTGCGCAACCATTGCCTGTTTGGTTGGTATCTCGGCCGAGCCGTTGGGACCCCAGTCCTTGGAGTAGGGAACAGGCACGGTCAGTTGCAACGAGAAATTAGAGGCCCATTCCTCCTGAACCCAGCCGGCGATCCGGGCATCCATCTCGTAGAATACGGTATGCGGGGTTCCAGGAGAGACGACCAGATGGTTCTTCCTGGGAATGAGATTCCCTTTGGCGTCCATCGAGTTGAAAATCGCGGAACTGGGGTCGTCGGGGTTGTCTATGTGGAAGGAGTCTTCTGACCTGTTCTCCGCAAGAAGGATCTTGTTATGAGTGGAAGAGAGAGACCACGAGAACGCCGAACCCCAGGGCAACTGGTGCAGGTAATTCGTGGTCAGCGTCTCGCTGCGTGATTTCGACCGAGCACTCGCCTGTTCGAATGCGCCGCGCGTGCTGAACCCATCAACCGACGGCACGACGGTGATGACGTCGTCACTGACCAAGGCCGTGTCGGTCGAGCTGGTTGGATTCGGTTGATTCGTATCCGGCACTTGCGAGAACACGTCCCCAATCCTGTTCTGCAACTCGTTTTGCACAAAGCGCCGCCGCACAATGTACTCGCGCCGGATGTAGGTGTCCTTTTGCGTGCCGTTGAGGGACACGTTGAATACGGGATCCTTGATGGCCTTGGCCTGGGTGATCGCGGCGTCCGACTTCTCGTAATTCTTCTCCGAGAAGCGGATAGTGAGGTTCCTCTCCAATGCCTCCTTCACTGCCTTTGCAAAGGAACTCTCGGTAAGCCTCTTGTCCTTAAAATAAGCCAGCGCTCCCGTCGCGCCCTGCGCTGCCAGCGCACTCTTGATCAGTTCGTTAGCGGCCTTCTCGTCCACAGGCGGAACAGCCGGTGCCCCGGCGCCCTTTGTTTCCCCTTCCGCCACATTCACGACCTCGCCTTCCGCTTCGTAGGACGTGTTCACGGGCTGCTCAACCGTACTGATAACCGCGTCGTGCGCCAGCTTCTCTAGGATCCCTGGGCTCACCACTTCGGCGGCCTCGGACGTACGAATGTCCCCGCCCGTGGGCGCGCCTGAATTCCTGGACACAAACGGCTCTTCTCTGGCATCTGGATCAGCGAAGGCGGCAGCGGCTGCAGCGGTGGCACGGGCAGGCTCTGCCAGCTCGCCTGCAGGCTCTGCCAGCTCGCCGACAGGCTGTGCCAGCTCGCCTGCATCCCCGCCCGTGGTGGCCTTGCTTGGCGGCGCCTCGTTGGGATCCACGAACTCCGCCTGCTCTTTGCCTTCCCGTGCAACTCCATTCCCGCCCTGCGGCGTCTGCTCAGCAGCGCGCGTGCATGGTGCGAAGAAGAAGCAAAGGAGAAGTATGAGCAGGGCTTCCCTCATCGGGGACGTGGGCGTCCCGCTAGTCGCGTTTTGTCTCATCACCACCGATACCCTCGTGCCGCGAGCGTTCAGCTTGCGGGACTCGTTTCCTCGGGCGGGCTCGCCCGGACCCCTCAGAGAATGAAGTGGCTTTGCGCTCTTGCTATCCGTGCAGCGCCCTCACCCTCGCGCCAAGCCCTAACGTCGGCCCGTAGCAACACCGCACCCACAACTGACTAACAGAAACACGAACACTGTATGCGCCTTACTGACAGTGTCAAACGAAAAGAGGGCTTTTTTTCAACCCAAGCGCGAATGCTGTAACGTGCTGTGGCCTGGCACTTTACCCAACGAAATGGCAAGTTCTCATGCAACTGCCATCGGTTCAGATTATACCACTGCCAGAGATTCGTAGTCTTTTAGCCGCCGGTCAACTTCCTTGCGCAAATCCTCCGGCAGTGAAGACTTCTGGCGCAGAGCGCAGAGGCACTCATAGGCGCTCGGTACAAGATCGCTGACCCCCTTGAACAACTCGTCAATGGCTAATCGCCGGAAGGCGAAGGCCTGCTGCTGCGCCTCGGGAGTGCTTCCCCCCAGCACCTTGCGGCCGGCGATGCGCGTCAGGGCCTTCAGGATGTCCTCGCGGTCTTCCGGTGCGAATTGCCCTTCCTTGCTGCGCCTTCCCAGAATCGCGTAGCCGATGGTCACTGCTCCCACGGCGGTGGCAGGGGAATCGTCGGTGGCGAGGATCTCCGTTATCGAATGCATGAGATGTGTCTGCACATGCCGCGGCGCAAAGCTCTTCAGAATCTCGAGGCGCTGTTCCGTAGGCAAGGTCTTGTGGCAGCCCAAGTCTCTGAGGGCGCGGACCAGCAGCGCCGTGTTGGCTGGACCCCAAACCAGTCCGCCCTCGCAGACTTTCCTCCAGCGCCCCAGCAGAAGCTTGGCCACTTCGCGCGTCACGGCTGGCGGACAACTCGAGGCGGACGCCACTCGGCTCAGCCCTTCGAGGATGACCGGCAACAAGCGGGTGAATTTCTCGCCGCCGCTGATCTCGATCACCGTCTCGCCGTCGCGCCGCTTGGTGTCCGCACTGATGTCCAAGGTCATCCCATCGAGCGTGTGGCGCAACAGCTCCGCCGCGGCCTGCACCGTCTCGGCGTGGGCGCGGCGCGAGGAGGCCACGTAGCTGAGGCCCTCCAGCGCCCGCGGCAGGGCCTCCGCATCCGCGCTCCTGGCGGCCTCCAAGACGCTCCGCGTGATGACCGCGTCGGCCTCCTTTGAGGCGGCAGGACTGGCCACCAGTTTGCCCAAAGCGCACAGCAGTTCGCCACGGTCCGGGAAAGTCTGGTCCAGCGCCAGCGCCTGCAGGCGCCGCAGCAAATCCGTCACTGCCTGCTGCATGCGCGCCATCTGGCCGTGCGGCGCCTTGACGTTCAAGGCCCAGTCGCCCAGCAAGCGCACCGCGCGCACGCGCTCCTCGCGCTGCCGGTCCGGAGAAAGCCGCTCCAACAGCGGCTCCAGCGCCGGCAGGCCCAGCCGCGCCAGCGTGCTCTCGGCCTTTTCAATGTCGGAACGGAAAGTGAAATCAGCGATACAGTCCAAGAAGGCCTTGGCCAGGCCGCGCCGCGTCTCCTCGGGAATGTCCAGGCTGGTGATGAAGCGGCACTCCATGGCCGCCATGCGCAGCGCTTTGTTGCCCGTCTCTATGGTCCGCAAGACGACCTGCGCGGCAGGCTCCAATCCAGCAGGCGGAACCTTGTGGAGGCGGCAGATGTCATCCAGGAGGAGCAGGAAATAGCGTTGCGCGCCTGGATGCCCCCCCGCGAAGCCCTCGCAGATGGCGGCCAAGGCTCTCTCGCCGCGCCGCACCAGCCGCACCCCCACGGCGCGCGAATCGCGGCCCTCTGCCGTCTCGCGGCCAAGGTAACTGACTGCTGCCGCGAGCAGCCGCCGCTCCTCTTCTTCGCTGGCCGAAAGCATATCCAGCATGGCCTGCAACAGAAATGCCTCTGTCAGCATATCCGTGCAACGCTCGCGCTCCGCCTGCAATACGGCAAGCAGTGTTGGCCCCGCTACCGCTGCCAGGGCCTTTGTCAGCCTTAGGCCGTGAGAGAAAAGGGCTTCGACCTGAGGCGTGGATGAGCCCTGCGCCGCCGCGGCTGGCAGCAGGCCGGCAATCACGCGCACTATCTCGGCGACCCGTTCCTCGCTCCGTCCCACTGCCCCCGCACACAGACGCAGCACTTCCAGCAACTGGCCGTTCAGCGCGGCATCGGATTGGAAGCGCAGCATCGTCAGCGCGCATACCGCGGCAGACCCGACTTCCAGGTCTCTTCCCCCGGATTCCTGCGCGCTTAGCGGCCCGATCGCGCCCAGCAGTTTCAGCAGACGTTCCACGGCGGCCGCGCGCCGCAGCGGCTCGGTGTGGTTCAGACCGGCAAGCGCGCCGGCAACGTCCTGATCGGCGCCCAAGCCCGGCAGCAACCCCGCCGCCTCGGCCCGCATGGCAGGTTCCTTGTCGGAAAGGCCCTGTAGGACTACGTCGAGTTTCTGGCGCATGGGCAGCGGTGCCAGGACCAGCGTGCGCATCGCTTCCATCCGCTCCGCAACCACGCAGGCGGCCATCAGTTTCAAACGCCAGCGCTCGATCTCCGCAGCGGCAAAGGGACCCTCCGCTGGCGCTGCGCCGCTCCAGGCGCCAGGGCCACGAGCAGCTATGGTCGCGGGCTGGCCGTGACTAAGCGCCAACGCGCTCTGCTCCCCTGCCGGTGTGCCTTGTTCAGCGATTGGGGAGGCGAGGGGGGATTGTGTGGCGGTGTCGGTGTCAATGCTCCAGCCTTCGGCGCCTTCCAGCTCTTCCTGCAAACAGAGCACCCTTACGCCGTCCGGGGCGGCCTCGACACTCAGCAAGACCCCAGCCAGATCAGACCGGCTTTGCCCCAACTGGCGCAAGCCGTTCGTGTCGAGAGCGGCCGCACGTTCGAGCAGCACGGGATCCAGGAGCAAGCCTTCGAGCGGCGAGCCGGGCGGGGCGCTTTCGAGCACCGGGGGGCTGACTGCCAAGCCCTTCTTCAACAGCGCGCCCAGGCGCACGAGCATGCGCTGGCTCAGGCGCAAGCCGGATATTTCCCCAGGATGTCTAACGCCTCTTATCGCCACGGCTTCCTCCCCGCCGCCGCACTACTTCCCGCCTGGTGGCTGTCCAGTGTCCGCGCTGCGCGAGTCAACCGGCGGCCACAGGGACCGCTCTCTTACGGTCGCGGCTCAGGCCGAACGGCGGGCTGTGCCAGCTCGCCCGCACCCCCGCCCTTAGGGTAAAAGACGTGGGCCATTATTATGGATACTACATATAAGGACAACAGCAGTCCGCTGAAAAGCAGCATGGACATGATGTCCGTCCCGGGCGAGAAGACCGCGCCCAGAACGAATGCTCCGAAAATGCAGAAGCGCCAGTACTGCGTCAGGTGCCCCGGCTTGAGAACGCTTAGCTTGGCCAGCCCAGCCACCACCAGCGGGGTCTCGCACACAACGCCGCAGATCGCCATCATATTGAGCAGCAGCGAGGAATATTTGTCCATGGTCCACTGCGAGGCGACCGTGAGCTCGGCGTTCAGCAAGCTGAAGAACCTGATCGAAACTGGGAAGAGCACGAAGTAGGCCAGCGCACAGCCCGCCAGGAAAAAGAAGATCCCGCCGTATAGCACGGGCTTGATCGCGCGTTTTTCTTTTTCTCGCAAGCCCGGGGCCACGAACGCCCACAACTGGTAGATGAGCACCGGTGAACTGAAGACCAGTCCCGCGCCGATGCTCAGCCACATGACCATCAACAGCGTTTCCATAGGGTCCGTGCTTATGAGCTTGATTTCCACCTGGACGGCATTCGGGTCTTTCTCCAGATCCTTAATGTGTTGGGCGGCATAGTGCTGGTTCAGACTGTCCGCAGGCCAGCGCAGGAAGTTGACAAGCGGCTTGTAGAACACCATGGCCAAGCCCATGCAGATGAAGATGACCAGCATGGACACCCACAGCCTCTTGCGCAATTCCAGCAGATGCTCCATGAAGGTCATCTGCGCGCCTTGGCCGTCCACGTCGCCCCTCAAGCGGTCCACCAGGGACGGCGCCTTCTCGGGGCTGGGTGCTGGCTTAGAGGTAGGAGTGGTTTCGGACATATCTCGCCGGGTCTAAGGCACAAGTACCAAGGCGGCGTTCACGCTGCCGGCTCTGTTTCTAGCACAGCCTGGCACTTGTGGCGAGTGAGGAACGTGCCCATTGCGGATGGCGCTGGCGAAAAGATGCCGCGATGGTAGGCTGCGCGCTTCACCTACGGAGGAGTCTGAGCATGCGTACACTTGCCGTCATCACGACCGTCTGCCTTGCCGTGCACATCCAAGCGCTCGATCTGCCCGAGTTGAAAGTCGCAAAGGTGACGCGGGCCCCGCCGAAGATTGACGGCGTGCTGGACGACGAGGCTTGGAAGCAAGCCAGCCAAGCCGAGAACTTCAAACTCTCGGAGGGCGAGACCCCGAAAGGCAAGTGCAGGCTGCTAATCCTCCAGGACGACAGGAACCTCTACATTGCCGTCGAATGCTTCGAGAAAGAAGAGAGCCTGAAGGCGTTGAAGGCTGACGTCACCCAACACGATGGCGAAAGCATCTGGGAGGACGACGATGTCGAGTTGTTCATCGACCCGACAGGCAAACGGGACTTCCCCTATTACCAGCTTATTTTCAATTCCAAGGGCACCACCTGGGACGCCTATGTACAAGCGGCGGGAGACCTGGACATGGCCTGGGAGCCGAAATACGAGGCAAAGGTAAAGATCGGCAAGGAAAGCTGGCGCGTGGAAGTGGCGTTGCCATGGAGCTGCTTCAACCGCACGGAAAAGTCGGCAACGCAATGGGCGTTCAATGTCTCGCACGTGCGGAGCGCCGGCGAAACGCTCTACTGGTCTCCGGTCTTCACCGACAACTCGCACACGCCGGAAAAGTTCGGCAAGCTGCTGGATATGCCGGCCAGGCCACTCAAGGAACCCAATAAGTAATCCAAGTGAAACATAGGAGGTTTCGGTTCCCCCCCGTATGGACGGCTGGCCTGTACCTTAAAGGGCAACCGGGCCGGGCAGCACAGCATCCGTGTGAATGATCAATTCCACGTGTGCTTCCGCTGGACGGCATCAGGCGCGGAAGACGTCGAGATCGTGGACTACCATTAGTGGCGAGAGAACATGTCGAAGCTCAAGCCTGTTACACCCGGCGAGGAAAAGTGTCCTGCGTGCCCCTACGACTCTGATAAGGGGTCCGGCCTTTTGTTTCCACCTATTTTCCGGCGGAAACTCAATTCTTGGCGGTGTTGTGAAGCATCTCGACGATCACCGTGCTTGGAACACCGGCGGTCTTGAGCTTAATCACGTCAGCGGCGTTGAGCCGATACGGATGATTTTCCGAGGCGGTCTTCAGCATCTCCGTTTCGCTGGCGCCTCGTTTCGCCATGCTGACGATTGTGTCGCTGCTGGCTGTCTTTGGCCAGGCGATCCATAGTCCGCCAACTACAAGCGCGCCCAGCACCGCGGCCCCAATAAGGATTCGTTTCATTTTCCGGCCTCCCAATGAAGTGTGAGTGAATTTCGGTGAGCACTGGCCAACAGCTCTAGCCCCCTCGTTCAAGTAGAGTGTGTTGCGCCAGTGCTCAGTGCCGCGTACGCTACTTCTTTTCGTGAGTCTTCTCTTCTTTGGCTGAGTCGCGCTCTTCGCGTTTTGACTCCTTCTCTGCTGCAGCCGCGTCTTTCCGTTCGGCGGCAGCCTCCTTGTTCGCACTCTGCTTTGCCTCAGCAGCGTTCTGTTTCGATTCTCTACTGGTCTCTGCCGCTGCTTTCCGCTCAGTCGCAGCTTCCTTGTTCGCAGCGCTCCGCTCGGCGGCGGCTTCCTTGTTCGCGGCCTGTGGTTGCGCTTCTGGTTTCGAGGGTTGCCGCTGCTCACTCGCCTTTTCACGTGTGGTTGCTTCGGCTTTTGCCTGGCGCACTTTTTCGCTCGCTTGTTTCTCCGCCTCTGTCGCCGCTTTCCGCTCTGTCGCGGCTTCGTTGCTCGCATGCTCCTTTACAATAGAGGCATTCACTGTCGGGGCTTTGTTCGTCTCTGCCGCCGCTTTACGCTCCACGGCGGGGTTCGTCTTCTTCTCTTTGAGCAGCGCCTTCTCTTCCGCAACTCGGCGGCTGGCAGCCTGTGCGGCGGCCTGGCGGTCCACTGTGGCCGTCTTGCGGTCCCCGGCTGTGACGGCGGCGCTTGCGTGCAGGGCTGCCGCTTTCTGGCGCGCTACTATAACGGGTGGTTCAACCGGCGCTACATTGGCCACTTTGGGCCGGTATACCTCAATCGTATTGGCACTGCGGCGCTCGCCTCGGATAGGCTGGCCCACGGCGATATTGGCATCCACCACTGTGACCCGCTCTGTTTTGCGCTTCGTAGCGTGCTCAACAACAGTTATGGACACGCCGTTGTTGATAATGCGGTTGTCGTTGTAAACATAGGTGTTGTTCACGATCTTAGTCCGGCTGTAAAAGTCGCGGCGCCGGCCCTCCGGCTCCAACACAATGCCCAGGTTGATATCTAGGAAGCTGCCACACGGGACAAAGTTATAGTAACTCTCGTCCAAGCTGGCATGAAAGTCGAACCCAATGTGTGCGCCATGAAGACTGAAACCGACGCCAGCTTCGAAACGTGAACCGAACGGCAGCGGCGCCCAGCCGTAATGATCTTCCGACTGCCTCCAATCAACCCATGCGGGTCCCCAGACGTTGTCCGGTGCCCAGCTCCAGCGACGCCTGGAATTGTAGCCCCAACGCCCGTAATGGAAGGTGGCCCAGCCGTACGGCGAGTCCGATTCCCAATACCAGCCATGATCCGTCCAGGCCCAATGTCCATTGTTGGCATACGGGCGCCAATTTGCATCGCGCACTCCATCGGTTGGCTCCCACACCCAGCCGTTGCCACCCTCCTGCGACCATGTGCCGTAAGGGGCCAGTGCCTCATAGAAGAGGCTTATATTGGCCTGGTCGGGGGCTGGCGCATAGACCACAGCGCTCGGGCTGGGTCCTGGTTCCACAACACTCGGGCTGGGCGCTGCTGGTCCCGCGACTGGCGGCGAAGCCGCCACCACGGGCAGCGCGGAGGGCGCAGCGCGCAGTTGTTTGCCGTGATCGAGCATTGCGACGATCACAGTTGAGGGCACTTTGGCGTCCTCAAGCTGCTGAATGTCCTCGGCGCTCAAGTCGTAAGCCACAGCCGAGTCCTGCACGAAAGCTGCCAGGACGTCGTCGCCAACTCCAGACTGCTGCAGCTTAACGACGTCATCCACTCCTGCTGAGGCCCCGAATGCACCACAACTCAGCGCCAGCGTGCCTAACAGAAAACAACTCATTTTATACAGCATGTTGAACCACCCTTCTTGAGTAAACTCCACGAGCGAGACTCCGGGTCTCAAGACCCAGAACAGGAATAAAACCACCGGCCTAAGCCGGATGTAGCGTGCTATTCCTCGAACACAACAATGGGGGTACGCAATTGTCGGGCCAACTATCGCTATCGGCGGACGCACCCGGCATGACCGCCAGCAGTCCAAATTCTTGCGTGAGGCAACGTCGCACCTGTTTCTCGCGCAATCCTTCAAGCCTTTGCCACGTTCCACGACCCAGCGCCGGCTATTTGTCTAGGAAAATGAGTATCCCGTCTGCAATCGCCAGGATTCCCACGAGTATCGGCATTCCCTCGAAGCTAAGGTGCAAGACGCCTGCAGCGCCCGACACAAGCATCCACACTGCCAACAAAATGAGCCAGAACTTCATAAAGCCTCCTTGAACTTAAGCTGGTGTTCCCCAACAATGGGCGGCCCAGACCTGCGTGAACCGCACGAGCGGAAGACGCGACGCGTTAGTCATCGTCGCTTTTGCGGAGCATGAGCAATTTCCAATTGTCCTCGAGTTTTTCGATGTGCGCCTTGTAAATGACGCCGGTTGTGAGCGTGGTCTTGATCAGCTCTTGGGTCTCTTTGTCCAGGTCCGCAGACGCTACCTTGATCTCGAACTTGGCGTCGCTGTCGCCCTTGCGGTGCGCATGAAGCTTCGTGACGGCCTTGCTATCATCACCTTTAACGATCGTGTCAATGATGATCTTCAAGTCTTGCGTGGCGCCTTTTGAGTGCACGTGGACCGGCCCTACGTCCACACCAAGTGCAAAGGCCCTCCCGCAAAAGACAAAAGTTGCCAGCAACATCCCGATCACTATTTTGTTCATTGCAGTCCTCCCCAAAGCTCACTGCGGACGCTCCTCGCGGTTCCGCTGAGGCCGACCGCCAAGCGGCAAGCCTGCTATGCTTAGCGCACTCGTCGTGCCATGACCTGCAATTCGCCGGAGCAGTGCTTCTTTCTGCCATAGCACGGGAACCACCCGGACGAAGCTGTCTGAGGCGCGCTTGGTAACTTCCGCTTCGTCCGAAAATCGGTCGCTGCCAACTGAAAACCACTCACTTTGCCCATTTGACCACCTCGGGCGATAGCGCTATACTGCCATCGTTTGAAATTGTCGCTTTTGCCCGCGGGCGCAGAGGGCTCCAAGGACCAAAGAGACCCAGGGGACGCGAAACAGTCGAGATTCAGGGCGTGCACAGCACACATTCAGTTGTGTGTGCGCTCACTGTTTTAGGGTTATTTTAGCTCCGTCATCGCGCTAAGCAGAAAGGACTCCCATGGCAACTACACAGCAATTGCTTCCTGAGACCACAGACGATGCCGGCCAGGGCAGTTCTGCCTGGCTGACGAGGCGCATGACCGCGCACTGCGCGGTCGCTCAAGTGCTATCCGAAGCCAACACCCTGAGGGATGCCGCGCCGCGGATTCTTCGCGAAATCGGAGTGGCGCTGGGTTGGGATATTGGCATTTTTTGGCGCGTTGATGACGAGGCCCAAGCGATGGTCTGTGAAGATATCTGGGGGCATCCCGCTCTCAAGGCTGAGAAACTTGTATCGAAGATCCGCAGCGCCAGGTTGCCGCTGGCAAAGGGGTTGCCCGGCCGGGTTTGGAGCACAGGCGAGCAGGTCTGGGTTGACGATTATTCCAATGAGCATCCTTCGCTCACCACCCTTCTGGTCAAAGAGAATATGCATTGCGCCGCGTGTATTCCCATCAGATTGAAAGACCAGGTCCTGGGCGCAATGGAGTTCGTCAGCCGGAATGAACGGCTGCCGGATCAGAACATTCGGGTAACGATGACGGGCCTCGGCGTTGAAGTCGGGCTTTTTATGGAGCGCGTCCGCGTGGCAGAGGCGTTGCGTGAGAGCGAAGACCGCTATCGTCTTCTAGCCGATGCTGACTCAGACGTGCTCATTACGTTCGACGAGGATGGCGCCATTCTGTTTGCGAATCACTCTACGGAGCACGTCTTTGGATACGCGCCCACCGAGCTACTGGGGAAGAACCTGGCGCTCCTCATCCCGGATTATGCCAGGTACCGGCCCACCTGGAACCATATCGGAGTGCCCCTGCCAGCGAAATACATAGAGTTGCCCGGACTACACAAAAACGGCGCCGTGCTAAGCCTCGAAGCCACCTTCGCGGTGTTCCTCGGAAAAGGAAAAAGATACTCCACGGGAATTATCCGTGACATCGGCGAGCGCAAACGCGCCCAGACCGCTTTACTGGAGACCGAACGGAAGCTGCAGAGCGTTTTGGCCAGCAGTCCAGGTGCCATCATTGTCGCGAAAGCGCCCGCCATGTTGACGCTTTTCGATCGTGTAAAGAAAGCCGCCGCGAGCTACGCGGGGATACTCATACAAGGTGAAACCGGCACCGGCAAGGAGTGCATTGCGATATCGCTGCATCAGCAGTCGCCGCGGGCGGGCCAGGCGTTCGTGGCGCGGAACTGTGCGGCGATTCCAGCGAATTTGTTCGAGTCGGAGATGTTTGGCCACAAGAAGGGCTCGTTCACCGGCGCCGACCGGGACCGCAAGGGCGCTTTTTTGGAGGCGGACGGGGGCACGCTGTTTCTCGATGAGATAGGCGACCTGGAGTATAACCTCCAAACGAAGCTTCTGCGCGCGATTCAAGAGAAGGTCATCCGGCCCGTGGGCTACGATCGCGACGTGCCGGTTGATCCGCGCATCATTTGCGCCACGAACAAGGACTTGCGGGAGTGCTGCAAGACGAATGAATTCCGTGAAGACCTCTACTTCCGGTTGGTGACGGTGGTGCTGGTCGTCCCGCCGCTAAGGGAGCGGAAGGAAGACATCATTCCACTGGCGCGCCACTTTCTTGGGCTGGCGAGCAGGTGGTCGCGCACATTGGCTCCCGAGGCAGAGGAGTGCTTGCTTCAGCACAATTGGCCTGGAAACGTGAGAGAGCTGCGCTCCATGATGGAACAGGCCGCCATCTTTGCCACAGCCAGTGAAATCCAACCCGCGGAATTGAACTTTCTGGGAACCCCCGCCAGAGAGTCCGATCAGGCGTCGCAGGCATTGGCGGACATCGAACGGCGTCACATTCTGCAAGTGTTGAAGAATTGCAGTGGAAACAGAACCACCGCAGCCAAATTGCTGGGATTGGCTCGCAGCACTTTATTGATCAAGCTTAAATGTTACGAGGTTGACACGGACGCCGGCACCTGATTGTGGTGCAGGGGTCTGTTTGGTCGCCCTCCTTGGGGTCTGTGGGTTGGTGGTTATTTTCCTTGCAGTTAACGTCCACTATCTTCTGAAGGCAGAGGCCCTGGCCCAAACCCTGGCAAAGATCAAGCCGTGGGCTGGTACGGCGGCGTAAGGCTAAGAGGATTAGAGCCCTCTTCTCTGGCGCTGACCTTCACCCCAAGTCCAGAGCCTGAAGCCTAAAGCCTAAAGCCCAGGATTATAATCCTCCCCCAGGATGTCCTTATACTTGCTCCGTGGCACGCCCTGGTAGCCATGCGGCTCCATCGAGTAAGTGGCGCGGCCCTGCGAGAGCGAGCGGCTGTCGGTGGCATAGCGGAACATCTCCCCCAGCGGCACGCGCGCATGCACGACCTTCAAATGGCCGCGGTTGGTGACATCGTGGATTTCGGCGCGGCGGCTGTTCAGATCGCCAATGATGTTGCCGAGGAATTCCTCCGGCGTCACCACTTCCAGGGACATTACCGGCTCCAGCAGCACCGGCTTGGCTTTCCTGGCCCCCTCTTTGAAACCCAGCGTGCCGGCCATCTGGAAGGCCAATTCGGACGAGTCCACCTCGTGAAACTTGCCATCTGACAAGGTCACCTTGATGTGGATCATCGGGTAACCGGTGCCCAGCACGCCGCCCTTGGCCGCCAAGCGCACGCCGGCCTCCACCGGCTTGATGAACTCCCGTGGAATCGCGCCCCCGAAAATCTCGTTCTCGAAGAGGATGTGGTCCGGTTCGTCGTTGTAGAGCGGCTCCAAGCGCAGGTTCACGACGGCGTACTGCCCGTGGCCGCCCGTCTGCTGGATGAAGCGCCCTTCGACTTCGGCGCTTTCCGTGATGGTCTCGCGATAGGACACGCGCGGCGAGCCGACGTTGGCGTCCACGTTGTGTTCCCGCACCATCTTGGACTTGATGATCTCCAGATGCAACTCCCCCATTCCGGCGATGATGAGCTGGCCGGTTTCGTCGTTGAAGTTATGCGTGAAAGTGGGGTCTTCCTTGGAGAGCTTGACCAGGGCCTGTGCGAGCTTCTCCTTGTCGGCGTTGGTCTTGGGCTCGATGGCCATGCTGATCACAGTGTCCGGGAACTTCATGGCCTCCAGGACGATCGGCTCTTCTTCGTCGCACAGGGTATCGCCGGTGTAAGTGTGTTTCAGCCCCGTCACGGCCACGATCTCGCCAGGCCCGGCGGTTTCGATCTTCTCCCGTTCGTCGGCGTGCATCAGGAACAGGCCGCCGATCTTCTCCTTCTTGTCGCGCCGGGAATTATACAAGCGTTCTCCCGAACGCAGCGTGCCGGAATAGATGCGCACGAAGGTCAGGTCGCCGTGGGCATCAAAGAGAGTCTTGAAGGCCAGCGCGGCCAAAGGCTCATTCGCCAAAGGCAGCCGCGTGACCGTCACTTCGGGCTCCTTCACGGCTTCGGCGGGGGCGGGGGCGGGCGCGGCCTTCCCGTTCACGTTGGCCTTCCTCTTGCCGGGGACGGTCCCCACCACCGGCCGGGCCTCATTGGGCGACGGCAGGTAGAAGGCCACCGCGTCCAGGAGCGGCTGAATGCCCACGTAGTGGTAAGCGGCCCCGCACAGGATGGGGAAGTGTTGGCCGCTCAAAGTTATGCGGCGCAAGCCCTCGCGCAGTTGCTCATTGCTCGGCTCCTTGTTCTCCAGGAGCAGCATGCCGATCTCTTCGTCGGCGTCGGCCACCATGTGGAAGAGGTCCTCGCGGCGTTTCTTGGCCTCTGCCAGCAGTCCCGGCTCAATCTCGCGCGTGGACCAGACCTTGCCCAGCGTGGACGTGTCGAACTCATACTGGCACATGTGCACCAGGTCCACCATGCCGCGAAACTTGTCTTCCTTGCCCACGGGGATCTGGATCGGGTAGCAAGGG